>Ga0190269_10000125_pt1 | contig 38071 bp, 29 predicted proteins | sample Popmic249IS_FD_133749 | JGI IMG/M metagenome (GOLD analysis project Ga0190269, IMG submission 133749) | Populus adjacent soil microbial communities from riparian zone of Blue River, Arizona, USA - 249 IS | ecosystem: Environmental > Terrestrial > Soil > Riparian zone | place: USA: Arizona... | reverse complement strand
TTCTTCTTTGAAGTCGTAAAGAATAAATGGTTCCGCCCGGGTACACGTTGGGAGCATGTTGATATGGATAAGGGAACGGTTCTCGATTATCCTGGCATGCCTGCTGAACGATTACTGTACTGGCAGAAACGCGCCTGGCGTGAATGGGCATTCCGTCCGGGTCCAGCGTTTACGTATCTAAAGATGTTGTTATATGATTGGTCTACCATGAAGTCTGCGCTCAATGTGGGTATGCAGCACATCTTCTGGGCAAACTCAGATGAGGGTGCACCCATAGGTGGGGCAAGCTAACCACTTTTTTGCGGAGAGATTGGTTGCTACGCAGATTCGTCGAAGGGCCATGGTTTGCTCTTACTGATGTTTTGCTTGCCCTTGCGAGCGGAGTGTGCTGGGTACTCAATCCAGGCATCGCGATATGGTTTACGTTTCTTGCCTGTCTGCCTGCGTATTTGAGGCTCCTCGCTAATAAGGCTCCCGTTCAGCGCACTCCGCTGGATTGGCTGATGGTGATCTTCGTGATCACGGCCTGGTTGGGCTATTGGGCTGCCTACGATAAAACAACTGCGTGGATCAAGGTTTGGCTGATCATGACAGCCATTTTGCTGTATTATGCATTGAGCGCCCAGACAAAACAAACCCTCGTTGCTGTGTCGTTCCTCTCGTTTTGTCTGGGACTTGGCATGGCAATCCACTTTTTTCTAACCTACAATTTCACCGGCACTGCTGCAACAATTTTGTCATGGTGGATCCATTGGCGACCTCAGGCTGGCTGGACATCCATACATCCTGGTTACACCTCCGGGTTGCTGGTTGTAACGAACCTGTTCGCTTTTCATTGGTTACAGTCAGTAAAGCAAAAAGCAGCGGGCATTTTCAGCATGGCTCTTAAGCTTTTTTCTGTTTTCGGGCTTGTAATCGTGTCCCTGGCTTTTATTCTAACCCTGTCACGCGGGATTTGGGCAGCCATCGGGTGTGGGCTGGGCGCCTGGATCATTTGGTGGGTTGTAAATCGAAAGGAATTTGGCGCCAGTTCAAAACTGCGATCTTTGTTTCCCATCTTTATATCGATCTACCTGGTCGTAACCATTGTGCTCTTATATCTCGTCACTGCACAGACAGGTCTGGGGTCGGGAGCCTATGGGGATAACACCAGAGCGGAAGTACTCACTAACAGTATGTATTTCCCTTTCGACTATATGATCAGTGGAGGTGGGCTGGGTTCTTTTCCAGGTCTATATTCCCAGTACATACTTGCCGTTCCGTTCTTTTATTTTGTAAATAGTTACAACACCTTTCTTGACGTTGCTGTGGAGCAGGGGTTACTCGGTGGGTTCGCTTTTACGTTAATATACCTGGGAAGTGTATGGCTGGTTTGTCGGAGAATTGCGAAAGCTCACGGAGACGAAATGCAACCTGCCCACTGGGTGAGCTTGCTGGCCCTGGTGGTAACCATTGTCCATGGATCGATCTACGACTATTTATATAATGGGAACGGAACTCTTTTGATGTTCTTTCCGGCGGGAATGACCATGATAGGTTTTGCAGTGTCAATTCGTTCAGACATTGAAAATGAACATGCATCAAATAAGCGATTTCCCGAGTTTAGTAAGACAACAATAATGACATCGGTCTTGATCCTTGCTGTAGGACTGGCTGTGAACTTTAATAAGATCGCGGCGCTTTGGTATGCAAACCTTGGTGCTGTTCAAATGTCCCAGGTTGAACTCAGGGATTTTCCAACGAATCAATGGGCGACTTCTGAGATTGTCTCCCAACTTACAGATGCTGAAACTTCGTTTCGCTCTGCAGTTCAATATGATCCCTACAATCAGACAGCCCACTATCGACTTGGCTTGATCTCCATGCTACGTCAGGATTTCAGTTCTGCAGCCACGCACCTGGAAATAGCGTACAAAGGTGCGCCTGCTCACCGAGGCATTATAAAAAATTTGGGATATTGTTATGTGTGGCTGGGAGAGATGGATAAGGCCGCAGATTTGCTTGGAAAGATTCCCGAAGCGCGAGGCGAACTGAAGGTCTATGTATGGTGGTGGCGTATGCAGGGACGAGACGATCTATCTACCAACGCGCTTCAACAAGTAGCCCAATTCGACGATCAAGTACATCAACCATAAATGAGTGATCAATTGTGAAAAAAATATATTCCATGCAGCTAGTGCTGCTCATCGCGGTCTTGATTGGTACACTGTTTGGCTTTGTCCCAAACGGTCAGGCGCAATCAGTTCAAACATGGTCGGAGCCAATGAATCTATCCATGTCAGGTGCAGCTACGAATCCATCGTTGGTGGTGGATGGCAAAGGCACCCTACACGTTTTTTGGGTGGATGAGTTCGTCGGCTATCAATACACCACAAGTGTGGATGGCGTGACCTGGTCTGCTCCAAAAGCAGTCAAGTATCCGTTCAATAGCAAGGGTCTGCCACCCAGATTTATTGTTGATGATACCGGGCGTGTTCACATATTTTGGATCAATGAAAAGAACGCTCTTATGTACGCTCAAACCACTGAAGCGGGTATGGCTACACCGCCCATCTGGTTTGCAGTGAGGAGTTTGGATGCACCCATCTATGATTTTGACGCGGCCATCGATGCTGGTGGAAACGTACATGTCAGCTATATCAAAAACCCCAAACCTCCTTCAATCGAATCGTCTGGCGCATACTACATCCTTTCGCCGGACCGAGGCGTTTCCTGGCGGCCGGAAAGACTGCTGTATGAGTCAGCTTATTTCCGTTCGGTGGATGCTGCATCTGCACATATCCGACTGGCTGTTTCGACAGATCTGACGAATGAGAACGTTTATACCGTTTGGGATGACAGGTCGCAGAAACATGTCTTCCTGGCAATTTCAAGGAATGGTGGTGAAGATTGGGAGGAGACGAAAGACATCATCGCGCCTGATGCGGCACTTGGATTTAAGACTCCCTTTGCATCAGATATTGATGTCCTTCAAGAAGCCGTGCTGTTGACCTGGCAGGTGGGAGAACCCGGAGTAAGCTGTGCAGTCTACAGCCGCGCATCGAAAGATAATGGGGAAAGTTGGGATGACCCAATCCGCGTTTTGGCGGAGTCAACTCGATGTCCGGAACGAAGCGAGTTCCTATCCTTAAGGTCTGATTATTCAGCGATGTTAACCGATATGCAGGGCAGTTTATCCATGATTGTGTGGAATAGGTCTGAATGGAGCAATCCTGAAATTCAAACGGGACCGTCGTCCATAATAAACCCGGCCACATTTGAAACAGTTGTGTTGGGCTGCCAGAAAACGATTCCTTTCAACAACAGGTTATTTGTAATCGGATGTGATGAAGGAGACAATAGTGATATCTGGTTTACTTCACGTGAGCTTGATCCATTGGAAAGTCTATTCCCATCCCCCTCGACATGGGGACTCGAAAAAAATATTACTGTTGTTCCACAAAAGATAACGTCTGTCTCTTCGGTAACAGATACAAAGGGTAATGCTCATGTTCTTTGGATCCAGTCTGGACCACTCGAAACGGAGGAATCTGGACCGCGTTTCATGTACACACGTTGGAATGGAAGTGAATGGTCAAAGCCTGCGCCCGTAATTACAGAGTTGGATGGTTTGCCCGTCCACGCATCGCTTGCCATTGATACACAACAGAGATTATTGCTGACATGGAGCAATCAAGATACTGGTGATCTTTTGTTTAGCTGGGCAGCATCTGAACGTGCCAATACTCCCTTTGAATGGTCGGAGCCCGTGGTTTTGCCATCCCCGGCAAAAATCAATGATTCTCCAAACATGGTTGTGGATGCATCAGGACGAATTGTTGTTGCTTATGCTGTTGTAATTAACGAGAATCGAGGCATTTATCTCACCCAGTCCACAGGTCCAGGTGAAACGTGGTTAGCCCCACAGCAGGCTTTTGATGCGGTAACGGCGGATTGGGATCGAGTTGATCAACCAAAGCTTGCATTTACTGAGGATGGTGTTCTGCATCTGTTGTTCTCACAGTATGCGGCTCGTACAGATGAGCGCTCGGGCAGGCTTTTTTACAGTCAATCTGTCGATGGAGGAGCTTCCTGGACCGCACCCGATGCTGTAGGTGAACATAATGTTGAATGGAGTTTTATCACATCCATTCCCCGAAAAGGTTTGCACCTCATCTGGCAGGAAGAGGACAATTCGTCCACCACTACGTATCATCGGTTTTCACTCGATGGTGGAAAAACATGGAATGCGCCCCGGATCATTTCCAGTGTCGAGGCGCTGTCCTTTGAACCTGTGATCAGTGTGGATTGGGAAGGCAACATCCATTTTCTTCAGACATCAGTCGATGATCTGCAATATCTAAGTGAATGGGTATGGTCGAACGATCGCTGGCAATTGGTCGATACGAAACGAATTTCGTCTCCGGCAAGAGGTGATATTGTACTGGCCCAGTCCGGCGTAACTTCAAGGGGTGAACTGTATGCTGTATTTCGCCTGGAATCCGCTACCATGGAAAATGAATTCGAGAACGAGTTGATCAGTTTGAACCGTTCGTTGGAACTCTCAACTACCCCCGAACCTTTCACAGCCTTAATCACTGCGCCTGTGGTCACGGCTGTTACGACAGAGGATGCATCACCTATTCAAACAATATCCACTTCCGTACCCCAAAATGTGGAATTGGACGAGACTTCCGGTCCAATGATTAAAAATATTGTTGGGTTGGTCCTTGTGACCTTCGTGGTTGCTATCATCGTTGTTTTGATCGTTCCAAAGAAAAAGAAGTAAGTGGATGATTAAACAAGTGCAGCGGTTGTATACTTTTTCTTCCAAAGGCTCTCGATTTCCGGGTCGTACCAGTGTAGCCCATGCTCATTCCACTAGCACGTGGGTATGGATACTGGCGATCTTTTCTCTGCTATTTCTGGGGAATGTATCTGCTCCCAAAGCACAGGCGGCTTTCTCTGGAGTTGGACAGGAGTCTGTCCCTGGTGCCTTCACTACTGTGGAACAGTCATCACTTCACCACATGACTGATATCCTGCATACACAACGTGAGCATTCGAATAATGGGCTGCAAAATTCCGATACGGTTTGGTCGGAGCCAATTCAATTGTTTCAGGCTGGGGCTACAGAAGAAATTCGCGAGCCTGTAATGATTTCCGATCCTTATGGGAATGTTCACGTTTTTTGGAATGTGAGTACGAGCAGTGGTGACGCGCTCAGCCTGATCTATTACACACGTCTCGATGCATCCGGATGGACGGCCCCGGTGGATATTATCGCGGCAGATACTGCCAGATCCATCAGTGCCACAATTAGCTCGGATGGCTTTATTTACCTGATATGGAATGGCGCGGGGGGGATTTCATACAGCCGTGCGCCGGTGCAGACAGCTGAATTTGTCCAAAGCTGGTCAGACCCCGTTTTTCTTACCAGTTCCAATTTGCATGCAAATATTATCACCTCGCCGTCCGGGAATATCTATCTTGCCTTTCCAGGCGAAGGTAATTCAGGGATCTTTGAACAAGTCTTGGAAAAGGGTATGCAGGGCTGGTCTTCAACGAGAACAATCTCTTTAACTTCATTGTTAAATACATCGGCTGATTATGTTCAGATGAGAGGCAGCGAGGATGGCACACTACATGCAGTTTGGACGGAGTTTTACCATCCAGCAGCCTGGCCACCAATTGGAGTATTCTATTCTCAATCAAAAGACGATGGGTATAGCTGGTCCACACCCTTATTATTGGCCGGTGATGGTTATGATTTGATCAATCTCTCTGTGTTGGACGATAATACTATTCATGTTGCCTGGCTTGGCATGGCTGGAGTAGGTGGGCGATATCACCGTTGGTCTGCGGATGGAGGTCAGACCTGGTCAGAGATTAATGAAGTGATTCCGGCGGGGCTAGGCGGCACGGAAGGTCTCCCACAACTTATGGGGGATGAAGCTGGTACTGTTCATCTGCTGACAACTCGCGCAGGGTTAGGCTGTCCCTTGTATACTTACTTCAAGAATCAGAAATGGGCCCAACCGGTGTGCATTTCTGAAGAAAAAGGATTCACGGAGGAGCCAGCTTTAACGATAAGCGAAGGAAATAAACTTCATGCAGTCTTCTGGGTGGATAGGAAAAGACTGTGGTATACAAACAAATCAACAGATGCCCCCTGGATTCCTCCTATGGAAACTGCCGGACATGCTGTTGAACAAGCTCAAAATCCAGTTCAGACCATCACTGCAACGGCTTTGCCAGTCAGCACTGCCGCTGGTTTGCCTGCTTCCCAACAACTTGACACATCGAGAAAACCCAACATTAGTGTAGGGCAGATATTAATTCTTAGTGCGGTGCCAGCTGTTCTGCTGATCATGTTGGTGGTAGCGTTGCAATACAAAAAAAACAGATAGTACATCGGAAAGAAGAGACGCTATGTTCATTCAAAATATGCAGGAACTTTACAGATTCCGGAATCTTCTGTGGATCTGGTCATTTCGAGAGATTCGTATTCGTTATAAGCAATCCATATTAGGAGGGATTTGGGCCATCCTCCAGCCTTTTTCAACCATGTTGATTTTTACGCTGATTTTTGGCTTGATCATTAAGGTGCCAAGCGATGATATTCCGTACCCTGTCTTCTTTTATAGTGCATTATTACCATGGACGTTTTTTTCCTCAGCGGTGTCTGCTGCCATTCCGAGTCTGGTAGGCAACCTCAATCTTGTGACCAAGATCTATTTTCCGCGTGAAGTACTCCCAATGGCGTCCGTAGTGGCAGCATTTGTGGACTTCCTTATCGCGGCGCTCCTATACTTTGTTCTGCTTGTTATCTATCAAGTGCCAATTCGTCTTTCACTCTTGTGGTTACCTGTTCTATTGATCATACAAATCCTTCTTACATTGGGGGTATCGTTCCTGGGCGCAGCTCTCATCGTTGCGTATCGGGATATTCGTTTCGTTGTTCCATTAGGACTCCAGCTATGGATGTATTTGTGCCCTGTAGCGTATCCTTTAAGTAGTGTACCTGACCAGCTTCGATTTCTTTACATGTTAAACCCCATGGCCGGTATTATAGAGAGCTACCGAAGGATTCTTATGGGCAAGGCGCCAGCCTGGGAATACCTGCTGCTTGAGTTAGCGATCATCCTCCCATTGTTTTTGCTTGGATATCTCTATTTCAAAAGCAAAGAAGCCTTTTTTGCAGATATTATCTAATCGTTGATTTCCAGCTGGTCATTCCAAGGAGCATTGATCATATGAGTGCTGTTATAAAATTTGAATCTGTTTCCAAAAAATATTCATTGGGTTTCGGAAGAGAAAGCTTTCGAGAAATGCTTTCCCGAACTGCCGGATCACTATTTCGATCTTCTTCATCGAATCACGGCCATAATCTTATGGCATTGGATGACGTCAGTTTTGAGGTCAATCAAGGAGAAGTGCTGGGGATTATTGGTAATAATGGAGCAGGGAAAACCACGACACTGAAAATACTATCCAGGGTGACCAAGCCCACTTCCGGTCGTTTTCACACAACGGGACGTGTTTCTTCACTCATCGAACTTGGAGCAGGATTTCACCCTGATCTAACCGGCCGCGAGAATGTCTACCTGAATGGCGCTATTATGGGTATGAGTCAGAAAGAAATATCGGATCGCTTTGACGAGATTGTTGCTTTTGCAGAAATCGATACGTTCCTGGATACACCTGTAAAGCGTTACTCCTCCGGCATGTACGCACGTTTGGGGTTTGCAGTGGCTGCTCATGTGAATCCTGACATCCTGCTCGTGGATGAAGTCTTATCGGTAGGCGATGAGGCGTTCCAAATGAAATGCCGTGATCACATTCGTTCATATATTGAGGACGGGCATACGGCAATCTTTGTTTCACATAATCTTTATGCCATTGAGCAATTGTGTAACCGCGTAATCTGGCTGGAAAAGGGGAAGATCAGAAAGATGGGTGAACCAGGAAACGTACTTCGCGAATATTTGGATGAGGTGGACAAACATCTCATCGTGGCCGCTCCAAACGAAGACCTATATTCCGGCAACCTTATTAAGGTGGAGGGAGTAGATGTGATCAATGAGTGCGGTGATGTTACTACATCGTTGGAACAGGGTCAGGATATGACAATAAGAATCTCCTATGAAGCCCGAGAGCGAATCGAATCACCCTATTTTTGCATATGGATTTCTGAGGCTCAGTCTGGCTTGCCTCTTTTCTCGGCAAACATGTTGTTGGATGATCATAGCATTCCATATGTAGATGGAAAAGGTGTTCTTTGTTGTAAATTCAATAAACTTCCCTTGATGCCGAAAGCATATAGCATTTGGCTTGAAGCGTACGGAGAGGACCGGGCGGAGCTCATTTATAAATGGAACATAGTGGGTGGTTTTCGCGTTCTGGATAATTATCAGGTTGATGAACAACCTAATATTCAACGTGGACAAATTCGTTTTAGCCGTGCCCATGGAGCCGTTAAGGTTCCTTATGAATGGGTGAGCTAAAATACGGGATCGTCAAGTAGCGTTCCAGCAATTCAATTTATCACCAACCAACGATAGACGTAAAAGTGAGGAATATGGCTTTGAAAATAATGTCAGTGATGGGAACTCGCCCTGAGGTCATTAAGATGGCTTCCGTAATTAACGGACTGGCAAAGTATCCTAACGAGGTAGAGTCAATTGTTTGCGTGACCGCTCAACATCGGGAAATGCTTGATCAAGCCCTAAAGACGTTTGGCATTCATCCCAAACATGATTTGAACGTGATGAGTCCAGACCAAAGCCTCTCGCAGCTAACGGCGAACCTTCTCACATCACTGGATAAGTTGATCGCTTCTGAGAAACCAGACTGGATACTGGTCCAAGGTGATACCACCACTGTCATGGTGACGAGTCTCGTGGCGTATTATCATCGCGTTAAGTTAGGTCATATCGAAGCAGGATTAAGATCAAATGATAAATTTCAGCCATTTCCGGAAGAAATCAATCGGCGTATTACGGACACGCTAGCCGACGCATATTTCGCGCCAACTGAGAAGAGCCGAATGAATCTATTAAAAGAGGGGATTCCTCCGCAGTCCATCGTGGTCACAGGCAACACAGTCATTGACGCACTGCTAATGGTCGCCCACCAACATGCCGGACAACCATTGGATCCTCGTATAGGACAACTCGATAACAGAAAACTAATACTGGTTACCATACATCGACGCGAGAATTTTGGAAAACCGCTTGAAGATATTTGTAAAGCATTGGCAAAACTAGCCCTGGACTATCAAGACAAAATTCAAATTGTATATCCAGTTCATCTAAATCCAAACGTTCGAAATACAGTCTTTAGAATGCTCAGTGGAATTTCGAATATCTCTCTCATTGACCCGGTCAGTTATGAGGAGCTGGTAAACCTTATGAGTAGATCCTATTTGGTCGTGACAGACTCGGGCGGGATTCAGGAAGAAGCGCCAAGTTTGGATAAACCCGTCCTTGTTCTTCGGGATGTTACTGAACGCCCGGAGGTGATCGAGGTGGGTGCGGGAAAGTTGATAGGAACTGATACCGATAGGATCTACACAGAAACCGTGAGCTTGCTTGAGGATGCAAACACATATTCCCTTATGTCTTCTGCCTCCAATCCTTTTGGCGATGGCAGGGCAGGGGAACGAATCGTTCAGTATTTGCTTGGGCGCTAATGGAAATTGCCACAAAGAATCCCAAGTCGTTCTATTCCAGGTTGTTGGAAACCCTGAATCGTAGAGCGAAAGGGTTATACTAACTAAATTAGGGCATGTACACGTTACCGTGTGTACGGAGCAAAGGATGAACGGAATTCCCAATAAGACCCCCTTGGTTAGCATCGTGTTACCGACATATAATGGCAGTCGCTATATTGCTACTTCCATTGAGAGTTGTTTGCGACAAACCTATCGCAATTTTGAGTTGATCATCGTTGATGGGGGATCTACGGACACAGCTTTGGAAATCATCAAAAGGTACGAAGATCCCAGGATAAAGGTGTATAACCAGCCTGCAAATTCCGGCCGCCTCCCTGGCGCGCTAAACATTGGGTTTTCGTATGCTACAGGTGACTTTTTTACCTGGACACAGGATGATGATTTTTTCAAGGAAGATGCTATTGAAAAAATGGTCTCTTTTCTTGTAAAGAATTCGGATGTAGGTCTTGTTTATGCTGGTATTTGGTTCATAGACGACAATGGGAGTGTAATTGGCGAGTCAGAACTCCTGCCACCCGAGTCCCTAGTTACAACAAATTCCGTGGGACACTGCTTTCTGTATCGCCGCGAGGTTGCAGAAGCGGTTGGGGAGTATGATGTTGATTATGTAATGGTTGAAGATGTAGAGTTCTGGATGAGGGTGTATAAGCGCTTCAAAGTAGCCAGGATGGATGGTAGATACTATTACCACCGGTACCATGACGGCAGCTTAACAATCAAAAACTATGGGGGGCATTTTGCACAGCGGCGTCTTGCAGATGCCAGCAGGGCGCATTTTGGTATAAGTTGGTTCAAGTACCAACGTCGGATTGCAGAAGTGTTTATCGATGAAGCATTTTTGGCGTTCAACAAGATGGATTACAAACATGTTCTTCCATGTTTATTAAGTGGTATCGTGCGTAATCCTCTATGGCTTGGAAACAAGGGACTTTATTCGATTGGACTCCAAAGTCTGTTCAAGTCACTTCGGGTGCAGTGAGACATTATTCTTGATTGGAAATAGCTGGATTGAGTATTCCAGCAGAACCCTAAATCCTGCGATTTTTTGCTGAATATATCTATGAAACCTAACTTGGTTAGCGTACTCATGCCGGCGTATAACGGTGGGCAATTTATTAAAAAAGCGATTGAGAGCATGTTTGCACAAACATATCTCAATTGGGAACTCATTATTGTTGATGATGGTTCAACCGACGATACGGCAGCAATAATCTCCTGTTTTCACGATTCTCGTATCGTTTATGTGTATCAAGAGAACTGTGGTCAAGCCGCTGCTTTAAACCATGGCCTGGATATTGCTCGTGGAGAGTACATCACTACATTGGACGTAGATGATTGGTTTAGTCCCAACAGTCTGGGTGACCGGGCGGTGTTTTTGGACAGGTACCAGGAATATGATGTTGTGTACGGAGACGGAATATTTTGCGATCAAGATGGAAACCAGTTGAAACAATTTTCAGAGCTCCGAACATCTGATGTTACTGGAGATGTTTTTGGTGTGATGTTGTCAAACTCTTTCTTTGGGACCGGGGCAAATGTTATGGTTAGAAAAAGTGTCCTTGAGAAAAATCAAATTCGATATGACACTTCCATCGTCTGGTGTCAGGATTATGATCTTTATCTTCGCCTGGCAGAAAAATGTAAATGGGGATACGTTAACTCGGTCATGGTCTGGTATCGCCTTCATCATGAGAATATGACCGTAACAATGCCATCTGGACGACGGCTGGAATCGCTCGTTCGTACCAAACTCAAAGCTTTGGCTTCAGAACGGTTTGATACGGTTTTATATTCGCAGAAGGTCTCTTTTTTTCATCACTTTTTTCTCCATGATCTTGAGAGTGATGTGAAACGTCAAAAGGACTTAATGAATCATTTGCAGTTCAAAATGTTGCGTAAGATTGATCAAGCAAGGATAATACGTTTGTCTGCATCTAATTATTTGGCTGCGCGAGAGAACATGAAGGAAGTAAGGGAGTTGTTGAGAAATTCATTAAGATTAAATCCTTTCGATCCAAAAACCATTTTTGTGATTATTCTTGCCTATCTTAACAAAGGTCCATTTGAGTGGTTGTTTAATTCCTGGCGGGAGATGAAAATTCGCAACCAATCAATTTCCTCCCCCTTTGACCAAGTGAAAAGTTGAAACCCTCGAATTACTAATGCGAATCGCAATTTATCACGATCTCCCTTCCGGGGGCGCAAAGCGTACCCTGTATGAATCGGCAAAACGGTTGTCCCAGTGCCATGCACTGGATGTGTATACGCTTGACACTGCAGATACAGAATTTTGTGACCTGGATGAATTTTCCCAAGCCAAGCATGTCTTTCATTTTTCTCCATCACGATTGTTTCCAAGCCCATTTGGACGTTTAAACCAATTTCAACGATGGATGGATCTGCAAAAACTGGATCGTTTGGCGCAGCATATTAGCCGGGTGATCGATTCTGGAAACTATGATGTAGTCCTTGCTCAGCCCTGTATGTGGACCCAGTCCCCGTTGGTTTTACGATACCTGCGTACTCCGACCATCTACTATTGTCACGAGCCACCGCGGCATGTGTACGAGAATAATTTTAATGCTGCAGGAAAACAATCGAAATATCGTGCAACATTAAACAGCCTTGACCCTTTTATTAAACTGTACCAGAGAACAGGACGGCGTTTTGATAGGCTCGCTACCCGCTCTGCAAAATTGGTTCTCGTTAATTCCGTTTTCACCCGCGATCAGGTTAGGCAGATTTACGGGATTGAGCCGGCGATCAGCTATCACGGTGTCGATACGGAAGTATTTTCTCCAATCTCAAAACGGGCAAACGGAAATTATGTTCTTTCCGTTGGAGCCATCCAGCCTCATAAAGGATTTGACTTCCTGATCAAGAGTTTTGCTCATATCGATGAGAGGGTACGTCCTCCCCTTCGCCTCATTGGCAATATGGAAAACTCGCGCGAACGGGATCGCCTCCTATCGTTGTCTAAAGAGAATAGGGTTGAACTTCAAATTGAAGTTGGAGTCGATCAAGAGACTCTTGTTCGCAGATATAACGAGGCAATCCTGGTGGCATACGCGCCATACAACGAACCGTTCGGACTGGTCCCATTGGAAGCGATGGCATGCGGCAAACCCGTGGTAGCAGTGGATGAGGGTGGAATAAAAGAAACGGTGGTGGATAATTCCACGGGGCTGCTTGTTGAACGTGACCCACGAAGTTTTGGAAAAGCCATACAACACCTGCTTGATGATCCTGGCCTGGTCGAGCAATATGGTTCGCAGAGTCGCAGGTATGTGATGGAAAAATGGTCCTGGGAAAGATCCGTGGACCAGCTTGAAAAGCATCTGCAACAAGTTGTTCAATAATCTGAATTTCAGACCTCAAAACACCCTCAACCCACCCATCCATGTCAACCCCTCGTTTATTTGTGATCGTTCTCAGTAACAATCGGCGTGATGACACGCTGGCCTGCATTGAATCGTTGCGTCGAAGCGATTACAAGAATATGAAGATTATTTTGCTCGATAATCTTTCAACAGATGATCTGATCGATGTTGTATATCAGAGGTATCCTGATATCGAAATCATCAGCTTGAAGGAAAACCTGGGTTATGCCGGAAATAACAATATTGGCATAAAAGCTGCTCTTGAGCAGGGCGCTGAATGGTTGTTCGTGTTGAACGACGATACTATACTCGACCCATCGTGCCTGTCGTCGCTGATCAATGTGGGTGAAAGTGATGGGAATATTGGAATTCTCGGACCCATGGTGTACCACTTTGACGAGCCTCAAGTGATTCAATCTGCCGGCGGAACATTGGGGAAATATTGGTTGAGTACACATATGGGAAAGGATGAAGTGGATCGTGGACAATTCCAAACCGCCCACGAAGTAGAATGGATCTCAGGTTGCGCTATTTTGGTTCGACGCACTGTGATCGAAAAGGTTGGGTTATTGGATGTTGATTATTTTTTGTACTGGGAGGAAACCGAATGGTGTATCCGTGCCAGCAGGGCGGGATGGCGTATTTATCATGTTCCTCAGGCGAAGTTATGGCACAAAGGCGTTCAGCGCAAGTATCAGCCGAAACCATACGTAACATACTATGTGACTCGCAATCGTCTTTTTACACTCGCCAAACATAAGGCGCCATGGACTGCACGCTGTATAGCCTTCATGGAAATCCTCAAAACCTTGTTGAGCTGGTCCATACGGCCGAAGTGGATTTCACAACGTGACCATCGTAATGCCATGTGGAAAGCGCTAGTGGATTACTGGCATCATCGATATGGGCCAATGCCATCCTGATTATTATGAAAATCCTTTTCCTGTCCAGATGGTTCCCGTTTCCCGCTGATAATGGATCCAAAATACGCATCCATAATTTGCTCAAAGGACTCTCCCGGGTTCATGAAGTAACGCTATTGTCCTTCTACGATCCAAATGAGATATCGCCCGAAAACATAAAGCCATATCCATTCTGTTCACAAATGCAGGTGGTACCCTGGAAGCCTTTTGATGAGAAGAGCAGTAAAGCAAGGCTTGGATTTTTGAGTACCGTGCCCCGTTCGCTGCTGGACACTCATTCACCAGAAATGGAATCCCTGATCAGTCAGGCAGTCTCGACTCAGGCGTTCGACGTTATTATTGCATCACAATTGACCATGGCATCCTACTATCCAGCTTTCGGAGGACTGCCCGCAATCTTCGAGGAGGTGGAACTTGGTTTATACATGGATCCATCCCTTTATCAGGGGAATTGGATTCGAGGTTTCAGACACAGATTGACCTGGCTAAAGCTCAAATGGTATTTTCTCCGCCTTCTCGGATCCTTTGCCATGTGTACGGTTGTCTCTGAACAGGAACGCCGTATCTTTGCCGATGCGTTCCCTGCCCACCTCCAGAAACTTCATGTGCTCCAAAATTGTTTGAATTTGGATGAATATCAAGTGATCCATCGGGCTCCCGAACAACACCAAATCATATTTACTGGATCATTTCGTTACCATCCCAATTACAGCGCCATGCTATGGTTCCTGGAAAAAGTGTATCCCTTGATCCTGGAAAAGAAACCGCAGACGCAGTTGATTATCACTGGAGATTCTTCCAATCTTCCCTTGCCAGATCATAAAAATGTCTTCCTCGCCGGTTATGTGGAAGATATCAAACCATTAATCGCTGCAAGCAGGCTAAGTATTACTCCTCTGTGGAGTGGTGGAGGAACACGCCTAAAGATTCTAGAGTCCATGGCTCTCGGAACACCCGTAGTGTCCACCTCAAAAGGCGCCGAAGGTTTGCGCGTTAAACATCAGGAAAATGTTCTGATTGCCGACGAACCAGGTCGCTTTGCAGAAGCTGTCCTAGACCTGTTATGTGATGATGAACTACGAGACCGGCTATCGTCAAATGCACGGCTACTTGTTAAGGATCAATACAATTGGGCGACAAGGCTGCCAGAATTCCTGAACATGGTTGAAAAGGTAGCCGCCCGATAACTCTCATTATGGACCTCTTAATCAATTTCAAGTTATTCTCGATCAAGCGTACTATTTCCATAAGTAGACAGTGGATACAGTTTGCCATCGTAACGGCTGCCATATTGGCAACAACCATCGTTTCATATTGGGGTACGCCATCCGTTTATCTTCTATCCATACTTTTGGTGGCAGGCATAGTCGCGGCTCTCACCCTTCTTCGTCAGCCAAACCTGGGTTTTATTCTCATCTTTATTGGGGGGATGTTCGTCTCGATTACAGGCCCCAGTGGATTAAGTGCCGCCACGGTCATGGTAGCACTGATGCTTGGCCTGTGGATCCTGGACATGTTTGTCGTACGAAAACAAATCGCACTGGTTCGCACATCTGTCATGGTTCCCATCATCACATTTCTTGTGATTACCGTTCTTGCCTTCCTGATTGGACAGGTACCCTGGTTTGTGTTTGCACGCCAGGCACCCATCACTGCGCAGGTTGGAGGTTTTGCTGTATTCTTATTTTCCATCGGTGGATTGTTGCTTTCCGCCCACCTAATCAAGGATGTTCGTTGGCTTAAAATACTTACGTGGACATTTCTTGCCCTGTCTGCTCTCTACATGATCGGACGTGCTGCTAACTTATTGTTTATTGTAAATCTCTATCAATTTGGATTTTCAGCACAAAGTATGTTTTGGACATGGCTTACCGCTCTTACCGCCGGCCAACTGATTTTTAACACCACACTCAAACGCTGGAGTCGGTTGCTTCTCTTTCTCTTGCTTGCACTGACACTCTATGTGACACTTGTTCAGGGATTTGATTGGAAATCCGGCTGGGTCCCCCCTGTAGTAGCGTTAGCTGTGCTGCTTGGAATTCGGAACCGAAATTTCATTATATTTGCCACACCCCTCGTGGTGATGGCCGTGTTGTATGCCATTGTAAAACTGATCGCTTCAGATGATTACAGTTGGGTGACTCGTCTCGATGCATGGCGTATTGTGCTGGAAATTAGTCGTGTGAGCCCGCTATTTGGCATGGGCTTTGCAAACTATTACTGGTACACACCGTTATTCCCGATCCGGGGTTGGCGGGTTAGCTTCAATTCACACAGTCAGTTTGTTGATTTGATCGCTCAAACCGGATACCTGGGACTTTTCAGCTTCCTTTGGTTGTTCCTTGCTTTTGCACGTCTCAGCTGGTCAATTGCAGGAAAAGTCCCAAATGGTTTCGCACGCGGGTATTCCTATGGAGTACTGGCAGGAATTGTTGCAACAATGGTGGCGGCATTTCTTGGGGACTGGGTTCTACCGTTTGTTTACAACGTAGGTTTGCCTGGTTTTCGTGCCAGTATCCTGCCCTGGATTTTCATCGGTGGAGTGATCAGCCTGGAACAGATGCTTTTCAGCTCCACAACAACACCAGGGAACAAATTCCTATGATGAGAATAATCGTACACATGAAAAAGACCGACGGACTCTCTTTCTAAAAAGGTTCGGCAAATGGATGTTTCAATTATTATCGTCAGTTGGAATACATCAGCGTTGCTGTGTCAATGTTTGGAGTCACTTTACAAAACGGGCTCCCGGTACAGTTTCGAAGTGATCGTGGTCGATAACGGTTCTAGTGATGACAGCGTATCGTTGGTTGAAAAGAAATTTCCGGATGTGATCCTTATCCAGAATGAGCACAATGTAGGCTTCGCCTCCGCGAACAATCAAGGAATGGCAATCGGAAAGGGCAGATATTTCCTGCTGCTGAACAGCGATACCATTGTTCTACCGGGTGCGATCGATTGTTTGATCGAACTTGCAGACGATAATCCCAATGTTGGTATGGTCGGGCCCAAACTGCTGAATATGGATGGATCGTTACAGGTGTCATGGGCCAACTTCCCAAGCATCCTGTCTGAAATGCTGGGCGGCGCTTTCAAGACGCGCAAGCCAGTGGTCCATGTTCCCAATGCATTTGAGGTGGATTGGCTGATGGGCGCCTGTATGTTGGTGAGGTCGGAAGTAATACAGGATGTAGGCAAGATGGACGAAGATTACTTTTTCTATTCCGAAGAAACAGATTGGTGCTTTCGGATCAAGAAAAAAGCCTGGAAAATTTGGCTCACCACCAACGGTGAGATCTATCACCTTGGCGGGGGAAGCGCGAAGCGGGGAACCACCATCCAGTTGGTTCGACTTTATCATGCCAAGATTCTTTATTTTAAGAAGAATCATGGAAACCTTAGCAGCATATTATTACGCTATGGATTGGCGCTGGCGAATACCTTTGGGATTATTCGACGCCTCATATTCTTGGACTGGCGGAGGCGCGATGCTTCGTTTGAGCGCATTTCCAATCAGTCCAAGCTGGTCTGGTATCTGCTCAAAAATCACTACCCTAACATAAGGTGAGCAAACTGCCTCCTAATTTGAAGCCGGAAGAATGATACATCGCATGGATCCCCATCACTATTCAATCAAATTCCTTCGTACGAGCCACACGATTTCGGCTCAACAGATTCTTATATGTATAATAATCACGGCAATTCTATTGCGGGTTGCATCTGCTCTTCTGCTGGGAAACCAGGTCACTGTTCTCCCAGGAATTTACGACCAGATTTCTTACGACAACCTGGCACAACGCGTGGTTGATGGATACGGTTTTACATTTGCCGAAGAGCATTGGCCTATCACGCGCCCGGGTGAACCGACAGCGCATTGGAGTTTTTTATATACGCTCTATCTCACGGCCATTTACACACTATTCGGTCATCAGCCTGTCATTGCTCGAATTTTGCAGGCCATTGTTGTCGGCGCATTGCAGACCTATCTTACCTACCTCATTGCTGAAAAGATATTCGCCCAAAAAATTGGACTCATCGCTGCGGCAATTTCCGCCGTCTATATGTATTTCATATACTATGGCGGCGCACTCATGACCGAACCGTTTTACATTACTGCGATCTTATGGAGCCTGTTTCTTGCGATGCGGATGGCTGAGATAGATGACTTCCAGCAGACTATCAAATTTGGTGTTGGTTTGGGAATTGCACTTGGGATAACCGTTGTCTTACGCCAGGTCTTTCTGCTGTTCATACCGTTCCTGTTTATTTGGATCTGGATCGCCCGCTTCAGACGACGTCTACACCTCTCACTCATTTCAACAGGTTTATCCATCGGCCTGATCGTCCTCTGTGTGCTGCCGATCTCTCTCTATAACCAGTCCCGTTTTGGACGGTTTGTTCTTCTCAATACAAACTCTGGATATGCTTTCTTTTTTGGAAATCATCCTTATTATGGAACGCACTTCATCCCGATCTTGCACACAGACGTCTATTTATCTTTTATTCCCAAGGAACTGCGCAGTTTGGATGAGGCGGCCCTTGATCAGGCATTGCTTCAACGCGGGCTGCAGTTTGTCTTTGATGATCCTAGACGATACGTCCTTCTATCCATCAGCCGGATTCCTGCCTACTTCATGTTTTGGCCATCGTCCGATTCCAGTCTGATCAGCAATATCGCCCGCGTGTCCAGTTTTGGTGTCACATTACCGTTTATGCTGTATGGACTGGTGGCGTGCCTGGGGAAGAAACACGTCCAAACAGGAAACCACCTCCTCAACCTGTTCGCATCCCCAACTGGGCTTCTGATCGTGTTTGCGGTGATCTATGCATCGGTACATATCCTGACCTGGGCGCTGATTCGCTATCGGCTTCCGATTGACGCAGTTCTTATCCCATTTGCAGCATTTGCAATTTCAAATGTCTTTGAACAGGCAAAAAAGAAAATTGATTTAGTACGTACAGGTTCGGCTTCTTAAAAAGATACTGCATGCCCAATCTGTTGATCACTCTGGAGCAGCATCGGCAAAATTCGGATGAAAACAAATAAAGCGCCCCGGATGTTAAAGGTTGAAACTGGCAAACTTGAAAAGACTTATCAGTATTTTCCAACCGATGAGTTTATTGATTACCATGTCTACGACAGTATTCCACGTTTGTGGCGCTGGATGGAGCAGGTTCTGCGCCTGGATATTTACCTGGCCTATAGGACTTGGCGTATCGCAGATCAATATGACATTATTTGGGCAAACTCAGAAAAAGTTGCAATCCCACTTAGTTTTTTGAACATCAAAAAACCTTTGGTCGTGATCCTTCAGTTTCCTGAATCGCCGTTACGCAGGTTGCTGATCAAATGGTCAAAACTGGCAAAAAGATGGGCTGGAGTAGGTATAGTTGCGAAAGATGTGAGAAATTTCGTTCAATCTGAATTAGGTGTGGAACCTGCCAAAATTTTCCAGTACTATGCCGCAAGGACTGATTTATTCAAAGACAACGATAATGATTGCAGTGACATGGACAGTACTGTCATCCTCAGTATGGGGGTTGCCAAACGTGATTACGATACCTTGATCCGGGCATTGTCACATCTTCCGGGTTATGAAACCGAAATTTATGTTTCCAGCAAGTATGGGGATCAATATAAGGGACGAAAAACAAAAAGAGTTGCTGATTGGATTCGGTTCCCTGAACGGATCCCGGATGATGAACTGGTCTGCCGCTATAAACGGTCAAGGTTTGTTGTTGTGCCTCTCATTCCTACCTCCCACTCCGGAGCCGGTGTCACCTCTGTTTTTGAGGCGAGCGCGGCAGGGAAGGCGGTGATTGCAACAGACACCGGTGGTATGAGCTCCTATGTTCTGCATGGAAAGACAGGACTCCTGGTTCCACCCAACGATGTAAATGCCATGTGTAGTGCCATTCAGAGGCTTTGGGAGAATCCAGAATTGGCTAACCAGATGGGGCAGGCTGGGCGAAGATTCGTCGAGAAAAACTACAGTCATGATGAGGTTGTCGCCGGGATTCGGCTCTTCCTACAGAGACTGTGGGATGACGTAAGCACAAAAGGCTCCTAAGGACTCAACCAATGTTTAGTATATCGATTTTTTCGACGGTAGGCCGCCCAACGCCTATTGGATCACAATTTCAGTAGCGATTGATCGAACGATCAACATGCCCGGTCGGAAGCGCATTGTATTCTTTTGCTCAACCTATCCTCCTGTTCATGGAGGCGTAGCCAGACACGTGGCTGATCTCGCCCGGATAGCGGTCAGCGCTGGATTTGACGTATACGTTGTCACAAGGCAAATCGCTACTGCACCCGTGGAAGAAACGATGCAGGGTGTAAAGGTAAGGCGTATTCCGGTTGGAAGAGGTGGAATCGCTGCAAATATTTTCTTTACCGTGCAAGCCCTGTATTTGTTAATGCGAATCCGTCCAGATGTTATCCATTCACACGAACTACATCTCGCCAGTTTAATAGCAGTCTTTGTAAAGACACTTCTGGGCATTCATCTTGTCGTTACCATCCATACTACTGGTCCCTTAATTGGCGACATTGCCGTTGTAAAACGTGCATTTCTGGGCAGCCTGCGGCTTTTAATTTTTAGAAGACTTGTCGATAGATATATTGCTATCAGTGCTCCCCTGGATAAGGAGATGGAAGACGCAGGCTTCCATCCAAACAAGAGAGTTCCAATTCCCAACGGGATTGACATGATGAGGTTTAGCCCTGCGGATGCAGATACCAAATATCGGTTGCGTCAGCAGCTATCCCTGCCAGATGGGCCGATCGTGATCACATCTGGCCGCCTGGTCTGGGAAAAAAGGGTTCAGAACCTGCTTGAGATCTGGCCGAAGATCCGTGAACGAATCCCCGATGCATGGTTGTTGGTCATCGGAAGTGGCGAATACGAGGAAAACTTTCGGAATAGATATGTGGATGGCGTAATTTTGACTGGTGAAGTGTTGGATTCTTCAGCCTACATTCGGGCGTCAGATGTTTTGGTGATGTTGTCGATCTATGAGGGTTTCTCACTCTCTGCTCTGGAAGGTTTGGCGTGTGGATTGCCAGTAGTAGCAACGCCTGTGGGGGCTATCCCTGAGCTTATTGCCCATGAAAATAATGGCTGGATCGTGCCGGTAGACGATCTGGATGCACTGGAAGACACGGTTTTGACATTGCTCGAACGACCACAACTGCGCGTGGAGATGGGCAAAAGAGCACGCGAAAGGGTTTCGTGCGATTATTCCCTGGAAACTGTATCGGATAAATTAATTACCGTATATAAGGAATTAATGGCTCAGCCTGGCTGATTGAGATTAAGAGATGTACTGTAGAAAACTTTTCAAAGAAATGGCTTTCGGAAAAAGCGCCCGGTTGAGACGGATCGCGAAAAGCATTCGTGAAGGAGCGAAATGAGCTCGTCGACCCCACGAATCAGTATTGGCTTGCCTGTCTACAATGGTGAGATATATCTGGAGGAAAAGCTAAGATCAATATTGGCGCAAACATTCACCGATTATGTATTGGTGATCTCTGACAATGCTTCCACAGACCGTACAAGCGAAATTTGTCAAGATTATGCCACCCAGGACAGTCGCATTCGTTATTTTCGAAATGAGTTCAATCTTGGGCTCGCCCCGAACTTCAATCGAGCTTTCCGTTTGGCACCGCGCACTGATTACTTTGGCTGGACATCATGTGATGACCTGGTTGCACCTGAGTTTTACCAAAAGTGTGTGGATGTTCTTGACAATGACCCAGCGACCGTTCTTGTGCAGAGTTGGGTAAAACTGATAGACTCAACTGGCAAATTTGTCGCAGATTATGACTCTGCCCTCCTGTTTCCAACTGAACGTTCCAATTTTCCTCACGAGCGGTTCCGTGATGCGATTATGATACCTCATCTGTGTCTGGATGATCTGGGACTGATCAGGTCAAATGCCCTTACCATGGATCCAGTGTATGAAAGCCATTTTGGGGCAGATCGTAACTTGATAGCAGAATTGATACTAATAGGCAAGTTTTTCCATATACCCGAGTACCTCTTCTACTGGAGAGATACTCGTGCTCGAGACCTCCCTTTTGATAACTGGTCTGAGCGTTTGGATGCGTCAAAAGCACACCGGATTCCCATGCCTCGTTGGAGTATGCTATTTGGCTACATTCGCTCGGTGTGTCGGGTGGAAATGACTCGGAGAGAACAGTTCCTTTGCTATCTGCACATAACAGAATGGATCTTTAAATATATGCGTGGCTTGGGCAAAGACATTTTCAAGGCTGGCGGCGCTGTGAAGCGCCGTTTGGAAAGATATTCCTGAGTGACAACGCTGAATGATCCGATCAAAAAGATCCAGTGATCAAAACAGTATGATAATGGTTTTTGCCCTTTTGAAACTTCTTGGTATTCCCCCAGCGACGAAAAACAGACAAAAAGCGTTTTCACTTGGAGACTTGAATGAAAATACTATTGACTGGTCATAAAGGTTATATTGGAACAGTGCTTGCGCCCATGCTGATCTCAGATGGTCATGAAGTAGTCGGCCTTGATTCTGACCTCTATGAGCGTTGTACCTTCGGCGATTCGCTGTCCGATATCCAATCTGTACGTAAGGACTTGCGTGATATTGAAGTCGGTGATGTTAAAGGCTTTGACGCCGTCATTCACCTGGCGGCACTTTCCAATGATCCTCTCGGCGATCTAAATCCCCAGTTGACTTTTGAAATAAACCACCTGGCATCTGTAAAGCTGGCAAGCCTGGCGAAAGAAGCGGGCATACAACGCTTCCTGTTTTCATCGTCTTGCAGTACCTATGGGGCGGCGGGTGATGAGATGCTTACTGAAAATGCGGAGTTCAATCCTGTTACTCCTTATGGACTTTCGAAAGTTCTGGTTGAGCGGGATGTTGCACAATTGGCCGATGATAATTTCAGTCCCACGTTCCTGCGGAATACAACTGCATACGGAGTTTCTCCACGGATGCGCTTCGATATTGTGCTCAATAACCTGGTTGCCTGGGCGTATGCGACCGGCGATATCCTCATTAAGAGCGATGGCACGCCCTGGCGTCCACTCATCCACATTGAAGATATTTCCAGGGCCTTTATCGCAGCTCTTCAAGCGCCGCGCGAAGTTGTGCATAACCAGGCTTTCAATGTGGGCCTAAATGAAGAAAATTATCAGATACGTGACCTGGCAGAAATAGTGAAGGAAACTGTTCCGGGTTGTAAGATCGAATATGCCAGAGACGCCGGTCCAGATAAACGCTCCTATCGCGTGGACTTTAGCAAGGTGTATCGTGTACTACCTGAGTTTAAACCTCAATGGAATGCCAGAAAGGGAGCTGTTGAGCTCTACGAAGCCTACAAGGCTGCCGGAATCAAGGTGCAGGATTTTGATGGCCCTCGCTATAAACGCATTGACCACATCAAGCATCTATTGGACCGCGGCCTTCTGGACATGAATCTGCGCTGGACAAAAGTGGAAGCATAGATCAAGACGCCGTAAAGATGACCATGGATGACAAGCAACCGTCAACGAACAAGGATCATGCCTGCCGCTTTTGTGGGGGACCCCTCCGGTTCTCTTTTGTGGACCTGGGTATGTCACCGTTATGTGAGAGTTACCTCAGCTTTGAGCAACTCAACCAGGTGGAGCCGTTTTATCCGCTGCACGTATACGTGTGTGAAAATTGTTACCTGGTTCAATTGGAAGAGTATGTAAACCCGGAACATATCTTTACGGAATATGCCTATTTTTCTTCCTATGCAGTAACCTGGCTCCAGCATGCGGAAAGATATACCCGGTTGATGACAGAACGTTTCAACTTGAACAGCGACAGTTTTGTTGTGGAAGTCGCCAGTAATGATGGTTATCTTCTGCAATACTTTGTTCAAAAGAGTATCCCTGTCCTTGGTATAGAGCCTGCAAGGAATGTTGCCAGAGTAGCCGTTGAGAAGGGTGTTCCGACATTAACAGAGTTCTTCGGCAGAAAGTTGGCCACACAACTACGCAACGACGGCAAACAAGCTGACTTGATCGCAGGGAATAACGTCCTTGCCCAGGTTCCCGATATCAATGATTTTGTCAGCGGGATGAAGATCCTCCTCAAACCAACCGGTGTCATTACGATTGAAGTTCCTCATTTGATGCGTCTCATGCAGGAAAACCAGTTTGACACGATCTATCACGAACACTTTTCCTACTTCAGCTTTAGTACCGCCGAAAGGATCTTTGCTTCACATGGCATTACCCTTTTCGATGTAGAAGAGCTGCCGACACACGGTGGTTCCCTGCGGATCTACGGGCGGCATGTCGATAATCAGGCACTCCCTGTAACAGATCGTGCGCGTGAACTGCATGAACGCGAGCTCCGCGCAGGTTTTACACAGTTGGAATGTTACGCCGCCTTTGGCGAGCAGGTAAAAGAAACCAAACGTAAACTGCTCCATTTCCTGATCGGTGCAAAACGCGAAGGCAAAACGATCGCTGGGTATGGCGCACCGGGAAAAGGGAACACCTTATTGAACTACTGCGGTATACGCACTGATTTTTTGGATTACACGGTGGATCGCAACCCCTACAAGCAGGGGAAATTTCTTCCCGGTACGCATATCCCTATTTATGCACCTGAGAAAATTCTCGAAACAAAGCCTGACTATGTATTGATCCTGCCGTGGAATTTCAAGGATGAAATCATGTCTCAGATGGCACATATCAGGGAGTGGGGGGGACAATTCGTGGTGCCTATTCCGGAAGTGAAAGTGTATTAATGATATTTACAAAAACAGCGTTGGAGGGGGCATGGATCATCGACATTAAGAAGCTGGAAGACGAGCGCGGTTTTTTTGCCCGTACGTTTTGCCAGAAGGAATTCCTGGAACACGGATTGAACACACGCGTTGCTCAATGTAATATTTCATACAACCAAAAAAAAGGTACATGGCGCGGCATGCACCTGCAGGTGACTCCCTTTCAGGAGGCGAAGCTTGTGCAGTGTACAGCAGGCGCAATTTACGACGTGATCATCGATCTGCGGCCTCGTTCGCGAACTTATTTGCAGCATCTGGGGGTAATGTTGAATTCCCAGGAATATAGAATGCTCTACATTCCGGAAGGCTTCGCTCACGGTTTCTTGACGTTGACTGAAGAAGTGAACGTCTTTTATCAGATGTCTGAATTCTATGCACCCGAGTGTGCCAGGGGTTTTCGTTGGAATGACCCAGCCTTTGCGCTCCAGCTTCCAGATGAAGTAAGGGTCATTTCTGAGCGGGATGCAAGTTATCCCGATTTTTCGCCAGATTTTCTCAGGTAAATAGTATGAATACTTCAACTGTCGGACAGGATATCTATCGATTCATTGAAGAACTGTATCCAATCTGTCGAAGCATCACCGGAGATGGGTTTCGGACATCGCTGGAGATCATGGCGAAGTATATTCCGCTGGAATTGTATAAAGTGCCATCTGGTACCCAGGTTCTGGATTGGGTGGTCCCGCGTGAATGGAATATACGTGATGCGTATATCAAGAACTCTGCCGGGACGAAGATCGTGGATTTTCATCAATCGAATTTGCATGTATTGAACTACAGCACACCCATCAATAAAAAGATGGATCTCCGTAAATTGAAGGAGCATCTTTTCTCGCTGCCTGAGCATGAAGACTGGATTCCATACCGGACTTCTTATTATGAGGAGAACTGGGGATTCTGCGTTACAGATAAGTTATTAAAGAGTTTGCAGGAAGATGAATATGAAGTATGCATTGACTCGTCTCTGGAAGACGGATATCTAACCTATGGTGAGTATTATCTGCCTGGTGCGCTGGAGGATGAATTCCTGATCTCATGTCATTGCTGCCATCCATCCATGTGCAACGATAACCTTTCAGGGATGGGATTGTCCATGCAATTGGCGAAAACATTGAGCCAGCAGAAATTACGATATTCCTATCGCTTTTTATTCATACCAGGCACCATTGGATCGATCACCTGGCTGGCTGTGAACAGGCATCAGACTTCCAAGATCAGGCATGGGCTCGTGGTTGCCTGTGTGGGCGACCCGGGTAAGCTGCATTACAAAAAGACGCGCCACGGCGATGCCGAGATAGACCGCGCAAGCATGCACGTCTTGAGACATTCCGGTCAGGAACATGGAATCATCGATTTCGTTCCATATGGTTACGACGAGCGGCAGTATAGTTCACCAGGCTTTGACCTGCCTGTGGGCTGCCTTTCACGTACGCCCCATGGCCAGTTCCCACAATACCATACGTCTGCGGACAATTTGGATTTTATTACTGTGGATGCACTGGGCGATTCTTTCGAAAAATATCTTGAGGTAATCCACGTCATTGAGGGCAACAAGTATTACTGGAATACAAACCCATTCGGCGAGCCGCAGTTGGGGAAGCGCGGTCTGTATGGCGCTTTTGGCGGAAGGAAAGACGCCAACCTTCTCGAGATGGCCATGTTATGGGTCTTAAACCTGTCAGATGGCGAACATTCCCTGCTGGATGTTGCCGATGTTTCCCGTATGCCGTTCCAAATCATTTTGGAAACTGCCGAGATCCTGCTGAAACAAGGTCTCTTAAGAGAGTGATAGACCGGTAACCTAATACTCTCATCCGTGTCATGTCATTCTGATGGCATTGTTGCACGGGAACGACTGCCACATTCTTGTCATTTCATCGAGGCATTCATTGATTGTAGATAAATCCGTCTGCATGCAGGATCTCTTCGAAGCTCAAGTTGAGAAATCACCGGCCGCAATTGCGCTGATCTGTGATGATATTCATCTCACCTATCAGGAGCTCAACGAACGTGCTAATCAACTGGCCCGGTATCTACGTGGTTTGGGCGTGAAGAATGAAACGCTGGTAGGAATTTGCACTTCCCGCTCCGTCGATATGGTAGTAGGTATGTTGGCGATCTTCAAGGCAGGAGGAGCCTACGTGCCGCTGGATCCTTCCTACCCACGTGAGCGTTTGTCGTTTATTTTGAACGACGCGCAGGCAAGTGTGGTGATTACACAGAGTCAGCACATGACCTTGTTTTCCGAACAAGCCATCCATGCGATATGCATGGATGAGGACTGGTGGAAGATCAGGCAGGCACCTGCATCAACACCGGTTGGAAATCTTTCATCTGAGGACCTTGCCTACGTGATCTACACGTCAGGTTCCACAGGCAACCCAAAGGGTGTGATGATCTCACATACCAGTTTGTGTAACTTTGTCAGGCTGGCAGGTTCGGCGCTGGATGTCACGAGCGAGGACGTGTACATGCAGACTGCATCCATTGCGTATGCATTGTCTGTGCGTCAGTTAATGGTCCCCCTTGCGAAGGGTGCAACAGTGGTGCTCGCAAATGCGGAACAGATGCACGATCCATTGATGCTATTTCAGTTGATCAAAGACAAGGGGATCACACTGATGGACATGGTTCCATCATTCTGGCGGACGTGCATTCATAGACTCTCTGAACTTTGCGAGGAGGAGCGCACGAGGTTTCTGGATAACTCACTCCGTCGCATCGTGTCGATCGGCGAACCATTGGGTTCGGATGTTCCTTACGATTGGGCATTCCGCTTCGGGAACAGGACGAAACTGGTCAACATCTTCGGGCAGACCGAGACGACCGGCGTGGTGGCAACCTATCCGATCCCGTATGAAGAACCGGCCAAAGCTGGCATCGTCCCGATCGGGCGCAGCATTCCGGAGACGAAGCTATACATCCTCGATGTGAATTTACATCCTGTGCCTGTGGGGGAACAAGGGGAGTTGTGTGTCAGCAATCCATGTTTGGCGCGCGGGTATCTCCATCGTCCTCAGTTGACCGCCGAGAAATTCATCCCTAATCCTTTCAATGACGGTTTCAGTTCACATTTGTATCGCACAGGTGACTTGGCGCTGCAACGTGAAGATGGCAACATTGAATTCCTGGGCCGTGGCGATCAACAGGTGAAGATCCGCGGACAACGCCTCGAATTGGGTGAAGTTGAGACCGTACTGCGTAGCCATAAAGCGGTTCAGGATTGTGCAGTGATGATCCACGGTGATCGGCCTGATGACAAATACCTGGCTGCTTATGTTGTCGCTGGTGAAAACTCTCTTTCCACTTCAGACCTGCGACAGTATCTGCGCAGCATTCTGCCTGATTACATGGTGCCATCCGTGTTCATGTTCCTTGATGCGATGCCGCTCACGCCCAACGGTAAACTCGACCGGCTGGCACTGCCACGCCCATCCAAGGCTGGTTCTGTGGATAAAAATCCCAACATCCATATGGAGCCGCGAAATTCCATTGAGCAAACGATCGTAGTCATTTGGAAGGACCTGCTAAAGCTGGATCGGGTCGGAATCCACGATGACTTCTTTGACCTTGGTGGACACTCATTGATGTCTGTGAGAATGTTCGCCCGCATCGAACGGGACCTTGGGGTACGTCTCCCGTATACCAGTCTCTTCCGTGCGACAACGATCGCACAGATTGCAGTGTTGGTTGCGAATGTAAATGAGGACATAACAAGCTGGCGGATCGTTGTGCCTGTTCAAACTCGTGGAGATACACCGCCGTTTTTTGGTGTTCACGCTCATGAAGGCGGTGTATTGTTCTGGCGCAACATTGTTTCCTATCTGCCAGAGGATCAGCCATTCTATGCCCTCCAGGCTCTCGGTGTGGATGGAATTCAAACTCCGCTCAATCGTATTCCGGATATGGCGCGCTTGTATATTCAGGAAATGCGCAGGGTCCAGCCACGTGGGCCATACTACCTTGGCGGGTATTCGATGGGTGGTGAGATCGCATTCGAGATGGGCCAGCAACTCGTCAGTCAGGATGAAAAGGTGAATCTTCTGGTGATGCTTGATACACGGAATCCAAGCCGGTCTCTGCGGCCGATGTCGCGTGATATCAACGGTTCCCTCACCGCTACGTTGGATACGGCACTTCCTCAACATCCGATCGGAATTCTCCGCCAAAAGCTGAGCGGACATTATTTACGTCTTTCTGTACTTAGCCCCAGACAGCAAGTGGCTTACGTGATCAATCAGATCACCATTCGTATCAAGCAACTCATTACATTTACCCTTGTAAAAATATTGAGGATCCTGCGAAGACGGATCCCGGATCGTCTCCTGTTGATCTATCTAAGGCTGAAACATACGGAAGCGCTGATCAATTATGTCCCTGTTGTATATCCGGGAAAAATCACCCTTTTCCGCGCGACTCAATCCCTCACGGCAAACCCGGACGATTCTCGCCTGGGGTGGGGACCGCTTGCCGCGGGCGGGATGGATGTGCATCATTTCGACGCTCCGCACGAGATTGTCAATCCTGAATATGCAAAGGATGTTGCCTCGAAGCTACACGAGTGTCTGAAACAAGCGCGCGGCGAGTATGGTTTGCATGAACGAAGGAGCGAGCAGTGATCTTCGATAAATCGAAGGCTCTCAAGGGTAAGAGTCATTCATTGATCCCAGGGGGTGCGCACACCTATGCCAAAGGGGATGATCAGTATCCTGAACAGGCTCCTGGTTTTCTGGAGCGAGGCAAGGGCTGTCATGTCTGGGATGTGGATGGAAATGAATTTATAGAGTATGGCATGGGCTTGAGGTCCGTGACGCTGGGGCATGCGTATGAGCCAGTGGTGGAAGCGGCGTACCAGCAGATGAAACTGGGAGTTAACTTCAACCGTCCTTCATCCATTGAAATGGAATGTGCAGAGAAACTGCTTAGTCTGATCGGCGGCGCTGAAATGGTCAAGTTCGCAAAGAATGGCTCGGATGTAACCACAGCAGCAGTAAGACTGGCGCGCGCCTTTACGGGTCGTGATCTGGTTGCCATCTGTGTCGACCATCCCTTTTATTCAGTGGATGACTGGTTCATTGGCACGACAGATATGTCCGCTGGCATTCCGCAGGCGGTAAAAAATCTGACGCTCAAGTTCCACTACAACGATATTGAAGAAGTAAAAGCCCTTTTTGAAACCTATCCCAATCAGATTGCCTGCCTTATGATGGAAGCAGAACGCCTGGAGCCACCTAAAGGCAATTTCTTACAACAGGTCCAGGAGATCTGCCATGCCAACGGCTCGCTGTTGATCTTCGATGAGATCATTACGGGCTTCCGCTGGCACTTGGGCGGTGCCCAGAAATATCATGAAATTGTTCCGGATCTCTCCACATTTGGGAAGGCCATGGCAAATGGTTTTTCCATTGCGGCATTGGCCGGAAAAAAAGAGATCATGGAATTGGGTGGGCTTTACCATAAAAAGGAGAGAGTCTTTCTCCTTTCCACAACTTATGGCGCTGAAACGCATTCCCTTGCCGCAGCGCTGGCAACCATGAAGACGTATGAGACAGAACCCGTGATCGAACATCTGTATCGACAGGGAGAGCGTCTCGCAAATGGCGTTCGCCAATCGGTCCAGGAACATCATCTTGAAAATTTTTTCGGAACGCTTGGGAAACCATGTAATTTGCTTTATTACACATTGGATGGCGATGGACATCCATCACAACCATTTCGTTCCTTATTTCTTCAGGAAATCATCAAGCGCGGCGTGCTGGCGCCTTCCCTGGTCACCAGCTTCTCGCATTCAGATCAGGATATTGATCAAACGCTGGATGCGATCAATCAAGCGCTATACGTCTACCGCAGAGCATTGGATGAAGGGTTTGAAAAGTATTTGATCGGGCCGCCCATAAAGCCAGCGATCCGTAGGTACAACGAAGCGTGATAATGGCCTGTTTACTCTAGCTCGCACGTATTACTGGTTTCATGGAGGACAATATGAAAGTAGTTCTGTTTTGTGGTGGTTTGGGCACGCGCTTAAAGGAATATTCAGATACAATTCCAAAACCGATGATTGAAATCGGATATCGCCCGTTAATGTGGCATCTCATGCGCTACTATGCTCATTTTGGTTTTAAAGAGTTCATTCTCTGCCTGGGCTATCGTGGTGATTACATCAAGAATTACTTTTTAAACTATTCGGAATTGCTTTCCAATGATTTCGAGATGCGCAAGGGCGGCAAGGAGATCAGACTCTACAACAACGATATTGAAGACTGGTCCATTTCCTTTGTGGATACCGGGCTCCAAACCAATGTCGGGCAGCGATTGATGGTCGTAAAAGATCACCTTCAGGGTGATGAGATCTTCATGGCCAATTACACCGATGGTCTTAGTGACCTTGACCTGCATTGGTACCTGGACTATTTCTGTACAAGCAATAAGGTAGGCTCTTTTCTGAGCGTCAAGCCATCGCTGTCTTTCCATGTCGTTTCTTCAGATGGACATGGGCAGGTAAAGAGTATCAAACCCCAAACGGAGGCAGGGATCTGGATCAATGGCGGCTTCTTCATTTTTCGGAAAGAGATCTTTGACCACATCGAGGATGGGGAGGATCTGGTATATGAGCCATTCCGTCGTCTTATTTCACAGGGAAATTTACTAACGCACAAGCATACCGGATTTTTTGCGAGTATTGATACCCTCAAGGAAAAGGTAATGTTTGATCACATGTTCGCACGTGGTGACACGCCCTGGGCGCTGTGGGATAAAAACCCTCGGAACGCACGCTATCGGATGGTTTCTAGTGACAATCAGGGCTAGCCACTGTTTTGGGATAGCAGGAATTACCTTCCCCGGATAGAACAGAATGCTGAAAATTCAAACCCGAAGAAACTCATCGGAATCCTTCAATGTCCTTTTCCTGGGCGCCCATAGTGATGATATTGAAATTGGTTGTGGCGGTACGGTGCTGCGGTTGGTCCGTGAACATCCTGAGATGGAAGTGACCTGGGTGGTCTTCAGCGCCGTGGGTGAGCGTAGTGAAGAGGCGAGAAAAAGTGCTCAGGAATTCCTGAAGGATGTGCGCCACACGCAGGTGATCATCCATGAATTTAAGGACGGATATTTCCCGTATGCGGGAGCGGAGATCAAGGATATTTTTGAACAACTGAAGCATAATCTCGTACCCGATTTGATATTCACCCACTACCGTCAGGACTTGCATCAGGACCACCGTACGTTGTGTGAACTTACCTGGAATACATGGCGCGATCATTTTATTTTGGAGTATGAGATCCCCAAATATGATGGCGATTTGGGAACGCCAAATTTTTTTGTAAATCTCGATAAGGAATTATGTGACCAGAAAACGAATCTATTGGTCCGCTTTTTTCAGACGCAGGGCAACAGGCATTGGTTCACAGCAGAAACGTTCCAATCCATTCTCCGTATCCGGGGTGTGGAGTGTAAGGCACCAGGCGGATATGCAGAGGCGTTTTACAGTCGAAAGATCTCTTTTTAGTTATTCAAATGCGTTTTTTCCAGGATGACTGTTCCTGGTGCCCTTATTTATCCCGGTCTTTTGGACACACACTGCCATTATTGAAGGTTTCTAAACTATACATGCATATTCTTTTTCTTACACAAATCCTTCCCTATCCACCCACATCGGGTCCAAAGGTGAAAACCTGGCATGTCCTGCGATATCTATCCCAGCGTGGACATAAGATCACGCTGGCATCGTTTGTCCGCCCTGAAGAACTTCCCTATATCGACGCACTAAAAGAAGTTTGTGCCGCCATCCATGCAGTGCCAATACACCGGTCATATGTGAACGATGCGCTTTACTTCCTGCGTTCATTGATCAGTAAGCGTCCTTTCCTGGTGGAGCGTGACGATCTTTCGAGTATGCGCGCAGTGGTGCAGCAGGTCGTCAGCAGCGAACCTGTGGATGTCATCCATGCCGACCAGTTGACGATGGCGCAATTTGGTTTTCCACTGGAGCTGAATGGATGTAAAAAACCTGCGTTGATATTCGATGCGCACAATGCCGTCTGGACGATCACAGAACGGATGAAAGAGAATGCCCCGTTCTATCTGAAGCCTCCGTTATGGTTGGAGACGAAGCGTATCAAACAATACGAAGGAAAGATCGTTTCCGATTTCAACGCGACCCTGGCTGTTGCTGAACCCGATCGAGTTGCGCTGATGGATGCTGTCCATGCATATACGAGGAACGGAAGTGTCGCACCGATCTCTGTGATTCCCATCGCGGTCGACACATGGCAAACCCGCCCGGTGCCGCGCGATGAGAATTCGCTCAACATCCTGACAATGGGCACGCTCTATTATCCGCCAAATGCAGATGGCATCCGCTGGTTCCTGCAGGAAGTGTTCCCGCTTGTCCGGCAAAAGATACCGAGGGTCACACTGACGATTGTGGGCAAAAACCCGCCACGAGATATTGTGCACCGGGCAGCAGATTCTCAAAGCGGTGTGCCTGACACGGGTTGTGTCGACCCGTTGGACCCATACTTTGCCAAATCTGCTTTAATGGTGATCCCGGTACGCGCCGGAGGTGGCATGCGCGTACGCATTTTGGAAGCCTTTGCGCGTGCCATGCCAGTTGTTACCACCACCATTGGTCTGGAAGGAATTGAAGCCGAGCAGGATAGGGAAGTTCTTGTGGAAGATACACCCGCCACATTTGCCAACGCGGTTCTCAACTTATTGCAGGATAAGGAGCTTCAGAATAAATTGGCCGTGAATAGCCGCTGGCTTGTGGAAACAAAATACGACTGGCGGGTTGTTCTTGCTGAGCTCGACAGAACATACCAGCGACTGGCGTCAACAGCACCATGAAAATTGCCTACGTAGTCCCCTACGTTCCGAATCACATCCGCACTCGCTCCTATAACTTAATTTTGAGCCTTACCAACCTGGGACACAGTGTGGATGTCTTCACGCTGGGTTCTGGCATCGTGGACGAGAATGACGTTGCAGCGCTCAGGTCGAAGTGCTGCCATGTGTATTACCAGCACCAGCCGATATGGCGTTCGTTAGTGAACTCTACACTGGCTGTACCTTCGAGTAAACCTCTGCAATCGGTATATAGCTGGCACCCTAACCTTGCGGCGCAATTGAAGGCTCAGTTGCCAAAGTATGATGTCGTACACGTGGAACACCTGCGTGGATCGCAATATGGAAAGTCCATCAAGGCATATGCACCATCCATGCCTGTCGTTTGGGATAGCGTGGATTGCATTACGCACCTGTTCAAGCAGGCATCCAGTCAGAGTGGTAGTATTTTGGGCAAGTTAATGACCCGCTTCGAATTGGGACGGACTCGCAATGCAGAGGGGCGGCTGCTTGGCGCGTTTAACCACGTACTCGTGACGTCATCCACCGATCGGTCTGCGTTACTGGATATTGTGCCAGATGGAGTAAACCCTTCGCCAATCACAGTCCTGTCGAATGGTGTGGATCAGGGCTACTTCCGCCCCAACCTGGATATTGAACGTGCCCCCGATACACTGGTTTTTTCTGGCAAGATGAGTTACCACGCCAACATCTCAATGGTGATGTACCTGTTGAACGAGATCATGCCGCGGCTTTGGGCGAAGCGTCCGGGTGTTCGTCTGGTCGTGGTAGGGAAGGACCCGCCAGCCGAAATCCAAAAGCTGGCCGACTCATCCCGAGTCCACATAACCGGAACTGTGGACGATATCCGCCCCTATTTGTGGAAAGCGACAGCCGCTGTCGTTCCGCTGGTATATGGGGCGGGAGTCCAAAATAAGATCCTTGAGGCAATGGCTACAGCGACGCCCGTGATCACCAATTCCAAAGTATTGTCATCCCTGGATGTAACCCCGGGTAGGGAATTGCTGGTTGCTGACAGTGCCGAGGATTTCGCCACATGTGCGTTGAAGTTATTTGAAAATCCTGCCTTGCAAAGGACTGTTGGATATTCAGGCCTGGAGTATGTAAGGAAGAATCACAATTGGGACGAGAGTGCCCAACAAATGGCCGATATTTACGGGCAACTGATTACTCAACAGGCAGGGCGTGCCTTATAAGGTGATTCCGCAAGTAACTTTTATCAGGGACAAGCGTCATGATGTAGGTGACTGGGATAGTTTCCCAGTGTGTCTGTGTTTTCCACTGAACTTAACCTCTAAGAAAAAGTAGGCTTTCACTGCGGTAATTCAATAGCTATGGATATCAGTGCTTATCTCAAACCTTTGATCAAATGGTGGCGTCTGCTTTTTGTCGTTACCGCACTTGCAATTATTGCAAGTTCTGCTTCGGTATTATTGCAGCCCGAAGTCTATGTATCGCGTACGACTTTGATGATCGGCCAGACGATCAACAATCTTAACCCTGATTCGGGTCAGATTTTTATCGCCATGCAACTGGCAACGATCTATGCAGATATAGCCAACCGTGAGCCCATTCAAGTCGCTACGATGGAAGCCTTGAACATTACGTGGCTTCCGTCCTATGAGGCGCGGGTGGTGCCAAATACACAATTAATTGAGATTGCTGTAACAGACACGAATCCGCAGCGGGCGCAAGTCATTGCCGATGAACTTGCAAGACAGTTGATGCTGCAGAGCCCCACGGAAGGCAGCAACGAAACGGGACAGCGGCAGGAATTTATCAAGGAACAACTGTCCAGCCTTCAGGCACAGATCATTGAAACAGAGTTCAGAATTGAAGAATTACAAAAAAATCTGGCCGAGTTAAGCAGCGCATCGCAAGTGGCTAACACTGAAGAAGAGATTAGCGATCTCACCCAGAAGTTAACTACCTTGCGCGAGAATTACGCCAATTTCCTGGCAAACTCCCAGGAAGGGGCCCTGAACATCCTGTCTGTCGTGGAACCTGCGAACCTGCCCACTCGTTCCGTGGGGACCAACAAGTTTCTCATCATCCTGTTGGCAGCTGCAGTGGGACTCAGTTTATCGGGTGGTGCGGCGTATCTGATTGAATATATTGACCGTTCCGTAAAAACAACTGCCGATGTCGAACGAGTTCTTAATTATCCCGTGATCGGATATTTGTCTGAAATCACCCAGGAAGAAGCGAATGGTGATGACCAGGAGAATAAGAACGAAAACCATGCGACCTATGTATTGGACCATCCAAATACGAGTCTCGCAGAAAGTTTCCGTTTATTAAAATCCAACCTGGATTTCTTCGGAGTTGCCGGTCCATCCAAAACAATCCTGATCACGAGCCCCAGCCAGGGAAACGGAAAAACGACCATTGCGGTGAATCTGGCATTGTCCATGGCCATGGGAGATCAAAAGGTGGTCCTTGTTGACTCTGACTTACGTCGACCGGCCGTCCACACACTGTTGGATATTCCAGCAAAGCCGGGTCTCTCGGATGTGATCCGCGGAGAGTGGACCCCTCAAAGTGTCGTCAAGCTTTGGAAAAAGGATAGGCTGGAGGTAATCACTACAGGAACCCGGCTGCCCAATGTAACGGAAATTGCCGGTTCCCGCAGGATTGGCGCCATCCTGAATGAACTTAAGGAAACGTTCGAAGTTGTCATCGTGGATGGGCCTCCTTTGGTCATTTCTGATGCGTACAATCTGGCATCAAAGGTCGATGGTGTAATCCTTGTCATGGTTCCTGGACAGACACGTGAAGAGCAGGCCAAGGCCATGAAGGAACAACTGGAGCGCGCTGGTGCGACAGTGATTGGAGTTGTCTTTAATAAGATTTCCCTGCAAACGGCAACCAGTCAGGGTGATTATCAGTATCTTTCCCTATATTCACCCAAGTATTACAGCGACTATATCTCGGATTCGCCTGAAACGACTTCTGCCAATCAGGGAAGGTCTAAAAGACTGCTGGACTTCTTTGAGCATGGTGAAGTACCTCCTGAGGTTGCTACCAGTGTTGAAAGGGCCGTTACCGCGATCAAAACACAGCCCCGTAATCTGGCTGGAAAGTTCAAGAAACCAACCAACGAGGAGTGACCTTCACCGTTCGAGTCTTTTGTGCGTGCTTGTGTAGTGAACACAGGCGCGCATTTTTGTTGACGGCAGCAAGGCGATCATTTTACGGAGGAGAAAGCATGGAATTTATTACTACAAACCTTCCTGGCGTAGTTATTATCCAACCCAAAGTGTTTGGCGATGAACGCGGTTTCTTCATGGAAACCTATCGCATGGATAAATTTGAGGCAGCAGGCATACCGACGCACTTTGTTCAGGATAACCATTCGCGGTCACAGCAGGGAGTGCTGCGCGGTTTGCATTATCAGATCAGGCGTCCACAGGGAAAACTCGTCCGTGCAATTTTGGGCGAGATCTTTGATGTAGCTGTAGACATCCGCCGCGACTCGCCCTTCTTTGGGAAATGGACCACGACTCATCTTTCGGCAGAAAACAAGCGTGAAATGTGGGTGCCGCCCGGTTTTGCACATGGTTTCTACGTTCTGAGTGAATGGGCAGAAGTAACTTACAAAACAAACGATTATTACGCACCTGAGTGGGAACGTTCGATTGCCTGGAATGACGCGCAGCTTTCCATTAATTGGCCGTTGGTCAATGGACAACCGCCGTCTCTTTCAGCCAAAGACTCCAGGGCGGTTAGCCTTGCCGAAGCTGAGGTTTTTGAGGATGAGCTTGTAAAATGAAGATCCTGCTTTTTGGCGCAATGGGACAGCTTGGCACAGAGCTACAGCAGATACTTGCCCCCTTGGGCGAGATCGCTGCCTATGATATCCATAATTTGAACCTTGAAAATATTGCTGACGTGCGCGGGACGATTCGTGCTGTCAATCCACATGTGATCGTGAATGCGTCCGCTTATACAGCTGTGGACCTGGCCGAGAGCGAAGCCGAGAAGGCGTTCAGGGTCAATGGTGAGATTCCACAGCTGTTCGCAGAAGAAGCCGCGAAGCTGGGCGCGTTTCTGATCCATTATTCCACCGACTATGTATTCGATGGCACGAAGAACGAACCCTATTTGGAAAGGGATGCCACGAATCCCCTGGGTGTATATGGAGCGAGCAAGCTTGCCGGGGAAGAAGCAATCAAAGCAGGAAGTGCGAAGTACCTGATCCTGCGTACGAGTTGGGTATATAGTCGTAATCGAAATAGCTTTGTGACCAAGGTCTTGGAATGGGCCCGCAAACAGGAGAAACTAAGCATTGTGAACGATCAGGTCAGCAACCCGACCTGGGCACGGACTCTGGCGGAAGTCACCGCTCAACTGTTGGGCAAAGGACTCGATTGCCTGA
>Ga0190269_10000124_pt1 | contig 38087 bp, 35 predicted proteins | sample Popmic249IS_FD_133749 | JGI IMG/M metagenome (GOLD analysis project Ga0190269, IMG submission 133749) | Populus adjacent soil microbial communities from riparian zone of Blue River, Arizona, USA - 249 IS | ecosystem: Environmental > Terrestrial > Soil > Riparian zone | place: USA: Arizona... | reverse complement strand
CGATCGACCTGGTGGACCGCGACGCGCTGAAGGCCGCCCAGAAGGCCCAGGACGCCCTCGCGGCCCAGCGGATCATCCGCAAGGCGCTGCTCTCGACGCTGCCCGACTGAGCCCGGCGTCGTCCACCGCTGCGGCCGTCCGGCGTTCGGGGCGGCCGCAGCGCGGTGCTGGGACGTACGCCGGCGCCCGCTCGCGCCTGCCGGAGGTACGCAGCGCATCCTCGACGAAGCCGCCGCTCTCGACGAATAGCGCTGCGGCTCGCGGTCGACGTCCGGCAGTCTGACCGGTCATGGGACATCTCTGGTCGGGAGTGACGATCGACTGTCTCGACCCGCAGCGGGTGGCGCAGTTCTGGCAGGTTCTGCTCGGCCGCGAGCCCGGACCGGCGCCGCCCGGATGGGTGTACCTGGGCCGGCGCGGTGACGCGCAGCCGCGCCTGGTCTTCCAGCCCGTGTCGGAGCCCAGCACCGGGAAGGTGCGCATTCACCTCGACGTCACGGTGGACGACATCGGCGAGGCCATGAGCACCGTGCTAGCACTGGGCGGCCGGGACACCGGCGAGCGGCACGACTACGACGAGGGCGTCGTCGTGGTGATGGCGGATCCGGAGGACCACGAGTTCTGCCTGGTCCAGTACCACTGAGCTCAGTCGCCGTTCACCAGGCGCGCGATGACGTGCTCGAAAGCCAGTTCACCGGCGCCGATCAGCGACGCGTCGCGGCCGAGCGCCGGAGTGATCAGGGTCGCCGCACGGCAGGACTCCACGACCGCGCGGCGGGCGACCTCCCCTTCCACGCGCGTGCGCTCGATCCGCAGCACCTCCGCCAGCGTGTCGCCCACGATGACGGCCTCCGGGTTGAACACGTTGATCAGGATCGCGATCGTCCGCCCGAGATCCACGGCGACCCGCGCCACCGCACCAGCGGCGGGCTCCTCGCCCCGCTCCGCGGCGGCCAGCACCGCACCCACCGCGGCCGACCCACCCACCGCGGCCTCGCCGTCGGACTCCACCGCCGCACACCCGCCGGACTCCCCTGCCGCGGACCCGCCGGACTCGCCCGAGGGCGCGGACCGGCTCCCCTCACCGCCGACTCCCCGCCTACCGCGGAGTGGAGCGGCGACGCCGGCCTCGCGCAGGAGCGCGTGCTCCCCGATGTAGGTCTCGACGCATCCGTTGCTCCCGCAGTGGCACGGTGGGCCGTCCGGGTTGAGCATGATGTGGCCGATCTCGCCGGCGTAGCCCTTCGCCCCGTGCAGCTGGGCGCCGTCCACGATCACACCGCCGCCGACGCCGACCGAGCCCCCGAGGTAGATGACGTCGCGCAGCTGGCGCGCGGCTCCGCGCTGGTGCTCGGCGAGCGCGCCCAGGTCGGCGTTGTTCCCGACCCGCACGGAGAGCCCGGGGAGCTCCGCCGCGAGCAGCGCGCGGAGCGGGACGTTCCGCCAGCGCAGGTTCGGCGCGTGGACGACCAGCCCGTCCGCCCGCTGGATCGTGCCCGGCACGCTGACGCCGACGCCGATCGGCGCCGCGTCGGCAGGCATCCGGGTGGCCAGCAGGCGGGCATCCTGCACGATCCGGTCGACGACCGCGTCGGGGCCCGGCTCGACGGCGGACGTCTCGCGGCGCAGGTGCACCCGCCCGCCGAGCCCGACCGCCGCCGAGACGATCCGCTCCACCTCGACCTCGACGGCCAGCACGTAGGGGCCGTCCGGCCGGGGCGCCACCACGTGCGAGGGGCGCCCGGCCTTCTCGCCCCCGCCCGGTACGTGCTCGTCCACCATGCCCCGGCGCACCAGGTCGCCCACCAGGTCACCGATCGTGCTGCGGTTGAGGCCGAGCGAAGTGGTGAGCTCCGCCCGGCTCATCTCGCCGTGCCGGTGGATCTGGTGGAGCACCTGGCTGAGGTTGTGTCGCCGGATCTCCTCCGGCCGCACGACCGTGGAATGGCGCACCGTGTGATCAGTCTTCCGCGGGACGCCTGCGGGAGAGCGCATCGGCACCGGCCGCCACCAGGAGCACCAGGCCGGTGACCAGGAAGACGTACGCCGAGCTGATGTTCTTGATCAGGTTCAGCCCGTTCGGGATCATCGCGATGACGATCGCGCCGATCACCGCGTCACGGACCTTGCCTCGTCCGCCGAACAGCGACGTGCCACCGATCACGGCGGCGCCGACGGCGTAGAGGACATCCGTGTTCTTTCCGAAGTCCGACGGCACACCGCCCAGATAGGACGCCCCGATGATGCCGGCGAGCCCCGCCATGCCGGAGCAGATGATGAACGCCGACATCCGGATCCGAACCACGTCGATACCGGCTCGGCGGGCGGCCTGCCTGCTGCCACCCACCGCGTAGAGGAACCGTCCGTACTGGGTGCGGGTGAGGATGAACGTCCAGAAGACGAACACGATCGCGACCACGAGCACCGCCCACGGGACGCCCTGGATCTTGGCGAACACCGTGCGGGACCGGTCCTGGTTGAGGACGAAGACCGCGAGACCGGTCACGGCCGCGATCGCACCGGCCCGGACGAACACCAGGTCGAGCGGCTCCGCCGAGAGGTCGGACCGCCGCCTGCTGATCGAGCGGTACGCGGTGATGCCGAGGTAGGCCAGCATCGCCAGCGCCCACACCGCCCACGCGAACACGACCGGCATGTAGCCGTTCTCGATCTTGTCGACGAGGTCGAAGTTGCGGGTGGGGATCGCCGCACCGGTGCCGATGAACTTCAGCAGGACACCCTGCCAGGCCAGGAACAGCGCGAGCGTCACGATGAACGACGGGATGCCGATCCGGGCCACGAGGAAACCGATCAGGGTTCCGATCGAGGTGCCGACGGCGACCGAGAGGAACATCGCGAGCAGCTGCGTCGAGCCCAGGTGGCCGACCGCGATCACGATGCCCAGCGCGACGATGACGGCCGGGATCCACAGCTTGGACAGCGCGGCCAGCACCACGGTGACGGCCATGATCGCCATCAGCACGACGAACACGCCGGTGCCGAGCGACGACTGCAGGTTGCCGTCGTTGTTCAGCGCCAGCGCCAGGCCGGCCGCGCAGACGCCGCCCGCCGTACCGGCCGAGAGGTCGATCTCACCGATCAGCAGCACGAACACCATGCCCATGCCGAGCACGGAGATCTGCGCGGCCTGCTGGAGCAGGTTCGCGAAGTTGCCCTTGCTCAGGAAGACGTCGCTGGTGTTGGCGAAGATGATGACGAGCACGATGGCGCCGATGATGGCCGGCAGGGCGCCGCCCTCACCGCCGCGCACCCTGGCCCAGTAGGCACGGAACGCCTCGAGCACGTTCTTCGGGCCCGAGTCGGCGGCGAACGCCGCGGCCTCGGCCTCCGGCGTCGTCTCGAGCACAGCAGCGTCGGAGGCGACGCTGTAACCCTTGTTGTCGGTGGTCACTGCGTCCTCACAAGTTCGCGTCCGCGGTGGCGCGGGAGAGACCGAGGTCGCCCGAGCGCCCGGTGGTGATCAGCTCGACGACCTGGCTGACCGTGGCGTCCGCGGCCTTCACCTCGGCGGCGATCCGGCCCAGGTACAGCGCGTCGATCCGGTCGGCGACCTCGATGACGTCGTTCATGTTGTGCGAGATCAGGATGACGCCGAGCCCGCGGTCGGCCAGTCGCCGGACCAGGTCGAGGACCTGCCGCGTCTGGGCGACGCCGAGCGCGGCGGTCGGCTCGTCGAGAATCACCACACGCGAGTTCCAGAGCACGGCCTTGGCGATCGCGACGGTCTGCCGCTGGCCACCGGAGAGGCTGCTGACCGGCTGCCGGACCGACTTGACCGTGCGCACCGAGAGGCTGGCCAGCGTCGTGCGGGCCTGCGTCTCCATCGCGCCCTCGTCGAGGGTCCGGAAGCGGTGCTTGCTCTCGCGTCCGAGGAACATGTTCTGGACGATGTCCAGGTTGTCGGCGAGCGCGAGGTCCTGGTAGACGATCTCGATGCCCAGCGCCGCGGCGTCGCGCGGGCTGTTCAGCGTCACCGGCTTGCCCTCGAAGAGGAACTCGCCGGAGTCGACGTTGTGGATGCCGGCGATGCACTTGATGATCGTCGACTTGCCCGCGCCGTTGTCACCGACGAGCGCGGTCACCTCACCGGGGTGGACGGCCAGATCGATGTCGTGCAGAACCTGGACGGCGCCGAAGCTCTTGTTGATCTTGCGCAGTTCGAGGATGGGCGTGTCCGCCATCGCTGCGACTCCTTCAGGAGGAAGCGCCGGCGGGCCAGAGCCCGCCGGCGCAACAACGAATCAGGCGATGCCGGCCGCGGTGCAGAGGGCGGCGTACTTGGCGGTGCACAGCTCGGCCTTGGTCACGAAGCCGTCAGCGACGACCTCCTTGACCGAGTCCTTGGTGATCGCCTTCGGGGGGAGCAGCAGCGACGGAACCTGACGCTTGCCCTCGGTGTCCTCGACCGTTCCGGTCGTCTCGCCCTTCTCGCCCTTGAGGAGCGCGACCGCGAGCTTGACCAGGCCTTCGGCCTCGTCCTTGATCGGCTTGTAGACGGTCATGCACTGGTCGCCCGCGAGGATGTTCTGCAGCCCACCCGCGGTGGCGTCCTGGCCGGTGACCGGCACCTTCAGGCCGTTCTTCTTCAGCACGGTGATCGCCGAGTTGCCGAGGCCGTCGTTGGCCGCGAGGACGCCGTCGACCTTGCCGCCGGCGGCGGTGAGCAGCTGCTCGAAGATCGTGACGGCCTTGGCGTTGTCCCAGTCCGGGACGCTCTGGTCGCCGGCCTTCTTCCAGCCCTCGGCGTACTTCTTGTCCAGCACCGAGTCGTAGCCCTGCTTGAACAGCGTCGCGTTGTTGTCGGTCGGCGAGCCGTTGAGCTCGATGATCGACGGGTTGGTCTTCTTCGCGGCGGTCAGGCAGTCCACCAAGCCCTGCCCCTGCAGCTCGCCGACCTTCACGTTGTCGAACGACACGTAGTAGTCCGCGGTGCCGCCGAGCGTCAGGCGGTCGTAGTCGATCGTCTTCACGCCGGCAGCCTTGGCCTTGGCCTGGACCTGGGCACCGGTCGCGGAGTCGAGGTTGACGATCGCGAGGACCGAGACGCCCTCCTGGATCATGCCGTCCGCGATGGACACGAACTTGCTCTTGTCGCCGAGCGCGTTCTGGATGTCGGCGTCGACGCCTGCCGCGTCGAACGCCTTCGTGAGTAACGGCTTGTCGAAGCTCTCCCAGCGGGCCGACGACTGCGTGTCGGGGAGGATGACCCCGACCTTGCCCTTGACCGCCGACGACGACGAACCGGTGTTCGCCGAGTCCGACGAGGAGTCGTCACTTCCGCATGCCGCCAGGACCAGCGCCGTCGCGGCACTGAGGGCGACCAATCCGAGCGCACGCATGCGCATTGGCTCTCCCGCCTTCCCCATTGAAGGAACCGACGCCGAACCTCGACGTCAGAAATTGTTGTGGGCGGGAACTTATCGGCGCCGACGGCTCGGGGGAAGGCTCGTTACGGACCCGTTACGCGGGCCGCCTTTAGGCACTGCGTGCCAGTTGTTCCTCGTCAAGGAGGCGATCGGCCAGCGCGTCGATGGCATGATCGAGGCGGGCGCGGTCGATCGGGTCGGCGGTGTCCCAGTCCTCGAGCTGACTCAGCAGCCACTGCCGCCACGCGGCGGTGATCTGGGCGAACGCGTCCCCGCCGGACTCGGTGAGCGCCAGCCCGCCCCCTTCGGCACGCAGGTGCCCGCCCTCGAGGGCCTGCAGGAACACCGGGGCCAGGACGTCCGGCGGCACCCGGTGGGCGGCCGCGATCTCCTCCAGCGTCGGCGGGGTCCCCCGGCGTCCGCGCAGGTGGACCTGGCCGACGACCCAGGCCTGGCCGGGGTCGAGCGCCGCGCCGGAGCCGGCGAGCACGGTCGGCGCCGCGGTGGGTGCGCGCCGGCGGATCAGCTGCGCGACCGTGCGCTCCAGCTGCCGGTCGGCGTCCGCGGTGTCCGGCGTGCCGAAGCCCTCGCCGACGTCGGTGGCGCCGGCCCGCGCGGTGTCCCGCAGCGGCACCTGCTTGAGGAACAGCGACACCAGGAAGCCGACCACGGCGACCGGCACCACCCAGGTGAACACGTGGTTGATCGCTCCGGCGTAAGCGGAGACGAACGGCTCGGCCGACGCCGCCGGTAGCGCGTGCAGCGTCGCCGGATCGGTCACCACCGCCGACGACACGCCGGGCACGGCCGCGAACGCCGTCGCCAGCTCGGTCGAGAGCTGATTGGAGTAGAGCGTCCCGAACACCGCCGTCCCGACCGTGCTGCCGACCGTCCGGAAGAACGTGACGCCCGCCGTCGCCGTGCCCAGATCGCCGTAGGCGACGGTGTTCTGCACGGCGATCGTCAGCACCTGCATCGCCAGCCCGAGCCCGGCACCCAGCACGAACATGTAGAGCGACTCCAGCGCGACGCCGGTGCGCTGATCCATCGTGGACATCAGATACAGGCCGACCGCCATCACCGCGGTACCCGCGATCGGGAACGCCTTGTACTTGCCGGTGCGGCTGATCACCGATCCGCTGATCATCGACATCACGAGCAGCCCGGCCATCAGCGGGAGCGTCCGGAATCCCGACCCGGTCGCCGAGACGCCGTCGACGTACTGCAGATAGGACGGGAGGAACGTCATCGCGCCGAGCATCGCGAAGCCGACGACGAAGCTGAGCACCGAGCAGACGGTGAACACCGGGTTGGCGAACAGCCGCATCGGCAGCATCGGCTCGGCGGCCCGCCGCTCGGCCAGCACGAACAGGGCGAGGAAGGCGGCCGCGCAGCCGAACATCCCGAGGATCATCGGAGACGTCCACGCGTACTCGTCGCCGCCCCACTCCAGCGCGAGGATCAGCGACACCACACCGAGCGTCACCAGCACGATGCCGAGGTAGTCGATCAGCGGCTTGGTCGCGATCGTGAGCGACGGAATCGTCCGCGCCGCCATCACGACCATCACCACCGCGATCGGCAGGTTGACGTAGAAGCACCAGCGCCAGGACAGGTGGTCGGTGAACAGCCCGCCGAGCGTCGGCCCGAGGACGGTGGTCAGCCCGAAGACGGCGCCGAGCGCTCCCTGGTAGCGGCCCCGGTCGCGCAGCGGGATCACGTCGGCGATGAGCGCCTGGGCCGTCACCATCAGGCCGCCTCCACCGACGCCCTGGATCGCCCGCCCGATGATGAGCAGCGTCATGTTGTGCGCGACACCGGCCACCGCCGACCCGAGCACGAAGCAGATCGCGGAGACCTGGAAGATCACCTTCCGGCCGAACAGGTCGCCGAACTTGCCGACCAGCACCGAGGACACCGCCTCGGTGAGCATGTAAGCGGTGACGACCCACGCCATGTGGCCGGCCCCGCCGAGGTCGGCGACGATCGTGGGCAGCGCGGAGGACACGATCGTCTGGTCGAGCGCGGCCAGCAGCATGCCGAGCAGGATCGTGACGAAGACCGTGTTCATCTGCGCCCGCGACAGGGGTGGACGTCCCGTCGCGAGGTCACTGGCCATGTGTCGGATATAGCACGTTTGCCGGAATTGGACGAGCAAACACCCAGGAATGGGTCGGGCACGTCACAACTTATAAAGTTGCACCAAGCAACTGCCGAGATAAGGTTGCTTGAGACAAGGACATAACGCTGGGTCGCCAGCGCAAGGGCTGAGTACGTAAAGGGATGGTCATGACAACTGCTACCGAGGCGAGAACCGTCGCCGGGGCGCCACCGACCGCGGAGCCGATGTCGCACCGTCAGATCCTGGAGGCGCTCACCGGCCTCCTGCTGGGGATGTTCGTGGCGATCCTGTCGTCCACGATCGTCACCAACGCACTGCCGACGATCCTCACCGATCTCAACGGGGGCGAGTCGGCCTACACCTGGGTCGTCACCAGCACGCTGCTGGCCACCACCGCGACGACCCCGATCTGGGGCAAGCTCGCCGACCTGATGAGCAAGAAGCTCCTGGTCCAGATCGCGATCGTCATCTACGTGGCGGGCTCGGCGATCGCCGGACTGTCGCAGAACATCGGCGAGCTGATCGCCGCCCGCACCGTGCAGGGCATCGGCGTCGGCGGCCTGACCGCCCTCGCGCAGGTGATCATGGCCGCGATGATCTCGCCCCGCGAGCGGGGCCGGTACTCCGGCTACCTGGGCGCGGTGTTCGCGGTCGCGACGGTCAGCGGGCCGCTGATCGGCGGCGTCATCGTCGACACCTCGTGGCTCGGCTGGCGCTGGTGCTTCTACGTCGGTGTCCCGGTCGCGGCGCTCGCGCTCGTCGTCCTGCAGAAGACGCTGCACCTGCCGGTCGTCAAGCGGAAGGTGCGGATCGACTACCTGGGCGCGACGCTGATCACCGCGGCGGTCTCGCTGCTGCTGATCTGGGTGTCGCTCGGTGGCAACCAGTTCGACTGGCTGTCCTGGCAGACCGCGGTGATGGTGCCCGGCGCGATCCTCCTCGGCGTGCTGTTCGGGGTCGCCGAGTCGCGGGCGGCCGAGCCGATCATCCCGCTGCGCCTGTTCCGTGACCGCACGGTCGCCCTGGCGACGCTGGCCAGCCTGTTCGTCGGTGTCGCGATGTTCGGTGCGAGCGTCTTCCTGAGCCAGTACTTCCAGATCGCGCGGGGCGACTCCCCCACCAAGGCCGGGCTGATGACGCTGCCGATGATCGGCGGTCTGTTCATCGCCTCGACGATCTCCGGCAAGATCATCACTTCCACCGGCCGGTGGAAGCGGTTCCTGGTCGCCGGTGCCTTCCTGGTGACGGTCGGCTTCGCGCTGATGGGCACCGCCCGCGCCGAGACGCCGTACTGGCGCCTGGCGATCTTCATGGCGCTGATCGGCGTCGGTATCGGTATGACGATGCAGAACCTGGTCCTGGCCGTGCAGAACACGGTGAAGGTCAGCGAGCTGGGCACCTCGAGCTCGACGGTGGCGTTCTTCCGCAGCCTGGGTGGTGCGGTCGGCGTCTCGGCGCTGGGCGCGGTGCTCGGACACCGGGTCACCGACTACCTCGCCGACGGTCTGCGCGCGATCGGCGTGACCTCGGAGGCCGGCGGCGGCAGCAGCCTGCCCGACCTGGACGCGTTGCCGGCCCCGATCCGGACGATCGTGATGGACTCCTACGGCCACGCGGCCGGTGACGTCTTCCTGTTCGCCGCCCCGTTCGCGCTGCTCGCGTTCGTCGCGGTGCTCTTCATCCGCGAGGTCGCGCTGCGGACGACCACCGGCGACACGGCCCCGGCGGCCGCGTCCGCCGCACCGGCGGAGAGCCCGGTGGAGAACGTGGTCGACCTGGCCTCGGCCCGGGCGGCGGTCGACGCCACCGCGGTCCCGCCGGTGGACGCGGACGAGCCGGCCGCGGGCACCGGCCACCTCCCGGCGGGCACCTCGCCGGCCAGGGCGGCCGCAGCCGCGACCGCCGCGACCGCCGCAGCAGCGCAGACGGTGGCGCAGGCCGAGGCTCAGCCGGCGACGCCGGAGCCGGCCGACGGGCCGGCTCCGGTGAGCACGCTGCCCCGGCGCGGTCGGCACCCCGGGCGGCACGAGGCCGGCCGCCACGAGGCCAACCGGCGCGGAGCGCGGCGCAAGGCGGAGCACGACCGCCCGCTCGAGCGTCCGTAACACAGTTCGCGACCGAGAGCCGGTCCCGCACCCGGGGCCGGCTTTCGCGCTGCGGTGACACCGCGACATCGATACCCTCCGACAATGGCACGCTCGTACGACCTGGTCCTGTTCGGAGCCACCGGGTTCACCGGCGGCCTGACCGCGGAGTACCTCGCCGCGCACGCGCCCGCCGGGCTCCGCTGGGCCCTCGCCGGGCGGAACCGGCAGAAGCTGGCCGCGGTCCGCGACCGGCTCGGCCCCTCCGCGGCCGACCTGCCACTCCTGCACGCCGACGCGACCGACGCCGCGTCGCTGCGGGCGGTCGCCGCCGACGCCCGGGTGGTGGCGAGCACCGTCGGCCCGTACGTCCGGCACGGCGAGCCGCTGGTCGCCGCATGCGCCGCCGCCGGCACCGACTACACCGACCTGACCGGCGAGCCGCGGTTCGTCGACGAGATGTACCTGCGGCACCACCAGACCGCGCTGCGCACCGGCGCCCGGATCGTCCACGCGTGCGGCTTCGACTCGATCCCCGCCGACCTCGGCGCGTACTTCACCGTCCGGCAGCTGCCCGAGGGCGTCCCGCTGCGACTGGAGAGCTTCCTGCGGCTGTCGGGCCGGCCGTCGGCGGGTACCGTCCACTCGCTCGTGGAGGCCGTCGGCGACACCGTCGCGGCGCGGCGCGCCCACTCCGCGCGCCGCCGACGGGAGGGCTCACCCGCCGGGCGGCGGGTGCGGCTCACCGGGCCGCTCCCCCGTACCCATCCGCTCGGCGTCTGGACCGTGCCGCTCCCGACGCTGGACCCCCAGGTCGTCGCCCGGTCGGCGGCGACGCTCGACCGCTACGGCCCGGACTTCTCGTACATGCACCACCTGACGCTGCCCACGCCGTTCCACGCGGCCGGTGTCGTGGCCGGTACCGCAGCGCTGGTCGTCGCCGCCCGGATCCCGCCGCTGCGCAGGCAGATCCTGGCCCGCTGGACGTCCGGGTCCGGGCCGACCGAGGAGCAGCGCGAGGCCGGCTGGTTCACGGTGCGCTTCACCGGTACCGCCGCCGACGGCACCCGGGTGGTCACCGAGGTGCACGGCGACCGCGACCCCGGCTACGCGTCGACCGCGACGATGCTGGCCGAGGCGGCGCTGTGCCTGGCCTGCGACGAGCTGCCCGCGACCGCCGGTCAGGTCACCACCGCGGTCGCGATGGGCGACCGGCTGGTCGAGCGGCTCGACGCCGCCGGCATCACGTTCCGTACCCTCCGGCGCCGGCCCGCGACGTGACCGGGCGGGCCGGCTCGGCGGCCGGGAGGCGCACCAGGAAGCACGCGCCGGTCGGGCGGTTGGGCCGGTACGCCAGCTCGATCTGCCCGGCCTCGGCCAGCGTCCGCACGATGTAGAGGCCGAGCCCGGTACCGCGCTTCGTCGTCGCGATCCCGGTATCGGCCCGGCTGAACCGGTCGAAGAGGTACGGCACGAAGTCGGAGGGCACGCCCTCGCCGTGGTCGCACACCGTGAGCTCGACGCCCCGACCCGCCGGCTCGGCCGTCAGGTCGAACGGCGGCGCACCGTACTTGACGGCGTTGCCCAGCAGGTTCGCGACGATCTGCTGCAGGTGACCGGGGTCGGCCCGGACCGCCAGCCCGTCGGGCACCGCGATCGTCACGTCGAGCGCCTGCTCGGGCGGGAGCGTGAGCACCGCCTCCCGCAGGGCGCTGCGCAGATCGATCGGGACCGGCTTCGGGCTGAGCACACCGGCGTCCAGCTGGGCCACCGTCAGGATGTCCTCGACCAGGCGGTTCAGGCGCTGCCCGGCCGCGTCGATGCCGCGCAGGTACTGCTGCTTGCGCTGGTCGGAGAGGTTGCGCCAGTCGTCGGCCAGCGTCTCGGTGTACCCGAGGATGCCGGTGATCGGCTGCCGGACGTCGTGCGAGAGCATCGCGACGAAGTCGGCCATCCGGTCCCTGGCATCGGTGAGGTTGCCGTTGATGCGCTCCAGCTCGTCGGCGTGCTCGGCGAGGCGGGCCCGTGCGGTCGCCTCGTCCTCCTCCAGCCGCTTGCGGTCGGTGACGTCGACGACCTGCACGGTGAACCGCACCGGCCGGTTCTCCAGGTCGCGCAGGAGCGTCACGGTGGTGGCGCCGTGCACCACCCGCCCGTCGGCGCGCCGGTACCGCTGCTCCAGCGTGAAGCCCGGGGTGGCACCGATCAGCGTCTGCCGCATCGCCGCCTCGGTCACCGCCAGGTCGTCGGGGTGGGTCACGTCGGCGACGGTGAGCCCGGCGACGGTGTTCCTGGAGACACCCAGCATCGTGCAGAACGCCTGGTTGGCCTCCTTGATCCGCCCGGTGACGTCGGTGAGCGCCATCCCGGCGAGCGAGCGGTCGAACACCGTCCGGAACCGCTCCTCACTCAGCCGCAGCGCGCGCCTGCTGCGCGTGGCCCGAGCGGCGATCAGCACCGCGACGAGGCCCACCACGGCCGCCGTCACCAGGCCGACGCGCCCGCCGGTCGTCGCGTCGGCGAGGGGGGCGTAGAGCGCCCTGTCGGGCACGGTGGCGACCAGCCGCCACCCGGTGCCGCTCACCGGGTGGCTGCTGAACGTCCAGCCGGCGCCACCGGCCGTGTAGCGCGCCGACACCCGCCCGGCCGGGCGCCGCCGCAGCTCCGCCGTCAACTCGGGCTCGGCGGCGCTCAGCACGTCGGTGCGTGCGGTCACCGGGCGGTTGGCCGCGACCACCCGCCCGTCGCCGTCGGCGAGGTAGATCCGGTTGCCGGGGATGGAGAGCGCCTTCGCTAGATACGCCGAGAGCGGGCTGCGGGCCACCTCCACGGCGCCGGAGAACACCCGGCGGCCGTACGGCGTCTCGTACGGCATCGCGAACGCGGTCACCGGGACCCGGCGGCTGGCCGACGGCACCACCGCGGAGGCCGTGGCGGCGCCGGTCCGCACCGCGGTGCGCAGGTGGGGGTACCGATCGAGCAGGCTCTTCCCGATCAGCGACGGGTTGGGCGGCTCGACGTGCAGCACGCGGCCCCGGTCGTCGACGAGCACGGCCGCGGGGTAGCCGAACGTGGCCACCGAGCGGCGGAAGTCCGCCTCGTCGACGGTCTTCGCGGAGAGGAAAGCCCGCGCCTGCGTCCGCTCCCTGGCGAGCACGTCCTGCACGTAGCCGGCGATGAACTGGCTCCCCAGCGAGGTACGCATGTCGAAGCGCTGCAGGAGGTCGTCCCGGCTCGAGCGGTGCACCCAGGACAGCGTCGCGACCCCCAGCACGCAGAGCAGGAGCCAGACGCCGGCCGGCAGCACGACGTCCCGCGCCCGGGCCCACACGCGGGGCATCGTCATGCGCTTCACCGGGTGAAGTTAACCACCTCATACCGTTAGATAACGCAAATAACGTTCAGATAGGCAGCCAGCGTAACGCTCCGGCGCGATCGGCGGACCGGGCACACTGGGCCCATGGCGATCTTCTCCCCCGGCTTCCAGGGCCGGCGGCGGCCCGCGAACGGCCTGCTGCCGCCCGGTCAGTACGCCACCGAAGGGTTCCCGGTCCTCTCCGCCGGGCCGACGCCCCGGGTGTCGCCGGACATCTGGGAGCTCGTCATCTCCACCGAGTCCGGTGAGCAGCACCGCTGGACGTGGAGCGAGCTGCAGGCACTGCCGAAGGCGACGCCGACCGTCGACATCCACTGCGTCACGAAGTGGTCGAAGTTCGGCACCAGCTGGGAGGGCGTCTCGCTCGACACGCTGCTCGACGGCGTGGAGACCGCAGCGGCCTACGTCCTGGCGCACTCCTACGGCGGGTACACGACGAACCTGCCGCTCGCCGATCTCCGCGGCGGGAAGGCATGGATCGTGTACGCCTACGACGGCCGGCCGCTCACCGCCGAGCACGGCGGTCCGGCCCGGCTGCTCGTACCGCACCTGTACTTCTGGAAGTCGGCGAAGTGGGTGCGGCGGCTGGAGCTCCTGGAGACCGAGCGGAAGGGTTTCTGGGAGCGGGCCGGCTACCACGACTACGGCGACCCGTGGCGCGAGCAGCGCTACGACGGCGACTGAGCGGGCACCGGGCGGGCCGGTGCCGTGCCGCGGCCGAGCGTCCGGAACCAGGCGCGGCAGAGCAGCACGATCAGGACGAGGTCGACCACGTCGCCGCCGTAGTACATCAGTACGCCGCCGACCTCCGCGTCCGCCGCCGGGACGCCCACCGGTGGGTGCGCGTACACGTACTTCGCGAGCACACCGTGTGCCGCGAGGGCCGCCACGAGCACGGCGGCCCTGACTCCGAACGCGGCCGGCCGCGGGTGGGCACCGAGGATCGCCGCGGCGAACAGGTACCCGGCGGCCAGCACGTGGACGTGCAGGAGCGGATGGTCGTGCACGGGTCCGTAGAGCGGCGTCGCGTAGAGGAGCCAGAGCCCGCCGACGTTCAGGACGGCGGCGGTCGCCGGGTGGCCGAGCGTCCGGACGGGCCGTGAGCGCAGCACCCGTACCAGCGCGCGGGCCCGCCCCACCGGAAGTGCCCGCAGCGCGAGCGGCACGGGCGCGCCGAGCGCGAGCAGGAGCGGCGCCACCATGCCGATCAGCAGGTGGGAGCCGGTGTGCGCAACGAAGCCCGGCGATCCGGTGACCGGGCCTGCGCCCAGCCCGGCGGCGAGGGCGACCAGCCCGCCCACCCAGCAGGCACTGCGCCGGACGGGCCAGGCACCGTTCGTCTCGCTCACCGCGAGGAGGTAGGCCACCAGCGGCACGGCCAGGGCCGAGACGAGCATCAGCAGGCCGAGCCCGGTGGTGCCGTGGTGGCTCACGAGCGCACCGCGGCCCGGCGGCGAGCGGTGACCAGCAGCGCGATCCCGGCGGCGAGCAGCAGAACCGCGACGACGTTCCACACCCAGTCGTACGCGGCCACCTCGACGTGGTAGCGGATCTGGTGCAGGCGCAGCAGCTTGTGCTGCACCGTGCCGTCGTAGAGCTGGAACGCGCCTGCGCCGACCAGCAGGCCGCCCCACCAGCGCCGGGCGACGAACGACTGCCGCCGGCGGAGGTCGGCGAACAGGAAGAGCGCCGCCACCGTGGCGAACCAGCTGAACGCATGGAACACACCGTCGGACACCAGGCCCGCCGCACTGGTCGACTTGTCGTAGAAGTGATGCCAGTGCAGCAGTTGGTGGAAGACCGCCTCGTCCAGGAACGCGGCGACACCGACGCCGAGCAGTGCTCCCGACAGCACGTTGCGCTCCACCGGATCCACCTTTCTCAGGGGGCGACGCGGGACGTCTTCCCGGAGCGCACGCGCGCAAACGGGGCGGCGCGGAAGCGCCCGCTTCCGACACACTCCCATCGGCGCGACCGGATTCTCCCGGCATATCGCTTTCGCCCGGAGGCGCGCCCGACCTGGGGGTGAGACCGTGGATCTCCGTCCGATCAGCAGGCGCCGTGCGCTCGCACTCGGCCTGGCCGCTCCGCTGCTGGCGTCCTGCAACCCGATCGGGCGGGGCGGCGGTGGCGACGGTTCGATCCGGACGGACGGCACGGTGGAGGCGGCGACGCTCGCCCTGCTCCGCGACGCACCCACCTGCTACCCGTCCCGGCAGCTCGCCCAGGGTCCGTACTGGTTCGACGTCGACCGGCTGCGCAGCGACATCCGGGAGAACCGCCGGGGAACCACGCTCCGGCTGGCCCTGCGGGTCCGCGACGGCGCCGGCTGCGGGTCCCGTCCGCTGCCCGGCGCGGTGGTGGACGTCTGGCACTGCGACGCCGCCGGCCGGTACTCCGGTTTCGACGGTCCTCCGCAGCGCGTGCCGCCGACCCCGCCGCCGGGCTGGCCCAACACCCGGGGCGCGGAGCTGCCCGCCGCCGACCCGACCGCCGACCCGATGGGCTACGCCAGCCGGACGTCGAACGGCTCCTACACCCGGGGCGACGCCGAGGGGCAGCCCGGCGACGAGGGCACGTACCTGCGCGGCGCCCAGGTGACCGACGACGCGGGCATCGTACGGTTCACGACGATCTACCCCGGCTGGTACACCGGGCGCGCCCCGCACGTGCACGCCAAGGTCTACCTCCGGCGCCGGACGCTGCTGAGCACCCAGCTCTTCCTCGACGACACGATCACCGACCGGGTGTACCGCACGCCGCCGTACCGCTCCCGCCCGGCGCGGGACACCCGCAACGCCGCCGACGCGCTGTACGACCCGTCCACCCAGCTGCCCCTGCGCCGGCTCGGCGACGCCTACCTGGCCGCGATCAACCTCGGCGTCGACCTGCTCGGCGTGCCGCCGGGAGCGCACGGAGCTGCCGACGGCCGCTGAGCAGCCATGTACCCCACCGGGGTACAGTACGAGGGGACGAGCACGACCAAGGGGAGGCGGCCGTGGCACACGCGTACATCGCCGACAAGGACGCCTACCTCAAGCGGTTGCGCCGCATCGAGGGGCAGATCCGGGGCCTGCAGCGCATGGTCGAGCAGGAGGAGTACTGCATCGACATCCTCACCCAGGTCTCGGCCGCCACGAAGGCGCTGCAGTCGGTGGCGCTCGGCCTGCTCGACGAGCACCTGGCGCACTGCGTGGTCGACGCCGCACGCAACGGAGGCCCCGAGGCCGACGCCAAGGTCCGCGAGGCCTCGGAGGCGATCGCGCGCCTGGTGCGGTCCTGACCTGATCCGGAGGAACCCATGTCCGTCACTGCGACCTACCCGGTGACCGGGATGACCTGCCAGCACTGCGTGAACGCGGTCCGGTCCGAGGTGGGCGAGGTCCCCGGCGTCACCGCCGTCGACGTCGACCTCACCGCCGGATCGGTGACCGTCACCAGCGAGACGCCGATCGACGTCGCCGCGCTGCGCGCCGCCGTCGACGAGGCCGGCTACGCGCTGGTGAGCTAGCGCGACCGGCACCCGGGCCCGGCGGCCCGGGGGCGTCAGTCCTGCCCGGGGCAGGTCTGGTCGGGATCGACCTGGGCGAGCAGGATGCCGACCAGGTCGCCGAAGCGGGCCAGCTGCTCCGGGCCCAGCGGCTCGACGACGAGCGACCGCACGGTCTCCACGTGCCCGGGCGCAGTCCGCACGACCTTCTCCCAGCCGTCGTCGGTGAGCACCGCGTTCGTCGCGCGACCGTCCTCGACGCACGGTTGGCGGCGCACCCAGCCACGCTGCTCCAGCCGCTTGACGACGTGCGAGAGGCGCGACAGCGACCCGTTGGCGAGCTCGGCCAGCTGGCTCATCCGCAGCGTCCGGTTCGGGGCCTCGGACAGCTGGGAGAGCACCACGTAGTCGAAGTGGCTCAAGCCGGCGTCGCGCTGGAGCTGCGCGTCGAGCGCGGCGGGCAGCTTGATCAGGAGCCCGGCCAGCCGCAGCCAGGTGCGCTGCTGGTCGGCGTCGAGCCAGCGCGGCCCCAGGTCGGCGGCGCCGGGATCGGAAGGCAGCGAGCTGGTCACCACGCCAGTGTACGATATAAGTTGACGGTTCAACTTTCACGTCGTCGCTCGAGTGAGGCGGATCAGCACCCGTTCTCCCGCCACCTGAGAACGTCGCCGCCGCGGAACCGCACCGGCCGTGGACACCGGACGACTGTTCCCGGATCGGCGGTGGGGTCGGGTGACGTCACAGGGAGTTCGTGCACGCGATCACGTGCGGGAACTTCCGTTGACAACCGTTTCCCGGTAGCCGGGGCGAGGCGCGGTACCGGCCGGTGCGGTACTAGGGCCAGAGCGCCACGTGGACGGGCTGTCGGCGGGGAGTGTGCGGTGCCGCGCCGGGCGGCGTCAGCATCGCGGCGGTGGCCCCCGGCGCGGTGACGAACTCCTGCAGCGCGCGGGCGGCCGCGCTCGCCCGCCCGCGCCCCAGTACGGTCGCGTACCAGAGCCCCTGTACCGGCGTGCCGGGCAGCGGCAGCCGCACCAGCGTCCCGTGCCGCAGGTCCATGCGGACCACGTGCCCCAGCGCGAGCGCCACCCCGTCGCCCTCGCGCGCCGCCGCGAGCGCCTCGGTCTCGGTCGGGAACCGCACCAGGTCGGGCCAGAGCGGCTGGCGCGCGAGCCAGCGCCCCTCCTCCGATCGCTCCTCCAGCCCGGCCGGGCCGGTCAGCCACACCTGCCGCAGCGCGTCGCCGAGCGAGGCCGACTCGTGCAGCGGGTGATCCGGCGCCGCGACCAGGATGCGCTGGTACCGGAGGAACGGCACGGCGTCGAGCCCGCCGTCGCCGCCGCCGGCCGGCCGGGGGCCCAGCGTCGGCCGGGGGCCCAGCACCACGTCGGCCGCCCGGCGCACGAGCGTGTCGACCAGGTCGTCACCGGCGGTGACCACCAGGTCGACGTCGCAGTCCGGCAGCCGCCGGGTGAACGCGTCGAGCAGCGCGTCGGCCGCGTGCTCCGCGAAGTCGGCGGTGGCGACCACCCGCAGCGACGTCGTTGCGGTCACGGTCTCGGCCACCTCGCGGCGCGCCTGCTCGGCCAGCCCGACGATCTCCTCGGCGTGCAGCGCCAGCCGGCGTCCGCCCGGGGTGAACGCGATGCCTCCGCCGGCCCGGACGAACAGTGGATCACCCAGTTCGGCGCGGAGCGCAGCCACCGCCGCCGAAACGGCCGGCTCGCTGACCCCCAGCTCCGCCGCGGCGGCTCGCAGCGACCCGAGCCGGACGACCAACGCGAAGGTTCGCAATTGGCTCAGGGTCATCGGCGACACCTCTTAACCATTCGCTTATGACGACCTTGACACTCGTAAACGCCGGTAACAAGGTCAGCCGCGGAAATCCCATCCCCCGATGTGGAGGCACCTAGGTGCAAGTTCCGGCTCCCTTTGACTACGCCCGCGCGGAGAGCGTCGAGGACGCGCTCAGCCTGTTACAGAGACACGGCCCCGAGTCGCGGGTGATCGCCGGCGGGCACAGCCTGCTGCCGATGATGAAGCTGCGCCTGGCCCGGCCGGAGTGGCTGATCGACATCAACGACCTGTTCGAGTTGGACTACGTGGTCGAGGACGGCAGCACCGTCCGAATCGGAGCGTTGACCCGGCACGCGACTTTACTGGCCTCCGAGCTGGTCGCGCGGCTGTTCCCGATCGTCACCGACGCCGAGAAGGTGATCGCCGACCCGATCGTGCGCAACCGCGGCACGATCGGCGGCTCGCTGTGCCAGGCCGACCCCGCCGAGGACCTGTCCACGGTGTGTGAGGTCCTCCGGGCCGACGTCGTGATCCGCAGCCTCGACGGCGAGCGGGTCGTGAGCATGTCCGAGCTGCACCGCGGCCCCTACGAGACGGCGGTCGCCCAGGACGAGCTGCTCACCGAGGTCCGGTTCCCGGTGACGCCCCGCTCCGGCAGCGCCTACGAGAAGGTCGAGCGGCGGGTCGGCGATTGGGCGGTGGCCGCCGCGGGAGCGTCGATCTCGCTGGGTCCGGACGGGACGATCGCGGACGTGGCGATCGGGCTGACCTCGGTCGGGCTGGACGGTCGGACCGCGACGCGGGCCGAGGAGATCCTGCGGGGCAACCGGCCGAGCGACGAGCTGTTCGCCGCGGCGGCGGCCTCGGCCGCCGAGGACTGCGAGCCGATCGCCGACCAGCGCGGCCCGGTCGACTACAAGCGCCACCTCGCCGCCGAGCTGACCAAGCGCGTGCTCCGCACCGCCACCGCCAGGGCCCAGGAGAGCTGAGCATGCAGATCACGTTGACCGTCAACGGCACCGAGGTCACCGCGGAGTGCGAGCCCCGCACGCTGCTCGTGCACTTCGTCCGCGACACGTTGAAGCTGACCGGCACGCACTGGGGCTGCGACACCAGCAACTGCGGCACCTGCGTCCTGCTGATGGACGGTGAGCCGGTGAAGTCCTGCACGGTGCTGGCCGCGATGGCCGCCGGGCGGGAGATCAAGACCGTCGAGGGCCTGGCGCAGAACGGCACGCTCGACCCCGTCCAGCAGGGCTTCATGGCCGAGCACGGCCTGCAGTGCGGGTTCTGCACGCCGGGCATGATGATGACCGCCCGCGCGCTGCTCGACCGCAACCCCGACCCGGACGAGACCGAGATCCGTACCGCGATCTCCGGCCAGATCTGCCGCTGCACCGGCTACTCGACGATCGTCCGGTCGGTTCAGTGGGCGGCGAAGAACCAGGAAGGCGCGAGCGCATGACGATCCTGGAACAGCAGCCACGCGAGACCAACCCGGCCGCCGGGGACGAGAGCCGCCCGATCGGATTCGGCCGCCTCCAGCGCAAGGAGGACCCGCGCTTCGTCCGGGGCAAGGGCCGCTACCTCGACGACATCGTGCTGCCCGGGATGCTGCACGGGGCGATCCTGCGCTCCCCCGTGGCGCATGCGCGGATCGTCTCGATCGACACCACCGAGGCGCTCGCCCACCCGAAGGTGCTCGCGGTCATCACCGGCAAGGACCTCGAAGGCCTGAACCTGGCCTGGGCGCCGACGCTCTCCTACGACGTCCAGGCGGTGCTCGCCACCGACAAGGTGCGCTTCCAGGGCCAGGAGGTGGCGTTCGTCGTCGCCGAGGACCGGTACGCCGCCCGCGACGCGCTCGAGCTGATCGACGTCGACTACGACGTCCTGCAGCCGGTCGTCGACGTGCGGAAGGCGCTGGACGCCGACGCGCCGGTCATCCGCGACGACCTGGAGAACAAGTCGGACAACCACATCTTCGACTGGGAGGCGGGCGACGCCGCGGAGACCGACGCGATCTTCGCCGAGGCGGAGGTGGTGGTGTCCGAGGAGGTCGTCTACCCGCGCGTGCACCCGGCGCCGATGGAGACCTGCGGCGCGATCGCGGACTACGACCAGATCGACGGCAAGCTGACGCTGTACGAGACCACGCAGGCCCCGCACGCGCACCGGACGCTCTTCGCGCTGGTGGCCGGGTTGCCCGAGCACAAGATCCGGGTGATCAGCCCGGACATCGGCGGCGGCTTCGGCAACAAGGTCGGCATCTACCCCGGCTACATCCTCGCGGTCGTCGGCTCGATCGTCACCGGCAAGCCGGTGAAGTGGGTCGAGGACCGGTCGGAGAACCTGATGTCGACGTCGTTCGCGCGCGACTACATCATGAAGGCCGACGTGGCGGCCACTCGCGAGGGCAAGATCCTGGCGGTCCGCACCCATGTCATCGCCGACCACGGCGCGTTCAACGCGAGTGCGAACCCCACCAAGTACCCGGCCGGCTTCTTCCACATCTTCACCGGCAGCTACGACTTGGCGGCCGCGTACTGCAAGGTCACCGGCGTCTACACGAACAAAGCGCCGGGTGGCGTCGCGTACGCCTGCTCGTTCCGGGTCACCGAGGCGGTGTACCTGATCGAGCGGATGGTCGACGTCCTCGCCGCGAAGCTCCAGCTGGACCCCGCCCAGCTGCGGCTGAAGAACTTCATCCGGCCCGAGCAGTTCCCGTACGCGAACAAGACCGGGTGGGAGTACGACTCGGGCGAGTACGAGAAGACGTTCCGCCTCGCGCTCGGGAAGGCCGGCTACGACGAGCTGCGCCGCGAGCAGGCCGAGAAGCGTGCCCGCGGCGAGCTGATGGGCATCGGCATCTCGTTCTTCACCGAGACGGTCGGTGCCGGTCCCCGCCGCCACATGGACATCCTCGGCCTCGGCATGGCCGACGGCGCCGAGGTGCGCGTCCACCCCACCGGCAAGGCCGTCGTCCGGCTGTCCGTCCAGACCCAGGGGCAGGGCCACGAGACGACGTTCGCGCAGATCGTCGCCGAGGAGATCGGGATCCCGCCCGAGGACATCGAGGTCGTCCACGGCGACACCGACAACACGCCATTCGGGCTCGGCACCTACGGCAGCCGCTCGACGCCGGTCAGCGGCGGCGCGGTCGCGCTGGCCACCCGGAAGGTGCGGGAGAAGGCCAAGCACATCGCGGCCGCGATGCTCGAGGTGCGGCCGGAGGACCTGGAGTGGGAGAAGGGCCGCTGGTTCGTCGCCGGTGACCCGACCCAGGGCAAGACGATGGCGGAGATCGCGATGGGCGCGCACGGCACCGTCGAGCTGCCCGAGGGCATCGACGGCAACCTGGACGCCGAGGTCACCTACAACCCGCCGAACCTCACGTTCCCCTACGGCGCGTACATCTGCGTCGTCGACGTCGACCCGGGCACCGGGCACGTGAAGGTGCGCCGGTTCATCGCGGTCGACGACTGCGGCACCCGGATCAACCCGATGATCATCGAAGGCCAGGTCCACGGCGGTCTCACCGACGGCGTCGGCATGGCGCTGATGGAGTTCATCGGCTTCGACGAGTCGGGCAACTGCCTCGGCGGGTCGTTCATGGACTACCTGATCCCGACCGCGATGGAGGTGCCGGACTGGGAGACCGACTTCACGGTCACCCCGTCGCCGCACCACCCGATCGGCGCGAAGGGCATCGGCGAGTCCGCGACCGTCGGATCGCCCCCCGCCGTGGTGAACGCCGTGGTCGACGCGCTGGCACCGTACGGGGTGACCCACCTGGACATGCCGTGCACCCCCGACCGGGTGTGGGCGGCGATGCAGGGCCGGGCAACGCCCCCGATCTGACCGCGTACGGCCTCGTTCCACTCGTCAGCGGAGAGGGCAGATGACCACCATCGCGGAGCGCGCGGCCGAGCTGACCCGGTCGCGGGAGCCGTTCGTGAAAGCCACGGTCGTGCGCGCGGGCAAGCCCGCCAGCGCGCACGCCGGGGACACGGCGCTGGTCCGCGCCGACGGAGCCATCGAGGGCTTCGTCGGCGGGACCTGTGCGGAGTCGTCGGTGCGGGTGCACGCGCTGGCGGCCCTGGGCACCGGCGACCCGCTGCTGCTGCGCATCGAGCCGGGCACGCCGTCGACCGTCGTGGAGGAGGGCGCCGTCACGGTCGCGAACCCGTGTCTGTCCGGCGGCAGCCTGGAGATCTTCCTGGAGCCGCGGAAGCCGGCTCCCCGGCTGGTCGTGATCGGCGAGACCCCGATCGCCGCGGCGCTGGCCGCCCTCGGCGCGCCGCTGGGCTTCGAGATGTCGTCCGGCGGATCGCTCGAAGGGGCGTACGCCCTGGTCGTGGCCTCGCACGGCCGCGACGAGGAGCCCGCGCTCGAGGCGGCGCTGCGCACCGGCGTGCCCTACGTCGGGCTGGTGGCCTCACGCAAGCGGGGTGCTGCCGTGCTCGCCTCGCTGGAGGTCACCGACGAGCAGCGGGCGCGCGTGCACTCCCCCGCCGGGCTCGACCTCGGCGGGCGGACCGCGCCCGAGGTGGCGCTCTCGATCCTCGCCGAGATCGTCGCGCTGCGCGCGCGATCCGGCTCGGCGGTCGGGTCCCGGCCCGCCGTGGTGGCCCCTCGATCCGAGATCGACGCCGGGCCGGGCACCACCGCAGGACAGGCGCCGGTGGTGCCTCCGGGGATCGTGCCGATCGCGGTGATCGACGGGCCGCTCGCGGCGCCGGGGGCCGGGTCGGCGGCCGAGCCGTTGACCGCGATCGATCCCATCTGCGGGATGACCGTGGCGGTGACCGCCGGCGCGATCCAGGCGCCCGGCCACGACGGTGGCACCGTGTACTTCTGCGCCGAGGGCTGCCGCCGGCGGTACCTGGCCGACGCGAGGGCCGGTTCGGGCGCCGGTTCCGGGGCCGGTTCGGGCGCCGGTTCCGGGGCCGGTTCGGGTTCCGGGAACGGGGCCGGTTCCGGGAACGGGGCCGGTTCCGCGGACCGGACGGACCGCGGGTGACCGCCGCACGGCAGGGCTCCGATCCGGCCGTGGCGGCGGCGTTCCCGGACGTGGACGCGCTGACCGCCGCGCTCGACGCGGCCGACTACGTCGTCGACCCCGGGCTGGCCACCGCGCTCTTCCTCGGCGTCCGGCTGCCGCAGCCGGTGCTGCTGGAGGGTGAGCCCGGCGTCGGCAAGACCGAGGCGGCGAAGGCGCTGGCCAGGGCGCTGGACACACCGCTGGTCCGGCTCCAGTGCTACGAGGGCATCGACGCCGCCGAAGCGCTGTACGAGTGGAACTACCCCCGGCAGCTGCTGGCGATCCGGATGGCCGAGACGCACGGCGAGCGGCTCGCGGAAGCCGACCTGTTCACCCGCGACTACCTGCTGCGACGCCCCCTGCTCGCGGCGCTGGAGCACCCGGGGCCCCGACCCGCGGTGTTACTCGTGGACGAACTGGACCGGGCCGACGACGACTTCGAGGCGTTCACGTTCGAGCTGCTCGCCGAGGCCACCGTCACGATCCCGGAGCTGGGCACGGTGACCGCAGCCCACCCGCCGATCGTCGTCCTCACCTCCAACCGCACCCGCGATCTGCACGACGCGCTCAAGCGCCGGTGCCTGTACCACTGGATCGACTACCCGTCGCCGGATCGCGCCGCCGAGATCGTGCGGCGGCGGGTTCCGGACAGCGCGCTGCCGCTGACCCTGGACGCCACCGCCGCGGTCGACCGGATGCGCGGGCTCGACCTGGAGAAGCCGCCGGGTATCGCGGAGACCGTCGACTGGGTCGCGGCGCTGACGCTCCTCGGTGTGCCGCGGCTGGACGCGACCTCGGCGGACGCCGCCGGCGCGACGCTCGGCTCGGTCCTGAAGAACCGCGACGACCTCGAGCTCGTCCGCGCCCGCGGCGTCTCGTGGCTCACCGGTGCGGGCCGTGTCTGACCAGGGCGGCCGGGCCGGGCCGACCGTCCGCGGCGGCGTCGCGGCGGAGCCGGCGGCGCTGGCCACGCGGTTCGTCGAGGCGCTGCACCGCGGTGGCGTGCCCGCGGGCACCGACCGCGCGGCCCGGTTCGCCACGGCGCTCCGGCTGGTACCGCCCGCGACCCGGGACCGTCTCTACTGGACCGCCCGGGTGACGCTCGTCGCCGACGCCGCCCAGCTGCCCGCGTTCGACGCGGTGTTCGCCGGGATCTTCGGTGACGACACGCCGCCGGTCGACCTGGCCGATACCCGCGGGGATCCGACGGCGCCACCGCTGCCCGACGTCCCGTCCGAGACCCGCCCCACCGCGCCGGACGACCGTCCCGCGCAGCCGGCACCGCCCGGGGCCGGTGCGGGAACGGCCGGCACCGGCGGCCCTGGCGGCGAACCCCGCGCGGTGCCTGCTCTGGCCTCGACGACCGAGCGGCTCCGGCACACCGCGTTCGCCGACCTCACCGCCGACGAGGTGACCGCCGTCCGGCACCTGGTCCGGCGGATCGCCCTGGCCACGCCGCAGCGACGGACGCGCCGCACCCGGGCGTCGAGAAAGCACGGTGAGCGGATCGACGTCCGCCGCACGGTGGGGAACGCGCGGAAGACCGGCGGGGATCCGGTCGCGCTCGTGCGTCGGCGCCGCCGGCGCCGCCCGCGCCCGCTGGTGCTGTTGTGCGACGTCTCGGGATCGATGGAGCCCTACACCCGGGTGTTCCTGGCGCTCCTGCACGGCTGTGTCTCCGGCGGGCGGGGCGTACCCGGCGCCCGGACGGAGGCGTTCGTGTTCTCCACCCGGCTGACCAGGCTCACCCGTCCGCTGGCCGGGCGCGACCCCGATCTGGCCCTCCGGCGGGCCGCGGAGACCGCGCCGGACTGGGCCGGGGGCACCCGCCTGGCCGAGGCGCTGCGGCGGTTCCTGGACTCCTACGGGCGGCGCGGGATCGCCCGCGGTGCGGTGGTCGTGGTCCTCTCCGACGGCTGGGCCCGGGACGAGCCGGCCGACGTGGCGGCGCAGATGGCACGCCTGCGGTGGGTCGCCCACCGGATCGTGTGGGTGAACCCCCGCAAGGCCGCAGCCGGGTACGCGCCGAAGGTGGGCGGGATGGCGGCGGCCCTCCCGTTCTGCGACGCGTTCGTCAGTGGGCATAGCCTGGCCGCACTGGACGAGGTCGCCGCCGCGGTCGCTTCCGCGGGCTGAGTTCCGGACCTCCAGAGAGGATTGCACTGATGCAGCTGGACAGCGCGTTCGATGTGACCGCCCCGATCGACCAGGTGTGGTCGACCCTGATGGACTTCGAGCGGGTCGCCGCGTGCCTGCCCGGCGCGCAGGTGCTCAACACGCTGTCCGAGGACGCCTACCAGGTCGGCATGAAGGTGAAGCTCGGCCCGGTGACCATGCAGTACAAGGGGCAGCTGGACGTCGTGGAGCGGCACCCCGACGAGCACCGAGCCGTGCTCCGCGGCAAGGCCAAGGAAGCCCGCGGGCAGGGCACCGCCGAGGCGACGGCGCAGCTCGCGCTGACGTCGGACGGCACGACGACGCACGGCACGGTCACCGCGGACGTGAACCTGTCGGGGCGCGCCGCGGCGATGGGGCAGGGCGTCATCAACACGGTGACCGAGCAGATGATGACGCAGTTCGCGAAGAATTTACAGGCGATGCTCGCCGCCGGCGACGCCCCCGAAGCCACCTCACCGGCCGGAAGCGCCCCCTCCGACACCGCCGCGGCGGCTGACCCCGGTCCGGACCGCACCGCCCGGTCCGATGCGGACGCCCCGGCGGCACCCGCCGCTCCGGCCAAGAAGGCCGCGCCGCGTAAGCGCGCCGCGGCCAAGGCGGCCGCGGGCGCGGACGTCACGACCGCCAACGGCACCGCGGTGACGACGCCGGTCAGCGCCGACGGCGCGCCGGCCCCCGCACCGGCCGCGGAGACCCCGGGCGGGCAGGCCCTCGACGCGAAGACCCCGAGCACGAAGACTCCGGGCACGAAGACGCCGAGTGGGAAGACTCCGAGCGGGAAGACTCCGAGCACCGGAACCCCGAGCACCGGAACACCCGGCGCAGAGATCGCCGGCGACGTCACCCCGGCCGCAGCCTCCGGCCCGATCGCCGCCGACGGCGCCCCCGCCCCGGCCCCGACGGCCCCATCGGCCGCCCCGGCGTCCGGCGCTGCGGCCCCGCCCGCCGCTGCCGCGGACGCGGGCGCGCGGCCGGCGGTGACGCGGCAAGCGCCCGCGTTCCAGCCGGCGGACGACGACAACGCGCTGGACGCCCTGGTGCTCGCGAGGGCGATCGCCGAGGCGCAGCTCAAGGAGCCGAAGAAGGTCCTCGGGCTCCTCGCCATCGTGGCCTTCCTCGCCTACCTCTTCGGCAAGCGCCGCGGCAGGAAGGCCGCCGGCTGAGCGGGGCGGAAGTAGGCGGTGTGCGATCCGGCGACCCCTCGCCGCCCGATCGCGCCCCCCGAAATTGTCGTACCCCTGTTCTAAAGTGAGTGACAGTGGCCGCCCGTACGGGGGCCACTGTCACCACGACGGAGGGACGGCTCATGACCGCTCAGAGCACCGTCAACGACCGGACGACTCCGATCCGCGTGCTGGCCCGCCGCTCCGGCGAGCCGTGGACCGACGAGGAGTACGCCTCCGTGGTCACCGCGCTCGCCGCGGGCTCCGGCGTCGAGCAGATCGCCGAAGAGCTCGAGCGGACGCCCGGTGCGGTCCGCGGCGCGCTGCGGCTCCTCACTCCGCCCGCCCTCGGCCTTCGCGGTTCGGCCGCGGAGAACTGGTTACGTGAGCAGCTCACCACGGCTCCGGGCTACGACTGGCGAGCCTCCCGGCGGGCGCACAGCAACGGTACGTACTGGACACCGGCCGCCGACGCGATCCTGGTCGAGGGGTGGCGCCGCAGCACGCCGCTCGGCGAGCTCGCCGCGACGGTCGGCGCCACCGAGCTGCACACCCATCGCCGGCTGGTCCAGCTCCGGCTCTCCCACAGCGTCCTCGACACGGTCGACCGGCTCGGGTGCACCCCGGGCGGCGACCTCGAGGCGCGCTACCTCGTCGCCCGGGACGAGTACCGGTCAGCCATCTGGGTGCTGACGATCGACGGACTCGTCGACCAGTACGGCACGGTCAGCGACCACATCAGCGTGCACTCGAGCCGCGGCAAGGCCGCGATGACGCTCGAGCGCCTCACCGCCACCCACCGCTCCGCCGTGTCCGCACGCCGGCTCACCCCGGCACCGGTGCGGTGGCGCCTGGTCGGCCGCGGCATCGACACCGCCGCCTACGGCCTCGGCCACCCCGACACCGCCGGCGAGATCAACCGCCCCGCCGACGCACTCGCCTGACCCGCGAAGCGGGCCGCCCCGTACCGCCACCCGGGGAGGCCCGCTCCACGGACCCACCAGCCTCGCCCGAGCCGCCCGGGCTACTGGGGGTCGTGGCCCCCCGACCCGTGGCCCACGGACTCGCCGCCCGACCCACCCTTCGCGGCGGCACCCACCGACTTCGGCTCGTCGCCGGCGCGCCACTTCTCGAGCGCCGCCGGGGACATGTTCACGGCGTCCGTGAAGGCCTGCCCCGCACCGCTCGGCCCGCGCGCTACGCCGACTGGCGCACCACCAGGCGCACCGGCAGCACCTCCCGCACCGGCTCACCCCCGGCCAGCATCGTGAGCAGCGCATCCACCAGCCGCCGCCCGAACGTCCCGACCGGCTGGTGCACGGTGGTCAGCGGCGGCTCGGTCCACGCGGCGACCTCCTCGAGGTCGTCGAACCCCACCACCGCCACGTCCTCGGGCACCCGCCGGCCCGCGCGCCGCAGGACGCCGATCGCGCCGGCCGCGGTCAGATCGCTGGCCGCGAAGACGGCGTCCAGGTCGGGCACCCGCTCGAGCAGCTCGGTCATCGCCCGCTCGCCACCGGCCCGGGTGAAGTCGCCGTGCGCGATCAGGGCCGGATCCGGCTCGCCGAGCGTCTCGCGGTAGCCCTCCAGCCGCTCCAGGGCGGCCCGCTGGTCGAGCGAGCCGGTGATCGTCGCGATCCGGCGGCGCCCGAGGCGAACGAGGTGCTCGACCGCGCGCCGCGCACCGTCACGCTGGTCGACGTCGATCGACCCGGCGGCTCCGAGCTCGTCGGCCCACGGGTGGCCACCGAACATGACCGGGATCGGGAGGCCACGCAGGGCCGGGCCGAGCGGGTCGGTGCGGTGGACGGACAGCACGATCGCGCCGTCGACGTGACCACCGGCGAGGTAGCGCGCGATCCGGTCGTGGTCGTCGTCGCCGCCGGTCAGCAGCAGCACCGCCTGACGCCCGGCGTCGCCGAGCTCGCGGCTGGTGGCCAGGATGAGCCGGGAGAGCCAGGGATCGGTCATCACCATGTTCGACGGCTCACCGACGACGAGCGCGACGGCGTCCGTGCGCCGGGTCACCAGGCTGCGGGCAACCGGGTTGGGAACGTACCCGAGGGTGCGGATCGCGTCCTCGACGCGCGCTCTCACCTCCGGCCCGACTTTCGTGGACTCGTTCACCACCCGGGACACCGTCGCCCGCGACACACCCGCGAGCTCGGCCACGGCGTCCAGCGTCGGACGCGGCCCCCAGCCCGACCGGGTCACGTTCGCCACCCGTCACCCCCGATCTCCGGTGTACGCGGCGTTCCCGGCCAGTCGGTTCGGGCTTTCCGCCACACCACGATTCTCACCGCGACAATTCCGGGACAGCCACCACAGCGGGCAGTGGAAGACCCCCAGAGAGCGCTTTCTTTTGTCGAGCGACGACACAGTACCGCGCGACCCGCACTGTGCCGGTGATACCGCCGAAGCCGCAGTGAATCCAGCCCGGAGCCACCCGGAACCGGCCGGGTGACCGGGAGCGCGCCGTGAACCGCACCGCGGTCGCACGCGTACCCACGGTAGGCGGCTTCGGCAGTTCCGGGGGAAGCCGCCCTGGTCGAGGGAGATTCACCGGTGAACAAGCTCCGGATGGCGTCCTTCGGTGCGCTCCTCGGGGTCCTGGCCGCGCTCTGGCTGCCGGCCGGCGCGGCTTCGGCACACGGCGCACTCACCGCACCGGTCTCGCGCGCCGCGGCGTGCGGCACCGAGGGCGGCACGACGGCGACGTCGGCGGCGTGCCGGGCCGCGGTCGCCGCGAGCAGGCCGGGCGCGGCGTCGGCCTGGGACAACCTGCGGGTGGCCGGCGTCAACGGCCGCGACCGCGCGGTGATCCCGGACGGGAAGCTCTGCAGCGGCGGCCTCCCCGAGTACGCGGGGCTCGACCTCGCCCGGGCCGACTGGCCGACGACGACGGTCTCTCCCGGCGCCGACTTCACGTTCCGGTACCGGACGACGATTCCGCACCAGGGCACGTTCCGGCTCTACGTCACCAAGCCCGGATACCAGCCCGGCAAGCCGCTGCGCTGGGCCGATCTGGAGCGCGCGCCGTTCCTCTCGATCACCGACCCGCGCCTGGTGGACGGCGCGTACGTGCTCCCCGGCCGCCTGCCAGCCGGGCGCGCCGGACGCCACGTCATCTACACGATCTGGCAGAACTCGAGCACGCCGGACACCTACTACTCCTGCTCCGACGTCGAGTTCCGTCCGTCGATCGGCACTTCCGAGACCGACGAGACGCGGCCGGCCGGCCCGTCGTCGGCCGCCTCGGCGGTGGCCGACGGCGGGAGCGCCGGCAACGGCCACCCGCCCACCGCCGCCGCGGGCGCCGCACCCACCCACGAGCAGCAGTCTCCCGACGCGGTCGCCGAGGTCGACACGTCGCCGGTCGCGGCGCAGGAGCGTGCCGCAGCGCCGGCGGGCAACCGCTGGCCGCTGATCGCCGGCATCGCGGCGACGCTCGCCGTCCTCGCGACGATCGGCCTGCTGGCGCTCTACTACCGCCCGCGCCCCCGCCACCGGCGCGGGTAGGTCCGCTCAGCGCAGTGGCGGCACCTCTTCGCCGGGCGCCACCGGGCCCGGCGGCGTGCCCTCGCCGAACGGCCGCCCGCCCAGTGATTCCCGGCCGTGGGGCGTGAGCCAGAGCCGTAGGTCGGGGCCGATGGGCACGATCCCGGTCGGGTTGATGTCGCGGTGCACCTGGTAGTAGTGCCGCGTGATGTGGTCGAAGTCGACGGTGTCACCGAAGCCCGGCGTCTGGAACAGGTCCCGGGCGTAGGCCCAGAGCGCGGGGTACTCGGTCAGCTTCCGCCGATTGCACTTGAAGTGACCGTGGTAGACCGCGTCGAAGCGCACGAGCGTCACCCACAGCCGGACGTCCGCCTCGGTGATCGTGTCGCCGACGAGGTACCGCCGGGTCGCCAGCCGCTCCTCCAGGGCGTCGAGCCGCTCGAAGAGCCGGTTCGCGACCCGCTCGTACGCCCGCTGCCGGGTGGCGAACCCGGCCATGTACACGCCGTTGTTGACGTCCCGGAACACCGCTTCGTTGAGTTCGTCGATCTCCGACCGGAGTCGTTCCGGGTAGAGGTCGGGCGCGCCGGGCCGGTGCAGTGGCGCCCACTCGATCTCCAGGTTCAGCGTGATCTGCGGGTAGTCGTTCGTGACCAGCTTGCCGCTGGGCACGTCGACGATCGCGGGGACGCTGATCCCGCCCTCGTACGAGGGTTCGCGGGCGGAGTAGGCCTCTCCGAGGAACTGGATGCCCAGCACGGGGTCGCGCCCGTCCGGGTCCAGCGTGAACCGCCAGCTCCGCTCGTCCTGGATCGGGTCGGCCACCGCCATGGAGAGCGCCGGTTCGAGCCCGAGCAGCCGGCGGACGATCACCGCGCGGCTCGCCCACGGGCAGGCACGGCTCACGACCAGCCGGTACCGCCCTGCCTCGACCGGCCACTCCGACGCCCCGATCCGGTCGGTGAAGTGGCTCGGTGCACGCTCGAACTCCGCGGTCTCCGCGCTCATCGGTGCTCCGTTCTCGTGGCTCCCTGCCCCGAACGCTATGCCCACCGCGCGCAGCCCGCACCTCTCGCATAGAGCGGAAATAACCACCTATATTGGATGTTACCGATGGCTTGAGCCGGTTCAGTACGCGAGAGTGCAGGTGACAGCGTGTCCGTGACTTCGCCCGACTACCAGTTCGCGCACCACACCCTGGACCGGTTCGTCTACGGCGACCTCCGGCAGGCCGCCATCGTCGACGTCGGCCGCTACTTCAACACCGATCTGTACCCGGGCGGCCGGTTCGAGCGCCTCGACGGCGGCGGCGACCGTCCGGAGGTCGCGCACCAGTTCACCGCATCCGACCTCACCGCGGTCCGGTGCCTGGGCACCGACATCAAGCCCGTCTCGACCCTCGCGATCCTGGAGACGCACGCCGGCCGCCTCTCCGCGCTCCTGCGCCGGATCCCGCACACGCCGCTCTACGAGGCACCCAAGAGCGAGATCAACCCCGCGTCGGCCGCCGGGACGCTGGCGAACATGCTGATCAGCGACGACTTCCCGCACCTCGGCCGGATGACGGCCACGAAGCTCCTGGCCCGCAAGCGGCCGCACCTGCTGCCCGTCTACGACATCGTCGTGGGCCGGATCCTGGGCAAGCCGCGGGACATCACCCACTGCCTGCACAGCTGGTTCCACGACGATCCGGAGCGGGCCAAGTCGCTGGCCGCGATCCGCGACGAGATCGGCGGCGTCAGCGACATCAGCCTGCTGCGGATCCTCGACGCGGCGATCTGGACCCACGGCTACCAGACCACCGTCGAAGTCGCCTGAACCAGGCCCACCGGCGCGCGGCGGCGCGGCCGGAGGGCTCTAGAACCAGTCCGGCCGGACGTCGAGCGTGGTGCGGTCCCGGGACGCCAGCAGGTCGAACTGCGGGGCGGTCTTGGGCAACTCGTACCGGAAGAAGAACCGCGCCGCTTGCCGCTTGCCGTCGTAGAACGCGCCCTCCCGCCCGGCCGCGGCGAGGAACTGCTCCAGCCACAGCCACGCCACCACCGTGTGCCCGACCGCCTCCAGGTAGATCGACGCGTTCGCGAGCGCGACGCTCGGGTCGCCGGTGCTCCACAGCGCGGCGGTCACCTCCCCGATCCGCTCCGCGGCCGCCCCGAGCGCCGCCGCCAGCTCAGCCGCCTCGCCACCGGCCGCGGACGCCCGCGCGACCGTCTCGCCCAGCACCGAGCCGAGCAGCGCGAGCCCGGCGCCGCCCTGCATCACGACCTTGCGGCCCAGCAGGTCGAGGCCCTGGATCCCGTGGGTGCCCTCGTGGATCGGGTTCAGCCGGTTGTCGCGGTAGTGCTGCTCGACGTCGTACTCGCGCGTGTAGCCGTAGCCGCCGTGCACCTGGATCGCGAGGTCGTTCGCGTGCAGGCACCACTGGGACGGCCAGCTCTTCGCGATCGGCGTCAGGACGTCGAGCAGCAGGTGCGCCCGCTCCCGCTCGGCGGCCTGCGGAGCGGTCCGCTCGTCGTCGAGCAGCCGGGCGCAGTACAGGTTGAGCGCCAGCGCGCCCTCCACGTACGACTTCTGCGCCAGCAGCATCCGCCGCACGTCCGCGTGCTCGATGATCGGCACCTGCGGCGCGGAGGGGTCCTTGGCGGTGACCGGCCGCCCCTGCGGACGGTTCTTCGCGTACTCCAGCGACTTCAGGTAGCCGGTGTACCCGAGCGCGGTCGCGCCGCCGCCGACGCCGATCCGCGCCTCGTTCATCATGTGGAACATGTAGGTGAGCCCGCGGTGCTGCTCGCCCACCAGGTACCCGACGGCTCCGGCTCCGCCTTCGCCGAAGTTCAGCATCGTGTTGGTGGTCCCCCGGTAGCCCATCTTGTGGTTCAGGCCCGCGAGGACGACGTCGTTCCGCTCACCGTCCGGCAGGAACTTCGGCACGACGAACAACGAGATGCCTTTGACGCCCGGCGGGCCGCCGGGAATCTTCGCCAGTACCAGGTGGACGATGTTCTCGCCGAGCTCGTGGTCACCGGCGGAGATCCACATCTTGTTGCCGAACACCCGGTAGGTGCCGTCGTCCTGCGGCTCGGCCCGGGTGAGGATGTCGGCCAGCGACGAGCCGGCCTGGGGCTCGGACAGGCACATCGTGCCGTGGAATCGACCGGAGAGCATCGGGCGGACGTAGCGGTCGACCAGCTCGGGGCTACCGTGCGTCAGCAGCAGGTTCGCGTTGCCGAGCGTCAGGAACGGGTAGGCGGCCGTGCCCACGTTCGCCGCCTGGAACCACGCGAAGCAGGCCCGCGCGACGACCCCGGGCAGCTGCCCGCCGCCGACGTCGGCCGGGAGCGCGGCGCCGAGCAGCCCGGTCTCGGCCAGGACGTCGAGCGCCTGCTTGACCTCGGGGATCATCGCCACGCGCGTGCCGTCGAACGTCGGCTCCTGGGCGTCGGCGCGCTTGTTGTGCGTCGCGAAGTGCTCGGTGGCGACCTCCGCGGCCAGGTCGAGCGCCGCGTCGAACGTGTCGCGCGAGTGCTCGGCGTAGTACGGGCGCTCGGTCAGCGCCTCGACGTCCAGCCACTCGTAGAGCAGGAAGTCGAGGTCCCGCCTCGACAGCAGCAGCGACGCCATGGGTCTCCTCCCGGCGGCGCCGCGAGCGCCGCGTACTGACGCGGAGCCCCAGGGCGGGGCTGACCTCCGCGTGCCGACAATGAACGCCCGGCCGCCGCGCGCGCTGGCCTGCGCGGCGGATTCCGTCGCCGACCGCGACCCCGGCCCGGCGTCCCGAGTCGTCAGGCGCGGTCGTCGGCGTCGTTCTCCCGGATCGCCAGCCGCCTGCGGCCGGCGAATCCCAGGTCCTTGCGGTGGTACCAGTCCAGCGTCCGGTCACCTTCGAGCCAGCACAGCAGCACCGGTTCCCCGGCGAGATCGGCCGGGAAGTCGATCAGCAGCGGCGCCAGGCTCTTCAGCTCCGCACCGGTCTCCTGCACCGTGGTCATCAGCTCGTCCAGCCGTGCCTGAGCGGCCTTGAACTCGGGAAGGCCACCCAGGTCGGTCGGCGGTCCGTTCAGCTGCACGGCAGCGGCGAGCTCCGCGGCGTCGGCCCGGAGCGCGACGATCTCGTCGAGCACCGGGAGCAGCGTCGCCAGCTCCGCACGAGCTTCCTCAAGCGTGAACAGACCCATGACGAGCACCCTATGGCTTGTGCTCTGACCTGGAGCCCGCCGAGGGCGAGGCTGGCGTCCGCGCACGACCGCGTCGCGTATTGGTCATACTCAAGCGGTCGCGCGCGGCCGTCAGGCTCGTTCTCGGCGGGCCGCTCACAACCCCAGAGATTTGGCGATTATGGTGCGCATGACCTCCGACGTGCCGCCGTAGATGCGGTTCACGCGGTTGTCGGCGTAGAGGCGGGCGATCGGGTACTCGAGCATGTACCCGTAGCCGCCGTGCAGCTGCAGGCACTTGTCGATCACCCGCGACGCCACGTCGGTGCAGAACAGCTTGGCCTTGGCGGCGTCGGCGGCGGTCAGCTCGCCGAGGTCGTGCGCGTCCAGCGCCCGGTCGACGACGGCCTGCGCGGCCTCGACCTCGGTCTGGCAGTCGGCCAGCACGAACTTGGTGTTCTGGAAGCCCGCGACCGGCTGACCGAACACCGTGCGCTCCCGCACGTAGGCCAGCGCGAACTGCACCGCGGCTGCGGCCTGCGCGTACGCGCCGACCGCGATGCCCAGCCGCTCCTGCGGCAGGTTGTGCGTCAGGTAGGAGAAGGCCTTGCCCTCCTCGCCGAGGAGGTCCTCGACCGGCACCTTGACGTCGGTGAACGACAGCTCCGCGGTGTCGGACGTCCGGAGGCCGAGCTTCTCCAGCTTGCGCCCGACCTGGTAGCCCTCGCTCTTGGTGTCGACGACGAGGATCGACAGGCCGCCGCGGCGGTCTTCCTTCGTCGCGGGCGCGGTGCGGCAGACCACCAGCACGCGGTCGGCGAGCACACCGCCGGTGATGAACGTCTTCGCGCCGTTGAGCACGTAGTGCGTGCCGTCCGGGGAGAGCTTGGCGGTGGTCTTCATGCCGGCGAGGTCGGAGCCGGTGCCCGGCTCGGTCATCGCGATCGCGGTCATGATCTCGCCGCTGACGAACCCGGGCAGCCAGCGCTTCTTCTGCTCGTCGTTGCCGTAGGCGAGCAGGTAGGGCAGGCAGAGTGCGGTGTGCACGCTGGAACCGCCGAAGCTCACGCCGGCCCTGGCCAGCTCCTCGGTGGTGACCGCGGAGAACTTGAAGCTGTGCTCGCCGGCGCCGCCGTACTCCTCGGGCACCTCGATGCCGAAGACACCCAGTTCGCCCAGGCGGAGGTAGAAGTCGCGCGGCGGGTGCCCGACCTCCTCCCACTGCGGGTAGACCGGCGCGACCTCTTCGGCGATGAAGTCGCGGATGGTGGCGCGGTACGCCTCGTGGTCCTCGTTGAATACGGTTCGGCGCACGCGCGTCGTCCTCTCAGGTAACCCGCTGGACGTTCGTTAAGTTACTGGCGGGTTCCGAGCGGTGTCCAGCTGTTCCGCTCGGTCGGTTCGCCCTCCTCGAGTGAACAAACGTTAGGCTTGCGGTCCGCGGTTCGAGGAGGCACCCCCTGACCAGCACTCCGCTCCGGCCCCCGGGACACGAGGCGCTGCTCGCCGCCGCCCGGGTGGAGTTCGCCGAGCGGGGGTACGGCAGTGCGTCGATCCGGGACATCGCGCAGCGCGCCGCGGTCAGTCTCTCGGCGCTCTACCACTACTACGGCGGCAAGCAGGAGCTGCTCTACGCCCTGCTCGACGAGGGCATGGACGTCTACGACCAGGCCTGCGAGCACGCGCTCGCCCGGGTGGGGGACGATCCGGCCGAGCGGCTGGAGGCACTGGTCGAGGCGCTGATCCGGTTCCGCTGCGGCCCCCGGGGGAGCAGCCAGCTGGAACTCACTGAGGGCCGCAGCCTCAACCCCGAGCAGCACGCCGCGCTGCGCGTCCGTCAGGCCGTGGCCACCACCCGCTTCCGGGACGTCGTCGCCGACGGCGTCGCCCGCGGCCTGTTCCTCACCCCGCAGCCCGACGACGCCCGCCGGATGATCATCGCGGCGTGCAACGCGATCGCCCAGTGGTACCGCCCTGGCGGCCCGACGCCCGTCGAGGAGCTGATCGACCGGTACGTGGGCCTCGCGCTCACCGTCGTCGAGTACCGCCCGCGCCGCTTCCGCCGAGTCGCCGGAGCCCTCCCGCCCGACCGGGGGCCGGAGCGGCCCTGACCCCGGCTTCAGGCCCGAGAGGCGGTTCCCGGGTCGCGGAGGCGCGCGAACCGCAGCTCCAGGCCGTCCAGGAGGGCCTCCAGACCGGCCTCGAACGCACCGTCGTCGATCGCGCGCTGGTGCTCGGCGAGCAGGTGGGCCTCGGACAGGTGCGGGTAGCGCCCCGCGTACACCCGGGCGTCGTCCGGGAATCCCCGAGCGAACGAGCCGAGCGCCGAGCCGGTGACGAAGTACCGCATCAGCGCCCCGATCCGCGTCGCCTGCCCGCGCGGCCAGCCGGCGTCGACCAGACCGCCGAACACCGCGTCGGCGATCTTCAGCGAGTTCGGCCGATGGCCCATGCCCTGCGCCAGCGCCGGCACGATGTGCGGGTGGGCCGCGAGCGCCGCACGGTAGGAGCCGGCCCAGTCCCACAGCGCCGTACGCCAGTCGCCACCGTCGGCCAGCCCCGCGAACATCGAGACGTCGACCTCTCCGACGACCACGTCCACGACGGCGTCGAGCAGCTCCTCCTTGGTGGCCAGGTGGTTGTAGAGGGACGGGCCGCTGACGCCGAGCTCCGCGGCGAGCCGCCGGGTGGAGAGCGCGTCGAGCCCTTCCGCGTCGACCAGGGCGAGCGCAGCCTCCACGATGCGTTCCCGGCTCAGCAGGGGCCGCCGCGGTCGCCCCATCGCGTGCCTCCTCGCTCGCCTGCGCCGGTGCCGACGGCCGTTGCAGCAGGCGGCGCCCATCTTTCCAGGCCCGATTAGCGGGAACAGCCTCCATCGAGAAATTAGCGGCGCTAGTTTTCGGTCATGACCACCCTCTCCCTCGCCAGCGTCCTGGCCGAATCGGCCCGGCGCCGCCCCGATCACCTCGCGCTCGTCGAGGGCGAGCGCCGCATCTCGTTCGCGCAGATGTGGCAGCAGGTCCGGCAGCAGGCCGCCGCGCTCGTCGCGCTCGGCGTGCGCCCCGGGGACCGGGTCGCGCTGATGGCACCGAACACCGCGGAGTTCCCGCGCGCCTACTACGCGATCCTCGCCGCCGGCGGTGTCGTGGTCCCGGTCCACCTGCTCCTCTCCGCGGAGGAGGTCGAGCACGTGCTGCGGGACTCGCGGGCCGAGGTGCTGCTCTGCCACGTCGCCGTCGCCCAGGTCGGGCTCGCGGCTGGCACCGCCACCGGGACCCGCACGTTCACCCTCGGGCCGGCGGTTCCGCAGCTCGACGGCGTCCCCCGGCTCGAAGACGCCGCGCACGACGTCGAACCGTTGCCGTTGCACGTGACGAGGGAGGCCGACGACCCGGCGGTCATCTTCTACACCAGCGGTACCACCGGACGCCCGAAGGGCGCCGTGCTCAGCCACCTCAACATGGTGATGAACGCGACCGTCAACGCGTTCGACGCCAACGACGCCCGGCCGGACGACGTGGCGCTCGGCGCGCTGCCGCTGTTCCACTCGTTCGGGCAGACGGTCAGCCTGAACACGATGTGGCGAGTCGGCGGCACCGTTGTGCTGCTCCCCCGCTTCGACGCCGCGGACGCGATCGCACTGATGCTGCGCGAGCGGGTCAACACGTTCCACGGCGTGCCGACGATGTACGTGCGGCTCGTCGAGGTCGCGCGCGAGCTCGAGGAGTTGCCGCGGCTCAAGATCGCGGTCTCCGGTGGCGCGTCGCTGCCGGTGGCGGTCCTGGAGGCGTTCG
>Ga0190269_10000123_pt1 | contig 38348 bp, 37 predicted proteins | sample Popmic249IS_FD_133749 | JGI IMG/M metagenome (GOLD analysis project Ga0190269, IMG submission 133749) | Populus adjacent soil microbial communities from riparian zone of Blue River, Arizona, USA - 249 IS | ecosystem: Environmental > Terrestrial > Soil > Riparian zone | place: USA: Arizona... | reverse complement strand
GACGCCTCGCTCTACTACCTGGCGGTGATGCTGGAGGGCGGCGAGGACCCGCGCTTCATCGCCCGCCGGATGGTCATCCTCGCCTCCGAGGACGTCGGCAACGCCGACCCGCAGGCGCTGCTCGTCGCCGATGCCGCCGCCCGCGCGGTCGACCGCGTCGGCCTCCCCGAGTGTGCCCTCAACCTCGCCCAGGCGACGGTCTACCTGGCGTTGGCACCGAAGTCGAATGCCTCCCACAAGGCTCTCTCGGCCGCCCGCGCCGAGGTCCGCGCCAACGGCGCCAAGACTCCGCCCGACTACCTGCGCGATGCCCACTACCCGGGGGCGGCAAAGCTCGGCCGCGGCGAGGGTTACCGCTACGCCCACGACGAGCCCGGGGGGGTCAGCGATCAGCCGCTCCTGCCCGCCGAGCTGCGCGGTCGGCGGTTCTACGCGCCGACCGATCGCGGCTTCGAGATCGAGCTCGGGGAACGGCTCGCGGCCTTAAGAAAGAAATTAGACAACTCGTAAAGTAGTCGCGCAACTTTCGAGCCCGGCGGGGTTGTTATTGGCGGCTCACCAAGCTACGCCAGGGAGAGCCGACAACCCGGCCGGCGGTCAGGACTGGGGGCCCCGGCCGGGCCTGTTGCAAAACAGGGGAACGAGGGCGTCGAGAGGACTGGGCTCGGCGCCCTCTCGTTTGCCGAGGTAAGTCATCGCCTATCGTCATCGGATGGCCGATCAGCAGCCCGAGAAGCTCCGCCTCGGCGGCATGGCGCTCCGCAACGGTTTGCTGATCCATGGGCCGACCCACTGGGCCGCAGCGGTCCGCGCCGGCGACGGGGGGATCGAAGTCGCCTCCGAGCGCAAGCCGGAGCTGGCGCCCGGGCTGGTGGCGAAGCTGCCGGGGCTGCGCGGCCCGGTCAAACTTGCCGAGGCGATGCTGGTGCTGCCGCTGGTGCGGCGGCGGATGCCGGCGGCGCGGCTGCCGTTCGAGGACCGGCGGGTCCTGGCCGCGGTGGCGACGACGCTGGCGGCGACCTCCCTCCTGCGCAAGCGGGGGCCGACCGGCGCCCTGCGCGAGGGGATCGTGCAGGCGCTCGGCGCGGTGCCGGCGATGGTGGCGCTGAGTGACCGCGATCTCGCCGCCTACCACGGGGTCGAGCACAAGGCGATCGCCGCCTACGAGCGCGGAGACGGGACGCCGGCCGCGGAGGAGGTGGCGGCGGTCCCGAAGGAGCACGACCGTTGCGGCTCCAACCTGATCGTGCCGATGATGCTGATGTCGGCTGGCGGCACCCTCCTGCTCGAGCGGATGGTCGAGCGGCCGAGCGCGGCGGCCCGCGCCGGCATCGGCCTCGGCGGCGCCTCGCTCGCGGTCGAGATGTTCGCCTGGAGCGACCGCCACCACGGCGAGCCCCTGGCCGAGGCCTTCCACACCCCCGGGCGCGAGATCCAGCGCCTGGTCGCGACCAAGGAGCCGACCGCCGAGCAGCTCGAGGTCGGGATCGCCGCCCTGGAGGAGATCCTCCGGGCCGAGGCCGCATAGACTTCGCGCCCTTGTTCGAAAGGATCGACCACATCGGAGTCGCCGTCGAGGACATCGACGCCGCGCTCGGCCTCTACGGGGACAGCTTCGAGATGGAGCTCGCCCACCGCGAGACGGTCGAGTCGCAGGGGGTCGAGGCGGTCCTGCTCGACGTCGGCGAGGGCCACGTCGAGCTGCTGGCGCCGCTTGGTCCCGATACCCCCGTCGGCAAGTACCTGGCCAAGAACGGGCCCGGCCTGCACCACGTCGCCTACGCGGTCGACGACATCGACGCGGCGCTGGAGAAGATCGCGGCGACCGGGATCCAGCTGATCGACTCCGAGCCGCGGGTCGGCATCCGCGACAGCCGCGTCGCCTTCCTCCACCCCCGCTCGACCGGCGGGGTCCTGACCGAGATCGTCGAACCCGCGGGAGGGCACTGATGGCAGACGCGCAGCGAGTCGAGATCGGCTTCGAGGGCGGCCAGGTGATCTCCACCCGGCTCGGCGAGGCGGATCTGAGGGACCTCCGCGCCCGGCTCGACCAGGGCGGCTGGCACGACCTCCACACCGAGGAGGGGACGATCGCCCTCTACCTCGGCAAGGTCCAGTTCCTCCGGGTCGAGTCCGGCGAGCACCGGGTCGGCTTCGGGCTCGGCGCCTAACCGATGCGCCCGCGCCGCCTGCTCGGCGCGGCGGCCGCGGCCACCCTGGCGGCGGAAGAACCCTTCGGCCTGCCCCTACGGCCAGCGCTTCTGGGTCGAAGCGCCACGCCGCACCCGATCATCAGCCGCGAGCGCCCCGACACGGCCGCGGCGCTGCGGGAGATCCGGCGGGTGCTGAAGCCGGGCGGCCGGCTCGTCGTCGGCGAGCGGTTCGGCGACCCCCACTTCACCACCCGCACCAGCCTCGAGCGGATGGGGGCGGCGGCCGGCCTGGGGCTCGCGGAGCGCTCCGGCAACTGGTTCGGCTACTTCGAGCGGCTAACGCCGCAGTAGCGAGCGCAGCCGCTCCGTCCGCAGCGCCGTCCGCGCGGCGTTCCCGCCCGGGCCGCCGTGGAGGCCGCCGCCGGGGTGGGCGGAGGAGGATGCGAGGTAGAGGCCCTGGACCGGGGTGGTCGGCCGGCCGAGGCCGGGGTAGGGGCGGAAGATCGCCTGCTGGTAGAGCTGGGCGGTGCCGCCGTTGATCGCGCCGCCGACCAGGTTGCGGTTGTGGCGCTCGAGGTAGAGCGGGGTCTGGACGTGGCGCTTGACGATCAGCTGGCGGAAGCCGGGGGCGAGGCGCTCGACCTCTTCCTCCATCCGGTCGGCGAAGCGCTCGCCCTCCTCCTCGCGCGTCCAGTCCCCGCTCAGCTCACCGGCTGCATCGGCGCGCGGGGTCTGCGGGACGTGGGTGTAGGCCCAGGCGGTCTCGGTCCCCTCGGGAGAGCGCGAGGGGTCGACCATCGAGTACTGGCCGAGGACGAGGAAGGGCCGGTCGGGGATCTCGCTCGCCGCCAGCTGGGTCGTCGCCTGGGTCAGCCCGTTCATCCCTTCGGCGACGTGGACGGTGCTGGCGCGGCGGGCGTCGGCCGCGCTCCAAGGGATTGGCTCGCGCAGGGCCCAGTTGACCTTGAAGGTCGAGTTGTCGTACTGGTAGTTGCGCAGGTCCTCGCGCACCCGCTCGGGCACCGCCTCGCTCGGCAGCATCTTCAGGAACAGGGCCGGCGCGCCGCAGTCGGCGAGGATGGCGCGCCGTGCCTCGAATCGCCGCCCGTCGGCGGCGACGGCGGCGTGCGCGCGCCGGCCCCGCACCTCTATTCGCTCGATCGGGGTCTCGCAGATCACTTCGCCGCCGCGTTCGCGCAGCCGCCGCACCAGCGCCCGGGTGATTTTGCCGGCCCCCCCTTCCGGCACCGGATAGCCGTGCTGCTGACCGAGCCCGCAGAGGACCCAGCCGAACATGCCCCCGCCCGAGCTCTCCGGCGTCAGGTCGGCGTGCAGGGCGTTGCCGGCGATCAGCCAGCCGCCGCCCTCGCCGCGGAAGCTCTCCTCCGCCATCCGCCGCGCCGGCAGCAGCGAGAAGCGGGCGAAGTCGGCGAGACCGCGCGGTCCCAGCGCGGCCAGCATCCCCGCCGCGGGCCGGATCGGCGGCAGCGGCGTCAGCAGCGACCCGACCAGGTGCGGACCGGCGCGGCGCCAGAGGTCGAAGAGACGCCGCCAGGCCTCGCCGTCCCCCGGGGCGAAGGCGTCGAGGGAGGCGCAGGTCTCATCGAGGTCCATCGACAGCAGCGCGCAGCGCCCGTCCGGGTGGGGGTGGGCGACGACTCCCTTGGCGCTGAGCCAGTTCACTCCGTAGCGCTCGAGCTCGAGCGGGGCGATGTGGCGGGAAGCGAGGGTGAGGGGATAGAAGGCGCTGTAGAGGTCGTGGACGAAGCCCGGCGCGGTCACTTCGCCGCTGCGGACGGCGCCGCCGGGTTCCGGCTGCTCCTCGCAGACGACCACCTTCCAGCCGCGGTCGACAAGGTGGTTGGCGGCGATCAGTCCGTTGGGGCCGGCGCCGATGACGACGGCGTCTGCGGGGTTCACCCTCGTCCGACTACCCGCAGCATTCCGTCCCATGCGCCGAGAGCCTTGACAGCGATGCTCGGCCGCCCGCCGAAGCCGCCCTCGCTTTCGCCGGCGCCCTTGCCGCCGCTGAGCGCCCCCTCGCCGGCGGGACGATCGCCGGCCGTGTGCTCGAGCCGCGCCAGCGCCTGCATCGCCCGCTTCGCAACACCGCCGCAGTAGGAGTAGAAGAGGACCTGGACGCGGGCGAGCCCGCCGGCCGTCAGCTCGTCCCGCGGATGGCGGATCACGCTGAGCACCGCTTCGGCGACCGACTCGGGGGAGTAGACCGAGGGGAAGGGCGGTTCGGGCGGCAGCAGCCCGGTCGAGCTTTCGAGGTTGCTCCACAGCGGGGTGTCGACCGCGCCCGGGTTGACCAGCGAGAGGGTGACCGAAGAGCCGCTCTCCTCCAGCTCGATTCGGACCGTGTCGAGAAAGCCGACGAGCCCGTGCTTGGAGGTGGTGTAGGCGGCCATTCCCGGCAGCGGCATCCGGGCGGCGATCGAGCCGACGCAGACGATCGCGCCTCGTGAGTCCTCCAGGTGGCGGAGCGCTGCCCGGACCGTGTCGACGGTGCCGCCGAGGACGGTCTCGATCGTCGCGTCGAAGTCGTCGGGATCGGTCTCGGTGAAGCGGCCAAAGGAGAGGCTCGCGGCCGAGGTGACGAGGACGTCGAGCCCGCCCATCTCGGCGGCGGCTTTGTCGATCGCCGCCGTCAGCGCCTCGCGGTCGGTGACGTCGGCGCTGACGGCGACCGCCTCGCCCCCCGCCTCGGTCAGCTTTCGCTTCGCCGCTGCCAGCCCCAGCTCGTTGCGGGCGAGGATCGCGACCCGCGCGCCCTCCCGCACCAGCCCTTCGGCGACGGCGAGGCCGATGCCGCTGCTGCCGCCGGTGACCAGCACCCGCTGCCCGGCCAGCTCGCGCTCGTGCACCGGATCGCCCTCCGACACCCCCTCGACCAGCCGCTTCAGGCGCGCAAGGGCCTCCGCGTTGCGGACGCGCAGGGCGGTGTCGGCGACGGGGTTGCCGACGAGGAGCGAGGTCATCCGGTCACCCGGCACCTCCTCCATCCTCACCTCGGTGCCGCCTGCGCTCTCCCGCAGGTCGAGCGCGATCGTCGCCGTCCCCAGCGGCCGCGCCTTCGCCTTGAGGACGATCCGGTTGGGCGGATCGAGCTCCATCACCTCGGTGTAGTCCTTGACCCCGACCGGCCAGGAGCCGACCTTGTGGTGGAAGCGCGCGCCGACGGCAGGGAACTCCTGGTCGGAGTCGCGGATCCCGGCGGCGCCGACGACCCACCGCGGGTAGCAGTCCGGGTCGGTGAGGAAGGCGAAGACCTCGTCCGGGCTCGCCTGGATGTGGACACGGTTAGTCGCCATCGCCGTCCTCCGCCAGCGCCATCACTCCGTCCTCGGCGCCGTCGCCGTCGCGGAAGAAGTCCCACAGCTCCACCCGGTTTCTCTCCGGGTCGAAGAAGTAGACGGAGCGGTCGCCGCCGTCGTGCTCGATCGGTCCCTCGACCTCGACCCCGCGCTCGCGCAGGTCGCTCGTCAGGGCGTCGAGCCGGTCGTGGTCGACGGAGAAGGCGAAGTGGACGTGGCGGCCGCCACGGTCGGAGTACTCCTTCTCCCCGGGCGGCCAGATCCCCAGCCGGCAGCGCTTCCCCGCGGCAAGCCAGACCCGGTCCCCTTCCTCCAGGATCTGCTCCAGGCCAAGCTCGCGGTAGAAGGAGGACAGTCGCTCCACATCCTCGGTCTCGAGGACCAGCTCGCAGATTCCGGCGACGGTCATATCCCCCGTGTTCCCCTTCGTCGCCAGTTCAAGCCTCGCCCGAGTGACGAACCTGTCGGGCGACTATCGAGCCGGAGGGCGGTTTACCGCTACAGCGGACGGGCAACGGGGAGAGACAGAGACCAAACCGAAGAGGAGGACAGCGATGTCCACGATCGAGGAGTCGATAGAGGTCAACGCGCCGCTGCGCAGCGTCTACGACAAGTGGACGCAGTTCGAGGACTTCCCGCTTTTCATGGAGGGGGTCGAAGAGATCCGCCAGATCGACGACACCCACCTGCACTGGGTCGCGGAGTTCGGCGGCTCGCGCCACGAGTGGGATGCCGAGATCACCGAGCAGAAGCCCGACGAGCGCGTCGCCTGGCGCAACACCGACGGCAAGGAGAACGCCGGCGTCGTCACCTTCCACCGGATCGACGACTCCACCACCCGGGTGATGGTCCAGATGGACTTCGTCCCCGAGGGGATCAAGGAGCGGATCGGCGATGCGCTGGGAGCGGCCGACCGGCGGGTCCACGGCGATCTCGAGCGGTTCAAGGAGCTGGTCGAGGCCAACGGCGCCGGCGACGGCTGGCGCGGGGAAGTGAAGCGTCCCGACGAGGTCTGAGAACCCGGCTCGAAACGCGGCCCGCGGCCGCAAGCCCGCGTCGCGCTACTGCGCGGCGCGGGCGATGTAGACGGCCTTGGTGTGGGCGGCCTCGTCGAGCGGCTGCTGCGGGATCGCGTCGTGGTGATGGCCGTAGACGTCGAGGCACTCCAGGCCGGCGACCGCCATCGCGGCGCGCACCTCGGCTTCGGAGAAGTGTCGCTCGCGGTGCAGCTCCGGCGGGATCGCCGGGCCGCCGGAATCGTCGAGGGGCTCGACCTCGAAGCTCGCCTCGGCGATCGTCCCGGGCGGCGCCTCGGGATCGGCCAGGCCCTTCCAGATCAACCGCCTGCCGTCGCGCTCGAGCACCACTTCTTCGGCGAAGAAGTTGCGGTAGGCCTCCATCGTGTTGACATCGAACATCAACAGGCCGCCGGGGCCGAGGTTGCGCCGCATCCCGGTCAGCGCCCGCTCCAATTCCTCGGTGCTGAGCAGGTAGTTGACGGCGTCGTCGAGGCAGAAGACGACGTCGAACTCGCCGAAGACCGGCAGCTCCCTCATGTCAGCGACCGAGAGCCTCACCCGCTCGCCGACCTTCTCGCGGGCGATCGCGACCATCTTCGGCGAGATGTCGCAGGCGGTCACCTCCCACCCCTTCTCGAGCATCGGAAGGAAGCTCTTGCCGGTCCCGCAGGCGACGTCGAGGAGGCGGCGACCGGGGATCCCGTGCTGCTCCAGCTTCGGCATCAGCTGCCCCAGCCAGAGGTCGTAGTTGTGGTGGGCGGTGAACTCGTCGTAGACGGGCGCGATCGCCTCGTAGGCGACCTCGGCCCAGCGCGGCAGCTCTTCCCCCTGGTCCCTGGCCACGATCAGAAGACCTGCGCAAGTTCAGAACAGTTTCCGTCGCCAGGCTGGCAATTTCCCGCACTGCTTATGTAGGTTCGTTCAATCAGCACTCCGATAGGGCATCGCCGCGGGAACGACGATGGTTGGGAGTGGGGTGAGGCACAGAGAGTCTGTCTTCGAATGGCCTACCGCTACGCGAGCGATCCGGGCGAGGCCGAGGACATAGCTCAGGATGCCCTGCTCCGGGCCTGGCGTCGGCGCTCGACCCTGCGCGATCCCGGGCGCCGCAACTACTGGCTGGCGACGATCGTCCGCAACGAGGCCTTCCGCCAGCACGCCCGGGTCCGCCCCGACCCGACAGCGACGATCGAGCTCCGCGAGGGGGCGGAGGACGAGGCGGTGCTGGCGGCGGTCGAGCTCGCCGACCTGCACGCGGCGCTGGAGCGGCTGAGCGAACGGGACCGCCGGCTGCTGGAGATGAAATACGAGGAGGATCTGACCCAGGCGACGATCGCCACACGCCTCGGCATCCCCGAAGGCACCGTGAAGGTGCGGCTGCACCGGGCCCGCAACAAGCTGCGCCTGCTGTACGCGGGGGCGAGCGCGCTCGGCTGAAGTTCGGACCGCTGTACAACGCCGGCGCGGTGCCTGCTGGCGAAGATCCATCCATGGAGACGGCAGCGCGGCAGATCGTCGCCTTCGGCGGCGGCGGCTTCTCGATGGAGGCGGGCAACCCGCTGCTCGACGACTACGTGCTGGGGCTGACCGGGGCGGAGCGGCCGCGGGTCTGCTTCCTTCCCTCGGCCAGCGGCGACGCGGACCACTACATCGTCCGCTTCTACCGGGCCTTCTGCGCCCACCGCTGCGAGCCCACCCACGTCTCCCTCTTCCGCCGCGAGCAGGGGCCAGGGGATCTCCGCCGTCACTTGCTCTCCCAGGACCTGATTTACGTCGGCGGCGGCAGCGTCGTCAGCCTGCTTGGGGTCTGGCGCGCCCACGGGATCGACTCGATCCTGCGCGAGGCGTGGGAAGCGGGCGTCGTCCTCTGCGGCCTCTCGGCCGGCTCGCTCTGCTGGTTCGCGGAGGCGGTCAGCGGCTTCCACGGCGAGCCGAAGCGCCTCCGAGGGCTCGGCCTGCTGCCGTTCAGCAACTGCGTTCACTACGAGCGCGGTTGTGGACGCGGCGAGGCCTATCACCGCTTTCTGCGGGAAGGGATGCGCGGCGGCTACGCCGCCGAGGACGGAGCGGCGCTGCACTTCCGCGGCGAGGAACTGAGCCGCGTCGTCGCCTCGAGGCCGCGGGCGCGGGGCTACCGCCTCGACGTCGTCGGCACCCGCGTGGTCGAGATGCAAATCGCGACGACCTTCCTCGGCGATCGCGGCGCACCTGCGGAGGCGCCCCTGCCGGAGGCGCTCTCGACCGCCCCCGCGGCTTGATGGCACTGGGGGGCGGAGCGGCGACGGCGACCCCGGTGCGGCGGATCCTCGCTCTCGGGGGCCACGAGTTCAGCTCGCGCCCGGCGGACCGGGCGGTCTGCGAGCTGTTGCTGCGCCTGGCCGCCGAACGCGGCGGAGGCGAACGGCCGCGGATCTGCATCCTGCCGACCGCCAGCGGTGACACCTCCGAGCAGATCGCCAGCTTCTACTCCGCCTTCGGCGAGCGACCGTGCGAGCCCTCCGACGTCTCCCTCTTCCGGCTCGGCCGCCGGCCGCTGGCGCTTCGCGACCACCTCCTCTCCCAGGACCTGATTTACGTCGGTGGCGGCAGCATGGTCAACTTGCTCGCCGTCTGGGAGGCGCACGACGTCGCCTCGATCCTGAGCCTCGCCTGGCGGCAGGGCGTCGTCCTCGCGGGCCAAAGCGCCGGAGCGATGTGCTGGTTCGAGGCCGGGATCACCAAGTCCTCCGGCTGCCCGCTTCCCGCCGCCGGCCTCGGCCTCCTCGGCGGCAGCCTCTGCGTCCACTACAACAACGAACCAGAGCGTCGCGCCGCCTACCTCGACGCCGTCGGCGACGGGATGCCGAACGGCTACGGGCTCGACGACTACGCCGGGCTGCTCTGGGAGGGCGAAGGCGCCCCTTCGGCGCTCACCGCGCGCCGTGGCGCCCGCGCCTACCGGGTCAGCGGCGAGCGGGGGGAGGTGACCGAGTCTCCGCTCCCGGCGCGGTTCCTGCCGGCCCCGGCGCCGGCCGCGCTGCGCGAGGACATCGCCGAGTTCAGGCGGATCAAGACGATGCGCAAACGGGCCGGCTGGCTCTCCTGAGAAAAAATTCGTACCGAGGTCGTACCCAAAGAGTAGGATGTGCGTATCCGCGCGGGTGACTTTCTGACCGCGCGATTATTTGGCGATATGAACTTTCCAGGACTTTAAATAATCTGAGAATTCAAGTAAGGTTGTGAATATGCGGTGCCAACCTCTGCTCCTTGAAGGTTCGACCGAAGCGACAAATGATGCCCGTGCAATTTTGTCCGCGTCAGTCTCAATCCCACGGCCGATGAACCAGCAGCGGTCAGGAACCCGGTGAAACGCGCCGGGGCAACCGCGCTTTCGTTGCTGGCGGCGCCGCTGAACGTCCATCTCCTGCAGGCACTGGAGGACGGCTCACTGCCCCTGATCGACCTCCGCCGGGCGGTCGGCTCTCCCCCCCAGAGCACGATGCGGGTCTACTCGCGAACACTTGTGGAGATTGGAACGTTGGAACGGCAGCGACAGGCCGCCTTCCCCGGGACGGTCGAATACGCCAGCACCGAATCCGGCCGGGCGCTGCTTGGGATCGGCCAGATCCTCGAGCGCTGGCTGCAGGAAGCCCCGGTCGGGCCGATCAGCCTCGGCACCACCGCCAGCAAGAGCGCGACGAAGGCGCTGGTCGAGGGCTGGTCGACGAACATCATCCGGGCGCTGGCGGCGAAACCGCTTTCGCTCACGGACCTCAACCGGTTGATCCCCCGGATCAGCTACCCCTCCCTCGAGCGGCGACTGGGAGCGCTGCGCCTGGCCGACCTGGTCGAACCGTATCCGGGCGAGGGACGCGGCACCCCGTACCGGGCGACTCCCTGGTTGCGGCGGGCGATCGTCCCCCTCGCCGCCGGCGCCTGGTGGGAGCGCCGCTACCTGGCCGATCCGCCGCAGATCGGCCGCCTCGACGTCGAGGCGGCGTTCCTGCTGGCGATCCCGCTGATCGAGCTCCCGGCGGAGGTAAGCGGCAAGTGCCGCCTCGCCGTGGAAATCCAGAGTGGCTCCTCTCCGGTCTTCGCCGGGGTCCTGATCTGCGTCGAGGAGGGAAAGGTCATCTCTTGCTCCTCCCGTCTTGAGGGCGAAGCGGAGGGCTGGGCCTCGGGCAGCGCCTCGAACTGGATGCGGCGGATGAACGGCCAGGAGGCCGACCTCGAAATCGGCGGCGATGCCGACCTAGTGCGCGAGATCGTCGAGGCGATCCGCAAGAGCGCCCTGGCCGTCAAGCTGTAGCCCGGCCTCTTCTTCAGGACAGCTTCCAGCGGAAGCCGATCGGCTCGATCGCCGGCTCGAGGGGGCTGTTCGGGAGCCCTGGTCTCGTTGCCCGCACGGGGTCGTTGTACCCGCCCGGGGCGACGTCGTTGGGGGTCTCGGGGTGGAAGAGCGAGGCGAGGTACTGGATCTGGCCGCGACCCTGGCCGAGCTCGGTCTGACCGCCGCCGTAGGCGCCGATTCCCCGCTCCTCGCAGTAGTCGTAGGCGGCGAAGAGGTTGCGGATCGGGCCGAAGCGCGAGGGCTTGACGTTGACGACCTTCGGCGGCGACCAGGGCATGGCCTCGATATCGGCGATCGAGTGGATCGGCGCGTCCCAGGTCACCCGCTCGGAGACGGGGTCGAGCAGCGGTTTCGTCTCCGCCGTCACGTCGGGGTCCTCGAGCCAAACCTCGGGGAAGGTCTCGATCAGCTTCGCGTAAAGCTCGGGGTCCGTCTCGACGTCGACCGGGGTGCCTTTGTAGAAGCCCTTGAGGTCGAGCGAGTCGACGGCGCCGGTCTCGGCCAGCGCTGCGATCAGCTCGTCGTCCCAGTCGTTGGCGGGATCGAGCTTGAAGCGCAGCGTCGGGTAGGCGGCGAGCCTTTCGCGCAGCGGCTCGATCGAGGAGCGGGCCCCCTCTTCGAATGGAGCCAGGCGCATCGAGTTGACGAAGTTCAGCGGCTTCGGCTCGCGGCCCAGCGCCTCGGCGAGGTTGGTCCCCGCCTGCCGCAGCGCCAGGTCGAGCGCTGCCGACTCGAAGGCCCAGCGACGGTAGTCGCGGGAGACGTCCTCCCGCACCGGCTCTCCGGCCGGGAAGAGGTCGATCCCATCGAGCCGGTCGGAGAACTCGGCGAAGGTGAAGCTGCCGGTGAGACCGTCGGGCGGCCCGTGATCCTGCTGGGCGATGTGGTCGACCGCGTCGTAGACCACATCCTCCCCGATCCCCTCATGACCCCCGCCGCCCAACTTGACGATCGTCGTCAACCGTTCCATCTCACCCCAGTCGAGGCTCAGCCCTTCGAACTCACAACTCTCAACAAGAAGCGGCAGGTCCGCGATCGCATCGAAGCTGGACACGCTATGAGCCTAGAGGAGTTGGGTGGGGGTCACCGGACCCTCCCCGCTGTTGTCCGGTGACCCTCACCCAACTCCTCTACAGCGCAACTCGCAACGTCTTCAACTCCCGATCCGACCCACCCCGAACGTAGCCGCCATGCGCCAGGCTTTCGCGAATGAAATCCAGCGTCTCGTCGGTCAGCCGCTCGCCCGGCAGGACGTTGGGGATCCCCGGGGGATAGGCGGCAAGCCCCTCGGCGGCGACGCGGCCGGCGGCGGCGTCGAAGGGGACGACCTCCTGCGGGCCGAGGAAGGCTTCGCGCGGCGTCAGCACCAGCTCGCCCCAGGGCGGCGCCGGCGCCAGCTTCTCGTCGGGCGCCCCCGGCGTCTCCTCCAGCTCGGCGACCGCCCGGCGCAGCCCCGCGACCAGCCGCTCGCCGCTGCGCTCGGCCTCCTCGCCGACGCCGAAGATGGCGACGACGACGTTGCCGGAGTAGAGCTCGAGGTCGATCTCGGCGACGTGGAAGGCGGTCTTCCAGAGCCGCTGGGCGCTGGAGCCGGTTCCGCGCACGTCGATCCCGAGCCGCAGCGGGTCCCAGCCCGTCACCCCAGGCCTTCCCACCATCCGCTCGTCGAGCACGTCGAGCCCAGGGATCTCCTTGATCAGCCGCCGCGTCTTCTCCAGCCCCGTCAGGGCCTCGCTCAGCATCTCCTCTCCGTGCACGTACATGTGGCGCCTGGCGGCATCGAGGGAACCGGCGAGGAGGCCGCTGGGGCTGGTCGTCTCGACGAGGCTGACGCAGCGGTCGACCACGGCGCCGTCGATGCGCCCGCCGCGGCCGAGGTGCAGCATCGCCGACTGGGTGAGGCTGCCGATGATCTTGTGGGTTGAGGAGGTGACGAGGTCGGCGCCGCAGGCGAGGGCGTCGGTCGGCAGGTCGGGATGGAAGTGGAGGTGGGCGCCCCAGGCCTCGTCGACCACCAGCGGCACCCCGCGCGAGTGCGCCACCTCGACCATCGCGGCGATGTCGGCGCAGGCGCCGAAGTAGGTGGGGGAGACGACCATCGCCGCCACCGCCTCCGGCGTTTCGTCGAGCGCCGCCGCCAACGAGTCGGGGGTCAGACCGTGGGCGATCCCCAGCTCGGGGTCGAGCTCGGGCGCGACGAAGGTCGGGCGCATGCCGCTGAGGACGAGCCCGTCGATCACCGAGGAGTGGACGTTGCGCTGGACGACGACCCGGTTGCCGCCGTGGGCGAGCGCCATGCAGGCGGCGTGGTTTCCCTGCGAGGCGCCGTTGCCGAGGAACCAGGTGCGGCCGGCGCCCCAGGCCTCGGCCGCGAGCTGCTGCGCTCGCTGGAACGGGGTCGGTTCGGGCCCGACGTCGACCCCCTCGGTTACCGAGGGAATGTCGTTCCGCAGCCCCGGCTCGCCGACCAGCTCGAGCATCGCCGGATCGGCGCCGATACCGCCCTTGTGCCCGGGCACCTGGAAGCGACCCGGGTCGCGCTTCGCGTAGGCGAGCATCGCGTCGACGTAAGGAGTGGAGGCCTGACCATCTCCTGGCATCGATCCGAGTCTACGGGTCGACCTCGGTGCGACTGGACAAATTCGGGGTCGACCTTTGGACAGCAGCCGACGGTGCGAGTGCTGGAGAATCGGGGGATGAAGCACGACCGCCTGGGCTACTGGATCGAAGAGGCCGGCGAGGCCGAGCCGCGGCCGGCGCTCAGCGGCCGGGTCGAGGCGGACGTCCTGGTGGTCGGCGGCGGCTACACGGGGATGTGGAGCGCCTGGTACGCGAAGCAGCTGCAGCCCGAGGCGCGGGTCGTCGTGCTCGAGTCCGAATCGCTCTGCGGTCGCGGGCCGAGCGGGCGCAACGGCGGCTTCTGCAACGCGATGTGGTTCTCGCTCGCCTCGATGCGCGAGCGTTGGGGCGACCAGGCGGCCTTGCGAGTCGCGGCGGCGGCCGAGCAGGCGGTGGCGCGGATCGGCGCCTTCTGCGAGGAGTACGGGGTCGATGCCTGGTTCCGCCCCGCCGGCTACGTCCAGGTCTCGACCGCGCCGGCGCACGACGGTGCCCGGGAGCGGGCGCTGGCGGCCGGCCGCGAGCTCGGCGTCCCGGAGATGCTGCAGCCGCTGAGCGCGGCGGAGGTGCAGGAGCGCTGCTCCTCGCCGGCCTTCCGCGCCGGCGCCGTCTCGCCGACCTCGGCGACGGTGCAGCCGGCGCGGCTGGCGCTGGGATTGCGGGCGCAGCTGCTGGCGGCGGGGGTGGGGGTCTTCGAGTCCTCGCCGGTGCGCTCGTTCCGCGAGGCGTCCGACGGCGTCGAAGCGCAGACCCCCGGCGGGTGCGTCCGCGCGGCCCGCGGCGTGCTGGCGATCGGCAGCGCCGCCAAGAGCCGCCGCGGTCCGCTGCACAGCCGCCTCACCGTCGCCTCCTCCCACATCGTCCTCACCGAGCCGGTCCCCGACGTGCTCGAGCAGATCGGTTGGACCGGCGGCGACTGCATCACCGACTCCCGCTCCCTGCTCCACTACTTCCGCACCACCCGCGACGGCCGCATCGCCTTCGGCTGGGGCGGCGGCCGCATCGCCGCAGGCGCCCGCACGCGCGGTCGCGCCGAGGTCGACCCGGCCGTCATCGCCGCCGCCACCGAGCACCTATACGACTACTTCCCCGCCCTCCGCGACCGCCGCATCACCCACGCCTGGGGCGGCCCGATCGACGCCTCGCCGACGCACCTTCCCGCCGTCCACACCCTTCCCCGGCGCCGCGCCTGGGTCGCCGCCGGCTACACCGGTAACGGCGTCGGCCCCAGCAACATGGTCGGCCGCACCCTCGCCTCCCTTGCCCTCGGCAAAGCCGACGACCACACCCACCTCGCCTTCGTCGACGCAAAGACCCCCCGCGTCCCCCCCGAGCCCTTCCACTGGCTTGGCGGCGAGTCGATCCGCTTCGCTATCGAGATGAAAGAGGAAGCCGAGATGGCGGGACGTCAGCCCGATCCCGTCTCCTCAGCCATCGCCAAGGTCCCGGAGCTGATCGGCTTTCACATCGGCAGGTAGCGACTCCTAGGTCGCGGCCGGAGCTCCCGCCGGAACTCCAGCCCCCGCCTCCTGCTCGGGCCGCACGCTGGTCATCTTTTCCGCCCGCCTCTGCTGCCAGGTTGCGAAACCCATCGCGACGACGGTGAAGAAGAAGAGGATCATCGCGATCACGTTGACCTCGACGGGGATCCCGCGCTGGGCGGCGCCGAAGATGTAGAGGGGGAAGGTGACGGTGGTGCCGGAGTTGAAGTTGGAGATGACGAAGTCATCGATCGAGAGGGCGAAGGCGAGCATCGCGGCGCCGAAGATGCCCGGCATGATCAGTGGCAGGGTGACGAGGCGGAAGGTTTCGAAGGAGTTGGCGCCGAGATCCTTCGCCGCCTCCTCGAGGTTGCGGTCGAAGCCGATCAGGCGCGAGCGGACGACAACGACGACGAAGCTGATGCAGAACATGACGTGGGCGATCAGCAGCGTTTCGAAGCCGAGGTTGAAGGTGCCGATGAGGAGGAAGAAGGAGAGAAGGGCCGAGCCCATCACGATCTCGGGGGTCGCCATCGGGATCACGATCAGGAAGTTGGCGGGGCGGCGCCCGAAGAACTCATGACGGACCAGCGCCATCGCCATCAGGGTCCCGATCACGGTCGAGATCACCGTCGCCAGGACCGCCAGTTTCAGGCTCGTCACCAGCGCTTCGTTCAGCTCCGGGATCCCGAAGGCGTTGCTCCAGTGCTCGGTCGTGAAGCCGACCCAGGTGAAGTTGAAGCGGCCGGCCGGATCGTTGAAGGAGAAGCCGAAGATGACGGCGATCGGGATCAGCATGTAGAGGACGACGAGGACGCCGACGATCTGAACCGCGTGCTCTCGCAGCCAGCGCCAGGCTCCGCCGCCGCCCATCAGACCGCCTCCTCACCCATCAGCGCCTCGGAGCCGGCGAAGCGGATGTAGACGAGGACGAGGATCAGAATCGCCACCATCAGCACGAAGGAGAGGGCCGCGGCGGCCGGGTAGTCGGACTGTTTGAGGTAGAGCGACTGGATCACGTTGCCGATCATCTGGTTGTTGGCGCTGCCGAGGAACTGGGCGTTGATGTAGTCGCCGGAGGCGGGGATGAAGGTCAGCAGCGTCCCCGCCACCACACCGGGGGCGGAGAGCGGCAGGGTGACCCGGAAGAAGGTCTGCGAGGCGGAGGCGTAGAGGTCCTTGCCCGCCTCGATCAGCCGCACGTCCATCCGCTCGAGGCTGGCGTAGATCGGCAGCACCATGAAGGGGAGGAAGTTGTAGGTGAGGCCGGCGACGACGGCGCCGCCGGTCGCCAGCACGTGCCCTTCCGGAGCCATCCCGAGGAAGTCGAGGGCGCTGACCACAGGACTCTGGTCGGAGAGGATCGTTTTCCAGGCGAGGGTCCGGATCAGGTAGGTGGTGAAGAAGGGGGCGACCACGGCGAACAGCAGCACGTTGCGCCAGCGCCCGGCCTTGAAGGCGATCGTGTAGGCGAGCGGATAGGCGAGCAGGAGCGCGAACAGCGTCGCCAGCCCCGCGTATACGAAGGAGCGGACGAACTGGGTGTCGTAGAGCTTCAGCGCGTCGTTGTAGTTCTCCCAGTGCCAGCTGAATTCGTAGGAGCCGAAGACGCCGGAGTTGAGCGACAGTTCCGCCAGGAAGAAGAGAGGGATGACGAAGAACAGAAGCAGCCAGGCCGCTCCCGGCCCGAGCAGAAGGTAGGGAGCGACCCGGCGCCTCATCGGCTTAGCCGTTGAGGACCGCGTTGAAGGCGCGGTTCAGGTTCTGTTCTTCTTCACCGGTGGGCGAGGGCTGGATCGTGCAGTTCTTCGTGAACGACTTGCTGGGGAAGATCAGCTGGTTCTTCGCGATTTCCGGTTCTTCCTTGAGCAGAATCGGTTTCACGTTTTCAACGGGACTGACGTAATTGACGTAGGCCTCGATCTGCGCTTGGTTCTCCGGCTCGTAGACGTAGTCGATGAACGCCTCGGCCGCCGTGGGGTTCGGCGCCCCGACCGGGATCACCATGTTGTCCGACCAGAGGATGCAGCCCTCGGTCGGCATCCGCCATTCGATGTTCGGATTGTCGGCCTGCAGCTGCACCGCGTCGCCCGACCAGCCGATCACCGCGACGGCGTCGCCGCTGGTCAGGTCGCCGCTGTAGTCGTTGCCGGTGAAGCGACGGATCTGGCCGGAGTCCGAGGCCGCCTTGATTTTGTCGATCGCCTTGATCCAGTCGCCTTCGCTGGCTCCCTCCGGATCGATGCCGAGGCACTTCATCACCAGCGGCACCGTGTCGCGGAGTTCGTTCAGCATCTCGACCTTGCCCTTGTACTTGGGGTCGAAGAGGTCGCAGATCGATTTCACGTCCGGCGCCAGGTCCTTACGGACGATGATCCCGGTCATCCCGCTCTGCCAGGGCGCGCTGAATTCCCGGTTCGGGTCGTAGGACGGTTCCCGCAGGTTGGATACGAGGTTCTTTTCGAAGTTCGGCAAGGCCGACTTGTCGAAGTTCTGCAGGTAGCCGAGTTCGTGCATTTTGTTCGCCATCCAGTCGGTGACGACGAAGAGGCTGCGGCCGCCCGATTCCCCCTGTTTGAGCAGCGGGTCCATCTTCGCGAAGAACTCTTCGTTGGCGTTGACGTCCTCGATGTATTTGACCGAGACCCCAGTCTCCTTTTCGAAGTCCGGGACCGTCTGCTTGTCGATGTAGAGCGGCCAGTTGGAGATCGTCACGTCGCCCGAGGCTTTCTTTTCGAGCTTCACTTCTTCGGCTTCGGTGTCGCCGCCGTTGATGTCGCTGCCGCCCCCGCCGCAGGCAGCAAGCCCCAGGGCCAGCGCCGCCGTCGCGACCAGGACCGCCAGCAGGGCGGTGATCCTCCGTGGGTCCTTCTTACTGGCCATCTGTCATCAACCTCCGTGGGTGGTTTCCAGTTGCGACTGGTCGACGGCGCCGGCGCCGTCGGTACTTTCCGCGTTCGCTCCGTTCGGCGACTCGCGGACAAGGTGCATGTGCTCGGGCTCCCAGCTCAAGCCGACCCGGGCGCCGCCTCCCGGCAGGCGCTGGCGCTCGGCCTCATCGGCGTTGGGGACGAGGACGGTCATCCGCACGCCCTCGCCGAGATCGACCGCGATCTGGGTCGCGGTGCCGAGGTAGAGAGAGCTCGTGACCACGCCCTCCACGCGAGGCAGGTCGTCGTGCGAAGTGCCGTTCCCGTTGCCGCTCGTCTCCACCCGCAGCTTCTCCGGCCGCACAACGGCGTGGCAGCGGTCGCCGGGGGAGAAGCCGTCGGTCGGGGTCGCGATCGTCGAGCCCTCGTCGAGCCTCACCTCCTGGTTGCCGGCGACCGTCGCCGGCATCAGGTTGGAGACGCCGATGAAGCCGGCGACGAAGGTGGTGGCGGGGCGGTTGTAGACCTCCTCCGGCGTGGCGATCTGTTCGACCCGGCCGCGGTTCATCACCGCGATCCGGTCGCTCATCGTCAGCGCCTCCTCCTGGTCGTGGGTGACGTATACGAAGGTGATGCCGACGTCGCGCTGGATTCGCTTCAGCTCCACCTGCAGTTCCTTGCGTAGCTTCAGGTCGAGCGCACCCAGCGGCTCGTCCAGGAGGAGGACCTTGGGCAGGTTGACGAGCGCTCGCGCCAGGGCGACCCGCTGCTGCATGCCGCCCGAGAGCTGCGATGGGCGCCGGTTCGCCTCGGCGGCGAGGCCGACCCGCTCGAGCTCGGCCTCGACCCGCTCGGCGATCTCGCCCTTCGGGACCTTCTTCCGCTTCAGCCCGAAGGCGACGTTGGCCGCAACGCTGAGGTGGGGGAAGAGCGCGTAGCTCTGGAAGACGGTGTTGGTCGGGCGCCTGTGCGGCGGCAGCTGCGCCACGTCCTCGCCCTCGATCCGGACTTCGCCGCTGGTCGGTCGCTCGAAGCCGGCGATCATCCGCAGCGTCGTCGTCTTGCCGCAGCCGCTGGGGCCGAGCAGGGTGAAGAACTCGCCCCGCGCCAGCTCGAGGTCGAGGTCGTCGACCGCCGCCAGCTGGTCGAAGCGCTTGGTCACGCTCCGCAGCTCGACGCTGGGGCTCTCTCCTCGGTCGTCCATTCCGGTCTATCAGCCCCCTCTCGGTGGTTCGGGTACCCGGATGCCCTGACTACCTATCGCGACGGTAAGCCCCGGTGGATCAACGCGCAAGGGGCGAATGTCCTAAAAGCACAGGAGGGACTTGTACAGGACGTACAAGCCGCGTTCCAGTCCTTGACCCAAAGACCACTTGCGAATGTTGGTTTCTGGGTCTAGCTTTGTCCATAACGTCGTAATCCGAGGAGGAGGGCTCCATGGCCACCGCGTCGCAAGCCCCGGCAGCAACCGATCTTCAGCAACTTGCCCGCGATCACCTCTGGATGCACTTCTCCAGGATGGGCGCCTACGGGCCGGACCACGAGGTCCCGATCATCACCCGCGCCGAGGGCTGTTACGTCTTCGACGAACACGGCAACCGCTATCTCGACGGCCTCTCCGGCCTCTTCTGCGTCAACGCCGGTCACGGCCGCACCGAGTACGGCGAGGCGGCCGCCCGCCAGGTCGAAGAACTCGACTTCTACACGCTTTGGTCCTACGCACACCCCAAGGCGATCGAACTGGCGGCGCGGATCGCCTCGCTGGCGCCCGGCGACCTCAATCGCGTCTTCTTCACCTCCGGCGGCTCGGAGGCCGTCGAGTCGGCGCTGAAGCTGGCCCGCAACTACCACCGCATCCACGGCAAAGGCCAGAAGCACAAGGTGATCGCCCGCGAGGTCGCCTACCACGGCACCTCGCTGGGGGCGCTCTCGGCCACCGGCATCACCGAGCTGCGCAGCCAGTTCGAGCCCCTCACCCCGGGCGGCTGCCACGTCCCCAACACCAACATCTACCGCTGGCCCGAGGAGCGCGACCCGCTCTGGGCGGCGGACGCGATCGAGGAGCGGATCGTCTTCGAGGGACCGGAGACGGTCGCCGCGGTGATCCTCGAGCCGGTGCAGAACGCCGGCGGCTGCTTCGTCCCGCCCGACGGCTACTTCCAGCGGGTGCGGGAGATCTGCGACACCTATGACGTGCTGATGATCTCCGACGAGGTGATCTGCGCCTGGGGCCGGCTCGGCCACTACTTCGGCTGCGAACGCTTCGACTACGTCCCCGACCTGGTCACGATCGCCAAGGCGCTGACCTCGGCCTACGCGCCGATGGGCGGCGTCGTCGCCTCCGACAAGGTCGCCGAGCCGTTCATGCAGGGCGACGCCTCCTTCGCCCACGGCTTCACCTTCGCCGGCCACCCGATCGCCGCCGCGATCGCGATGGCCAACCTCGACGTCTTCGAGCGCGAGGACCTCTGCGGTCACGTCCTCCGCAAGGAGGGCGAGTTCCGGCAGATGCTCGAGTCCCTGCACGAGCTGCCGATCGTCGGCGACGTGCGCGGGGCGGGCTACTTCCACGCGGTCGAGCTGGTCAAAGACAAGGAGACGAAAGAGAGCTTCAACGACGAGGAGTCCGAGGAACTGCTGCGCGGCTTCCTCTCCGGCGAGCTCTACAAGCGCGGGTTGATCTGCCGGGCCGACGACCGCGGCGACCCCGTCGTGCAGCTGTCGCCGCCGCTGATCGCCGACACGCAGCAGTTCGAAGAGATCCACGACGTGCTGCACTCGGTCCTCGGCGAGGCCTGGGATCGGGTGGTCGGCGGCTCGCGCAAGGGCTCGTCGGCGGAACCCCGACGGCGGTCGTCGCTCTAGAGGGGGCGGCGGTGCTCACCGTCCAGAGCCTGCTCGACGAGCTCGACCTCGAGCTCGCCGCCGGCGCGGGCGCGGCCGCGGCGCCGGTGCGCTGGGTCCACATCTCCGAGCTCGAGGACCCGACCCCGTGGCTCTCGGGGGGCGAGCTGATGCTGACCACCGGGATCCCGCTCGACAGCGCCGCCAAGCAGCGCGCCTTCATCCGCATCCTCGCCGACCGCAACCTCGCCGGTCTCGGCTTCGGGACCGGCTTCAACCACAAATCGCTGCCCAAGGCGCTGGTCGACGAGGCGGAGAAGCATGAGTTCCCGCTCTTCGAGGTGCCCTACTCCGTTCCGTTCATCGCGATCACCGAGAAGGCCTTCGCCCGCCTCGTCAACGAGCAGTACGAGGTCCTGCAGCGGGGGATCGCGGTGCAGCGGCGGCTCGAGCGGCTGGTCCTCGAGGAGCGCGGGCTGGAGGAAATCGCCGCCACCGTCGCCTCGGCGGTCGGGGGGACGGTGGCCGTCCTCGACGGGCGCGGCGAGCGGCTGGCGGGGAAGGGCTTCCGCCGCCAGCTCTCGGCCGAGGCGATCACGACGATCCGCAAGGAAGCGCTGAGCCACGCGGGCGACGGGCACCCCTTCGTCCCTTCGCATCCGAACGTCGCCGGGCGGGCGCTGGCCCACCCTGTGATCTCCCCCGGCGGCGGCCCGCCGCAGGCCTGGGTGGTGATCGTCCGCGACTCCGGCGGCCTCGGCGACTTCGAGCGGCTGATCCTGCAGCAGGCGGTGGCGGTGGTGGCGCTGGAGCTGATGCGGCGCCGGGTCGCGCGTGAGACCGAGCGGCGGCTCGCCGGCGACGTCCTCGCCGCCGCCCTCGGCGGGCGGATGGACCCGGCCGAGCTGCGGCGCCGGCTCGAGCCCTTCGGGATCGGCGAGGAAGCCGCGGTCCTCGTCTTCCAGCTCGACGACCCCGGCGAGGCGGCCGCCTCGCTGGAAGCGGCGCTCGCCGCCGACGCCTGCTCGGCGGTCGTCGCCCCCCACAGCGCCGGCGGCCGGGAAGTGCTCTGCGCGGTGTTCGACTGCGCCGAGCGCGACGCCGTCGAGGTGGCGACGGAGGCGCGGCGCGACCTCGCCCGCGAGCGCGGCGCGGTACGGGCCGCCGTCAGCCGCCCGGCCCCGCCGGACCGCCTGCGCCACTCCTTCCACGAGGCGCGCTGCGCCCTGGAGGCGACCGCCTTCGACAACGGCTCGGCGCCGGAGGTCGCCTCCTGGCGCGACCTCGGTGCCTTCACCCTGCTGCTCTCGATCCAGGACGACGACGCGCTCGACCTCTACTGCGACAGCGTCCTCGGGCCGATCGAGCGCGGCGACGAGGAGTACGGCGGCGAGCTGCTGCGCTCGCTGGAGGCCTTCATCGAGCAGAACGGGCAGTGGGAGCGGGCCGCGCGCCAGGTCTACTGCCACCGCCACACGCTGCGATACCGGATGCGCAAGGTGGAAGAGCTGACGGGCCGCGACCTCTCGCGCGCCCACGACCGCATCGAGTTCTGGTTGGCCCTGCGAGCGAGGGAGCTGGTCGCATGAGGATTGGAGTTCCGACCGAGATCAAGTCCGACGAGTACCGCGTCGCCGTCACCCCGGCGGGGGTGCGGGAACTCTCCGAGCACGGCCACGAAGTCCTGGTCCAGGCGGGGGCGGGCGAGGGCAGCGCGATCGCCGACGCTTCCTACGAGGCGCAGGGGGCGACGATCGTCCCCGACGCCGCCGGCCTCTTCGAGGCGGCGGAGATGATCCTCCACGTCAAGGAGCTGCAGCCGAGCGAGATCGAGATGCTGCGGCCGGGGCAGCTGCTCTTCACCTACCTGCACCTGGCGCCCGACCCCGAGCAGACGCGCGGGCTCTGCGGCTCGGGGGTGACGGCCATCGCCTACGAGACGGTCGAGGACGCCCGCGGGCGACTGCCGCTGCTGGCGCCGATGAGCGAGGTGGCGGGGAAGATCGCGACCCAGGCCGGCGCCTTCATGCTGGAGAAGCCGATGGGCGGCCGGGGGATCCTGCTGGGAGGGGTGCCCGGTGTCGCCGCCGCCAACGTGATGGTGATCGGAGGCGGCGTCGTCGGGATGAACGCGGCCTTCATCGCGATCGGGATGGAAGCCGACGTCTTCGTCTACGACCGCTCGATCGACCGCCTGCGGGAGCTCGAAGTCGACTTCGGCGGTCGCTGCTCGACGGTCTACTCGACGACGCTCGCGATCGAGGAGATGCTGCCGCAGGCGGACCTGGTGATCGGCGCCGTGCTCGTGCACGGGGCGCGGGCGCCTTACGTGATCCGTCGCGAGCAGCTGGCGCTGATGAAGCCTGGCGCGGTCCTGGTCGACGTCGCGATCGACCAGGGCGGCTGCTTCGAGACCTCGCGGCCGACGACCCACCGCGAACCGACCTTCGAGGTCGACGGGATCACCCATTACTGCGTCGCCAACATGCCCGGCGCGGTGCCGATCACCTCGACCCACGCCCTCACCAACGCGACCCTGCCTTACGCGATCGCCCTCGCCGACCACGGCGTCGCCGAGGCGATCCGGCGCGATCCCGGGCTGCGGCTCGGGGTCAACGTCGCCGGCGGCAAGGTGACGCACCCGGCGGTGGCCGAGGGAGTGGGGATGGAGTACGTCCCGGTCGAGGACGCGCTGGGGCTGGAACAGGCCGTCAAGGGGTAGAGCAAACTTGAAAACGAAGATCCAGGGGGAGCTGAGATGAGCACCTACGCAGTAGTCAACCCGGCCACCGGCGAAACGGTCAAGGAGTACCCGGAGATCTCCGACGAGGATCTCCGCGCCGCGATCGACCGCTGCGACCGGGCCTCGAAGTCCTGGCCCGAGTCCACCTCCGTCGCCGACCGCGCGGCGCTGGTGCGCAGGGTCAGCGAGCTGCACTCGGAGCGGCGCCAGGAGCTCGCCGAGATCATCGTCCGCGAGATGGGCAAGCCGATCGAGCAGGCGCTGATGGAGGTCGACTTCGCCTCGATGATCTACGGCTTCTACGCCGACAACGCCGAGGACCTGATGGCCGACGAGCCGATCGCGCTCTCCGAAGGCGAGGGCAGCGCGGTGATCCGCCGCAGCCCCTTCGGCGTCCTGCTCGGGATCATGCCCTGGAACTTCCCCTACTACCAGGTCGCCCGCTTCGCCGGCCCGAACCTGGTGATCGGCAACACGATCCTGCTCAAGCATGCGCCGCAGTGCCCGGAATCGGCGGAGGCGATGCAGCGGATCTTCGACGACGCCGGCTTCCCCGAGGGGTGCTACGAGAACATCTACGCGTCCAACGAGCAGATCGAGTGGGTGATCGCCGACCCGCGCGTGCACGGGGTCTCGGTGACCGGCTCGGAGCGCGCCGGCTCCGCGGTCGCCTCGATCGCCGGCAAGCACCTGAAGAAGGTCGTGCTCGAGCTCGGCGGCTCGGACCCGTTCATCCTCCTCGGCACCGACGACCTCGACGAAGCGGTGACGGCGGCAGCGGAAGCGCGGCTCGACAACACCGGCCAGTCCTGCAACGCGGCGAAGAGGTTCATCGTCGTCGACGAGCTCTACGACGACTTTCTCGAGAAGTTCAAAGAGCAGCTGAGCGGGGCGAAGCCGGGCGACCCGACGGCGGAGGACACCGCGGTTGGCCCGCTCTCCTCGCAGACCGCGGCTGACCGGCTCGAGGACCAGGTCAAGCGGGCGATCGAGAACGGCGCCGAGGTCGTCGTCGGCGGCAATCGCGACGGCAACTTCTTCGAACCGACGATCCTCACCGGGATCAAGCCGGGCGACGAGGCCTCCCAGGAAGAGTTCTTCGGGCCGGTGGCGCAGGTCTACAAGGTCTCCTCCGAGGAGGAGGCGGTGGAGCTCGCGAACCAGACCCCGTTTGGGCTCGGCTCGTACGTGATGACCACCGACAAGGAGCAGGCGGAGCGGGTCGCTGACCGGATCGAAGCCGGGATGGTCTACGTCAACCTGGTCGGGGCCGACGCCCCGGAGCTGCCCTTCGGGGGCTTCAAGCGCTCCGGCTTTGGCCGCGAGCTGGGCCGCTATGGGGCGGACGAGTTCGTCAACAAGAAGTTGATCCGCAGCGCCTGAAGCTTTTCGCCCTGACGCGGGTTTTGGGAGGGCCCGGCGAAGCCCCCGCGCACGCTTGGCGGCGGCGGACACGGCGCGGTGCGGCGTCCTCAGTCGGCCGAATAGCGCTGCTATTCGGCCTCCCTGCGTCCTTGCCCCCGCTTGGTCCGGCGCTCGCCAGTCGCACACGCGGGCTTCGCCAATCCCTCCTCGTCGGGCATGACCAATACGATCCCGCCCTCGTGAGCCGGTTCCGGGGGATCATTGTTTTGCTGCTGCTGGCGTCTGCCGCTTTCGCGGCGATCGCCAGCGCCGCCGACAACGAAGGGGACGATGTGCCGCGCTGCCATGGCAGGCAGGCGGAGATCGTCGGCACCGACGGCGACGACGAGCTGCGGGGGACGCCGGAGCGCGACGTGATCTGGGGCGGGCCAGGCGACGACGTCATCTTCAGCAGCCTCGGCAACGACCTGATCTGCGGCGGCGCCGGGACCGACGAGATGCATGGCGGCCGCGGCAACGACGAGGTCTTCGGTGACGCCGGCGACGAGGACCAGGTGAACGGGAACCTCGGCGACGACAAGATCATCGGCGGGTCGGGCGACCGCGACGAGGTCGCCGGCGACCTCGGGATCGACATCGTCAACGGCGGGCCCGGCAACGAAGACCTCGTCCACGGCGACTACGGCTACGACCGCATGTCTGGTGGGGCTGGGGCGGGCGACATCGCCTCCTTCGCGACGGCGCGGGCCGGCGGCAAGGGCAGCGGAGTCTGGGTCTCCCTCAAAGAGCACAAGTCGCGCGGCGACGGCCACGACAAGCTTTTCGGCTTCGAGAGCCTCGAAGGCTCGGCCTTTCGCGACACCCTGATCGGCAGCCCGCAGGCGAACGTGATCGACGGTGGCCTCGGCGACGACCACCTCGTCGGCGGCGGCGGCGCGGACGAGCTCGAAGGGGGCCAGGGGACCGACGGTTGCGAGGGGGCGAAAGGCCGGACTACCTCCTGCGGCAAGGAGCCGGCGCCGAAAGGCTCCGCCTTCGTCCAGCTCAACCCGACGCCGGGCGGCGGCGCCGGGCTGCAGGTAATCGGCGGCGGTGGCCGCGACCAGTTCGTCGTCGCCTTCGACGAAGCGACCCAGACCTTCGGCGTCACGGCGAAGAAGGGCGTCGCGATCGGCCCGGGCTGTGCCCACGCGCCGCACAGCACGACCACCGTCTCCTGTTCCGCCAACGGGCCCGGGCGCTGGCTGATGGCCGACCTCGGCCCCGGCAACGACAGCCTCCGGGTCGAAGGGACGCTGGAGTCGATCGGCAGCGTGCGGTTTGCGGGCGGCTTCGGCAACGACACGATCCACGCCGGCCCCGAGGACGACCTGGTCGAGTCCGGGCCGGGGGCGGACAAGCTCTACGGCGGCGACGGCGCCGACGGTCTCGTCGGCGGCCTGCCGGGGCCGACGTTCCTCTACGGCGAAGGCAGCGGCGACCTGCTTGCGGCCGGCGGCGGTTGCGCCGGTGGGGCGCTGGTCGGCGGCCCCGGTCGCGACGACGCCTCCTTCGCCGAGACCCAGGCCCATCCCGGACTCCTGATCGTCTCCTTCATGGCCCACGCGGCGTGGGTCACGACCGTCAAGGGCTGCAAGCACGTACATCTCTCGCCGACCAACGAGGACATGGAGGGCTCCTTCGACTGGGACGTCCTGATCGGCGACGGCGGCCCCAACGCGATGCTCGGCCAGCCGGGCGAAGATCGCTTCTACGGGATGGGCGGCGAAGACATCATCGACGCCCGCGACGGCGTCAAGGACTTCTCGATCCAGTGCGGCCGCGGTCAACCCCCGCGCAAGGTCAAGGTCAAAGGCAAAGGCGGGAAAACCGAAACTAAGGAAATCGCAGGCACCGGCCAACCCGAGGGTCGCGCCATCACCGACTCCTTCGACCCCGCCCCCTACAACTGCGCCTTCGTCAAATACGGCACCCCCGTCCCCGGCCTCAACGGCTAACCCCTCCGCGCGAGCCGCGAGCAGGGCGCATCTCGTCGGAATTTCCGCCAGTGCCGTGCCGCGGGACGGGTCCGCAGGGGGAGAACCAAGGCGGCGTTCGTCCTATGTATCCCTATGGGCGACAAAGGACGAACGCCGGACGGGCATCGACCACTGATGGACCTTGCGACGCGGCAGCACGGGGTGGTTTCGACTCGCCAGCTCGCCCAGCTCGGGTACACGCGCAGTTCAGCTGCGAAGGCAGCTGGGGTCTCGCGTTTGCATCGGTTGCACCAGGGGGTCTATGCCGTAGGGCATCGGCGGCTTTCTTGGCATTCGCGTTGCTGGGCGGGGGTGCTGGGGGCGGAAGCTAATGAGGTGGATGAGGTGGTTTGGCCGGCTGTCGCCAGCCATGGGTCGGCGGCTTACCTGTGGGGGATCTATCGGTATGCACCGGAACGGATCGATGTGACGGCGGCGATCCGGCGGCGGGCGAAGCGGGAGTTCGTCGTCCACTTCTCGTCGATCCTGGCGCCAGAGGACCGTGGGGAGCGGCAGGGGATCCCGGTGACCTCGGTGCCGCGGTTGTTGATGGATCTTGCGATCCGATCCAAGCTCGAGCAGCTGGATCGTCTGCTGGAGCGGACTGAAGAACTCGGGCTCTTCGACCTGCGCGCGACCGAAGACTTGCTCGACCGCGCCGGCGGCCACCTCGGCCGCGGTCGGCTGCGGCGCTCGCTCGCTCTCTACCAGCCGGACCCAACCTTCACCCGCTCGCGCTTCGAGAAAACCTTCCGGCGCTACGTCCGCCGCGCGGGCATCTCGACGCCGTCGATGAACTTCAACACCCACGGCTACGAGCTCGACGCCTACTGGCCTGACCTCCGCTTCGCGGCCGAACTCGACCTCTTCGAGACCCACGGCACTCGCGCCGCCTTCGAGCGAGATCGCCAGCGCCAGGAGGAGCTGAAGCTGCTGGGGATCGAGTCGATCCGGATCACCCGCCCCCGGCTGCAGCGCGAACCCGAGGCGGTCATGCGCAACCTGTCGCGGTTGCTTGAGCGCCGCCGCGCCGAGCTCCACCGCCCTTGAACTAGGCTTCGTCACATGGCACGGAAGACCGCTCAAGGGGACGAGGCCGCGGCCGTCGCCGCCGCGGTCGCCCAGTTCGAGGCGGAGTTTGCCGACGCTCCGGTTCCCGAGGGGCCGCAGACGGCTGCCTGGCAGCGCGCGGCCCTGCTGGAGGGCGTCAGCGCCAAGGAGACCATCGAGGACCTACGAGGAGGATCCGCATGGCTGTCGTGAAAATCATCGAGCTGGTCGGCAGCTCCAAGACGTCTACCGACGACGCCGCCAAACAGGCGCTCCTGCAGGCGCAGGGCTCGCTGCGCAACATCCGCGCCGTCGACATCGTCTCCACCGGGATCCGCGGCGAAAACCTCGACGAGTACCGGGCCCACGTCCGCGTCGCATTCCTGATCGAGGGGACGGAGGTCGACTGATGGCAGATGCACCGCAGGGCGAGACCAAGGAGGTCTCACGCGAGGAGGCCCGCAAGCTGATCGACGACGGGGCGCAGCTCCTCGACGTCCGCGCCGACCACGAGTGGGAGACGGGCCGCATCGCCGGTGCCGCCCACGTGCCGCTGCCGGAGCTGCCGCAGCGGCTCGGCGAGATCGACAAAGACCGGCCGGTGGTCGTCTACTGCCGCGGCGGCAACCGCTCCTCGATGGCGACCGACGCCCTCACCGACGCCGGCTACGAGGCGGTCAAGCTGAGCGAGGGAATCGTTGGCTGGAGCGAGGACCAGTTGCCACTGGAGCCCGAGGGCGGCTACGTGGCCGACTCCGGCCAGGCCGCGGCAATCCTCCAGGCGCAGAAAAAACCCTCCCACAGCTGAATCTGCTGCACCTGAGCCCCTTCTCAGATCCTCTTCTTCTGCTCAAGAAATTTAATACCTGAATCCCAATCAGGTTTGCTACCTTTCTGCCCATGGAGGTAGCCGTCGCAGAGAACAAGGAGCAGCGGGGCAAGGGCCGGGTCGGGACCCTGACCAACCCGGAGACCTACGAGAACGTCCCCGGCAACGTCATCCCGATCATCGAGCGCGAGTTCGACGACTTCGACAACGAAGCCGAGCAGTTCCTCAGCGGCCAGCTGGAGGAGAACCAGTTCATCGGCTTCCGCCTCAAACAGGGCGTCTACGGGCAGCGCCAGCCCGACGTCCAGATGATCCGGATCAAGCTTCCGCTCGGCGGCGTCACCCCCGAGCAGATGGATGCCTTCGCCAGCGTCGTCGAGAAGTACGCGCCGCTGAACAAGGGCCACATCACGACCCGCCAGAACATCCAGATCCACCACGTGCCGCTCCGCGACACCGAGCTGCTGCTGCGGGAGATCGCCGAGGTCGGCCTCTCCTCCCGCGAGGGCTGCGGCAACACCGTCCGCAACGTCACCGGCGACCCCTGGGCCGGCGTCGCGGCCGACGAGATCTTCGACCCGACCGCCTACGGCACCGCCTACGTCCGCTACTTCGTCCGCCACCCGACGACGCAGCTGATGCCGCGCAAGATCAAGACCTCGTTCACCGGCTCCGCTGAGGACCGGGCGATCAGTGGCATCCACGACATCGCCTTCCTCTCCCGCGAAAAGGACGGGGTCAAGGGCTTCGAGGTCCGGGTCGGCGGCGGCACCTCGATCATGGCCCGCGTCGCGCCCACGCTCTACGAGTTCGTCGAGGCCGACAACGGCGATTACCTCAAGGTCGCCGAGGCCGTCTTCCGCATCTTCGACCGCCAGGACTGGCTGCGCGTCAACCGCGCCCGCGCCCGGATCAAGGTCCTGATCGACAAGATCGGCATCGACGCCTTCCGCGAGCAGGTCGAGGAGGAGCTGCAGGGCGACTGGGTCGAGGAGCGCGAATTTGGCCCCGAGCTGGTCGAGCGCCTGAGCTTTGCCCACGACGAGGAGGCGGTGGCCCCCGAGGCTCCCCTCGCCCCGTCATCGCCGAACGGCGACCGCACCGAGTTCGAGCGCTTCCTCCAGGGCAACGTCGAGCCGCAGCGCCAGGAGGGCTTCTCGACCGTCGAGGTCAAGGTCACCCGCGGCGACCTCACCCCGGAGCAGTTCCGCGGCCTCGCCCAGATCATGCGCGAGTACACCGGCGGCGCCGCCCGCAGCACCGTCCAGCAGAACTTCGTCCTGCGCTGGGTCCGCGACGAGGCGCTCTACGACGTCTGGGAGCGGCTGACCGCCCTCGGCCTCGGCGAGGCCGGCGCCCGCGAGATCACCGACGTCGTCTCCTGCCCCGGCACCGACAGTTGCAAACTCGGGATCACCTCCTCGATGGGCCTCAACCGGGCGATCAAGGAGCGGGTCGACTCGCTGCAGATCACCGACGAGCTGACCAAGCGGATCCACATCAAAATGAGCGGCTGCCCGAACGGCTGCAGCCAGCACCACATCGCCAACATCGGCTTCTACGGCGCCTCGCTGAAAGTCGGCGGCCGCCAGATGCCCGCCTACATCCCACACGTCGGCGGCAACTTCGAGGGCGGCGAGGTCGTCTTCGGCAAGCGCCTCAAATCGCGCCTGCCGGCGAAACGGGTCCCTGAGGCCGTCGAGCGCTGGATCGAGCTCTACGAGACCGAGCGCAACGAGGGCGAGGAGTTCAACCCGTTCGTCGAGCGCGTCGGCGCCGAGCCCTTCGAAGCTGCGGTCAAGGAGCTGACCCTCCCGTCCGAGTTCAGCCTGTGACGATGCAGGAGTTCATCGACTGGAACCGATCGAGCCCGTACGAGGTTGTGCGCGGAGAGGGGGAGTGCGCGATCTGAGTCGCGCACGCCCGCGATGAAGCCGCCTCCCGTCACCCTCTCCGGCACCGTGCCCACACCGGCCGATCTCGACCACGAGGAGATCGCCGCCCGGCTCGAGCACGCCAGCGCCCAGGAGGCGATGGAGTGGATGTTCGAGAACTTCGGCGAGCAGCACTACATCGCTTGCTCGTTTCAGAAAACGAGCAGCGTCACCGCCCACCTGGCGAGCACGGTCAACCCCGAGGCGCGCTTCTTCTACCTCGACACCGACGTCCTCTTCGAGGAGAGCTACGAGACCCGCGACCGCCTCGCCGAGGCGCTGGGGATCGAGTTCGACCGCTTCCACAACCTCACCCTGGAGGAGCAGGAGGCCGAGCACGGGCCGGAGCTGTGGAACCGCGACCCCGACGCCTGCTGCGGCATCCGCAAGGTCGAGCCGATGCGCCGGGCCCTTTCTTCCGTAGACTGCTGGGTCGCCGGCGTCCGCCGGGCAGACTCCAGCAGCCGTTCCAAGACGCCGAAGTTCGGCTGGGACAAGCGCTTCAACCTCTGGAAGCTGAACCCCCTCGCGGACTGGACCGAGCGCGACGTTTGGAACTACATCCGTGAGCACCACCTCCCGTACAACCCGCTTCACGATCGCGGCTACCCCTCGATCGGATGCACCCACTGCACCCAGCCGGTCGAACCGGGTGGGGATCTGCGCGCAGGCCGCTGGACGGGCCTGGCGAAGACCGAGTGCGGGATCAACTAGCGGCGACCGGCACGCCGCCCTCTACGTCCTTTCCGAGACCCTTTCCCCCTAACCCCCTAACAAGGTGAGATGAGCGAGACGATGGCTGAGTTGTCCCTGACCCTTTCCGAGCGCCACACGGCGGACTTCGAGATGATCGGCAATGGCGGATTCGCGCCGCTGACCGGCTTCCAGGGCTCCGCCGACTGGGAGCGCGTCTGCAGCGAGATGCGGACCGCCGACGGCGATTACTGGCCGATCCCGATCACGCTGGCGAGCGACCTCGAGTGCGAGGTCGGCGACGTGATCGAGCTCTCCTCCGACGAAGGCAAGAAGCTGGGCCGCCTCACCGTCGAGGAGATCTGGGAGCGCGACGTCAAGCGCGAGGCCGAGCAGGTCTACGGGACCACCGACGAGGCCCACCCAGGGGTCGCCGCGATCTACGAGGAGGGCAACCGGATGCTCGCCGGCCCGATCGAGGTCGACGCGCTGCCCGACCACGACGAGGCCTTCATGCGCCGCTACAAGACGCCGGCCGAGCACAAGGCCGACTTCGAGGCGCGCGGCTGGAAGAAGATCGTCGCCTTCCAGACCCGCAACCCGATCCACCGCGCCCACGAGTACCTGACCAAGGCCGCCCTGGAGACCTGCGACGGCCTCTTCATCCACCCGCTGATCGGCAAGACCAAGGCCGGCGACATCCCCGCCGAGGTGCGGATGCGCTGCTACGAGGTGCTGATGGAGAACTACTACCCCCAGGACCGGGTCGTGCTCGGGGTCAAGCCGGCGAAGATGCACTACGCCGGGCCCCGCGAGGCGGTCCTGCACGCGATCGTCCGCCGCAACTACGGCGCGACCCACTTCATCGTCGGCCGCGATCACGCCGGTGCCGGCGACTACTACGGCACCTACGACGCCCAGGAGATCTTCGACACGATCGACATCGAGGAGCTCGGGATCGAGCCGCTGATGTTCGAGCACACCTTCTGGTGCAACGAGTGCGAGGGACTGGCCTCGAACAAGACCTGCCCCCACGACCAAGACGCGCGCCTGTTCCTTTCCGGGACCAAGGTCCGGGAAATGCTCGGCAACGGCGAACGGCCGCCGCACGAGTTCTCGCGTGACGAGGTCGCCGACATCCTGATCGACGCTTACAAGGAGGACTGACGTAAATGGCTGGTGAGAAGGGCTTCACCCTCTGGTTCACCGGGCTCTCCGGAGCCGGCAAGACGACCATCTCCGGACACCTGGAGAAGGAGCTGCGCGCGCGCGGCTCCAAGCTGGAGATCCTCGACGGCGACATCGTCCGCGAAAACCTCTCCAAGGGCCTCGGCTTCTCGAAGGAGGACCGCGACACCAACGTGCGGCGGATCGCCTTCGTCGCCGACCTGCTCAGCCGCAACGGCGTGCCGGTGATCACCGCCGCGATCTCGCCCTACAAGGAGATCCGCGACGAGGCCCGGGAGCTGATGGGCGACCGCTTCGTCGAGGTCTACGTCGAGGCTTCGGTCGACACCTGCGCCGAGCGGGACGTCAAGGGGCTCTACAAGAAAGCCTTCGCCGGCGAGATCAAGGAATTCACCGGCGTCTCCGACCCCTACGAGGCCCCGGAGAACCCGGAGTTCGTCTGCCACACCGAAAGCGAGACCCCCGAGGAGTCGGCTCAGAAGCTGCTGGCCTACCTCGAGGAGCGCGGGTTCATCCCGGCCCAGGAGCCGGCAGCCGCCTAACAGCCGGCTCTCGAGCGTCTTAGGAGGGGCGGGAAATCCCGCTCCTCTTTCACTCCGCGAGGCGTTCGAGGACCTCGCGGTCTTCTTCGAGGCGCTTTCTCACCCGTGCTTTGAAGGCCTTGTCGGCTCGGCGGGTGGTGATGTGGTTGGCGATCGCTTCCCTGATTGCCTCGGAGACGGCGACGTCGTCGGTGCGGGCGACGGCGGCAAGCTCTTCTGCCATGTCCTTCGGGAGGCGCAGGCTCATCACTTTGCTTCGTCCCGTTTCGGCCACGGGGCCTGATGTTAGACAGATATGACTATTTTCGTAACGTTCTGTCTGTAGTGACCACGAGGTGCGTTAGGGCAGATATGACTGGTATCCTGTCGCCTATGCATGGCAAGCAGAGTTCAAGGAGAGCCGCAGTGATCGCGGGCTCGGAGAGGCAGAGGGCGTTGGCGGGCGCTGCTTAGACGGTGCCCGAGGGGCCGGCCGGCACCTTCGGCTCGCCGAGACCGTAGGTGTCGTAGGCCCCGAACTTCGCGAAGGTCTTGTGGGTGGGGCCGTGGTAGTCGGAGCTCGCCGTGGGGGTCAGGTCCAGGTCGTTGCAGAGCTGCAGCAGGTGCTCGGTCTGCTCCTTGGTGTGGGACGGGTAGAAGGTCTCCACCCCGTCAGCCGGCAGCGAGCGGATCAGGTCCTCTACCTCCTGCGGGTCGGAGACGTCCCAGTAGGGGTGGGCGATCACGGCCACTCCGCCGGCGTCGCGGATCAGCTCGACGGCCTCCTCGGCGGTCGGCCAGCGGCGGGGGACGAAGGCCTTCGCTCCGGGCACCAGGTACTCCTCGAAGAAGGGACCGAGGTCACCGGTTGCGCCGGCCGCCTTGGCGATGTGGGGGCGGCCGATCGAGTCGGCGGCGCCCGCCTCGCGGATCGCGTCCTCGAGGGTGAGGTCGAAGCCCTCGCGCCGCAGGTTCTCGACGATCTCACCGGCCCGGTTGCGCCGTTCCTCCTGCGCTCGCTGGCAAGCCGGCGCCATCTTCTCCAGGTCGATCCAATAACCGCAGATGTGCAGGTCTTCCGCGTACTCGTGGACGCAGGACATCTCGATCGCCGGCACCATCTCAATCCCCAGACGCTCCGCCGCCTCCTGCGCCGCGGGAACCCCCGCGATCGCGTCGTGGTCGGTCAGCGCCAGCGTCGTGACTCCCGCTTTCGCAGCTTCCGCTACCACCTCGGCCGGCCCCAGCTGTCCGTCCGAGACGATGGAATGGCTCTGCAGCTCAATCAACATCGGTCGCGCACCCTATCTGCGGCCCGGCCCTGGGGTCGTGAGGGTCCTTCTCCAGACACTCAACATCGAGCCACAGCGAGATGTGTCTGGAGTGGGACCCTCACGACCCCCTTCCGCGCTCCCAATAAATAGACTGCGCCGCCGTGTTCCAGAAGGTCCTCATAGCCAACCGCGGCGAGATCGCCATCCGCGTCGCCCGCACCCTCAAAGAGATGGGCATCACCTCGGTCGCCGTCTACTCGGAGATCGACCGCGCCGCCCCGCACGTGCGCGAGGCCGATGAGGCGTTTCTGATCGGCCCGGCGGTCCCCGCCGAGAGCTACCTGAACATCCCGAAGATCATCGAGACGGCAAAGGAAGCCGGGGCCGAAGGGATCCACCCCGGCTACGGCTTCCTCGCCGAGAACGCCGAGATGGCGCGCGCCTGCGCCGAGGCGGGGATCACCTGGATCGGCCCGCCGCCGGAGTCGATCGAAGCGATGGGGTCGAAGACGAAAGCGCGGGAGATCATGGAGGAAGCCGGGGTGCCGATCGTGCCCGGCTCCACCGAGGTCGCCAAAGACCTCGACGAGGCTCGCAGGCAGGCCGACGAAGCCGGCTACCCGGTCGCCTGCAAGGCCGCGGGCGGCGGCGGCGGCAAGGGCTTCCGCGTCGCGATGACGCCCGACGACCTCGAGGAGGCCTTCGAAGGCTCCGCCCGCGAAGGCGAGAAGTTCTTCTCCGACCCGCGCGTTTACATCGAGCGCTACCTCGTCGACCCGCGCCACGTCGAGGTCCAGGTGCTGGCCGACTCGCACGGCAACGTGATCCACCTCGGCGAGCGCGACTGCTCGCTGCAGCGGCGCCACCAGAAGGTGGTCGAGGAGGCGCCAGGTCCCCACGTCGACGAGGAGATGCGCGAGCGGATCGGCAAAATCGCCACCGACGCGGCCGCCGCCGTCGGTTACCGCGGCGCCGGCACGATCGAGGGGATGCAGGTCGGCGACGAGTACTTCTTCCTCGAGATGAACACCCGCGTCCAGGTCGAGCACTGCGTGACCGAGATGGTCACCGGCATCGACATCGTCCGCGAGCAGATCCTGATCGCCGCCGGCGAGCAGCTTTCGATCGCTCAGGAGGACGTGAGGCTGAACGGCTGGGCGATCGAGTGCCGGATCAACGCCGAGGCGGCCCACAAGAACTACGCCCCGGCCCCGGGACCGATCGGCGAGTCCTACCGCGAGCCCTCCGGCCCCGGCGTCCGCGTCGACTCCGGCGTCGAGGCCGGCTCCGAGGTGACGCCGATGTACGACCCGATGGTGGCCAAGCTGATCGTCTGGGACGTCGACCGCGAGAAGGCGACCCGGCGGATGCTGCGGGCGCTGGGCGAATACGACTCCGGTGGCCTCACCACCCTGATCCCCTTCCACGAAGCGATCCTCGCGACGGACCAGTGGGCGCGCGGAGAGACCTGCCGCGACCTGATGGAAGACAAGGAGTGGCTGAAGACGACCGCTCCCGCCGACGCCAAGCCGCCTGAGCCCTCGGAGGACGGCGGCGAGATGCTGACCCGCGACTACAAGGTCGAGGTCGGCGGCAAGCTCTTCGACGTCAAGGTGATCGGCGAGGCCCCGGCGGGCGGCGTTGCCGCCCCCGCCGCGAGTGGGGGCAAGAAACCGCCGAAGCGCGAGCGCAAGGGCGGCGGCGGCCCCAGCGCCTCCAGCGACGCCCTTCCCTCGCCGCTCCAGGGCACCGTCCTCAAAGTCGCCGTCGAGCAGGGCGCCGAGGTCTCCGAGGGCGACCTGATCTGCGTGATCGAGGCGATGAAGATGGAGAACGAGATCACCGCCCACAAATCGGGCAAAGTCGAAGACCTCCCGATCTCCGAAGGCACCGCCGTCTCCAGCGGCGACACCCTCGCCGTAATCAAATAGCTCCCCACCCTCTCTCCAAGCCACCAACCGCTGTGGAAGTCGGGGAGGGGGACCTCCTCCAGACACTCAACATCGAGCCATAGCGAGATGTGTCTGGAGGAGGTCCCCCTCCCCGACGCACCTCAACCAGTGCGTTTGTGGTGCCGCTGTTCTTCGCGTTCCTTTTCCTTGCGCCGTTCTTCTTCCCGCCGCTGCTTGTCGACCTTGCGCTGCTGTTCGCGGGTGAGCGGGAATTTCGGCGCCACTTCCCGGCAGGCGCGGCCGACGCAGGCCTCGAGCCGGATCAGCTGGGCATGGAGGAAGGCACGGATCGGCGAGAGGTTGCGGACGCGGATCAGGTTGTTGAGCTCGTAGGGGTCCTTGGTGATGTCGTAGAGCTCTTTCTCGCCGTCGGGCCACTCGATGTACTTGTAGGGGCCGAGGCGGATTCCCTCGTAGTCCTTCGGCGGCGCCACGATCGAGGCGCTGGCGCCGTCGGCGGGAGCGGACCGGGTCCGGACCCCCTTTACCGGGCGCTGCCCGGTCGGTTCGCCGTTGGCTTCGACGTCGGCGGTCTCGACGAAGGACTCGAAGAGGATCGGGCGGCGGCTGCGCAGGCTCGGGTCGCGCATGTAGGGGACCAGCGAGCGGCCGTCGATCGACTTGTCGGCTTCGACGCCGGCCAGTTCCAGCAGGGTCGGGGCGATGTCGATGTTGGCCGCCAGCTCCCCCGTCGAGGTGCCCGGCTTGATCCCCGGCCCCCGGATCAGCAGCGGCAGGTGCGTGGCCGGCTCGTAGGCGAGGAACTTGCCGCCGGTGAGGCGGTGCTCGCCGTAGAAGAAGCCGTTGTCGGAGGTGAAGACGATGTAGGTGTTGCGCAGCCGTTGCAGGCCGCCAAGCGTGTCGACGATCAGTTTCACGCCTTCGTCGACCGATCGCAGCGACTCCAACCCCTTCTGGTAGTAGACGCGATAGGTGTGGACCTCGGTCGGGGAGAGGTAGGGGGCTTCGCGGATGAAGCGGGGCTTGTCGCTGACGTTGCCCTCGTTGAACCCTTCCGAGCGACCGTGGGGGTAGGGCGCGCCGGAGAAGGTGCCGTAGTGGCGGGTCGCCGGCTCGGGCCCGGCCGGCCGGCGGAAGTCTCCGTGGGGCGCGGTGTAGTCCAGCTGCAGGTAGAAGGGCTGTTCGGGCGGGGTCTGGGTCAGCTCTTCCCAGGCGACCGTGTTGAAGCGATCGGTCTCGTAGAAGCACGGTTTGCCTTCCAGCGGTGCGCTCGGGCAGCCGAAGTCGTCGCGTTCGCCGTATTCGCGCGTTTCCCAGCTGCCCGGGTCGCCGTAGGGGCCGTCGATCAAGCCGTTGTTGTTGAGCCGGTAGCCGTAGAAGAAGTGCTCGGTGTCGGCCTTCAACACCGAGTGCCAGGCACTCCAGCCCGGCGGCACGTCGGTGCCGGTGTCGAACGGTTCGTCGCCGTAGCCGTTGAGGAACTTGCCGATGTGGATCGTCCGGTAGCCGGCTCCCTGCAGCCAGGTGGCGATGTTGTGGGTGTAGGCGGCGCGGGCCTTGAAGCCGGTGTAGCCGCCGTTCGGCGGCACGTTGCCGCGGACGTTGTGGCTGTGGGCGTAGCGGCCGGTGAGGAGGCTGACGCGCGAGGGGCAGCAGAGGGGGTAGGGGACGTAGTAGCGGTTGAAGGTGATGCCGCGGCTGGCGATCAGCGCGTGCGTGTAGGGCATCGCCTGCACTTCGATGCCGCCGACGTTGAAGCTGGCGTAGAGCTGGTCGAGCGTCGCGTCGTCGGTCTGGATGACGACGAAGCTCGGCTTTTCGACCGAGGTTTCAGCCGCCTCGGCCCGCGGCCGGTCGGCAAGGGCGACGCTTCCCAGCAGCAGCAGGAGCGCCAGGGCGACGGCGAAGCGGCTCCGCGCACGGGCAGGCATCTGACTGGGATGTAGAAGGGGAGTCTGCATCAGCGAGTCGGGTGGCGCGATACCCCCGAAACCGGCGCCTCACGCCTGAGTTGCGGACTGAAAGCTAGAAGACGCTTAGGACGCGCCGAGCTTTTTCACTGCTTCGCGAAAGTTTTTCACCGTCGCGCTGGGGGCTTTGCGCCCTTCCAGTTTCTCGCCGTGGCGGTTGACCCAGATCACCGGCACGTTCATTTTCAGCACCGGCGCGATGTCGGTCGCGTAG
>Ga0190269_10000122_pt1 | contig 38366 bp, 29 predicted proteins | sample Popmic249IS_FD_133749 | JGI IMG/M metagenome (GOLD analysis project Ga0190269, IMG submission 133749) | Populus adjacent soil microbial communities from riparian zone of Blue River, Arizona, USA - 249 IS | ecosystem: Environmental > Terrestrial > Soil > Riparian zone | place: USA: Arizona... | reverse complement strand
GTGATGCGCAGCGCAGCATTCGGGTCGAAGCGCTCCGCCGCCGTAGGCTGCACGCGATGCAACATGAGCACGGCGCCCTTGCCCGCCGTCCAGCGACTGGCGAGGCGCGCCCCACCCGAGATCCACAACGCCGTCAATCCACCGCGAAAAATTTGGCTCTTCAGTCCTGCCATGTGCCCGGTTACGCGCTCCTCGGATCGACCGCGCGCAGGGCTCATCGGTCCCGCAGGGGCGGAATGTCGCATCGTTCGCAAAAAAACCGTACGGTGGGGCTCCCCCGCATGCCGAAGCCCAGCCCGTACCAGACCTGGTTCGTGTACATCGCGCGCTGCAGCGACGGCAGCCTGTACACCGGCATCGCCCGCGACGTGGCTGCCCGCATCGCCGCGCACGACGCCGGCCGCGGCGCACGCTATACGCGCGGCCGCGGCCCGCTCACCTTGTGCGCCGTGCGGCGCTGCCGCGGCAAGGGCCGAGCCTTGTCGCTGGAGCTCACCATCAAGCGCCTCCCGCGTGCGGCCAAAGAGGAGCTCCTCAAGTCGGGCAAAATGGGCTTCACCAGTCGGCGCGACGCAACAGGTGTTGCTCCCGCTGCTCTGGCAAGTGCGGCAAAACGAACGCGCCCGAGCTCCCGATCGGTTGCACGGACTGGATGACCTCGTCGCGATCCCGCTCGCCCGCGAGCTGGCCCACGACCCAGGCCACGAGGTGCTGCGCGGCCAAGCAACCTGCCGCAGTTGCGATGTTTCCCTGGCTGACGAACGGCTTATCCACCACGTTCACGTCGTACGCCTGCAGCAGCTGACGCACGGTTGGATGCGTGGTGGCGCGCTTGCGCGTGAGCAGTCCCAGCGCGGCGAGCAACAGCGAGCCAGCGCACATCGAGCCGATCAGCTGGCGCTCCGGGTCGAGCTCGAACGCCCCCAGAAACCGAGTGTCACTCAGCTTTGCCCGCACACCCGGTCCACTGGCGAACAACACCGCATCCGACTTTGCCGCCATCTCGAGGCCCCCGTGCATCGGGATCGGTATGTTGGTGCGCGAACGATGTTGAATGTTTTCGCCGATCAACCGGACTTTCCAGCCGCTGAGCTGCACGCGGTTCAGGAGGTCCCACATTAAAAACACATCGATGTCTGTGAAGTCATCGAACACTACGATCGAAGTTAGCATTGGCGTTCCCCTCCAATGAGCATAGCACATACAGACGTATGACAACTGTATATGCTACGAACCGTAGTGGCGCGCGACTCCCTCCCGCACGCTTCACCTTCGCGTAGCTGTTCGAAACACTGTTACGTCAGGCAGCGCACGCGCCGCCCGCACCGCAGCACTTTCGAGATCTAGCGTGTCGCCCCGCCGCGCGCCACCGCGACTGCCGGGCGTGAGCCCGACAGCCGCGATTTCAGTCCTACCCCACAGCCACAGCCATCTAGATCAGGAGGGCAACGGCGCCTTCTGCCGGGCGCGGTGGATGCTCCGCACCGAGCCCCGCTGGTGCGCGGGCCGACGCAAGAGCAGCTGCAACAGCCCCGGCAGGATGAACATCGTGAGCAACGTCGACACGGCGATGCCACTCACCACGACCGTGGCGAGCGGACGCTGCACCTCGGCGCCTGCGCCGGTGGCGATGGCCATGGGCATGAAGCCGAGCGCTGCGACGGCGCCCGTCGTGAGCACTGCACGCGCCGTGTACACCGCTCCGTCCCGCACGGCCTCCTCCACCGGCCAGCCGGAGTTGACCTTGTTGCGCACCTCGTTCGCGATCACCACGCCGTTCAACACGGCCACGCCCGCCAGCGCGATGAAGCCGACGGCGGCAGGGATGCTGAACGACAAGCCGCGCAGCAGCAGCCCGAAGATCCCGCCAGTCAACGCGAACGGAACGATCGCGAACACGGCCAGCGCCAGGCGCGCTTCGCCGAACATCCAGAGCAGCATGCAGAAGATGATCACGAGCGCCAGCGGCACGACCATCGACAGCCGCGCCCTCGCACGCTCGAAGTTCTCGAACTGTCCGCCCCACGTGATCTCGTAGCCGCTCGCCATCGGCACGACTTCGGCCACCTTGGCGCGCGCTTCGCCGACCCACGACACCAGATCGCGGCCGCGCAAGTTGACCTCGACGCGCACCGTGCGCCGAAGGTCTTCACGCCGCACCTGCGCCGGGCCTTCGGTCTGCTCGATGTGCGCGACCTCGGACAGCGGCACGAGCGTGCCGCCAGCAGCTTCCACGAACAGCTCACCGAGCGCCTCCGGCGCGGGCACGCGCGGCGGCACGATCACGCGCAGCTCGAAGCGCTTCTCCTCCTCGTAGATCACGCCCACCGGCACGCCGACGCGCGCCGCACGCACGGCCCCGAGCGCGTCTTCGGCCTTCGCGCCGTAGCGCGCCAGGCGCGCACGATCCGGGCGCACGGTGATCTGCGGCGCACCGAGCACTCGCTCCACGCGCGTGTCGCCCGTGCCGCGAATGCCTCGCACCACCTGCGCCACCTTTTCGCTGTACGCCTTGAGCTGCTCCAGATCCTTGCCGAAGATGTTGATCTGCACGTCCGCGCGCGAGCCGCTGACGAGCTCGTTCGTCTTGTCTTCGATCGGCTGGGACACCGAGACGAACGTGCCCGGGATCGAGCCTTCGATGGCGTCTTTGATCGCCACCGACAACGAATCGAGATCGTGCGCAGTCTTCCACTCCGACTTGTCTTTCAGGTGCACGAAGATGTCGGTGTTGTCGTTGCCGACCGGATCGATCGCGACCTCCGCACGGCCGGTCATGCCGAGCGAGGTGACGACCTCCGGGAAACGCGCGAGCACGCGCTCCGTCGCGAGGTCCAGCTCCTTCGCTTGCTGCAGGTTGATCGACGGGGCGCGGCGGATGGTGACCACGATGTCGCCCTCGTCGATGCGCGGCAGGAAGTCCGCGCCTGCGCCCGCGATCAAGACGAACGCCGCGGTCATCGCAGCCGTGGCCCCGCCGAGCAGCCACACCCTGTGTCTGAGCGCCCAGGGCAGCGAGCGCGCGTACATCTCCGTCACGCGCTCCATCCAGCGCGGTCCGTGCGACTTCGCGGGCGGCACGAACAACGCACAGAGCGCGGGAAAGAACAGCACCGAGTACACCAGCGCGCCGAACAGCGCACACGCCATGGTGATCGCCATCGGCCGGAACATCTTGCCTTCGATGCCGGTCAACGTGAGGAGCGGCAGATAGACCAGCATGATGATCGCCACGGCGAACGCCACCGGCCGCAGCACCGTGCCCGCGACTTCGGTGTACGCACCGTCGCGTGCCTTGCCCGTCAGCTGTTTGCCGGCGAGCCCCGCGATCAACGCCTCCAATATGACGATCGGCCCATCCACCAGGAACCCGAAGTCGATCGCGCCGAGGCTCATCAAGTCGCCCGTGATTCCGAACAGGTGCATGCCCAGCACCGCGATCGACATCGAAGCCGGGATGCCCAAGACGACCACCAGCGCACCGCGGATCGTGCCGAGCAAGAGCGCGAGCACGACGGTCACGACCAGCGCGCCCTCGACCAAGTTGCGCAGCACCGTGGACAGGGTGCGACCCACGAAGTCCGCGCGATCGTAGATCGGCTCGATCTTCACCCCGGGCGGCAGCTCGGCAGCGATCTCCGCGACCTTGGCCTTCACCGCGTGCACGACCTGCCGGCTGTTCGAGCCGATCAGCATCATCGTGATGCCCGTCACCGCTTCACCCTGACCATCGCGCGTGATGACGCCGTAGCGAATGGCTGCGCCCACCTGCACCGTGGCCACGTTCCGCACGAGCACGGGCGTGCCGTCCGCCGCCGTGCGCAGCACCACGTTACCGATCTCCGACTCGGACTGCAGCAAGCCCAGGCCGCGCAACGTCAGCGACTCGCTCGCGCGCTCGAGGTAGCCGCCCCCGACGTTGCTGTTGGCGCGCTCGAGCGCCTCTGCCACCTGGCTCAACGTCAGCGCCTGCGCGTGCAGCCGCGCCGGGTCGACCATCACCTGATATTCCTTGAGATCGCCGCCCATCGTGTTGAGCTCGACGATGCCCGGCACCTGGCGGATCTTCGGCGCGATCTCCCAGTCGAGCAGCGTGCGCAGCTGCGTGGGCGAGTGATGATCGGAGCGCACCACGAACTGGTAGATCTCGCCGAGGCCGCCCGAGACGGGCGAGAGCTGAGGCTTGCCGCTGCCCTTCGGCAGCTCGTTTTCCACCTGTCGCACGCGCTCCAGCACGACCTGACGTGCGAGCCAGATGTCCGTGCCCTCCTGGAACACGACCGTGACCGCGGACAAGCCCGCGCGCGACACGGAGCGCAGCTCGACGAGCCACGGCACGCCGTTCAGCGCCAGCTCCATCGGCGTGGTCACCGAGCGCTCCACCTCGATCGGCGACAGGCCCGGTGCGTCGGTGAGCACCGACACCTGGATGGTGGAGACGTCCGGGACGGCGTCGATCGGCAGCTCGCGCGCGGCGTATACGCCCACGCCGATCAGCACGAGTAGCAGGGCGAACATCAGCCCCTTGGCGCGAATGCTTTGTTGAACGATGGCGAGCAACATGGCTATTACCTGAAGATCTCCGACTTGAGCGCAAACACTCCGCTGACGACGATCTGCTCGCCCTCTTCCAATCCCGACACGACCTCGACGTTGTGCCCGTCTTGCCGGCCCAGCTGAATGGCGCGCGGCTCCACCGCCAGCTCGCCGTGGGTCACGAACACGGTGGGCTTACCGTCCACGCTCGTGACCGCGTCGCGCGGCAAGAGCAGCACGGAGTCCGCTTTGGCCGACGTGCGGATCTTGGCCATCACCGACTGACCCGGTCGCAGCGGCACGGCCGGCTGCTCCACGATCACGCGCACGCTCGCGGTCTTGGTCTGCAGATCGATCTCGTCGCCCACGTAGGCGACGCGACCCGAGACCTGCGTGCGGCCCGTGCCGGGTCCGTGGAATTCCACGGCGTCGCCCATGCGGATGTTGGGCACGTCGCGCTCGAACACCGCGAGCTCCACGAACACGCGGCTCAGGTCGGCCACCTTGAACGCGGTCAAGGTCGGCTCCACGAACTGTCCGCGCGACAGGTTACGCGCCACCACGCGGCCCGCGATCGGGCTCTGTAGCTGCAGCACGCCGGCCTCACCGTTCGGCTGTCCGCCCATCGCGCGCACGCGCCCCTCCGCCGCCAACAGCTCCGCGCGCGCGCTCGCGGCCGTCGCTGCAGCCAGCTCCGCGTCCCGGCTCGACGAGATCTTGGCGTGCGCCAGCTCCTTCTCGCGCCGCTCGTTCGCGAGCGCCGCCGCCGCGTGCGCGCGCGCCGAGATCAGCGCGGCTTGCGCTGCGCCCAGCTCGGCGCTTTCGATCTCCGCCAGCACGTCGCCGGGCTTGACCTGATCGCCCTCGAGCTTGAACACCGAGCGCACGCGACCCGCGATGCGCGCGCCGATGGCCGCCACGCGATCCGGGTCGAAGTCCACGGTGCCCGTGACGTGGACGGTCGGCGACAACGCGCCGCTCTTGGCTGCAGCCATGGCCAGCTTGTTGCGCTCCGCGAACGCCTGCGAGTAGCGAATGTACTGGCCATCGAGGTACGGCACGTCGCGCTGCGGCTTGTCCGTCTCGGCGCTCGCCGCCTCGCCGTCACGCGAGCGCATGAAGAAGAACACAGCGAGGCCCACGCCCACGAGCGCGATGAGCCAGGGCCAGTAGCCGAGCTTGCTGCTGGGAGCGGCAGGAGGCAGCGACGCGGGCGTGGCCGTGGTGGGCGTGTTGTCTTCTTTGTCGGTCGTCATGGCACATCTCCTCCTCTCGCTCGTCCCAGCGCGATGCGCGCGTTCCACAGCGCGGTCAGCGCCTCGATGCGGGCGCTGCGCAGCTCCACGAGGTCGCGCGCTGCGAGCGCTACCCGAAACCAATCGAAGCGTCCGGCGCGCCAGCCGGCCTCCGCCAGCTCGAACGAGCGCTCGGCCGCTGGCAATCCGGACTCGGACAACACCACGTATTCGGCGCGACGCCGCTCGTGCGAGTCGAACGCGCCTCGCAGCTCGCGCTCGATGCGCCGCGACAGCAGGGTGACGCGCGTGCGCTCGGTCTCGAGCGCGCGAGCCACCACCGCGCGCGGGCCCTGGTTGCGCTGCGCGAATGGCAGCTCACCGCTCACACCGAGCACGCCGAAGATCGGCGACGCGGGGGCGGCGTCCACGCCCGCGTACAGGCCGAGCCTCGGGAATACCTCGCGGTCCAGGCGCTCGCGCGTCGCGGACAGCGATGCGAGCCGCTTCTGCAGCACGGAGAGGTCCGGGTGGTGCTTGCGCGCGGCGCTCACGAACGTGTCGAGCGGCGCGAGGGGGCCCGGTGTATCCACGCGCGTGGTCAGCGCGATCGCTTGCTCGGCGGGCAGATCCAGCGCCTCTCGCAGCTGCATCAGCTGCTCGTCGCGCTCGCGCAGCGCGGACTGCTGGCTCGCCTCGATGCGGGCCAGCTCGAGCTGCGCGGAGGCGCGCTCGAACTCGGATGCGGCCCCCGCTTCGATGCGGCGCTCCGCGGCGTCGAGCACGCGATGTGCGAGCTCGATGCCCTGCTGCGCGGCGTCGGCGCGCAGCTGCGCGAGCTGCGCGCTCACGTAGGCCGCCGTGACGCGCAAGCGCGCCACGATACGCTCCACGTCGCGGCTCGCCTGGCCCAGCTCGAGGTCGCGGTCGACCTCGCGGACGCGCGCGCCGGGCGCACCGCCCAGATCGAACGCCGTGTCGAGCGTGGCCGCATAGCCGAGCTCCCCGAAGTTTCCGGAGGACAGCGTGGGCCGCGCCTCGAGCTGCAGGCGCGGGTTGACGGGCAAGATGATGCCAGCGCCGTTGCGGCGCGCATCCACCTCGCGCAGTTGGCGCTCGGCGAGCACCAGCTCGGGAGCGCGCGTCAGCGAGCGCTCGAGCGCATCGGGCAGCGACAGCGGCAGCTCCTGAGCCGCGCTCCGCTGCACGCCGCAGAGCAGCGTCCAGACCATCACACAACATGCCCCGGCGCGCAGGCGCGGCCGGTCAATACGACGGATCCACAAGGTCAGCCTCACACGTTGAAAGTAGACGGGCGCGCTGCGAACGCGCGGACGCTAATTGCGCCTGCGCATCGCACCACGCGAGCACGAAGAGATGGGCTCAGGCTCGAGGCGGACGTTCGAGCAGAGCGAGCAGCGGACTGCGCTTGGTATGCGCTTCAGGGACCGGGCAGCTCAGCGGGCGGCCGGGATCAAGCTGGAGTCGATCAGCGCGCAGGTCGACGAGCCCGTGTTCGAGCGGCGCGTCCTGCTGGAGCACGAACTGCGGTAACAACATGCGTCGCGACTGAACGGGCGCCTGCTCGACGCGCGCGCGCCGCTCTGCGCGCAGCAAGCGCACGTGCACGACCTTGGCGCACGCGATGTGCGTGCGTTCGGGGACGGCGCACAGAGCCCGCGTCGGCTGCGGCCCCTGGCTCGCGCGCACGCTCTGCGCTCTGCCGAGCGCGAGGTGTGGAGGTGCCGGCGCCTGCCACACCTGGGCGCCAGGAAACGCGAGGCCAAACACGAGCCTCGGCGCGAGCGCCAGGGCACTCGTGCACAGGAGCGCGAATGCGAGCACAGGCAGTAGGCGAACGTGCGGCTGAGACTTCACGGATCTCCTACAACCATCACCGTATCTCATACTTTGTCAAGGTACGAGCAGGGTTACGCAGGCCCATACTGCGATTCAATCGCGATTGCATGGCGCAGAAGGGTCGGTCAGAGTCGCGCGAGGTGAGGTCATTTCTCTGGGTCGTTTTTGCGATGTGCGCAGCCAGCTCGACGCAGCTGGCCGCTGCGCAAGCCGTGGCCCCACCCGCCGTTGCTCGGAGCTACGAGCCGCCCGAGCGCCTGGAGCCAGCCGTGCCCGACGTGCAGCTCGGGCCGCTCGAGCTGCACACCTTCGCGCAAGCGCGCTACCGCCACGGCTTCGTCGCGGACAGCGACAACCCGCGGCCAGGCTATGCGTTCGCGGAGGAGTACTGGGCCGGGCAGCGCGACGGCTGGGATCTGCGCAGGTTGTACCTGCGGGTCACGGGCCAACCGACGCGCTACGTGTCGGGCAAGCTGGTGGTGGATTTCGCGCGACTCGCGCGCGGTAGCTTGAACGGGTTCATTCGCCAGGCATACGTTCGCATCATCCCGATCGAGAAGCGGCTGACGCTCGACGCGGGCATCATCAAGCTGCCTTACTCGCTGATGAAGCTCGCATCGTCCGCGCGCCTGGAGCTCGCGGACACTGGACCCACCTCCGATCTGGCGCGCGATTTGGGCTACGCCGGGCGCGACCTCGGCGTGCGCGCGCGCATCGCGCCCCTGGCGAAGGTCAAGCGCATGCAGCTCGTGCTCGGCGCCTACCGCGGGCACGCGTACAACGAGCATGACTCTCCGGTCGGCGCGCTCGCAGCGCGCGCGGAGCTGCGCGTGATCAAGGGCTTGTACGTGGGCGGCTCGGTCGTGCACCACGTATTCCAGCACAGCTACAAGCGGCCCTTCGAGACCTCCGACAGACAGGAGCTCCCCGAACCGCCCGATCCGCTCTTTCCACGCGAGCAAGCCTGGGCGCGCGGCACGGCGTGGGGCGCGGACGCCAGCTATCGCTACAAGAAGCGATTCTTCGTGCGCGCCGAGGGCCTGTGGGGCGACCGCGTGGATGTCGACGAGCGCTACGGCGCGCGCGCGTACTTCGGCGTGTACGGGCTCGCGGCCGTGCGCGTGCCCGTGAACAAGCTCGTGTTGCAACCGGCCGCGCGCGTCGAGTGGCTGGATGCGGATCTCGACCACGAGGTGGGCGTGCGCCGCGTGTACACGCTCGCGCTGCAGGTCATCTTCACGAGCCACGTGAGGTTCCTGCTCGATGCCACGCACACGGACGTGCAGGAGCAGTCGCCGATCCTCGATCAACCGCGCCCGCTCGCCGGCTTCCCGTACTTCGAGCTGGACACCACGCGCGTCACGGCCCAGGTGCAGTTCGAAATTTAGTTGTGCCGATGCCCAGGCAATCGTGGACGCTGACCTGGTCGTAGACGGCGCCGTGGACGTGAGCGCCACCTTTGTCATTCACCTCGACGACCCGAGAGTTATCATCTTCGTTAACATCGCAACGATGGCTTCCAAGAGCTCGATCCCGCGCTCGTAGCGGGGCTGCTCAATGATGCGTCTGACCTTGAGCACATCCAGTGACGGATCTAGTCGCGCCCGATGCCGAGCGGGATCAGGTCGCCCTGCCATGGCAGCTCTGGGCGGCGCTCTCCGCTGGCCCACTGGTAGCGCAGACCCGCGAGCCCGTACGCGCCGAGCGCGAGGCCGAGGTGGTCCGGGCTCGACACCTTGAGGGTCACGCCGAGGTTGAGCGACAAGTGATCGGTGATCTGCAGCATCGCGATCGGCCCGAAGCGCCACACGCCCTTGTCGCGCCCGGTGTTCCAGCCGTATTCCGCGAGCACGCCGGCCTTCAGTGAATTCTCGTGCAGAAAGCGCGCGAGCGCCGCGAAGCGCATCACGAAGAACAGCGGGTTCTTGGTGATGAGGCGGTAGCTCTCTTCGTACAGGTACATGTCGTTCGGCATGTCCAGCACGTTGATCATCACGAAGTTGGCCGCGAGCGCCGCGTGCGGCAGCGGCAACACCGCGACGGCCTCGCCCTCGAGCGCCCAGTACTGCGCGCGAGCGCCCGGAGCGTCCAGCACCTGCGCGCGCGTGTACGAGGCGCGCGGCATCAGGAACGGCTTGTCGAGCGACCAGTTGTCGCGAATGGCGAATGCGAGGTCGAACACGGGCGAGGCCAGGCGCCCGCCGGCGTACACCTCGACGACGGACGTCGTGATGATCGCGTTCACGTCGATGCCCGCCCAGATCCAGTGCGGCAGGCCGTATCCGAACGACAGGTACGGCTTCGCGTAGAGCGTGCCGACCTCGGGCTTCGCGGACACGAACCAGCGCGGCACGCCTTCGGCCCAGTAACCGTTTTCCGGACGGAAGTTCGGGTCCTTGGCGTGCTCCGTGGCTCCCTGCGCCGCAACCGGAGCCGCAGCGCAGATGAGCACGAGCCAAGCTGCGCCGAGCCAGAGCGGAGCTCGCGTCCGGCGATAAGCTACGGAATCAAGCAAGTTCGTCACGGTGTCCGCCAGAGCACGCAACATGCCACAACGGCTGCCCCAAGCGACGAACGTTCGGTCCCTTGAACAGGGCCAAAACGACTCACTCGGGGCGACGCTGTGCGCCGCTTACTTTCGGATCGAGGCCGCCGGCGTCCAGGTCTGGAAGCGGTGCCCGCGCAGCGACTTCACCACCCCGACGCCCGTGCCCACGAACGCGGTGAAGATATCCCAGATCTGCGCCAGCGGTTTCGCAACGGAGAAGTAGCCGCCCGCGAGGCACAGCAGGCCGAGGCCGAGGAGCCCCGCAGCGAGGAGCGGCTGACCGGCCGCGATCAACCCCACCTCGATCAGCACGGCCGCCGCCGTGAGGAAGTAGATGGTCAGCCAGCGCAGCCACTTGTGAGACACGTATTTGTACACGTTGAACGAGTCGAGCTGCTTGATCGACGGCCAGAGCAGGAGGTGCGCGTTGTACGCCTGACAGCCGATGCGAATCTTGCGCTGGAACTCCTCCCGCTGGTTCGGCACCGACTCCTCGAGCGCGATCACGTCGTCCGCTTGCACCAGGCGGTGACCCTCACACAAGATCATCATGGACACGTAGATGTCATCGAACATGTCGACGGGCGTGGGCCGATGCAGCTCACGGCGGATGGCGAATAGCGAGCCGTCGGCGCCCATCGCGGAGCCCGTGGCCGTCTCGAGGCGCTTGGTCCACTCGTCGAGCCGCCAGTACAGCGAGCCGGAGGACGCAGTGACCGAGTCTGCAGCGTTGGTGTAGCGCAGGTGTCCGCAGACGCAGCCGACCTTCGGATCGGAGAAGTAACGCAAGAGGCGCGTAGGCACGCTCGTCTCCAGGATCACGTTGGCGTCCGTGAAGATCACGAGCGGCGCGCGCACCTGCGCCATCAGCAGGTTCATGCCGTAGGTCTTGCCCATGCGCTCGGGCGCGACGTGCAGGAAGATCCGGTCGCGATAGGGCTCGAGCAGCTCGGCCGTGCGGTCCGACGCACAGTCCACGTAGATGTAGACGGAGAGCTTGGGATAGGCGCGCTTGAGCGCCATCATGTTCTCGATCTTCGCCTCGATCACGCGCTCTTCGTTGTATGCGCAGAGCAGGATCGCCATCTCGGGGGCGTCCGGCGGCGGCTCATCGGAAGCCAACGGCGGCGGCAGAGGCTCTTGCTTGAGGCGCTTCGCGAGCACGAGCGAAAGCGGGTACGTCGTGAAAGGATGCAGGCCTGCCCATAGACTCAGCACGCCCGCGCCGAACAACATCAAAGCCATCCAAGACCTCCGTCACGCGCCCATGCAAGCGGTTAGCCAACGCGCACGCCGACTCGTACGCTGCGCGCGCGCCGCGCGCAAGATAGGGGGCGCTCGTAGCAAGCGCCGTGCTCACGACTCGCCGGCAGCCTGGGCCGTTTGCGCATAAAGCGCGCGGACTTCCGCGAGCGTGCTCGCTTCGTTCGCGGGCTTGTCCGGCCGGTAGCGCTTCACGCGCGCCAGGCGCAGCGCGAGGCCGGCCGGGTAACGAGGGCTCTTCTGGATGTCGCTGACGGCGATCTCCACGACGAGCTCGGGGCGCACGTACACGGTGTAGGCGTCGCGACGGGTCTCGCGTTCCAGGAACGCTTGCGTCTGAAAACGCAACAGCTCGTCGGTCAGGCCCTTGAACGTCTTACCGAGCATCACGAACTCGCCCGTGTCCTCGTCGCGCGCGCCGAGGTGCAGGTTGCTCAGCGTGCCCTTGCGCCGGCCGCTGCCCCACTCTGCGGCCAGCACCACGAGGTCCAGCGTGTGAGCGCGCTTGATCTTCAGCCAGTTCGCGCCGCGCTTGCCCGCGGCGTACGGCGCGTCGAGCGCCTTGGCCATCACGCCCTCGTGACCGGCGGCGAGCGCGGCATCGACGAACGCGCTGGCCTCAGCCACGTCCCGCGTCACGATGCGCTGCATGCGCGCGGCGGCCGGCACCGCGGCCTCCAGGATCGCGACGCGCTCGCGCGTGGGTGCGTCGAGCAAGGTCTGGCCGTCGCAGTGCAGGCAGTCGAAGAAGTACGCTGACAGCGGCAGGGTCGCCTGCAGCGCGGGCACGTCGAGCTTCCGGCCGAAGCGGCGCATCGTCTCCTGGAACGGCAGCGGTGTCCCGTCCGGACGCAGCGCGAGCACCTCGCCGTCCAGCACCAGCTCCTGCCGCGGCAGTCCGGCGACGAGCTCCACGACCTCCGGGACCGCGTTCGTCACGTCGTTGCCCGTCCGGGTGTAGACGCGCACCTGCTCGCGATCGCGATGCACCTGGATGCGGGCGCCGTCGAGCTTGTATTCGAGAGCCGCCTCTCCCAGCTGCAAGAGCGCGGCTTTCACGTCGGCGGCCGGCTCGGCGAGCATCGGCAGAATCGGACGGAACAGGCGCAGGCGCACGCCGGCGAGCCCTTCCGCCCCCGCGTCAAAGGCCAGCTGTGTGACGTGCTCGAGATCGCCGGACAGCATCAGCGCGCGGCGCAAGAGCGCGTTGTCGACCTGCGCGGCCTCCGCCACGGCGTCCACGACCAGACTCTCGACCGCACCCTGCCGCAGCTCACCGAGCAGGAGCCCGCCGAGGAAGCGCTGCTCCGAGGTCGTGGCGCGCGTGAACAACTGCGTGAGCAGCTCGAGGCGGCGCGCCACGGAGCCAGCTCCGCTCTCGGTCGCGATGCGCTCGAGCACGCCGTCCACCTCGCGCACCTGCAGCGTCGGCGCGTCCGCGGCGGGCAGCTCGCGCATGCCGCCGAGCTGCGCGTAGCCCACGCCGAGCTTCGGCTGCCGCACGCTGCCGGCCAGGTAGCTGGCTGCTAGCGCGCGCTCGCCCGGCTCACACGCGAGCAAGGTGGCGACGAGCTGCGCACGCTTCTGCGTGCGCTTGGGTGTGGCAGCCAGGCGCTCCGAGGTCTCGGCCAGCAAAGACAAGGCGGTCATGGGTGGAGCGTGACCGGCCGAGCGCGGCATGCAAGGGCGTCGCTGCGTGGTGCCACGCGTTCGGGCGCGAGCGAGCGCTCGACCGCCCGCCTCGATGGTGCGATGTTCGGCGCTGGCCATGCTCCACGATCCATCGTCCCCTGCCCCTGCCGGCGCAAAGCCGCTGCCGCCCACGGCGGCAGAGTTGCCTCGCCCCAGCGCGCGCTTGCGTCAGCTGCTCGAGACGCCGCGCGGCCAGGCGTCGCTCGAGCTGATCACGGGCTACTTCTCTGCGACGTTCGAGGGCGAAGAGCACCTGCCGCGTACCGGCCCGGCGCTGGTCGTCTCGAACCATGCGCTGTTCGCGCTCGACAGCATCGTGCTCGGCGCGCTGATCGTGCGCCGCATCGGGCGTTATCCGCGCTTCTTGGCCGACCGCGCGCTGTGGAAGGTGCCGGGGCTGCGCCAGGTGATCACGGCCATCGGTGGCTTGCCCGGCGATCCGCGCTCGGCGGACGTGCTGCTGCGTCAGGGCGAGCTGGTGGTCGTATACCCGGGCGGCGTCGACGATAGCTTGAAGAACAACGCGCAGCGCTACCGACTGATGTGGAAGAAGCGCGCCGGCTTCGCGCGCGTGGCGATGAGGGCGCAGGTGCCCATCATCCCGATCGCCGGCCTCGGCATCGATGACATGTACTCGGTGCTGTGGCGCGAACGCTGGCTCGGGCGGCGCCTGTTCGGCAGCGAGCGCTACGACTTGCCCGTCCCGGTCGGGGCGTTCGGAACCGTCGTGCCGCGCCGCGTGGAGCAGCACTATCTGGTGCTGCCGCCGATCGACACGCACGGCGATCCGAGCTCCGAAGCCGATGTGGAGCGGGTGCGCCGCGCAACCTACGAGGCCATCGAGCAGCAGCTACAGCGCTACCGGGACGCACGTACGGCCGGCGTGATCGACTGAGCCAGGCCCGAGAAAAGAATCGACCGGGCCATGTCGAGGAGGCCGGGCCGGCTCCGACCAGGCAGTGAAGGCACTGAGGAGGATCGGACCATGAAATACATCCTGATGATGAACTCTGCCGGCAAAGGCCCGTACCAGATCGCCCGCTGGCCGGAGGGCGACATACAGCGACACATCGGCTTCATGCGCGACTTGAACCAGGAGCTGCAGCGCTCCGGGGAGCTGGTCGGCGCGGAAGGGCTCGCGGCGCCGGACCAGGCGAAGCTCGTGCGCGCGGGGCAAGACGGCAAGCCGATCACCGACGGCGTGTTTCCCGAGACCAAGGAATTCCTGGTGGGCTACTGGATCATCGACGTGGAGAGCGCCGAGCGTGCGTACGCGATCGCGGCGAAGGCATCCGCCGCGCCGGGCCCGGGCGGAAAGCCGCTCAACATGCCGATCGAGGTGCGCGGCGTGATGAGCGCTCCACCCCCTGAATACGCATGACGAGCGGCACGAGCCCTGCGGCGATCGAGCACTTGCTGCGTGAGCTCGCGCCGCAGGTGCTCGGCCGCATGACGCGGCGCTTCGGCGACTTCAGCGCCGCGGAAGATGCGGTGCAAGAAGCGCTGGTGTCCGCCGCGGCCAGCTGGCCCGTGGAAGGTCTGCCGGAGGAGCCGCGCGCGTGGCTGACGCGCGTGGCTGCACGGCGCATGGTCGATCACGTGCGTGCCGAGACGGCGCGCCGCCGCCGTGAGCAGCTGGTCGTGAGCCTGATCCCGCCGGAGGAGCAGCTCGCACTGGCGGCGGACGAGAGCGAGCCGAGCCCGCAGGACGACGCGCTCGCGCTGCTGTTCATGTCTTGTCACCCGGCGCTCACGGCGAGCTCCGCCATCGCGCTCACCTTGCGCGCCGTGGGAGGCTTGACGACCGGCGAGACCGCTCGCGGGTTCTTCGTGCCGGAAGCGACGATGGCGCAGCGCATCAGCCGGGCCAAGCAAGCGTTGCGTGAGGCGGGTGCGTCCTTCGAGCTACCGGCACCCGAAGACGCCGTACGGCGCCTGCCCTCGGTGCTGCACGTGCTGTACATGATCTTCAGCGAGGGCTACAGCGCGAGCAGCGGGGCCGCGCTGCAGCGCTCCGATCTCGCGTTCGAGGCGCTGCGTCTCACGCGCCTCTTGCACGCCCAGCTGCCGCAGGCTGCGGAGGTCGTGGGGCTGTACGCGCTCATGCTGCTGACCGATGCGCGGCGCACGGCACGCACGGCCGCCGACGGATCGATCATCCCGCTCGATCGCCAGAATCGCGCGCTGTGGGATCGCAGCGCCATCGCGCACGGCGTGGAGCTCGTGAGCCAGGCGCTCTCAGGGGAAGCGCCGGGCCCGTACGCGGTGCAGGCAGCGATCGCGGCCGTGCACGACGAGGCCGAGCGCGCCGAGGACACCGATTGGCCGCAGATCCTCGCGCTGTATGACGTGCTGCTCGGCCTGAGCCCGAACCCGATGGCCGCGCTGAACCAGGCGGTGGCGCTGGCCATGGTGCACGGGCCGCAAGCGGGGCTCGAGCGGCTCGAGACCCTGGGGCACGATCCGCGGCTCGCGCAGCATCACCGGCTGGATGCCGTGCGCGCGCACTTGCTGGACCGCGCAGGAGATACCGCCGCGGCCGCGACCTGCTACCAGCGCGCCGCCGAGCGCACGAGCAGCCTCCCGGAGCGGGATTACCTGCTGCTGCGCGCGGCACACCTGCGCGACCGCGCAGATGGATAAAAAGGGGCGACGGTCGGGGCTTCATGGGGGGACGAAGCGCACACGACCGTCGCGAGCGACTCGAAGGCGGGGGGACACCTTCAGGGGAGCCGCTGTTCTTTTCCTAAGGCATGCGAAGGGCGTGCCAAGCCCCTTACGGCGAGATCGCAGCGTTTTGTGAACTCGCGCGCCGGTTGGCTCGCAAACTCGCAATGTGAGCTTTGCGGATCTGAAATGCACGACCCGGACCGCGGCCCGGTTCGGTGATCCGCCGCACAGGAGTCTGAGAAAACCGAGAGCGTGGGGAAAGCTCCACAGCGAGCGCTACGCCAAAACGCCTCGCCACAGTCGCGGCGCCGTCTAACTTGCTGCGCAGCCAGCGCGCAGTGCTGCCGGCCGCTGTCAGCTGCGTAAGCGCGTGCCCGCCGCTGCGAGCGGCGCTGTCTGGTCAGGCCGGGTGTCTGCGCGCTTGGGCTCGTTGCGTTCACGGCCGCGCGTTTGCGCACCATGTCCGCGGCGCGCTGCGACGTACGTGGCGTGGCGCGGCCCGTTGCACTCAGACGGCTTTTGGCCCGCCGCCATTGGCTGCAGCGGACGCACCAGCTTCTCGCATACAATGGGAAGACTGCGGTGTGGCGCAGGCGCGGAGGGGCAGCCCGTAAGTGATGTTGGGCGCGAAGTATCTGGTCTCCGAGAGTCTCGGGCTATTCACAGGGGTCGACCTGGCGGCGGGTGTGGACGCGACGAACGGGCGCAAAGTGGCGCTCGAGCGCTTGCCGCGCGCAGCTGCAAGCGCGGACGCCACGACGCGCTTTCGCGAGCGGGTGCGGGCGTTCACCGCCGCGCGCCACGCGAGCTTGCTCGAGCTGCAGGACAGCTTCGAGCACGGCGGCGCGTTCTTCGTGGCGACCGAGCCCGTTCCGCCCGACAGCCTGGCCGCGCGCCTCGCACGCCAGCCCGCGGGGGTTGGGCAGCTGCTAGGCTGGTTGCTCGAAGCGATGCAGGGCGTCGCGGCGCTGCACCGGCGCGGGCTGGTGCACGGCGCGCTGTGTCCGGCGCTCATATTCTTCGAGCCCAGCGCGGCTGAGAGCGAGCGCGTGCGCGTGGCTCCGCTCGTGCTCGCGGGGCTGAGCGCGAGCGCGACGGCGGACGAGGTGCGGCTGCGCTATGGCTCGATGGAGACGCTCGCGGGCGCGACGGAGCTGGACGCGCGGGCGGACATCTACGCATTTGGCGCGATCGCGTACCACGCGCTCGCTGGCCGCTCTCCGTACGAGACGGGCGACGTGCCCGGCAGCCTGCTGCGCATCATGACCGAGGCGCCGGCGCCCTTGCGAAGCGCCTGCACCGATCTGCCGGACGAGCTGTGCGCGCTGATCGATCTGACGCTCAGCAAGCGCCGCGAGCAGCGCCTGAGCAGCCTCGACGCGCTCATCGCGCTGCTCGAGCCATGGGCGCGGCAGCTCGGCCAGCGCGCCGACCCGCCCCGAACCCGGCCGCTGTCAGCTGCGGCCAACGTCACACAGGCTGCCCCGTCGCTTTCAACTGCGGCCGGCGTTGCGCAGCCTGCCCCGCGGCTGTCAGCTTCGGCCAGCGGCGCGCAGGCTGCCCGGTCGCTGACCCCGCAGCCCATGGCGGCAGTGATCCCGCTCGACGCGGCGCGGGCCGCGCGCTCGCTGCCCGCTGGCTCGAGCGCAGGGGCTGGTACGGACAGCGCCACGGAAGCTTCAGCTGCGCCGTCCGCGCATGCCACGCGCGCTGGCGGCGCGCCCGGTGTAGACGCGGGCCTCGCGCATGGCGCTGTGCCTTCTGCCGCGAGTGGCGGCGGGAGCTCGCCCGGTGCAGAGCGGCTTTCTGACCTCTCTGCACGCGCTTCGACCTCCTTCCCGGCGTCCGCGCAGTCGCTGCAGCCGGTGGTCAAGCCCGCGACGCGGACGCGTCCGCCGCTGTGGGCTGCGACGTGGCCGCCCGATCCAGGAGAGCGCCGCCGGCGGACATCGGTCGGGGTGACGCTGGGAGCGCTGGCGATCATCGCGATCGCGGGCGCAGCGCGCAGCCGCAACGAGGCCGAGGCGTCTGCGCCGCGCACAGCTGCAGCAGCGCAGCCCCCCGCCGTCGTGCCATCGCCGCACGACCCTCCCCTCGCCGCCCCCGCGGCGGAGCCAATCGCGCCGGCCGAGCAGAGCGCGCCCATCGCGGCGCCGCTCGCCGAACGCGCAGACGCCGCGCAGGCCGATCCCGCCCCGCCGCCGAAGGCGATCCCCGCTCGCAAGGCCGCGCGGGCACGGCGCTCCCGACGCGCGCCCGAGCGCGCTGCCGAAGGCGCGCCGAATCCGGCGTGCACCCCGAACTACGTGTTCGACGCCCAGGGCGAAAAGCACTGGAAGCCCGAGTGCTTCTGACAGCTCCGAGACACAGCATGCAACAGCAGCTCATCCGCGCTCTCCTCCACGCTCTCTCTGCCTGCGCGCTGCTCACCGCGGCGCGCGCCGCCGCGGAGCCTTCCGACCCGGACATCGCAGAGTGCCTGGCGAGCTACGAACGCTCGGTGACGTTGCGCACCGCACACGCCTTGCGCGCGGCGCGAGGCGCGCTCCTGACGTGCGCGGCGCCCACGTGTCCCGCCGACGTCCGCAACGAATGCGCGCTGCGCGTGAGTGAGGTGAACAGTCAGATCCCCACGCTCGTGTTCGAGGCGCTCGACCATGAGCGCAACGATCTGAGCGCGGTCAAGGTCAGCATGGACGATCAACCGCTCGCGGAGAAGCTCGATGGCAGCGCGCTGTCGGTCGATCCCGGCGAGCACCGCTTCGTGTTCGAGGTCGCAGGCTCTCCCGCCGTCGAGAAGCGCCTGGTGATCCGCGAGGGCCAGAAGGACCGGCGCGAGCGCGTGGTGCTCGGGCCCGAGCCGCTGCGCGCGCCCGAGCCAGATCACATCGCGGTGCCGCTCCAGCCATTGCACGAGCCCGAACCGAAGACGGGCGACAGTGCCAAGCGGGTGATCGGCGCGGTGATCACGGCGGTCGGCGTCGCTGGGCTGAGCGTGGCGCTCTACGAGCAGGTCGTCGCGCGGCGTCGCTACGCGGAGAGCCAGCGCGCGGCGCAGAGCCAGGATCTCGGCACCCGCGCCACCACCCATGCCCTCTACGAACAGGCAGAGCACGCGCAGACGTTCGCGTTGATCAGCGGCGGCCTCGGCGTCGCCGCTGCGGCCACCGGAGCGTATCTGCTCGTCAGCAGCATGCTCGAGGACGGCACCGAGAGCGCGCCTCGCACCGGCGCGCGGCTCTCGCCCTGGTTCGCAGCTGCCGGCGGCGGGCTGTCCTGCAAAGGGAAGTTCTGAGCATGTCACCACGCATTCACGCGCTCTTCCTGTGCGCCGGGGCAGCCCTGCTGCCGGCGTGCATCGGCCCCGAGCCGAGCTTGTCGCCGCTCTCGACTGACGCCGGCTTCGTCGAGCTGCAGTCCGACGCCGCCGTAGCCAACAACGTCAGCCCCGAGCCTGCAGCTCGTCGCGGCGGGTCTCCCGCAGCGAGCCCGAGCGCCGGGCGCAAGGCGCCAGCTGCGAGCGGCGGCGCGGGCTCGAGCAGCGAGCCCATGAGCCGCGAGGACGCCGGCAGCATGTCGGAGCCTCAGCCCAGCGCGGGCTCCATGTCCGTGACGGGCGGCGCAGGTGCAGCTGCCGCCGCGGGAAGCGGCGGGGCGCCAGCCATCCCAGCGCAATGTGGCGACGGCCTGACCCAACCGGACGAGCAGTGCGACGACGGCAACCTGTCCGATGCAGACGCCTGTCTATCCAACTGCCAGGCCGCGCGCTGCGGCGACGGCGCCGTATTCAGCGGCGTCGAGCAATGCGACGACGCCAACAAAGTCGAGAGCGACGCGTGCCGCAACAACTGTGTCGCGGCAGCGTGCGGCGACGGCGTGCTTCAGACGGGCATCGAAGCCTGCGACGACGGCAATCGCATCGACGGTGACGCCTGCCGCAATGCCTGCGCCGCCGCGTCATGCGGCGATGGCGTGCTCCAGACGGGCGAAACGTGCGACGACGGCAACGAAAGCGACAACGACGTGTGCCGCAACAACTGCCTGCGTGCACGCTGCGGAGACGGCATCGTCCAGACGGGCGTCGAGCAATGTGACGACGGCAACCGGCTCGACACCGATGCCTGCCGCAACACGTGCGTCCTCGCCACCTGCGGCGACGGCATCGTCCAGCTCGGCGTCGAGCAATGCGATGACCGCAACCGCGTCGACACCGACGCGTGCCGCAACACGTGTGTGCTCGCCAGCTGCGGCGACGGCGTCGTTCGCGCCGGCGTCGAGCTCTGCGACGACGGCAATCGCGCGGACAACGACGTGTGCCGCAATAACTGCACGAAGGCGCGCTGCGGAGACGGCATCGTGCAGGTCGGCGTGGAAGCCTGCGACGACGGCAACCGCATCGACACCGACAGCTGCCGCAACACGTGCGCCGCCGCCAGCTGCGGCGACCGCATCATCCAGGACGGGGCCGAGACCTGCGATGACGGTAACCTGGTCGACACGGACGTCTGCCCCAGCACGTGCCTGCGCGCGCGCTGCGGCGACGCCTTCCTCTACCCCGCCCTCGAGCAGTGCGACGACGGCAACACCAGCGCGACGGACGCCTGCCTCAACACCTGCGAGCTGGCCCGCTGCGGCGACGGCCTCATCCAGGCCGGCGTCGAGGAATGCGACGACGCCAACCGCATCGACACGGACAGCTGCTCCAACAGCTGCACCTCGAACGTCGCCAAGTAGGCCTCAAGGCGCCGAGGCATTCGCCTCGTGCAACGCTCTGAGCAGCTGGGCCTGGTCGAGGGCGATGCCCGTCTTGCGCTGATGCAGCTCGGGCATCCACTCCGCGACCTCCTCCACGGTCGAGCAGATGCGGTAATCGAAGCGCCCCGCGCTCAGCACCCGCATCCCCGTGACGACGCTGCGCACCACGCTCAGCACGAAGCCCGACTGGTTCACGAGCATCGCCACGAGCCCCACGTTGTGGGAGCTGACCATACGCAGCATGGCCGTCCGCGTCGCTTCATCAGGCGCCGATAGCGGCGCCTTGACCAGGTGCACCATCGACATGCCCTGCACGGAAAAGTCGCGGACAGGCTGACTGACCTGCACCAGTCGCCCGACGAGCGCCGCCGTGGGCGGCACATGCCAGACGGTGATCAACACATTCCGCAGCGCAAACGCGCTCATCGTCTCCGGCTCCTGCAGCAGTTGCACTACAGGAACCAGCGAGCGACTTGAAGGCTTGGTCGAGCTCACCTGACGCTTCAGCGTACAAGACTGCTGGCGGCGTTCAATCCCATCCTGTGACGGGCCCGAGGTGGGACATCCACGTTCACCGCCGCTGAACCGGGGTGCGCCGCGCGCTGCACAGTCCCATCGCAGGACCATGCGTAAACCGCGTTGCGTGCTGAAAGGGACAACGATCTGCGGCCTCGACACAGGAGCGAATTGCATGCCCGACTCGACCCCACTGCGGTCCTTCAAAGCGAGGGAAAGGAGTCAGTCATGCTGCGAAGATCGATCGTGGTGGCTTGCGTCTCTATCAGCGCGCTCGCCGCGGGTTGCGAGCCGCAAGCCGGCGAGGCGTATTACGGGGAGCCGTTGCTGCGGATGCGAGGGCAGGTGTCGACGCTCGCTCTGAGCATCGCTCAACCCATCAAGCCGGCGCTCTGTTTCACCGAAACGATTCCCGGAACGTTGAACATCGCCGCGCTTCCTCCCGAGCTCCAGGCGGACTTCGAGGGCGTGGGGTTCGGCGCGTCCCGAACGCGGGCGCACATCATGGACGTGGAGGTGGAAGGCGAGTTTCCGGCCGAGTTCAGCGTCGACGTCTACGCTCCGCCGCCCGCGGCGACGATCAAGCCGCTGTTCACCGGCGAGCCGCCGAGCGCCTGGGGCTACGTCTGCGCCGTGCAAGCGGAGCACGCCGCGATCGCGGAGACGGTGTCCGGGACACAACTATGGACCTGCGACACCGTCGACGGGCCGTGCCGAACCACCAATGTGGTGATGACCGACAGCGGTTCGCGCTACTACGCGGAGCGATTCGCGTGTCCCACGCTAGACACAACTGACTCCCAGTGCGTGGTGAATCGCAGTGGTGAGGTGGCACTGCTGACTGAAACCGGCGGCTTCGAACATGTGGTCGCGCTAGTCTGGGATCCGGAGCTCGTGTACCTTGCCGCCCCTGCGCCACCCGGAAGCTATACGGCATTCAAGCTCGGAGCTCCGGAGGGCTTGCCTGCCGGCTACCACCTACGAAAGCGCTGGATCGGCTATAGCGATTCTCAGTTGGACGAGCAGTACGCGCTCGGCCAAATCGCTGCCCAGCAGCAGGCCATCGTCGAGGCCAACACCATCCACGGTACGAGCTACGACAATCTGCCCGACTATTCGGACGAGAACGGGTTTCACCTTGCGCCACCCGAAGTCATCGACACGTACGAGCGGATCCGCGCTCGAATCGAGATGGAGTCACTCGAGCGACCGGTGCGCTCGTCCATTGCGCCCGATGAGCCGGGTCTGACACTCGACTTGATCGAACAACAGAACTGGCTGGACAGATTTGGTGTCCCGCGACGACTCTTCTAACGCATCACAGGCCAGCCGTTGACGCAACGCAACGATCCCCGAGACGAGCTCTATCGGCTGCACGCGGCGGCTGCATTCCGCCGCGCGCAGCGTCTGCTCGGCAGCGAGGCCGACGCCGACGAGGTCGTTCACGACGTGTTCTTGGCGCTGCTCGAACGACTGGAGCCCATCCAAACGACGGTCGACATCAGCGCGTATCTGTATGGGGCGGTGACACACGCGTGTCTGAACCGCATCCGCAACCAGAAAAATCGACAGCGCTTGCGGGAGGAGCACGCGCACACACTGCGAGCACCGCACAGTGACGGCTCGGGACCGGAATGGGCTCTGACCGCACGTGCGGTGCTCGCGCAACTTCCAGACGATCTCGCCTGCGCTGCGGTTTACTACTACGTCGACGAGCTGTCGCACCGCGAGATCGCGGAGGTCATGGGCTGCTCACGCAGGCACATCGGCAATCTGCTCGCTCGCCTCGCGCGCTGGACCCAGGGGCAGGAGAAAACACTATGCGAGCTGTGAGCGACGCAGACGCGTGCGTCTCGAACCTGGCGCTCGATCGCTGGTTCAGCGGCGCGTTGCCGAGTGAAGATGCGCGTGCGCTGCAGGAGCACCTGACGACTTGTCCGCGCTGCGCGCTCCGCTCGGATGAGCTCGCTCGACAGCGGGCTGCGTTTTACGCGAGGGCCCCGGGCTGGGACAGCTTCGAGCGAGCGCGGCGCCGCGACCGGCGCGGCGGGCGCGGCGCGCTACCGCGCAGTACGAGCTGGGCCTGGAGCGTGCCGCTCGTAGCGGCCGCCTGTGCGCTCGGGATCGAGCTGGGCATTCGGCTGGAGCCCGACCAGAGCTCGAGCGCGGCGTCGGTCCGCAGCAAGGGCGCGCCGTCGATCGGGTTTTACGTGAAACGCGGAGAGCACATCCGTCGCGGCAGCTCGGGAGAGCTCGTGCAGCCGGGCGAGCTCGTGCGCTTCACGTACTCGGCCGAGCGACCGCTGCACTTCGCTCTGCTGCACGGCGACGCGGCGGGCGCTGCGGTCCACTACCCGAAGCCCCATCACCCGGACAAGCTCGAGGCGGGCCGCGACGTGCCGCTCGACTTCAGCATCCGGCTCGACGCGTTGCTCGGCACCGAGCGCGTGTACGGCGTGTTTTGCGACGCCCCCATCCCCGTCGAGTCGCTGCGCGCGGAGCTTCAGCGAACCGGCCACATTCCAGACCTGCCCCACTGTCAGGTCGATTCGCTCGTGCTCCACAAGAGGTCGCAGTGAAGCTGTGGGCGGCCGCGCTGGCGGCGATGCTGTTGGCCAGCGTGACCGCTCACGCGCAGGCACGCGTCGAACGCTTCGCGGTCGTGATCGGCAATAACCTCGGCACCGCGCGGGAGATGCCGCTGCGCTACGCGGAGTCGGACGCCGCGCGCGTGCTGGAGGTGTTGACGCGTCTCGGCGACTTCGATCCGCTGAACAGTGTGCTCCTGCGCGGCCAAGATGCCGGGAGCGTTCGCAAGGCGCTCCTCACCATCAACGGGCGGATCCGCGAGGTGGTGTCACAGCCGGATACGCAGGCCGTGTTGGCCGTGTACTACTCGGGTCACGCCGACGGCCAGGCGCTGCATCTCGGCGGAACCGAGCTCCCGCTGTCCGAGCTGCGCGACATGGCGCGCGGCTCGGCGGCGAACTTCCGGCTCGTGATCGTCGATGCTTGTCGATCGGGGTCGTTGACGCGCGTGAAAGGCGGCCAGGCCGAGCCGGCGTTCGCGCTGAGCACGTATGAGCCCGCGCCACCGGTCGGCGATGGTCTCGCATTCTTGACTGCGAGCTCGGCGCACGAGGACGCGCAGGAGTCCGACGACCTGCAGGGCGCGTTCTTCACGCACGCGTTCATCTCGGGTTTGCTCGGCGCCGCAGATGCGGACGACGATGGTGCGGTCGTGCTCGATGAAGCGTATCGCTACGCGTACGATGCCACTCTGCGCTCGACGAGCCGTACCGTCGCGGGCTCGCAACACCCGACGTTTCAATATGATCTGCGAGGCCGCGGCGAGCTCGTGTTGACGCGCCCGCGCTCGCACGCAGCCGAGCGCGCGCACTTCGATGTTCCGCCGGGGTTCGGGCTCATGCTGATGCGGCACGGGATCGCCGGCCCGGTGGTCGCAGAGTTGGAGCCCGCGGAGAAGCGGCGCACTCTGAGTCTCGAGCCGGGCCGATATTTCATCCGCATGCGCGCGCCCGACGTCATGTACGAGGGGCACGTCGAAGCCAGCTCGGGCACTTCACGCGCGCTCGACGTGCGCGAGCTCACCCGCATCGAATACGCCCAGCTCGTTCGCAGGCGCGGCGCCGGCAGCGAGCGCGCACACGGGATCGAAGCGGGGATGAGCATGCGCTCCAGCCTGCCGAATGCGAAGGCCGCGTGCCTCGGGGGTTTCGCGGGTGTCGCAGTGGACTGGAGCGGCTTCGGCGTCCGCACGCGCTTCAGCACCTGTTACAGCGAGCTGCAAAACCCGGTGCTGACGAGCGACGTGATGGCCTTCGACGTGGCGGCGCAGGTCTACCGCGCGTGGGATGTCGCGTGGCTGACGCTCGAAGTCGGCGTGGGCGCAGGCGTCTCGCTGTTCAGCCAGCGCTTCAACACGGCGGGCGTGGCGCCCACCCGCCTGAGCACGGTCCCGTTCGTGAGCCTGGGCGCAGGCGCCCAAGCCAACCTACCGGCAGGCTTCTACGCCGGCCTCGGCCTGGCAGGCGAAACGCACTTCATGCGAGTAGCAGGCAACATCGACGACCCAGCCCCCCTAATAGCCGCCTTCGCAGTGAGAGCCAGCCTATCCGCCGGCAAACGCTTCTAGCTTTGCAAGGCAACGGCAAACGCGCCGGTTCAGCAGCGCGTTTGCCGTGTCGTCATTCACTTCACCGTGAACGCGTTCAGCGAGTTGCCTGCCGCCACGTAGATGCGGCCCTTCGCTGCCATCGGTGTTTGGAACTTGCTCGTCGTCCCGGCGCCGTCGACCGAAGCGACGGGCATACCGTTTTCGCCGTTGAAGCCCACGAGCTTCCCGCCAGCCACGTACCAGACGACGGTGTCCGCCATGCCATCTGTCGACGTGGCGATCGGCGAGGTGTTGCCCGACGAGCCCGCGCACCACGCGACGCTCATCTTCGGCGGCGAGGCTGCATCGATCTTGAACGCGCCGATGTATCCCGAACCGCTGCCGCACCCCATGACCATCGAGGTGTTGGTGCGGAACGCGACGAACGTGCCAGTCGGTGTCGTGTACGCGGTGGCCGCTTGAATGAAACCGCCTTGCAGGCTGCCGCTCGCCAGCATCTTGGTATCGAGCTCACCGCCCATGCCGCCAAGGTTTTCCTGGCTGAGCAGGTACGCGGCCCCGTTCTTGCCAAACGCCAGAACCAGATCCGATGGCGTTGCGCCGGGCACGCTGAAGAGCAGCGGCCCGCTGCCGCCGAGATCGAGGTCGCCCTGATCGAGCGCCTTCCAGTTCTCGGGCGCGAAGAAGTCCTTCGTCGCGCTCTCCTCGACGTTCGCCAGCGCAGGGTTCAGCCGAACGATCGCGTTGCCGTGCCCCCAGGTCGCCGGACTGCTCAGGATGCCGCCGGAGTCTGACATCGTGTTGCCAGTGGCCGCGTAGACGGACTTTCCGTCACTCGCCACGCCGCCGGGCGCCCAGATACCGCCAGCTTTTGCCTTGGTGGCCCAGCCCGTCGGCGTTGCGCCCGAGGCGTTGAGCGGGACGCCGATCACCCAGCCGTGATAGGCGCCGCAGTCTCCGTAGTGGCCGCCGTATGGGATGTAGAGCGTGTTGTTGACGATGGTGAGCGCGCCGCGCTGGTTCTGCTCCGCCGAGTTGAAGGCCAATGAGCCGGCCTTGACGGTGCTCAGATCCACCGGGAAACCAGGCTTGATCTCGCCGTCGTCCAGCCCCAGCGCGTAGACTTGGTGCTTGGGCCCAGGCGTCATCGCCGCGACGTAGAGCGTCTTGCTCGCGGCGTCGATCACCGGAGTTCCAGTGACGCCGAGCGGCTTGATGTTGCCGCAGGGCAGACCCGTGCTGACAGGCATGGCCAACGTCTTGCGCCAGACGACGGATGCGTCTGCGGCGTTGAAGGCGGTGACTTCGTTTTGCTCGGTGGCGGTGATGACGAGGTCTTTGCCCTCGCCTTCCCAGAACAGCGGTTGCGCGTACGTGGGGCCAGCTACGGTGGCGTTGAAGGCTGCGTCCTTCTTGATCATCGCCGCTGCCGCGCGCGTGAACGTCGGATCGACGTACAGGCCGGTACGCTTCGCGTTGCCGTGATACTCGAGCACGTTGGCAGCGCCGCCGCTTGGCGTGGGCGGCGTCGTGGCTGGACCACCTCCCGCGGGCGGTGCCCCGCTGCCGCCAGCGGCGGCGGGGCCGGTGCCAGCCGTCGGCGTGGCGGGCGTGGTCGCACCGCGGCCGCTCGTAGCGGCGGAGGTGCCTCCCGTCGCAACCGGACTGCTCGTCCCGGCACGCGGCGCAGTGCCCGTACCGGTGCCCGCCGTGGGGGCGCCGGCGACCGTGCCGCCCGCAGCCGGGCTCGGCGCCGTGATGCCCGTGCCAGCGGCGCTAGTGGCGCCTGGCGTCTGGGTGTCAGACGAGCTGCTGCACGCAGCCATCAATGCACAACCCAGGATCAGATTGTGCGCTCGGTTTACGCACTCACTCGCGTTCTTACGATGTCGAAGCATGTCAGCGATGTCCCTCTGTCCCGCGCAGGAGCTGATCGCGTACCATGCCTGCACACACACTGCACAAGTCCGCAGATATGGACCCCAAGACGGTGCCGGGGCCCGGCCTGTATCGAGGCGTGCGCAGGGTGTAAGTTGCAGGCCCGTCCAGGGGACTTACGTTGCCTGTATGGCTACCAGTCCCGTGCAACCGGTTTCGCAGTCGGCTGCTTCTTCGCGGACGATTGCACATATCGTGTACGCGCTGCATGCGCTCAGCTTGTGCATTGGGGCGTGGACTACGGCTACCGTGGTCGGAACATTCCTGTTCGGCTGGCCGTCGATCATCGCCGTGATCCTGAACTACGTGTACCGCGGGGATGCCGAGGGGACTTGGCTCGAGTCTCACTTCAGCTGGCAGATCCGAACGTTCTGGTGGGCGCTCTTGTGGTCGGCACTGGTCGGCGGCGTCTCGCTCGTGCTGATGCTGGTGCTCGTGGGTTTCGTCACGTGGCCCGTGGGCTTCTTCCTGCTCGGCATCTGGGCGAGCGTGCGCATCGTGCGCGGTTGGTTGCGGCTGCAGCGCGGCGTGGCGATGTGAGCGGCTCGCTCGGGCGTGGTCCGATTCCTGCGTTTGGCGTCCGCAGGAGGACTTCGCCATGGAAGCTGTGGAGCAGATGCTGTCTACGACGCCCAATGAGCCGGGCCTCAGCCGAGTGAACCTCTCTGCGTGCATCGATGCGTGCGTGGCGTGTGAGCTGGCCTGTGTCGCATGTGCGGACGCTTGCCTCGGCGAGTCGCAGGTGGCTGCGCTACGCAAGTGCATCCGCTTGAACCTCGATTGCGCCGACGTGTGCGGCACCACGGCGCGCCTCTTGTCGCGCTCGCTCGAGCCGCAAGAGGATCTGATCCGCGCGCAGCTCGAGCTTTGCGTCCGCGCTTGCAAGGAGTGCGGCGCGGAGTGTCACAGCCACGCCGGTATGCACGCGCACTGTCGCGTGTGCGGCGACGCGTGTCGCGCCTGCGAGGAGCACTGCCGCAAGCTACTGCGCGAGCAGAGCGGCGCGCTGCCATGAGCGCGTGAGAGCTGCGGAAACGAGGACAACAGGCTCGTCGAGCTCGTGCCGCACTCGAGCCACGACGCCGCGCGCGCTGAGCAGACCCCAGACGGGGTAGTGCCCGGAACCCGAGCACTGGCAAACTTCCGCGGGGCGGAGCGCTGAGATAGGCTGCTCGGCATTCAAACACCGCACGGACGTCGAGCCGATGCGGCCAGCACTGAGGTGGGTCATGCGTGAGATTCGCTTGGCAGTCGTCCTCGCTCCGTTCGTGCTCTTCGCCGCCTGTACGCGCGACAAGCCGGAAGAGCCCAAGGCCGGACCGGAATCCAAACAGGAGACACAATTCGCGCCCGCGACCGCAGCAGCACCCGAGGAGGTCAAGATCGGTCAAACGATGCCGTACAGCGGGCCCGCTTCGGCGTACGGCACGATCGGACGCGTGCAGGCCGCATACTTCAAGAAGATCAACGATGAAGGCGGCGTCAATGGACGCAAGCTGAACCTCATCAGTCTGGACGATGCGTACAGCCCACCGAAGACCGTGGAGCAAGTGCGGCGCCTCGTCGAGCAGGAGAAAGTTGCCTTCGTGTTCAACTCGGTGGGCACTGCAGCCAACAGCGCGGTGCACAAATACCTGAACACGAAGCAGGTGCCACAACTGTTTGTGTCCACGGGCGCGACCAAGTGGGGAGATCCACAGAACCATCCCTGGACCATCGGGTTCAACCCGACCTATCAGCTGGAGGGTAAGACGTACGCCAAACACATTCTGGCGAATCGTCCGAAGGCCAAGATCGCGGTGCTCTACCAGAATGATGACTACGGCAAGGATCTGCTGCACGGACTCAAGGAAGGGTTGGGGGACAAGGCCAAGAAGATGATCGTGGCCGAGTCCACCTACGAGGTGAGCGACGCGACGGTCGACTCCCAGATCGCCACCCTGGCCGGCTCCAAAGCGGACACGTTCGTGAACATCGCTACGCCCAAGTTCGCGGCCATGGCATTGCGGCGCATCCACGACACCGGCTGGAAGCCGTTCCACTACCTGAATCAGGTCGGCGCATCGATCACGTCGGTGATCATGCCTGCCGGTCCGGAGAAGGCCGTGGGCGCGCTCACCATCGGCTACTTCAAGGATCCCAACGATCCGCAGTACGCCAACGATCCGGCGACGCAGCGCTATCGCGAGTTCATGAAGAAGTACTACCCGGAAGGCGATCCGAAGGACGGCACCAATACGTACGGCTACATCGCAGCGCAGGTGGCCGTGCAAGTGCTCAAGCAATGCGGCAGCGACGTCTCACCGCAGAACATCATGAAGCAGGCTGCGAGCCTGAAAGACTTCGCGCCCGAGATGCTGCTGGACGGCATCACCATGAACACCTCGCCCACGGACTTCTTCCCGTTCGATCAGGTGCAGATGGTGAAGTTCAACGGCAAGAACTGGGAGCCACAGGGTGAGGTGATCAAGGTAGACTGACGTGCGCAGCACACACGGGCGAGGCAGCACTTAGCTATCGCCCGTGTTTGTCCTTCAACTTGTCGTGCGTCTGCCCCCACAATGAGACAGGCCGATCTCGTGGCGGGATCGGGGGTGGAGGAACGCATGCGACGAGTGTTGCTGCTCGCAGTGTTGTGCGCGCTGAGTGTGTCCTGCAGCTCCAAGAAGCACTCCGCGAGTGGGAACCCACCCGACGCGGGCGCGCAGGATGGCGGCAACGCAGGCGAGAGCGGCTCCGACTCCAGCTCCGGCTCCGGCGCAGCAGCCAGCGGCGGCAGAGATGCGCGCGGCGGTGCCGGCTCGAGCGCGGCAGGTGGGCGCAACGGCTCTGCCGCTGGCAGCGGCGGACGCGTCGCTCCGAACCCCGGCTGCGCGCCGTTTGGACAGATGTGTCAGGGCGCAGGCGACTGCTGCTCCGGCGTGTGTGATGCGAGCACCGGCCTGTGCGTCTCGTCGGCCACGCAATGCACGCCGTCGGGTGAGGCCTGCGCGGGCGCGACGGAGTGCTGCTCCCTGAGCTGCCTGCAGGGTGTGTGCAGCGACTCGGTCTGTGTGTCCGACGGTTCCAGCTGCGCGGTCGACGCAGAGTGCTGCGGCGGTCGCTGCGAGAGCGGCAGCTGCCAGGCGCTGAACACGACCTGCAAGACCGGCGGCAACACCTGTTCCGGCAACAGCGAGTGCTGCTCGAAGCTGTGCAGCGACGGCCACTGCCAGCTCGCGAGCTCCTTCTGCGTGCAGAGCGGCGACGTGTGCAGCCGCGGCGAGGACTGCTGCTCGGGCAGCTGCAGCATCGCGGACGGCGAGAGCCTCGGCACGTGCACGCTCCCTGCGAGCGGCGCAGCGAACTGCTCCGGTGAGGTAGACGGCACGATCTGCAGCGGCTGCGGCAGCTGCTGCAGCCGCTTGTGCGCGCCCTACGCGGACACCGGCATCTCCGTGTGTCAGCCCGCGAGCGGCTGCCATCCGACCGGCGGTCTGTGCCGCGAGGACAAGGATTGCTGCGGCGTCGCGAACACCGGCCTGCCCGGGGAAGGCAACGTGCGCTGTCAGAAGGACGCCGGTGCCCTGATCGGCGTGTGCCGCAACCCCACGGGCTGCAATCCACAGGGCAACGTCTGCCACTACAAGAACTACGTCTGCGACATCTCCTCCGCGCGCAACGACTGCTGCGCGGCGCCTGGCAACTCCGGTGTCTGCCAGCTCGACCGTCTGGGCGTGCCGCGCTGCAATGGCCTCGGCGACAGCTGCCGCGCCGCAGGCGAGACCTGCGCGTCGGCCGACGATTGCTGCGACGATCGCCCGTGCACGGCAGACGCGAGTGGTGTGCTGCGCTGCGGCTCTGCGAGCTGCGTGCCGAGCGGCGGCAGCTGCACCATCACCGGCGACTGCTGCCGCGGCTCGACCTGCGTCACGGCCGCGGGCTCGTCGCGCGGCACGTGCAGCACGCCGCCGACGGCGACGGCCGGCGCGGGTGGCGCCGGTGGCTCCAACACCGGGGGCAGCGCTGCGGGTGGCACGAGCGGACGCTCCGGTAGCGGCGGCGCAGGCTCGAGCGCCACGACCGGGGGCACCGGCGGCTCTTCGGACTCAGCCGGCGGCGGCGCACCCACGCCCTGCTCCCAATACGGCCAAAACTGCGGCAGCAGCGACGATTGCTGCACCGGGACCGCGTGCAACGACGGCCTGTGCATCATCACGCCGGGCTAGCCCACACCGCCGAGCGCGCGCCCTCCTGTGCGCTCGAGCGCAGGACTGGCGGGCTGAGCCCTGGCTGGACGGCCGGTCGGTGACCGGCCCGTCCGCCTTTCGCAACCTACACCGTCCCAGATCACGCCATTTGCGCTAAAACGGCGCTCATGGAACACGATGTGGTGGTTACGGGCATGGGCGTGTGTTGCCACATGGGCGACGACCTTCAATCCATTCTGGGCAAGCTCCGCGAGGGCAAGTCGGAGCCGTTCCAGCGCTACGAGCAGGCCGCGGCGCTGGACGCGCGCTGTACCCTGATCGGCAAATACCCCGGCGACCTGAGCGACAAGGCGCTCGGGATCGAGAAGTCGGTGGGCCGCTTCATGGGCCGCGCGACCCGGCTCGGACTGCGGGCCAGCCGCGATGCGCTGGCGCAGGCGAATGTGAGCACGAGCGACTTGGGCGTGATCTTCGGCAGCGGCAGCGGCGACGTGGACACGCACCGCGAGATCGCCAGCAAGCTCGAGCAGACCAAGAGCATGCGCAAGGTCTCGCCGTTCGCGGTGCCCAAGATCATGGCCTCCACCGCCTCCGCCAACCTGGCGAACGCGCTGAAGGCCGGCGGGCCCAGCGCCACGGTCACGGCAGCCTGTGCGGGCGGTGCCTGGAACATCGCCGTGGGCGCGATGCTGGTGCGCTCGGGGGCGGCTGCGCGCGTACTGGTCGGCGGCTGCGAGACCGTCGATCCGCACTTCCACGCCGGCTTCGACTCCATGCGCGCGTACAACGGCTCGGACAACGACCGGCCGGACGTCGCGTCTCGACCCTACGCCGCAGATCGCGAGGGCTTCATCTTCTCCGAAGGCGCAGGCGCGCTCGTGCTCGAGTCTCGCGCCAGTGCCGCTGCGCGCGGCGCGCAGATCCTCGGCGTGCTGCAAGGCTTCGGCATGTCTTCAGACGGCGAGGGCGAGATGGTCTCGCCGTCCTCCGACGGCGCATACCGCGCGATGCTCGCCGCGCTGAGCGGCGCTGGTGTGACCCCCGAGAGCATCGACTACGTGAACACGCACGGCACCTCCACACCTGCGGGTGACGTGGGCGAGGTCGAAGCCATCCGGCGCGTGATGGGCGGACGGCACGTGCCGTATTCGTCGACCAAGGGCTACACGGGCCACACCGTCTCGGCGGCAGGCGCGATCGAGGCCGTGTTCACGATTGCCATGCTGCGCGGCGGCTGGATCGCGCCGTGCGTGAACATCCAGACGTTGGAGCCGAAGCTCACCGACTACGCGCCCGTGATGCGCTGTCAGAACGCCGACCTCAAGCTGGCGCTGTCGAACTCGTTCGGCTTCGGCGGCACGAACATCTCGCTCGTGCTGGCCAAGGCCTGACCGCGAGACACGGCCCACGCAGCGAGCCATGGCTGAGGATCTCAGCCATGGCGCGCACGCCGTGATCACGCAGCCGAGGGCTCCGCGCGTCGCGGGCCATCTACGAAGATCAGCGCGATCAGTGTGATCAGCCCGGCAGCCGACAGGTAGTAGCCCACCGCCGGCAGGCCGTAGTGGCTCGCGAGCCAGGTCGCCGCGTACGGCGCGAGCGACGCACCCACGATGCCCGCGAGGTTGAACGTGAGCGACGCGCCGGTGTAGCGCACCGCGGTCGGGAACAGCGCGGCGAGCGCGGTGCCGAGCGGACCGTACGTCAGGCCCATGAGCGCCAAGCCGAGTGACAGGTACAGCAGCACGCCCCACGAGCTGCCGGATGCGAACAGCGGCGCGAGCACCAGCCCGAACGCGATGATGCCGACCGTCGCCCAGATGATCATGCGCCGGTTGCCGCGCCGATCGGCGAGCACCGCGGACAGCGGGATGGTCAGCGCGAAGAACACCACGCCGATCATCTGCAGGATCAAGAAGTGCGTGCGCGAGTAGCCGAGCGCGCTCGTGCCCCAGCTCAAAGAAAACACGGTCATCAGGTAGAACAACACGAACGTGGCCGTGGCCGCGAACGTGCCGAGCAGGAGCGTCAGCGGCTGCTGCGTGATCACCGTCAGCATGGGGATGCGCACGCGCTCGTGGTTGTCGATGGCGCGCTGGAACGCCGGCGTCTCGCTCAGGCGCAGTCGTACGTACAGCCCCACGAACACGAGCAGCGAGCTCGCGAGGAACGGGATGCGCCAGCCCCACGCGAAGAACTGCGCGTCGTCCATCAGCGTGGTGAGCAAGAGGAAGATGCCCGTGGAGCACACGAAGCCGAGCGGCGCGCCGAGCTGCGGGAACATGCCGTACCATGCGTGTTTGCCCGGCGGCGCATTCTCCGTTGCGAGCAACACCGCACCACCCCACTCGCCTCCGAGGCCGAGGCCCTGCCCGAAGCGGCACAGCGCGAGCAAGGACGGCGCCCACAGCCCGATACTCTGGTACGTGGGCAACATGCCGATGACCACGGTCGACAGGCCCATGGTCAAGAGCGCGGCCACGAGCGTCGCCTTGCGGCCCACGCGGTCGCCGAAGTGTCCGAACACCGCGGAGCCCACGGGGCGAGCGAAGAACGCGAGCGCAAACGTCGCGAGCGATTGCAGGGTGGCGGACGCCGGATCGCCCGCCGGGAAAAACAGCTTCGGAAACACCAGCACCGCGGCCGTGGCGTAGATGTAGAAGTCGAAGAACTCGATGGTAGTGCCCACCAAGCTGGCGAAGAGCACGCGGCGCGGAGAGTTTCCCGCCGCGGGCTCAGGCGATGTTTGCGACATGAAGACCTGCAAGGTAACGGCCGCACATCCGGCCGGCGCGGCACCATACAGCAGAGCGCCCGCACTTGTAATGCGGGCCGGATTGCGCTTCGATGCGCGCCGTGTCCGCCGCCCTCCGCAGCCATCCGTCCGCGTTCATGACAGGAGCGCGGTGGACAGTCGTCTTGGGGTGCCTCTTTGCGGGCGCGTACCTGTACGCGTTTCCGTACCAGGCCACGCTCAACAACCCCAACGAGAACGTGCGCTTCTACATGACCGCAGCGCTGGTCGAGTCCGGCACGTACGCGATCGACGCGCCGCGCGCGCGCTGGGGTTGGGTGAACGATGCGGCCATCCACGACGGTCACGTGTACAGCGTGAAGGCGCCCGGCACGAGTCTGCTCGGGGTGCCCGGCTACGCCGCGTACACGGCGCTGTGTCGCAGCACCGGCCGAGCCTACGATCGCAGCGAGGCGCTGTGGGTGTGCCGCGTGACCGCCTCGATCCTGCCCACGCTCGCAGGCATCTACCTGTTTTACGCCTTCCTGCGGCGCCGTGGCTATCCACCGGTCCTCTTGCTCGCGACCACGATCTCCGTGTGGCTCGGGTCGCTCTTGTACGGCTACGGCATGTTGTTCGTGAGCCACACACTGAGCGCGGTGGTGGCGTTCGCGGCCTTTGCGTTTCTGTACGAGGTGGAGCGCGGGGAGCGCCGAGCCTCGCTGCTGTCAGCTGCAGCGCACGGCGCATTGGCGGCGGCCGTCACGTGGTTCGAGTATCCGGGTGTGGTGTGTAGCGCTGCGCTGTTCGGCTACGCATTGTACGCGCTGCGCGGCTTGCCGCTGCGAGCCGCCTTCGTGCTCGGGGGCGTGTTGCCGGCGCTGTCGGTGATGCACTTCCAGCGCTCGGCGTTCGGCAGCGCGTTCACGCCTGGCCATCGCTTCGTGGAGACAGCGGCGTTTCGCGCCGCGCACGAGCAGGGACTGTACGGCGCCGTGGGGCCTAGCGCGGAGGCGCTGTACGGCCTGTTGCTCGATCCGGGCGCAGGCCTGTTTCCTCTCACGCCCCTGTGCTGGTTCGCGCTCTACGGCGCCGTCCACTTGTGCCGAGCGCGGCAGACGCGGGCCGCCGGCGTGACCGTGTGCGCGCTGTGCGTGCTCAGCGTGCTCGCGATCGCGTCCATGAACAACTGGCGGGGCGGCTGGACGATCGGACCGCGCTACCTCGCCGTGTGCGTGCCATTTCTCGGCTTCGCCGCGCTGCACGGGCTCTCGCAGCTCGCCCAGCTCGCACCGGTTTGGGCGGAGGGCGCAGCGCTCGGCTGCAGCGCTGCGGCGCTCGTGGCGTCCGGCATCCCATCTGCGTATTACCCGCATCTGCCGCCCGAGCTGACCCGGCCGTTGCCGCAGCTGTTCGCGCCGCTCATCGCGCACGGCTTCGCGCCGCTCAACTTCGGCAACGTGCTCGGCGTGTGGGGCGGCGCGTCCATGTTGCCGCTGCTCGGCATCGCGCTCGTGCTTCTGGTCTGCACGCTCGTGAGCGCCGAGAAGCCTGCAGCTGTCGGCGGCATCGCGCTGCTGACCGCGGCGCTGTGCCTCTTGCCCCTGTGGATCCGGCCGCGGGCCGAGCCCGGCGTGCAAAAGGCCGTGGCTTTCGTCACGGGGCGCTTTTTCCCGAGCGGGCACGACCGAGCAGCGCGCCTGCACGCCTCCCTGCGAGCCGCAGGTGCAGTCGCGGACCCGCGCGACTGGGAGAGCCTACGTCAGCTCTACCTCGCGCAGGGTCGAGAGCGCGAAGCTGCCCAGGCCGCACAACGCCGCTGAACGTGCCCCACCTCCGCCCGGGCCGACCGCTGGTCGAAAAGCGGCACGGCGTGTGCCGGGTCGAGTATGTAGGCACACTCCAGGAGGCGGCCACCGCAACGCCGGACACACGAGGTGCCGATGAGCCAGAAGAAGCCGAAGCGTCCCGCGCGTGCAGCCAAGACGCAGAGCAAGCGCAGCAACGCGACCGCTGCGAGCCGGGACAAACGCAGCAGCGGCCGGAAGCCACCTGCGCTGGCAGCGCCCGCCTCCCCCAGCCCCGCAGCGCCCGAGCCTGAGGTCAGCGCCGAAGGCCCCCATGCAGAGCGTGCGCACTTCTTTCCGGTGGTCGGCATCGGCGCGTCCGCGGGCGGCCTGCAGGCCATGGAGCAGTTCTTTCGCAACGTGCCGCCCACGAGCGGCGTGGCGTACGTCGTGGTTCAACACCTCGACCCGAACCCGAGCGGCACCCTGCCCGCGCTGTTGCAGCATTTCGCGCCCATCCCCGTGAAGCAGGTGCAAGACGGGGTCAAGGTCGAGCCGGATCACTGCTACGTGATCCCACCGAACTTCGACATGTCACTGATGCACGGCACGCTGTACTTGCTGCCGCAAGCCACTCCGAGGCGCCTCAACCTACCCATCGACTTCTTCTTCCGCTCGCTCGCCAGCGATCAGCGGGAACGTGCCATCGCGGTCGTGCTGTCGGGCATGGGCTTCGACGGCACGATCGGACTGCGCGCGATCAAGGAGCGCGGCGGCGCGGTGTTCGTGCAGGCGCCGGGCTCGGCCCAATACGACAGCATGCCGCGCAGCGCCATCGATGCGGGGCTGCCCGACATGGTGGCTCCTGCCGAGGAGCTGCCGGGGCACATCCTCGCGTACCTGCAGCACACGCATTTCTTCGGGCGCCGCAGCGAAGCGGACCGATCGCACAGCGCGATCGAGAAGATCTTCGTGCTCTTGCGCAACCAGACCGGCAACGATTTTTATCTATACAAGCGCAGCACCATCCAGCGCCGCATCGAGCGCCGCATGGGCCTGCACCAGATCGACACTGTCGATCAGTACGTCAAGTTCCTGCGCGAAAACCCGCGAGAGATCGACCTGCTCTTCAAGGAGCTGTTGATCGGAGTAACCAGTTTCTTCCGCGACCCGCAAGCGTGGGAGACGCTGCAGAAGGACGTGCTGCCGCGCATGATCGCGGACCATTCAGGCCCTGGACCGCTGCGCGCGTGGGTGACCGGCTGCTCCACGGGCGAAGAAGCTTATTCCCTTGCGATGGCCTTCCGTGAGGCCGCCGAGTGTTTCAAGTCGACGAAGAGCGTCAGCCTCCAGATCTTCGCGACGGACCTGGACCGCGACCCCATCGAGAAAGCACGCCAGGGCGTGTACCTGGAAAGCATCGTCGCGGATGTGTCTCCGGAACGGCTGCGGCGCTTCTTCGTGCAGGAAGAGCGCGGCTACAGGGTGAGCCGCGACATTCGCGAGATGGTCGTGTTCGCGCCGCAAAACCTGATCATGGACCCACCGTTCACCAAGCTCGACATTCTGACGTGTCGCAACTTGCTGATCTACCTTTCGAGCCAGCTGCAGAAGAAGCTGATCCCACTGTTTCACTATAGCTTGAACCCTGAAGGCGTTTTGTTTCTGGGCAGTGCCGAGACGGTGGGTTCGTTCTCCACGTTGTTTCACCCCCTCGACGCCAAGAGCCGCCTCTACGGGCGCATGGAGCAGCCTGCTGTCAGCACGCCGTTCGAGTTGCCGTATATCGTTCCGTCCGCCACGGCCGAGCCTTCGCGCACTGCGGACAGTGAACGGCCGCCAAGCAACGCCCCACCCGTGATCAACCTGGAGCGCCTCGCGGATCGCGTGATCGTGCAGCGCTTCGCGCCACTGTGCGTGCTGTGCAACGACAAGGGCGACATCCTGTACGTGAGCGGACGCGCGGGGAAGTACCTCGAGCCTGCCGTGGGCAAAGCCAACCTGAACATCTTTGCCATGGCGCGCGATGGCCTGCGCTACGAGCTCTCGAGCGCGTTCGCGGCTGCAGGGCGTGAGAACCGCGCGATCGTGACGCGCGGTGTGGCCGTGGGGACCAACGGCGGCACGCAGCTCGTCGATGTGACGGTGCAGCCCCTGACAGAGCCCAAGGAGCTGCGCGGCACGATCATCGTGGTGTTGTCAGACGTGACCGCCAGGGCTCCGCGCCACGAAGGCAGCAAGTCTCGGAAAGTCACGAAGCCGGTCTACGTCGCAGAGCTGGAGCAGGATCTGCTCCGCGCGCGCGAAGAGGTGCAGACCACGCGCGAGGAGATGCAGACCTCGCAAGAAGAGCTGAAGTCCACCAACGAAGAGCTGCAATCCGCCAACGAGGAGCTGCAGAGCACGAACGAGGAGCTCACGACCTCCAGGGAGGAGATGCAGTCGCTGAACGAAGAGCTGCAGACCGTGAACCAGGAGCTGCAAGCCAAGGTGGACGAGCTGTC
>Ga0190269_10000121_pt1 | contig 38468 bp, 31 predicted proteins | sample Popmic249IS_FD_133749 | JGI IMG/M metagenome (GOLD analysis project Ga0190269, IMG submission 133749) | Populus adjacent soil microbial communities from riparian zone of Blue River, Arizona, USA - 249 IS | ecosystem: Environmental > Terrestrial > Soil > Riparian zone | place: USA: Arizona... | reverse complement strand
CATGGTCAAGCTCGAGAGCGCCAAAGTGCTGTTTCCTACCTCATTCGGCTACTTCGATCCGCACATCGTGAAGGTCGCCGGCAAGCTGCCGGAGGTCACGTTCTTCCACTGCGGCGGCCTGTACGACGCGAGCAAGCATCCTGGCAATGTCGGCAGCTACTTCGGTTACATCGATGAAGCGGAGTACATCAACGGCATCGTGGCCGCACACGCGACCAAGTCGAAGAAGCTCGGGTTCATCGCGGCGAAGCCGATCCCGCAAGTGCTTCGCAACATCAACGCGTTCACGTTGGGCGCACGCAGCGTCAATCCTGAGATCACCACCACGGTCGTGTTCACGGGCGATTGGTCGCTGCCGGTGAAAGAGGCCGACGCCGCCAATGGCCTGATCGACCAAGGCATCGACGTCCTGACCTCGCACGTCGACAGCCCGAAGGTGGTCGTGCAGACCGCGGAAAAGCGCGGCGTGTGCTCGGTCGGTTACCACACGAGCCAGGCAAGCCTCGCACCCAAAGGCTATCTCACCGGCGCCGAGTGGAACTGGGGCAAGGTCTACACCGAATACGTCGAGACATTGCGCGCTGGCAAGCCTTGGGATCATCTGGTGCGCGGTGGCATCAAGGATGGCTTCGTCAAAAACTCGCCGTACGGCGCGGCGGTCTCCGCCGAAGCGAAAGCCGCAGCGGATGCTGCGAAAGACAAGCTACTGAACGATCAGCTCGTGATCTTCCAGGGTGAGCTCAAGGACAACACCGGTAAAGTGATCATCCCGGCGGGCGGGAAGATGCCGCAGCGTGATCCGGCGCTCGAGAGCATGACGTATCTCGTGGAGGGGGTTATCGGCAGCACCGGAGTGGGCTCATGAACGTGCGGGCCGCGCTGGCCGCTCCCCTGCCGGCGCTGTCTTTGCTGGCCGTCGAGCTGGGTGCGGTTGCGGTTTCGCTGATCGGGTTCGCGATCTTTCTCGCTTTCGAGGGCGCGAGCCCGGGTCGGGTGCTCATCGACATGGTCGATGGCGCGTTCGGCTCGTGGTTCTCGGTGCAGAACTCGCTGTCACGTGCCGCGCCGCTCATGCTCACCGCGCTTTGTACTGCCGTCCCTGCGCGGCTCGGGATGATCATCATCGGCAACGAAGCGGCGCTGCTCATGGGCGGATTGTCGGCAGCCGTCTGCTCGATGCTGTTGCCGCCGACAGCGGCACCCGTGCTCGCGCTGACGCTCATGCTCGGCGCTGGCGCGCTGGCCGGCGCGGTTTGGATCGCGCTCTCGGGCGTGCTGCGCCAGAAACGCGGCGTGCACGAGACGATCAGCAGCTTGCTGCTATTCTACATCGGCTTGTCGCTGTTTCTGCACTGCGTCGAAGGCCCGCTGCGCGACCCCGCCAGCTTGAATAAGCCCGGCACGCCGCCGCTGGCAGAGGCGCACATGCTCACGGGCATCGGCGGCAGCGACGTGCACTACGGCATCTTGTTCGGCCTATGCGCTTGCGTGATCTCGTACGTCTTGCTCGAGCACACGAGCTTCGGCTTCTCCGTGCGTGTGACGGGCGGCAACTTGAAGGCCGCACGCTTGATGGGCCTGCCTGTGACCCAGCTGTGTTTGCTCGTGTGTGCGCTCGGCGGTGCAGCTGCTGGCGTCGCCGGTGCGATCGAGGTGGCCGCCATCCACGGCAGCGCGAACAGGGCGCTGTACGCAGGGCTCGGCTTTAGCGGTGTGCTCGTCGCATTCGTCGCGCGGCAACACCCGCTGGCGATCATCCCCGTCGCGATCTTGCTCGGCGGCATCCAAGCGAGTGGGGGCGTCTTGCAGCGACGCCACGGCTTACCAGACGCTGTGGTCGAGGTCTTCAAAGGCATTTTGTTCATCTCGGTTCTCGCCGCTGAGACCTACGTCCTGCCAGCGCTGACTTGGGCAGAGCGCAAGCGGCAAGCCCTGTCGACGCTGCCAGCGCCGAAGCCAACGGCTGCCGATGAGCTGCTGCTTCCAGCTGCACCCGAAGCCAGCGAAGCGGCAGGAGGCGCGCAATGAACGAGCTCGGTCTCTGGGGCATCCCACTCGCGATGCTCGGCGGCATGATCCGCGCGAGCACACCCTATCTGTTCGTGAGCTTGGGCGAGACGCTCACTGAGCGCAGCGGCCGCGTGAATCTCGGGTTGGAAGGCACACTGCTGCTCGGCGCGGTCAGCGGCTATGGCGTCGCCTATCATAGCGGCAGCCCGTGGTTGGGTGTGCTCGCCGCTTTCGGCTGCGGGCTCGGTTTTGGTGCATTGCACGCGATCTTGTGCGCGCGCCCGCGTGTCAATCACATCGCTGTCGGTATCGCGCTCATGTTGTTCGGCACAGGCCTCGCGTTCTACCTCGGCAAGTCGCTGGTGCAGCCGCAGGCTCCCAACTTGCCCGCGCTCGGGCTCGGCGACTGGAGCGATCTGCCCGCTGTCCGCGAAGCGCTGCGCGTGAACCCGCTGTTCCTCGTCGGCGTCGCGCTGGCGCCCGCGCTGGCATGGGCGCTCCGCAGCACACAGGTCGGCCTGAACTTGCGCCTGACGGGGGAGAGCGAAGACGCGGCGCTGGCGCTCGGTTATTCCGTGCAGCGCGTGCGCTTGCTCGCGACGATGCTCGGAGGCGGGCTGAGCGGCATCGGCGGCGCGTTCCTCTCGCTGTATTATCCAGGCATCTGGAGTGAGGGGTTGTCGAGCGGACAGGGCCTGATCGCCGTGTCGCTCGTGATCTTCGCGCGCTGGAACCCCAATCATTGCTTGTACGCGTCGCTGATCTACGGAGCCGCTGGATCGCTTGGCAGTGCGCTGCAATCCGCGGGCGTCGCGGTCAGCCATCACTTGCTCGCAGCGACTCCAGCCGCGCTCACCTTGCTGATCATGTTCATCACCTGCTCGCCGGACCGGCCCGCCCAAGGTGCGCCGCGCGAGCTCAGCCTCGGAACCTAGGAGAATCCTGTGCACGCTCGTAGCCTGGAGCTGATCGGTTTGAGCAAGCGCTTCGGTGAGTTCGTCGCGCTCGATGACGCCAGCATGCGCGTGCGTGCTGGCACGTTCCACGCGCTGCTCGGCGAGAACGGCGCGGGCAAGAGCACGCTGGTCAAGTGCGTGATCGGCTATCAGGCGCCTAGCAGCGGCGATCTACTCGTCGACGACAAGCAGGTGAGCTTCGACAATCCGAGACAGGCGCATCGCGCCGGCCTTGGCATGGTCTATCAGCGCTTCACCTTGGCCGAGAACATGACGGTCGCAGAGAACATGGTCCTCACGCGCGACCCGATGCCGAAGATCGTGAACTGGCGCGAGGAACAACGAGCGCTCACAGCCTTCATGGATCGCATGCCCTTCCGCGTGCCGCTGCACTCCAAGGTGCACGACCTCGCGGCGGGCGAGAAGCAAAAGCTGGAGATCCTGCGTCAGTTGTACCTCGGTCGGCGGCTCTTGTTCTTGGATGAGCCAACTTCTGTCCTGACGCCATCAGAGGCGGACGAGGTGCTCGGTCTCTTGCACAAGCTCACGCGCGCGGGCGAGCTCACCGTGTTGATCATCACGCATAAGTTTCGTGAGGTGAACGCCTTTGCGGATCACGTGACGGTGCTGCGCCGAGGGCGAATCGTGGGCGATGGTCCGCGCGACAGCATGAGCATCGCGGACATGTCGCGCTTGATGGTCGGTGAGCAGAGCGTCCGCCCGCCTGCGCCGCGCAAGGAGCGATCAGAGGCGCCGGTGGGCCTCGAAGTTCGCGACCTCCACGTCGCGGACGATAGCGGCGTTCCGGCTGTGCGTGGGCTCAACTTGCGGGTGCGCGCGGGTGAGATCTTGGGCATCGCAGGCGTGTCCGGCAACGGGCAGCGCGAGCTCGTCGAGGCGATCGCCGGGCAGCGTCGCTACAGCGCGGGCACAGTGCAAGTCGCGGGTCAGCCGTTTGTGCCGACGCGGCGCAACTTGGATGCGCTGCGCGTACGCGTGATCCCCGAGATCCCGCTGGAAAACGCCTGCGTTGCGCGCATGAGCGTGCGCGAGAACCTCGCGCTGCGCAGCTACGACAAGCCACCGATCAAGCGCGGCCTGTTCATGTCCCGGCGAAAGTTGGAAGCGCAAGTGGACCCGCTGATCGCACGCTTTCAGATCAAAGCGCCGTCGCCAGCTGCAGCGATCGCTGCGCTCTCGGGCGGGAACATCCAGCGCGCTGTGCTCGCGCGCGAGCTAGGAGAGCCGTGCTCAGTGTTGATCGCGGTCAACCCCTGCTTCGGGCTCGACTTCGCAGCGGCCGGTGAGATCCGCGCACAGATCATGGACGCCCGCAATCAAGGCGCCGCAGTGCTCTTCATCAGCGAAGATCTCGACGAGCTGCTGCAGCTGTCAGATCGCTTGAGCGTGATCTACGAAGGCAACCTCGTCTACGAGGAGGACCCGCGCAACGTTGACCTTACAACGCTCGGCACACACATGGCTGGCCACTCGCCAGCTGCGTAGCACAGGACCAGCTGCGTCAACGCTCACGCTTGGCGTTGAGCAATGGCGCGCACGAGCGGAGCGAGGCCAAGCTCATGCGCTTGGCGCTTCGTGTCAGTCAGCAGCGCTTCACCTTGCGTGCGCTCCGCTGCCTCGACGCTGTCCAGCAGCATCAGCGCGAGCTGGTGCTGACTCGACACGCGACATGCTTCCAGGCCAAAGCGCCGATTGTGCTCGACCGCTTGCTTCCAGTGTTCGATCGCCGCGCGAGGCTCGCCGAGCGCGCGCGCCAAGAGGCCGAGGAAGTGACTGACCGACCCCGCACAGTGAAACGATACATCCGCCGCATAGCAATGAGCGTACGGGGACAGCAGCGCATAGAGCGATTGACACTGCGCGAGCATCCCGAGCGCCGCGCTCGTCTGCGCGAGCTGACACAACATGCCGACATAATCACGATCATGCGGGAGATCCAGGATGACCTCGCTTGTCATGTGAGTCATCGCTGCGCGTGCATCGGCTTCGAAGCCGAGCTCCACCAAGAAGCGTAGCTTGCGCGCGAGCACGCTCGGCAAGTCGTGCGCGCAGGGCGTAAGCGCCGGACGCATCGCGTTTGCGAGCACCGAGCTGTCGCCTGTGCGCAAGAGCAGCTCGGCCAAGTCGCTCGCCCAGAGCGTCGGCCAGGCGTGCAACCCCAGCCGCTTCGCGATGTCGCGCAAGCGCTCGAGCTCAGCGGCGACGCCGGTGAACTGACCGCGGTTCATGCGCAGCACCAGCAGCAGCCGCTCGTGATGCCAGCTGAGCTCGCGGTTCTTGATCTTCGCGAGCACGCGCGAGCGCTGCTCGATCGCACGCTCCAGGCCTGCAGCGTCACCGTGCTGCATGGCTGCGATCACCCGAAAGCGCGAGGTCGAGATGCTGCGCGCGGAAAAGGCCGTATGGGGATGTTCCCTCAGCAGATGATCGATCTCGTCGGCGAGTAGATGCGCCGCGCCGACTTTGTCCGGGCCCGCTTCGAAGAACAGTCGAGCATCACGCACGGTCGCGAGCGCTTCGACATCGCCCGAGCGCTCGGCCAGGGCAGTCGCTTGTTGCATGAGCTCATTCACGCGTCGCGCGCTGTGGCAGTTGGGTGGGCTCCACGCGAGATGCGCGAGCACGATCGCGCGCCGCGCCACATCTTCTTCGGGCAGCATGCCTGCGACGGCTTCCAGGATCGATGCCGCTTCTGGCTGCCCCATGATCCCAGGGCTCGGGCTGAGCATGCGGCCCGCCGCCGTCAGCAGCGCGCCGAAGCGATGCTTCTTTGCGAGCGCGACGCAGCGCTGGAGGTGCTCCACGTACTCCGGCTCGCCGAGTACGCGCTCCACCGTCGCGAGGTCCAGCAGCAGCTCTGCCAAGGTCTGCGGGTCCGGCTCGGGCGCAAACTTCAAGCCCTCGAGCGCGCGCAGCAGGAGCGCACGCGCGTCCGAGTGCGCGGCCATGTGCATGGCAGTGAGCGCAGCGCTGCGTGCGTGCGCGATGGCCGTGGCCACGTCGCCATGCGGCAACGCCGCCAAGCAATGTTGCGCGAGCTCGGCCTGCGCGACATCGAGCCCCGCTTCGCGCCGCTTGGTGAGCGCTACCGCGACGCGCTTATGCAGCCGACAGCGCTCAGTCACGGGCAGGTCCGAATACAGCACCTCGCGCACCAGCTCGTGCTCGAACGCGTAGCCACCCGGCAGCAACGTCGAAGCGACGAGCGTGTCGTTGACGATCGCCGGATCGAGCGCCTCGAGCACAGCTTCCGGCGAGCGATTGCCTAAGTTGCGCAAGAGACCCAGATCGAAATCTCTGCCGATCACCGCGGCCTCGCCGAGGAGGCTGCGCGTCGCGCTCGGCAGATGCTCCAGCCGCTCGCGCACCACGTCGAGCGCGAGCCCGCCGAAGTGCAGCTGTTCGGGCTCGGGCGCGTCGTTGCCGACGAACGGCCTCAGCAGCTCGACCATGAAGAACGGGTTGCCCTGCGAGCGTGCGAAGATCGCGGAGGCGAGCTCAGGCTTCGCTTCACCGAACACCGCCGACACGTACGCTGCGATGTCTTGCTCCGCGAGCCGCAACAGCTCCATGCGCTCGCAGCCGCGCTCCGACAACAGCCGCAGCAGCTCACGGCTGCGTTGCGGATGTGTTGTCAGCTCGCTGCTGCGCGCCGTGACCAAGCACAGCACCGACCAGCGCGAGAGCTCGTAGGCCACGTAGCTGAGCAGCCGCACGGTCGCCGAATCCGCCCACTGCAGATCATCGAGCACGATCAGGAGCGGACGCCGCTGACTCAGCTTCTGCAGCGTGGCTGAGATCGTGTCGATGGTTTGATGCAGCGCGTAGTTGGCCTCATCGAGGTTGGCGTCGTGCGCTTTGCCTTCGGAGGTCGCGGCGCCTCGGCCGAGGCGCGCTTGCAGCGTGCGCAGTGCTTCGTCCGCGATGCCATCGATGTTGAGCTCGCGCAGCACCGGGACCATCGGCCAGAGCGGCGGTGTACCCTCCGTTGCGGTGAAGTGCCCCCAGGCTGTGCGCATGCCGAGCTTGCGCGCCTCTTGCACCACGGTCTCTGCGAGTCGCGTCTTGCCGATGCCCGGCTCGCCGAGCAGCGCGAAGATCCGACCTTCACCGCGCTGCGCGTGCCCGAGCCCTGAGCGCAGCGCGTTCAGTAACTCGCCGCGACCTACGAGCGGCGCAGAGGGTGAGGGCTGCGGCGCAGGTTCGCCGCCAGGAGCGGCAGCGGGTACCTCGGACACCGCGATACAAAAGCGATAGCCGCGGCCGTAGCGATTCTCGATGTACTCTTCGCTGCCCGCGCCACGCCCCAGCGCCTTGCGCAGCTTGGCCACCGCTACACTCAGCGCACTCTCTGCGATCGCGCGACCTTCCCATACCTGCTCGATCAGCTCTTCTTTGCTGACCAGCACACCGGGCTGACGCAACAAACAATCTAACAAGTCGAGTTGCTGCGGATCGATCTTGATCAGCACGCCGTCGCGGCGCAGCTCCCGTCGCACACGATCGAAGACATAATCACCGAAGGCCAACGCCACGTTTCCGCACCACCTCGTGCATTGCTCATAGCAAGCCAGTAGATGCTGCGGAAGGGCAATTGTTCGACAGTCAGGCCGCGCGGCTCACAACCTGAGCATCCGCGCAACGGATGGAATGTGTTTGGTAAGCAAACTTCGGAGTTATCGGCTGCTGCTTGTCGTCCTCGGATACTCGTGACTGATCGCGCTATGCACTAGCAAATGTTCGTGAAGTATAGGTGTTCCCTGGGTCGCCGGTAAGCCCCTGTGATGACTAGGGAAAGCTGCGCTGAGCTGCAGCAGATGACAACGCTGAGCCCGAGCTTGGGATAGTCCGCGTAAATCGTGTGGGCGTACTCGGCGAACGAGCATTTGTTGCCAGAAGGTTCGCCTCCGATGAGATCGATTTGCACGACCACCTATCATCGCGTCATCGCGCCCATGCTCCTGATCGCGGCTTGCGGCGGCGCACACACCAGCGTCCCAGCCACTGGGGCAAGCGCAGGCACGGGAGCCACAGCGCCCACGGTTGCACCCACGACTGCGGCCGGCGCACCAGCAATCGCGCAAATGAGGCCGGCGACCACCGCGGCCGGATCAGGCGCACCCACCACAACGGCCCCAGCAAGGCCAGCAACGACCCCCGCCACCACGACGCCCCCCGCAGCGACCACTCCCCCGCCAGCTACGCAGCCATCAGCGACAACGCAGCCATCAGCGGCAGGCGCAGCAGGGGGAGCTCCGGCCGCATCGGCGGCAGGTGCACCCGCTCCGGGCACGCCAACCACAGGCACCGGAGGGTTGCCGGCGACTGACGAATCCGGCCCTGCACCGAAGATCCCAGAAATCATGGGCGAGTGCCCCGAAATCAAAACCGGCACGATCATGGTGGGCGGTCATCGCAACGTCGCGATCACTGCGGGCGAGGGCGGCAAAAAAGGGGCTTTGATCTTCTACTGGCACGGCACAGGAAGCAGCGCAGCGGGTGAAGTGGGCCGCCTGCCGCAGGAGATGGTTCAAGACATCGTGTCGACCGGCGGAATCATCGCTGGCTTCAACGGCAGTGGTTCTGCGGGTGGTAAGGGCGATTGTTCAGGCACGGCCACGCACAACATCGCCGACTTCGATGCTGGCGATCAGCTGGTGGCGTGTGCGGTCAAAAATCATGGCATCGACCCCCGGCGCATTTACAGTGCCGGCTGCAGTGCGGGCGGACTCCAGACGGGGTGCATGGCCGCACTGCGCTCGAGCTACGTGGCTGCCGTTGCGCCGAACTCAGGTGGCGTTGTGACACCGCAGCGTTGGCAGGATGACCACGCCCCCGCGGTCATGACCATGCATGGCGCACCAGGGGCTGACGTCGTCATCGTCGACTTCTCGAACACCAGCGCCTCGTTTGACATGTCCGCCAAGATGCATGGCAGCTTCGTGGTGAACTGCAATCACGGCGGCGGTCACTGCGCGGCGTCGAACGAGCTCAAGAACGCCTACTGGCAGTTCTTCAAAGACCATCCGTTCGGCATAGCGAAATCGCCCTGGGAAACAGCGATCCCGGCGGGCGTTCCGGACTACTGCAAGGTGTATTGATCGCGCCGCGGTTCGCAAGACTCGCACACCGAGTCCTGGTGGTGCGTGCCGCTGAAAGCCGCACGCACCATTGTTGCGTCGCAGGCGATGTAGCCAGGACGATCTGGGTCGCTGTCACTTTATCGCGACGGCTGTGCCGATACAGCGCCGCCGCTGATGGCTGCGAGCATGTGCGTGCGGTCTTGTGCACCGTTGCTTTTCTGCGTCCAATCCCCGGCTCGTTGAGCAACTCATGAGTTGAGCGGCCGATGCCACGTGCTGTGACCGCGGCATAGCCGCAAACGTGGGAGAGTGCCTTGTGAGCTTGCTCCGAATCTCGAGCTGTCATCTTTTTGTAGTTGAATCGTCGAAGGGCACTCTCTTGCTTGCATTGGCGCTGCTGTGCTTGGCGAGCGCGTGCACTTCCAAATGCCGAACCGGCACCACTTTGAAAGATGGTCGTTGCATTGCAGTTAGCTCAAACGCTGCATCATCCGCACCTGCCGCGGGTACGGTGGCTGGCCAATCAGCGACTGGCACAGCCGGAACATCGGCCACCGCTGCACAAGCAGTAACAGCAGGTGCAGGAGCCAGTGGAATAGGGAATGGGCCAACGCTTACCAATGTCGCCGGCGGCGGCCCCGCCCCGGGCAGCTCACCGTCAACGAGCTCAGGCAGCGTAGCGGGTAGCGGCGGCAACACATCGCCGTCGTGCAGCCCAGAAGGAGCTGTCCGGTGTGCTGAGAGCGGCTCTGGCGATCGAGAGAGTTGCGTTGGAGGTGCATGGAAGCCGCAAGCGGCATGTGCCGCTGACGAGTTGTGCATGACAGGCGCAACTGAAACATCTTGCGTCAAAGTAGAACGTGCGTGCGTTGGCTTCGAAGGCCAAGTGATCTGTGACAACGATGGTCTCATGCTTGTGTGCGCCGCAGATGGCTCGGTCACTAGCTCATCAAAGTGCTCATCACGCGAGCTCTGCGAAGCTGGCATCGACGCCATGAGCTGTGCTCTCTGTGTTCCCGCAACCGAGCATCGCTGCGATGGCGCCACGTTGGATGTGTGCGCTCAAGATGGGCAGAGCTTCAGTAGGGTCATGGATTGTGTGAGCGGGCCGCTCTGCGATGCGGAGTCAGGCAGCTGTATCGATGCAACCTGTGAAGCCGGAACGACCACGTGCCAAGGGAACACTCTCCTGAAGTGCAACGCGGACGCTACAGACTATGAACTGATGATGCCTTGCGGTCAGGGCACTTGTGATGCCGTGGGAGGTGACTGCAACAAATGCGAGCCGGGGACGCGCACGTGCGAGCAAAACACGGTGCTGACCTGTGACGCCAGCGGCCAAGACTATACATCGCAACGCTGCTCGGGTGACCGCAAGTGTGTGGACGAGGGCCGATGCGTCGAGTGCGTGGCCGATGGCGATTGCAGTGAGCTGAGCAGCGAGGACGGCTGCAAGGTGGGAGTGTGCCGGAATGAGTCCTGCACCACATCGAACGCGATTCTCAGGTCCTGCGTCGGTCAACCTGGGATGTGCAGCGGCGGCAGATGCGTCTGCAACGCCAGTTGCACAGGAAAGTGCGGCGGTGACGATGGCTGTGGAGATCGCTGTCCAGACAACTGCGGCAACGGCCAAGAGTGTCAGAACGATGTGTGCGTTTCGGTCGGTCGCAGGATCTACGAATCATGCACGCCCGGGTCATCCATGCAGGGGGATTGCGTGGCGGGACACAGCTGCATTGGAATCGGCGGGCGTGGCCCGCGCTGCTTCCAGAACGCTCCTTGTTCGATCGCACAGGTGACAGTATTCGGAATGGTTTGTGCTCAGCCGTGCACGCCCATGGAGCCGAACGGACCTAATTCGGCGTGCCCAAATGCTGCCAGCTTCTGCTTCACGAACGGTGAGACTGGCACCGAGGACGACGGCTACTGCATTCCGTGAGCCATGAGGCAGTGCTTCACAACCAACGGACGGCGCAGCACGCGTCGCCTCGGAGCCTAGAATCGCCGGGGGTTGGGGTTCTTTTCAGTACGGCGTTCCGCCCTTTTCCATGACGAATGGTGAGGGCGGCGCGTATGTGCCGTTGATGTTGGTGCCGCCGTTGGTGATCGACGGGAACATGGGCTGCATGCTCTGCGGGAATCCGAAGGTGGGCTTGGTGAGCTCGTCGAGCTTGCTGAGGTCCGCCGCTGTGAGCTGCAGGTCGGCGGCGTGTAGGTTGTCTTCTAGCTGTGAGAGGCGACGGGCGCCGATGATCACTGAGCTGACGCCGGGCTGCGCTTGCACCCATGCGAGCGCGACGCGCGCGACGGTGGTCTCGCGCTGGCGGGCGATCTCGGCGAGCTGGTCTACGAGGTCGTAGGTCTTGTCGTTGAGGTGGGGATCGACGAAGCCGCCGCGGTCCGACTGCTTTTGTCCCACAGTCGCGCGCGTGTACTTGCCGCTCAGCACGCCGCTCTTGAGCGGTGACCAGGGCGTGATCCCAAGTCCGAGCTCCCGCGCCATGGGCACGAGCTCCTGCTCTACGCTGCGCTCAAGCAGCGAATATTCGATCTGCAAGCCGACGAACTGCGACCAGCCGCGAAAGCGCGCGGTGACATTGGCTTCTGCGATCTTCCACGCTGGCGTGTCAGAGACGCCGATGTAGCGAACCTTGCCGGCGCGCACGAGATCGTCGAGCGCCGCCATCGTCTCGTCGATCGGCGTGTGGGTGTCCCAGCAGTGCAGCCAGTACAGGTCGATGTAATCGGTTTGTAAGCGGCGGAGCGAGTTCTCGGCCGCCGAGAGAATCGCCTTGCGACCCGAACCTCCGCCGTTGGGGTCGCCTGGATAGAGATTGCCGCTGAACTTCGTGGCGATCACAAGCCGGTCGCGCTTCGCGCTGTGGCGCCCGACGTGGTCGCCAATGATCTTCTCCGAGTGGCTGCGAGTGTAGAAGTTCGCGGTATCGATGAAGTTCCCGCCGAGCTCCACGTAGCGATCGATGATCTGCTGCGATTCTTCGACGCTGGAGCCCCAGCCGAGATCTTCGCCGAAGGTCATCGCGCCGAGGCATAGGGGGCTTACGCGCAGGCCAGAGCGGCCGAGCGTCACATAATGGTCGAGGGGCATGCTGACTCCTGCTAGATTGTTCAAAGGACCAGGTAGTTCAATCCTGAACTTGTTTAAGGATAAACTATCTCGTCTGCAAGCCCTCGCCATGCCAAAAGTCGATCCCGCGAAAATCTGGTCACTGAACTACCGCCTGCTCGGCGCAGTGATCGCACAGGTATCGACTGAGATTGCTTCCCTGGGCCTCGAAGCCAAAGAGCTCTTCCTGCTCGCGGAGCTGGACGACCATCCCTATCCGGCCGAGCTCTCGTCGCGTTTGTCCATGCCGAAGCCGACCGTTAGCGTGTACGTAAAACGTCTCGAAGCTGCTGGCTTCGTGCGTCGCGAGATCGATGCAGAAGATCTCCGCCGCCACAAGCTGCTACTCACTCCAGCCGGTCGCAAAGTCATGTCACAGGGCCTGGCCCGCTTGTCCGAAGCGTTCGGGGAACGGCTGACGCGCCTGACGGCTCGGGAGCAGCTGGAGCTCAAGGACCTGCTCGAAAGGCTCAGCTGAGCCAGCGACCTCGTGATAGTCAAGGTAGTCGCTGGTGTAGTTTTACGCCGGTCGGGTTCTCCCCATCACCCACTGCCGCAGCTGACAGCGTCATGTCACGCCGAGCGCCCAGAACGACTAGCTGTTTCGTCGATCTCGGCGAGCGCTATCTCACAATCACGCTATCTTCAGATCATGGCGACCGAAGATCTGGCGGTCAGAGCGCCCGCCCGATCGGACGCGGTAGGCGATCCGACTATTCGCGCGCAGGTGCGAGCCGAGCAGGTGCGCACACTCTACCGGCAAAGCGTTCCGGTGCTGCTCGCCAACGTGCTCAACGCCAGCATCCTTGTTTGGCTGCTCTGGAACGACGTCTCACGAGCGCTGTTGGTGCCGTGGCTCTCGGCCATGACCTCGATGGCGCTCGTCCGCCTGGAGCTGCGTCGGCGCTACTGGCGCGGCGAGCCGTCGCGCGATCCGAGTGAGCAGGAAACCTGGGAAACCCGATTCACCCTCGGCTCGCTCATTGCCGGTTTGCTCTGGGGCTTTGCGGGTTACGCGCTCATGCCGGACTCGCTCATGCTGCAGATGGTGATCGCGTTCGTGCTCGCGGGGATGGCAGCCGGCGCGACGCTCACGCTGTCGTGCGTGCCGCGTGCGTACGTCGCGTACTTGATTCCGTCGCTCACACCGGCATGCGCGCGCTTGTTTCTGTTCGGTGGCGCAGAGCACCTCGCCATGGGCGCGATGCTCGTGCTGTTCGTGTTGTCGCTGCTGATGGTCGGACGAAACATCGGGCGCACGCTCAACCAAGCGTTTCGTCTACGCTTCGAGAACGCGGGGCTCTTGTCGCAGGTATCGGTCGCGCAGGCGTCCTTGGTGGATGCGAACGCGAGCCTGTTGCGTGCGAACGAGCAGCTCGAGCAGCGTGTGCGTCAGCGCACCGAAGAGCTCTGGGCGAGCGAGCGCAAGCTGTACGAGATCGTAAACGAGTCGCCCGACGCGATCGTGGTGTTCGACGAAGCGGCGCGCTTGCTCACGGCGAATCCTGCCGCCGAGCGCATCGCGGGTCGGCCGCTCGAAGCGCTGGTCGGCCAGCACTTCGCGCACAACGACCTGCTCGCGCCGCATGAGGTGGCGCGCGCAGAGGAGCTCTTTCAAGCTGTGCTCGATGGCGCCACGCGCTGCGCGGAAGAGCTGCAGATCGTACGTTCCGACGGCCAGATCGCGATCTTGGAGCTGACGCTGCGGCTCGTGCAAGGTGGCGACGGGCAGCGGCGCGTGCATAGCGTGATGCGCGATGTGACTGAACGTCATCGCCTGCAGCGCATGAAGGAAGCGTTCGAAAGCCGCCTGCGCGAAGCAGAGCGCCTGGAAGCTGTGGGTATGTTGGCAGGTGGCGTCGCGCACGACTTCAACAACGTGCTCACGATGATCCTCGGCAACGTCGATTTGCTCGAGACCTGGAACGGTGATCCGCACGCAAAAGCGCTGCTCGGCGAGATCCGTCACGGCTCGCTGCAGGTCGCGAACCTGACCAAGCAGCTCCTGGCATTCAGCCGGCAGCAGGTGCTCGACATCAAGCCGGCAGATCTCGCGGACGTGATGAGCAGCGCGCGCGGTCTGTTCGAGCGCGCGCTGGGCGAGCGCATTCAGCTCGTCGTCAACCTGCCCGATGAGCCGATGGTGGTACTCGTCGATGCCACGCAGATCGAACAAGCCATCCTGAACTTGCTCGTGAACGCGCGTCACGCGATGCCCGAGGGTGGCAGCGTCGCGGTCGATGTTCGCCGCGTGGACGTGTATGCCGATCCGGGCTGGCCAGACGCCGAAGCGGGCGAGTACGTGCAGCTCACGGTCTCGGATACCGGCACGGGCATGGACGAAGCTACACGCAGTCGCGTGTTCGAGCCGTTCTTTACGACCAAGGAGCTGGGTCACGGCACGGGACTCGGGCTCTCCAGCGTGCATGGCGTCGTGAAGCAGGCCGGCGGACACATCCGTGTGGTTTCGCGGCCAGGGCAGGGCAGCCGCTTCGAGATCGTCCTGCCTTGTCACGCAGCGCCTGTGCAGCTCGGCATCCGCGAAGAGCCGCGCGTGTGGAGCCCCGGCTACGGCACCGTCTTGGTCGTGGAGGATCAGGAGCAAGTGCGACGTTCGCTCACGCGCTTGCTCCAAGACGCTGGCTACGAGGTCGAATCGGCCGAAAACGCAGAGCAAGCGATCGAGTTGGCGCGTCGCCGCGAAGGCCGCATCGACTTGCTCGTCACTGATGTCATCATGCCGGGTGTGAGCGGCATCGAGCTCAGCCGGCGCATGCGTGCGCTGTACCCGAGCCTCGCTGTGCTCCTGGTGTCGGGCTACGCAGGTGGAGAGATCAGCCTGATCAGCGAGCTCGGCGACAACGTGCAGTTTCTGCAGAAGCCATTCGACGCCGTGAGTCTCACCTCGGCCGCGCGCGTCGTGCTCATGCAAGCGCGAGGTGCCCAGACGGGTCGCACTGCGAGCCCTTCGATCCGCGTCGCCGCCTCCACCGAGAGCTAGTCCCTTAAGCGCCGACGGCCCGGTGCGAGAGACTCGTACCGGGCCGCGGATTCGATTGTTGACTAACGATCAGAACGTTGCGGGCTTGTCCGCCGCTGACAGCTGCTGCACCTCGACGTTGCCGCCGCCCTGCAATAAGGCCTGCGCCTTTTGCCAGATCTCGCGGCCTGCGTTGCGGTCTGCGCCGTGCACGGCGATCACGAAGTGATGCCCTTGCACGCGCACGTCGACGTCTCGGACGTTCTGCGCGCGCAGCGGATCATTGGGGTGGGCCGTTGACGTACCGGCCGCGTGGCAAGAGAGCACGCGCTCCAAATACGGCTGGCTCACGCCCGCCTCGGCATCGACGTAGAGCTCCGCACCGACCACCTCACGAGGCTGGATCGCGCGTGCCAAAAAGCGTTGCGTGTAGAGGGGTTCTGCGTGCCGGACCCGCGCCAAGTCGTAGACTTGCGCGACCTGCTGGTCCAGGTTCTGCACCTCGTTGCACGAAGCTCCGCGGGCGACGGTGCTCGAAGCCTGATGAGTGGTCGCTCCGCACGCCGCTCCTGTGACGATGACTGCAGCTACCAACCCTGACTTCAGCATTTTCATGGGTACCTCCGCTCCTCTGTTTCTTTGCGATTTCTGTTCTGCTTCCAATACATAATCCCTGCACAGTCTTGGGGCAAGTTGCCCCCGCGATTTTCTCAAGTAACCACGACGAAAAATCGCTGAAACGAGGCGCGGGTCGAGCGGAAATACAGTGCAGCTAGACCCAGTGCATGGGCGACGCTCGGACCGGCACGGGGCATTTTGCCTGGGGGACTTGGGGTTTGGCGGCGCTCGGCGCCCACGGGCTGCTCCTTTGGAGCGTACCTAGCGTTCCGGTCGAAACGGCCGTCGCGGCGGCGACCACCATCGCGTGGGAGGTCGAAACCTGGGAAGCACTCGCGCCCGCCGTCGACAACATTGCCGGCTCAGCCGAGGCGGAAGCGACCTCCTCGCCGCTCCCGGCGCCCACGAAGGCCGCGAGAGCGCGCGGCGCCGTCGTGAAAGCAAACAAGGAGCGTCAGCGCGCGCACGCGGAACAACCGGTGGCGACAGCGCAGCCGCGCGGCGATGACGCACCGGCGGCCGGGGCACAGGCCTCTGCAGACGCGCAGGACGCAGCAGCGGATCGTGCTCTCGCAACCGCCGCTCCCGCGCAACAGCCTGCAGCACACGAATCGGCGCACGCGAGCGGGACAGGCGGTGCAGCTAGCGGCGGCGACGCACGCGCAGGCACTGCCGCTGGGAGCGGCAGCGGTGCCGGTGGAAGGTCGCAAGGCGCTGGCGCGCTCATGCGGGGTCCACGCTTGCTCGCCACCAGCGACCCCTGCGCAGGCTTTTTCCCCGGCACAGCACAAGCGAAGCGCGGGCAAGTCCAGCTCAGCATCGACGTCGACGCGGAAGGTCACCCGCATCCCACGCAGACGCTGCTCGAGCTGCCGCTCGGGCAAGGCTTCGAAGGCGCCGCAAAAGCCTGCGCCGCGCACCTGCACTTCGCGCCGGCCCTCGATGCGCATGGCCATCCCGTCAGCGCTCGCGCTCGCATAGCGCTCCGCTTCGAACGCAGCTGAGCCTGCCCACCGCGATACGACCTGCGCGTCTGACTGTCAGCTGACAACTGCGCAGAGCGTGGCGGCGCGACGTAACAATGGAGCTGACCCGCAAATCCTAGCGGGCACCGCTGACATTTGATGCTACTACCTGCGGCGAAGCGCGAGGGGCGCGCTAGCAAAGGGCAGTAGCTTTGTCACTGGAAGGAACTGCGACGACACGCGCGTCGCAAGAGCTCGCGAGCAGAGGTGAGGCGCGGTGACGCTGAAGGGCGCCGGACCGGAGACTGACTTCGATCGCTTGTATCGGCTACATGCCGGCGCTGCGTTTCGGCGCGCTCAGCGCATCCTCGGTAACTCCGCTGACGCCCACGAGATTGTCCACGACGTTTTCCTCTCGTTGTTCGAGCGTCCTGAACAATTTGCGGCGAAAAGCGCCTTTGCCACGTTCCTATACAGCATGGTGACACACGCCTGCCTTAACCACCTTCGCAACCAGAATAACCGGCGGCGCCTCCTAGAGGCCCATGCGCCGAGCGTCTGCGTTCCGTCGGAGTCAGCCACGCCAGAGCACGTCGTGGAGCTGCGTGCGCTGCTCCGCAGCATGCCGAAGGAGCTCGCCGAGGTCGCGATCTACCGCTATTTCGACTCGCTCCCGCAGAGCGACATCGCGCGTGTCATGGGCTGCTCGAGTCGGCAGGTGACGAAGTTGTTGGAGCAACTAGAGCGCTTCGCGCAGCGTCCGAAGGTCGCAGCATGTCCGAGCTAGAGACAGTGCCGTCAGACTGTCTGTCGGAGCTGGTGCTCGATGAGTGGGCAGCCGGTGAGCTGAGCCCCGAGCAACGTCAGCGCTATGAAGCACATCTCGCAGGTTGCAGCGCGTGCCGCGCCCGCAAGCTCGCGCTCGAGCAGGCGAACACCACGTTCTACAGCGAAGCTCCGACCTTCGATGCGCTGAAGCGCCTGGCACCGAAGTCCAAGCCCAAACTCGCGCGCACCCGCGCCAACCTGCGCTGGTTCGGCGCGCCGCTCCTGGCTGCATGCGCTGCGCTCGCGCTGATCGCTGTGCAAAAGCCACAATCGACGCCGCTGACAGAGACGCGCTCGAAAGGCGCACCACGCCTCAGCTACTACGTGAAGCGCGGCGATCGAGTCATGCGCGGCGAGCCTGCGGCTGTCGTCCATCCGCACGACGCCGTGCGCTTCGTGTACTCGGCCGACAACGCGTACTACCTCGCGATCTTCGGCGCGGATACGCACGGGGTGGGCGTGTACTTTCCGAACGGTCGCACGGCCCAGAAGGTCGCGGCCGGGCAGGACGTCGCGCTCGATTTCAGCGTAGAGCTCGACGACACCTTGGGGCGTGAGCGCGTAACCGCGCTGTTCTGTCCCGAAGCCTTCGAGATCGAGCCCGTCCAGAACGCGCTCTCTTCTGGTTCTCCACTGCCTGCATCGGTCGCGAGCTGTGAGCGTGCGGGCTTCGAGCTGAACAAACAACGGGCACCATGACAACGCAAATGGCTTTGCGCCTGCTGGTATGCTTGCTCCTGTGCGCGCCTGCGATCGCGCGCGCGGAAGTGCAGCGCTTCGCGCTGGTCGCTGGCAATAACCACGGCCTAGCGAGCGACATCACACTGCATCATGCGATCTCGGACGCAGAGCGCGTGTCAGACGTGCTGAGCGAGATCGGCGGCTTCGCGCCGGAGAACATGCTGCTGTTGCGCGATGCGACGGCCGACGGTTTCCGCCAGGCGCTGTCCACGATGTTCGAGCGCATCCGCGCTCAAAGCCCGCGCGACTCGAGCTTATTGTTCTTGTATTACTCCGGCCACGCCGACGCTCAGGACCTGCACCTGCGCGAGAGCTTGTTCTCGATGAGTGAGCTCAGCGAGCTCGCGCGCAACGCGCCGACAGCCGTGCGACTCGTGATCCTGGACGCATGTCAGTCCGGTGCGCTGACGCGCGTGAAAGGCGGGCGCGTGCAGCAAGCGTTCGCGCTGCCCGACGAGCGCGAGCTGGGTGCGGGCGAGGTGTTCCTGACCGCGAGCGCAAGCAGCGAAGACGCCCAGGAGTCCGATGAGCTGCGCGGCTCCTTCTTCACGCACGCGTTCGTCTCGGGCTTGCTGGGCGCAGCCGATGATGACAACGACGGCGCAGTCGCGCTCGAAGAAGCCTATCGCTACGCTTACCAATCTACATTGCGTGCGACCAGTCGTACGCGCAGCGGCTCGCAGCACCCGACCTATCACTACGACTTGCGCGGTGCGGGTCATGTGATCTTGACCTGGCCGGAGCGTTTCGCGCGCGAGCGCGCCGTGCTGCAGTTCCCCGAAGGCCTGAGCTTCTTGATCATGCGCGAGTCTGCCGAAGGGCAGGTCGTGGCCGAGCTCTCGGAGCGCTCTCCAGCGCGCAGCCTGAGCCTTACCGCTGGCGAATACTTCGTGCGTGGCCGCGGCAACGACGTCTTGTACGAAGGGCGCGTCAGCGCACCTGCAGCGAACGTCACGCCCGTCAAGCTCGACAACCTCGAGCGCGTGGAATACGCGAAGCTCGTTCGCAAAGGCCGCACGGAGCGCGTGGTCGCACACAGCTTCGAGGCTGGCGTGCGTGGACGCACTGGGTTGCCGGGCACAGAAGTTCCATGCGCCGGAGGCTTTCTCGGCTACGGTGTCGACTTCCAGGACCTGGGCGCGCGCGCACGCGTAGACTTCTGTGCGGCTGGCTTCGACAACATGAGCTTGCAAGCGAGCACCCACGTCTACGATCTCGATCTGCGGCTTTACCACGTGTGGGATCTCTCGAAGTTCTTCGTCGAGATCGGCCTGGGCGGCGGCGCGAGCCTGTGGACGCAGCGCTTCGACACTTCGAACGTAGCGCCGTCGCGCAGCTCACTCGCGCCGTACGTGTCGCTCGGAGCGGCAGTCGGCATGGACTTCAGCGAAGGCTACTACGCGAGCTTGGACATCGCGGGTGAGACGCACTTTCTGAGATTGCGCGCGTCGGAGACAGACCCGACTGAGCTCCGGGTCGGCTTCGCCGCACGCGGCGCGCTGCTGGTGGGGCGACGCTTCTGAGACTGACCAGTCTTCCCTGCGCATGCGCTGCAAAAATCAGGGCCGCCCGCTACGGGCTGAGTGGAAAGCGACCAGCCACCATGCTGCCGCGTGATGCAGGCTTGATGTACATGGTCGTGATCATACCCCCACGCATCAGCATCGTGACCTTGTTGACCACGAGCCCGGTCTTCACTTCCGTGACGAGGATCTCGATCGTGCCCGGGGGCAGATTCGCAAAACCACCTTGGCCTTCGGGCGAAGTCTCCGTCGCCGACGTCGTGGGGATCTGATCGACGACGTAGAACTCGGTCGTGGCCATGTCCGCCTGCGGCGAGGAGAATCGGATGTCGGGCAGCGCCAAGCCCTGGCAGTCCTCGATGATCAGCATGGCGTGCCCGCGGTCGCGATCGACCGACGCCCCGAGCGCAAGCGCGAGTCCCGTGAAGGAGCCGGCGGGCACGAGCGGGAAGTTGGACAGCCGATTGTTGTCCGGAAGCAGCGTGGGCATGAAGTACATCGCCGGCACGTAGTCGGCGCGCTCGACCTGCTGCATGTAGCCGGCGAACATCGCGGGGACGGTCAGTACCGCGTCGCCATCCATGTTGGTATTGACGGTCGCGATCGGATTCATGCAGGTGTAATCGAGCTTGTTGCACGCCACGATCTCCACGTCGGCCAAGTAGCGGCGCGATAACGCGTCGATCACAGGCAGGACGAGCTCCCGTGTGTCCGTGGGCGAAGCTGGTGGCGGCGGCTCGCAGCGCCACTTCGGGTTCGGCTCACACTGCTTGTCCTGGCATTTGCCACCGACGAACTCGGGACCGCGCATGATGCAGTCGTCGTCGGTCGAGCACTCTGCCTCGGGCTCCCAGCAGCGCCCTTGGACGCAGCGTCCGCCGGCGATGCCGCGCGCGGTGCAATCCGTGTCACCCCTGCATTCGCAGCTCGGACCTTCGCAAGCAGCTCCCGGCCCCGACGTTCCCGAGGTGCCAGTCATGACCACGCCGCCGTCATCATCAGGCATTCGGTCCAAACCGCCCGTGCTGCCGAGCGGGAGCCTTCCGTTGCTGCCGCGGTTCGGGCCGACGCCCGCGACGCCGGTGCTCGGCGGTTGCGGTTCGGTTCTGGTCGGCGTGGAGCTGCCGCCAAGCCCTGCGCTCGGCAGCGTGGCCTGCACGTCACTGCCGGTTGTGCTCGGTGGCGGCGCTGTCGAAACCGGCTGACAGACGCTGTCGATGCACATCCCGTCGAGCAATCCGACCGCGCGGCAGTCCGAGTCCGTTTTGCACTGCATGCGCCCGGAGTCGAAGAGAATGGTGCAGCTGCTCGCACTGCATAGGAGCACGAGGCCCGTCCAGAGCCGTACTAGCTTGTGTTGTCTAGACGCCGCTCTGGAAAACGACGTGAGTGCCAGAAGCGACGCCAAGCTTCTCAACGCTATCAAGGTCTGCATCGTACGACCTCGTATGTACTCACCCGTGTAGCACGAACTTCGAGGGCGGAGGAGAACAGGCTCGCGCACTCCACCATGGGATTCGTGCTGCATCGATTGCTCGCGAAGTCTGCCAGCGGGAGTAGCAGTGTTGCGGACGGTAAGGTAGCGCACTGATTTCATGACGCATGGCTCCCAACGGGTCGACATAACTCCGCTGCCAGCTCGATCACAGAACGAAGAAGTGCAGAAGCTCAGCTTTCGGCGCATGACGCTGCCTTAGCCGCTTAACAAGGTCAGTGTCGAGCCGCTTGCGCAAGCTCCATTACCCGCCCGATCAGTGGCGCGGGGTACAAACGTTGGGTGAGTCGTTTACGAACAGATGCGAAAGCGTCGTCGAATGCCTTCCGTCCCTCTGGCGTAAAGGCGTTGGCGGTGTAGCCGCGCTCGATCAAGCGCTTCAGGGCGCCTTGATCAGAGCGCCGGGTGCGCACGTTCTCCTGCTCGCTGTTGCGCTGAGCGAGCTTGATGACCTCTGCCTGGATCTCCGGGCTGAGCTTGTCGAACGTGCTCTTGTTCATGACCCAGGCGCCCATGAGCATGCCGTGGGCATCCTTCGTGACGTGCTTCAAGCCTGTGGTGTGCCACTGCAGCGCCACGTAGGCGAGCGAGGTGCTTTCGACCAGGTCGATCATCTTTGTGCTGAGCGCGCCGTACACCTCGGGCAGGCCGAGCGGCACTGGGCTCGCCCCGATCGTGCGCCAGGTCTCCTGCGCGACCGGGCTCTGCGGCCAGAGCCACGGGCGCATGCGCTTGATGTCGTCCGGATGACGCACGGGCTCACGTGAGAAATAGCGGTATTCGCCTGCTTCGCCCCACGAGATCAGCTTGTAGTTGTTCTTCTCGAACAGCTGGTTGAACTCTGGCAGCACGGCGCGAGTCACCGCTTCCAGCTGCACATAGTTGGAGATCACCCCGGGTGCGCGCAGCACGTTGACCTCGGGCACCATCAGGCCGAGCCCGTCCGACGTGACCATGGCAGCGTCGAGCTGCCCAATCTTCATCTTGCGAATCACATCCGACTCGTCGCCGGCGACGCCGCTGCTGTACACCTCGAAGCCGACTTGACCAGCCGACAACTGGCGGATGTTCTGGTCGAGCTCCTCGAACGCCCGCAGGAACGGCGAAGCTTTCGGGGCGAGCGTGGCTACACGGATCACGAGCATCTGCGCGGCTTTCGTGCGCGCCGCTGCGCTGGGCAGCACGCACAGCAACGTGGCGAGCCCCAGGACCAAAAAACCGCGCGTTAGGTAGTGATGCATGGCTCCTCCCTCTGCCTTACGGCCCCTGATCCACGAGCGCGCGTGGATGTGTTTGCAAGAGCAGCTCCGCATGTCGCCGCGCGATCTTATTGTCCAGGCGTGTCTTCGCGCCTTGGTCCTCCGGGGCGATCACCTCGTCGAGCAACGCAAAGAAGAGCTTGCGATCACCCGTCGTCAGCGCGTACAGCTTCGCGTAGTTCAGCTGCACCGTATGCGACTTGCGCTCCGTGAGCTTCAGCGCGCGTTCGAAGTGGTCTTTCGCCTGCTCCGGATTGCCGCCGTACTCCGCCGGCGTCTGCGCCAAGAGACCTCCGAGAAAAACGAGCGACGCGCCACCTTGATAAGCCGGATCCACCGCGACGACGTGCTCGATCAGCGTGCGTACAGCTGGTACGTCGATCGCTTGATCCATCTGATCCGTCACACCCAGCATGGAGCCCCACGCCATGCCCGTCCAGAACACGGGCGCGAGGTCGTCTTTGCTCGAGTATTCCTTCGCCAAGTACTGCTTGAGCGCGGCCGGCTCCGCCATCAGCTTCTCGTCGATCGCGCTGTCGCGCTCTCGCAGCGTGGACAACGCCAAGTCGCGTGCGCGCCGGTACAAGAGCTCTGCGCGCGCCCGCAGTCGCTCGGCTTTGTCGAACTGCCGCGCGGCGCGCGCCTCAGCGAGATCGAGCTCGACCCAACCAAACGCGTGACCGATGTAGCTCGATACGAGCGCCAGCGTCAGCGGTTCATTATCAGGGCTCACCGAATGCATCGCTTCCAGCTGCATGATCGCGGAAGCCGTGCCAGCGCGCGCGATCTCGTAATCCCAAAACCCGCGCATGTAGTCGGAGCTCGCTGCCGCGATGTTGCCAGCTTGATCGGCTGCGATGCGGTTGAGGCTGCAGCCCACGAACAAAACTGACGTGGCGCTCAAACAGACTAACCACGCGTGCTTGATTGCTAACATAAGACGCGTCGACCCCAGCTACGCACTGAGTGGCCCGTATAGCACAGGCACTACAGGTGTCAGGTGTAGATCACATGCATGTGCCTTCAAGGTCACATGCTCGATCGCGGAACATGCTCGAGCTTTCTGCTAAGCCCATGTGCGCGAGATTACATTCCACTCATGCCGCTCGGAGCCGAGCGCAGCCAGCGCGCGCGCTTCGCGCTTTGCGACGCGAGCATCGATCCTGTCACTTGAAATGCGCGCTCATCGCCTTTAAGTCATGTCTCAGTATGTCGTCCATATCAGTTAACTATCGCAGCGCTCGCGCTTGGCTCTGCGTGCTGTTTGCCGCGAGTCCGTCGGTCCAAGGTTGTCTGCGCAGCAACGACACCGTGTTGCAGCCCGATACTGACACTGCTGCTAACAGCGTGGAGGCGACGCCGAGCACGGGCGGCAAAACAGCGAGCACTGTCGTCAGCACTGCCGGCGTCGGCGGCACGACGAGCACGCGCACAGAAACTGGAGCTCGGGCCGGCGCTTCTGGCGGCGCAGCGAACAATCGAAACACAGGAAATACGCCGAGCGGCGGAGCCGGTGGTACTTCCGGAACTGGGACGCAGAGCAGCGCTGCAGCCGGATCGAGCGCATCCAGCAACGCTGGGACCGGCGGCAATCCAAGCGACGAGCGTGTCGAGGCACCGCAAGCTGGCACCGGCGGCGAACCTAGCGACATGGGTAATGCTGGCAGCGCGGGCAGCGAGCAGCCTGCAGCCAGCGCCGGCGCACAAGATCCCGACTGTGATCTCACGGGTATTTGGATCGCGCGTCAGATTACTGTCAACGAAGCGATCGGCGTGCAGGCGTTTAGCAACAACTGGTACTACATCGAATACAAACAGAGCGGCACCACCGCCGAGGTGACGAAACATTTCGACTGTGGCGTCGAGATAGTGGGTGCTGTCACAGTGGTCTTGCCTCGCGCTGCAGTGGAAGCGCAGCTGACACGCAATCAGCAAGCAGGACGTAAGTTGACAATGAGTAAAGATGGGGCTTCGTGCCGCCTGGAGAGCAAGCGCTTCTGGAGCATCCGCGGTGCAGAGGAGCTGCCTTATCTTCAGGACGGCGCTCGCGACTCGGAGGTCAGCATCCGCGAGCTCGCGACCAGCCTGCCGTTGCCGACGAAAGACAACACCATGGGTGCGATCGATCCAGACGGCGACGGCAAGCTCGGTTTGGCATACGAGATCTCGGGGTTACTGTCAGGAACGCGCAATTCAGTGCAGCGAGACTGGACGCGCTGGTTCACTGAACCGGGGTACGAGTTCCCCGCGGGCATGGACTGGACCGACGATGTGCGGATCCGCGCTGACTTCGACAATGAGGAGAACGTGCTCGACCCCGCGGACGGCCTGCTGACTTCCGGCAGCACGCCGTCTCGTGACGCTAAGCACGCGACCACGCTGCGCTTCCTGGGTCGCGATGCGACCGATCCACGCGCGCAGGCGCTGATCAAAGAGAACCAGGTCGACACTTGCTACGCCGTCCAGGATGCGCTGCCTGCTCAGGAGCTTTAGTAGTGGTTAGTCAGTCAGACTGGATCCTCTCACAACGAACACGACAAGGTATCGCAGCAGGCAGTCTGATTGCGGCACTGTGGCTCCTCGCTAGCAGCGTGAGCGCGTCGCCACCGTTCGAGCTGAGCGGCTCTACGCTCGGCAACGGAGGCATGTCAGCCCGCGCGAGTGGCGCAGACGCAGCCTCCAGCTACTTCAACCCGGCCCGGCTCGCGCGCGCAGACAACGGCCTGCAGCTGGGTTGGTTCGTGCTGAACGACGGGATCGATATCACGCTGTACGCGCGCTCGCGGGCGCAGGACATTCCCACTCTGGCGCTCAACGAGTTCGAAGGGCGCTTTCCTCCCTTGCCGACAGAGTGGATCGAGCGTGGCTGCGACCCCGCCCAAGGCGGTCGCTGCGTCAGCAGGCTTGCCGCACGACCACGTCAATCCGCCGGCTCGAGCGGCAATGTGACCGCATACCAGGTGTTCGGGCTGGTGCAGCGCATCGTGGATCGCTGGCTCACGCTCGGCGTGTACGGCATGGTGCCGTTCGATTCGTTCATGCAAGGGCGCTCCTTCTTCTCCGACGAGCGCGAGCAGTACTTTTCGAACAGCTTGCACCCGGAGCGCTTCTCGGACCGCCTCACTGCCATGGCACTGGCGTTTGGCGCCGGTAGTCAGATCGCCAAGTGGTTATCGCTCGGCGTCGGCGTGACACTCAGCCTGACCAACTCCGCCGATGCGGGCACATACGTGGGCAACAGCGGCATGATCCCTGAAACGTTGTTGCTGAACACACAGGTCAAAGTGTCCACTGGCGTGGCACCGAACTTCGGGGCAGTGCTGACGCCGATCGATGGGCTCGACATCAGCTTGACCGTGCACACGCCGCAGAAGCTCGAGATCATTACGGGGTTTGCTACGTTTCTTCCCAACGGCGACCTGCAGCGTGCGGATCGTACCGCAGTGCTAGCGTGGGAGCCGTGGATGATCTCACTGGGCGCGCAGTTCGACTTTGTGCGCTCCGAGACGCATCGCCTGGGCGTTGTGGTCACGGCAACCGATGAGGTTTGGTCGCAATACCGTGACCGTCAGAATGCACGTCCATTGCAAGGCTACGAGTGGTCGAACGTGCTCCATGTGACCGGTGGGCTTCGCTACAGCTATGCGCAGCGCATCACGAGCTTTCTGGATGGCGTGTACGCGCCTTCTCCGGTGCCGTTGCAGACAGGTCGCACGAACTATGTCGATAACGATCGCTACGTAATTGCTGCGGGAGCCACCTATCAATTCAGTATTCCCGACACGGAGCTCCGCATTCGCCTCGGCCTGCAAGGTCAGGTCCATATCTTGCCGGAACGCGCACAAAAGAAGCTCGATCCCACTTCAGGTGCGTTTGCAGGCCAGCGCTACTCGCAGCTCGTTCAAGACGAATGGATCGATGGCGCGACGAACAGCCGTGGGGACGTATATCCCGAGTCGATGGGCCTGCAGACTAACAACCCGGGCTGGCCGGGCTTCAGCTCGAAGGGTTTGATTCTCGGCGCGGGCGTAAACGCCTCATTGCTGTACTGACTGTCAGAATATAAACTGGCTTCCGTCAGATGTGACTGTCGGATGCGTGTGCGATCGTTCCGCGCAATGTCATGGACTGACCATGGGGTGCGCTGCTATCTTCAGCCGCGTGTTCACAGCCATAGACTCGCCCACCCCATTGGTCGTCGACGGCGGACGACGACGCTTGCGCGACGGGCTCAGCGCGCTCGCGGCCTTGCTGAAAGATGCCAATGACACGGCGCAGGGTTTCCGCCTGCTAGAAGCTCTCGATCCGCTGATCCATCACCGTGAGCTCGCGCGGATGCGTACGGCACAGAGCGGGCTTCAGCTGCTCGCTGAGCAGCCCAGGCTCTTGAACATGTTGCGTGACACGGCCGCGCTCGACGCGTTGCCCGAGGGCAGTGTCGGTCGTGCATACCGCGCCTGGTGCGAGAGCGAAGGCATCCATCCGGATGGCTTCGTCGCGATCGGCGAAGCGGGCTCGGACGCGTGCTCGATCGAAGATGATCTCGTGCGCTATGCGGCCTACCGTCATCGCGACAGTCACGACCTGTGGCACGTCGTCTACGGCTGCCGGGCCGATCTGCTCGGCGAGGCGGCGATCCTTGGGTTTACGCTCGGGCAGACGCGCTCGCCCGGCATGGCCGTGTTGTTGATCGGTGGGCTGATGCATTCGTTCACGATCGGCTGGAAGCAGGGCGCGAGCATGCGCCGGCTTGCATGGCGCGGGTTGCAGGATGGGATACGCGCCCGCCCGCTTGCACCTGTACCGTGGGAGGAGTGGCTGGCGAGGCCGCTCGCCGAGGTGCGTGCCGAGCTGGGAATCACTGATGTTCCGAGCTACACGCCTACCTACGCGCCACGGAAGCACTGAGGCGCTCATCGCAGGAGTTTCGCAGGTGCCGCAGACTAGTTACATCAGCTGGATTCCCGCGCCGAAGAACATCAAGCGCATCGGCAAGATCCACACGTGGTTGTACCTGAAGACGGGTGGCCTGATCGGCAGCCGACTCGATGGCATGGACGTGCTCTTGCTCACGACGATCGGGCATCGCTCGGGCGAGCCGCGGTCCGTACCACTTCCATACTTCCAAGTTGGTGGGCGCCTAGTGGTCGTCGCATCATTCGGCGGCAACGCGAAGAACCCCGCGTGGATCGCGAACATCAAGAAGCAGCCGGTGGTAAAGGTGCAGCGCGGCCGTAAGCGCTGGGACGCGCGGGCGCGCATCTCGGAGGGCGAGGAGCGCGCGGAGATCTGGCAGGGGCTCACGCACGAGTTTCCGCGCTATGCGAACTATCAAACGCGCACCGAGCGTTTGATCCCGCTCGTGGTGATCGAGCCCACTGATCCACCAGATTGAATCAGAGCTGCGCGGCGAGCCGTTCGGCGACTGCCGCCCATGGCTGCATGCCGATCGCGATCGCTTTGTCGCGCGCTTCTGCTATCAGCGCGCTGGCTTCGCGGGCTCGACCGCTGCTGACATACAAATGCGCGAGCGCGAGCTGTGAGCGGATGGTCTCGGGGACGTGACCAAACTGTTTGTTTTGTGTCACTGCACGTGTCAGGTGCTGTTCTGCTTCCACCTGCCGGCCCATCCGGAGCGCCAGCTCGCCGAGCGCACGACCACATGCGCCCCAGCCGATCAGCGCGCCGTCTTGAATGCAATATTGGGCGCGCGGCAGGAGCAGATCGTAGATGATCTCAGCGTCACGTTCGTCACCGAGCTCGACGCACACGTCGGCGAGCCGCACCAAGGTCTCCGGCTTGATCGGGACCGCGCGCCCGTCGAGCTGCGGCTGAAAGCCGGTCGCTCGCAGCGGGGCGTAGTGTTGAGCTGCGGCGCCCGCGTCGCCGCGCTCGAGCGCAAATTGTGCTTTGAAAAGCGCACAAAACCAGCGCTGCCCCGGCAGCTCACGCAGCGCATTGTCGATCAGCGGCTCGAGCTCTGTGCTGTGCCCGCGATACCAAAACAGCTGGTTCAGCATGTAAAACGCGTTGTTCTCGCCGCGCTTAGCGATCGTGAGGCCGCGTCGCCGCGCCTCGCTCCCGAGCGCGATGATCAGCTCGCGCGCCTCTGCGAGCTGTCCGCGGATCACAGCCATGGTGATCGGCGCACACAACGCAGTTGCAACGTATGCGGTCAAGCGCGCGCCCATGCGACCGACTCGATCAGGGTGCGGCAAGAGCTCGACGAGCTGCGTGAGCTGGTGCGCCGTCTCGGCGTAGCCCGCGAGGTCGCCCTGCATCAAGCGCCCGCCGAGCGCGAGGATCAAGCCCTCCACGCGCGGGCGCAGCTCGAGCTCGGGTTCGCGCAGCGACTGCCAGAACTCGGCCAACATCGCGTTTGCTTGCTCGGGCCGTGCAGTCGCGCGCAGCGCGGACAGCCACATGCGGCGCGCAGCGTCGCGTTCCTTCGGCGCGAGCTCGAGCGCGATCTGCGCGGCTTCCGTGTACGCGTCGAGCGGACCGGCTTCTGCCCGCATCCAGCAGCGCACGGCGGCGAGCCGATACGGCAGCTCACCGACCAAGCGCGTGGCGTCGTGGTCCACTTCGGCGAGCAGCGCAGCCCACGCTTCATCGGCGAGCGCGCGCGCAGACGGCCGCAGATACGCTGTGCGCAAGTCGATCACAGACTCGTCGCCCATGGCGTTGCCGATCGCTGCTTCCGCGAGCAAACGTGCGGAGCCTGCTCGACGGGCGCGCTCGGCGGCTTGCTCGAACGCGCGCTCGACGTCCGACTCACCTTCATCCGCGGACCAGCGCGCTTTGGCCCAGAGCAGCGTGAGCTCGGCGGCGGCTTCTGAGTGATCCGCCGGGTCGAGCAGCTTGACGGCGCGTCCGAGCTGCAGCGCCGCGCGATCGTAGGACTGCTGCGCGAACGCTTCGCGCCCTGCCTGCTCGCACAAGCGCCTACGTTCGGAGGTTTCGACGAGCGGTCCGGCTTCGAACGCGTGCACCGCCAAGGCGCCCTCCCAGGCCGCGGCGCTGCTGCGCGCTGACAGCTCGCGCAACGCGGCATGATGCAGCGCTTGGCGCTCTGCCGGACCGACTTGGGTCGCGATCACATCACACAGGACTGCGTGACTGAACTGCAAGCGCTCTGGGCGCTCGGGCAACGTGCGCAGCACGCCAACTTGCAGCGCGGGTTCGAGCTCACGCAGCAGCGTCTCGGTGTTCGGCGCCGCGGTCGCCGCGCGCAAGAGCGCAATGTCTAGGTCGCGACCTAACACAGCCGCTTGCTCCAAGCGGCGCTGCGTAGCAGCCGGTAGTAGCGCGACGCGCTGGGCGACGATGTGGCTCAAGCTCGGGGGCAACACGCGATCGAACGGGGTGTCGGTGGCGAGCGCATGACGCAAGAGCTCGTGCACATACAGTGCATTGCCTGCAGTCAACCGCTGCAGCGCTTGCGCTGCGTGCAGGTCGGAGCTCGGATAGCCCAGCTGGCTCAGCAAGCTCTCGATCGCGGACAGGCCGAGGGCATCGAGGTGCAGCGCGACTGTGCCTTCGCGACCGCTCGTGCGACCGATCAATTCACTGAGCGCGCGGCCCGAGACCACTGCCTCCGGTCGATAGGTGGCGATGACGTGCAGATCACGCTGGCGAGCGGTGCGCGAGAGTGTGTCGAGCAGCGCGACGCTGGCTTCGTCCGCCCAGTGCACATCTTCGATCGCGATCAAGAGCGGCCGCACGCCTGACAGATTTCGCAGCAGCTCGGCGAAGCTCTCATAGAGCTCGAAGCCGATGCCGCGAACTTGCCGCGGCAAACCTTCAGGAGCTTGCGAGGCCACCGCGCGACGCTGCAGCTCGGGTACGCCGCGCAACGCGGGGAGCGCTTCTGCGAAGCTCAACGTGTGCGCGCGAAACTCAGGCGCACGCGCGAGCTGTGCCGCGATCTCACGAAACGGCCAGAGTGCGGGCTGATCCAAACCCGCATGACAGTTGCCTAACACCCAGCGCGCGCCGCCCGCGTCTTTTGCGCGCAGACGCGCGAGCAGGCTGCTCTTGCCCGCACCGGCATCGCCGCTGATGAAGCACAAGCCACCGGTGCTCTCAGCCAACCAGCGCCGCAGCTGTTCGAGCTCGCGTTCGCGACCGACGAACGGCCATTGCCCGCTCGGCGCCTCGACGCTGGGCGACACCGCCAGATCCGTCACCAGCTCAACCGGCGCAACGAAGACGTAGCCCAGGCCTTTGCGCGTGCGGATCATCGCTTGGCCGGCGCCGGTGTCGCCGAGCGCGCGCCGCAGATCGTTGATGATCCTGCGCAGCGCGCCCTCGCCGACGTGTGCATCCGGCCAAAGCTTCTGGCGCAGCTCAGCGATGCTCGCCAGCTTGCCCGGCCGCCTGACAAGGAACTCCAAACAGTCGAAGACCTTAGGCTCGAGCGGAACCTCGGCGTGGCCGCGCTGCAACACGCGGTCTGAGCCATCCAGGACGAAATCCCCGAAGCGTGCTCTCACGAGTCACATAGTGGGCGACGCAGCACCACAGCTCAAGCCACGATGCCATGGCACTTGCCTCAAATCTACCGCCACGATTTCGTTCGCAATCTAAGTGAATCGCAAGTGGCAAAAACGGAACTTGGCTCTATACCTAAGTTGCCGCGCACGCATGCCGCACGCGCAGGTGCACAAGCTGACGATGTTGCCGAACCGGCCAATTGATCGCACGGCATGATCCGCTGCGGTGCGCTGAATCAAGATGTATTTGCGCAAACGTTAGGAATGCGTAATGAACCGCAGGAACTCGTAGTCAATCAGGCAAATGCCTGAGATGGTTCCGCGGTGTGACTGGCTGGCTCGAAACCCGGTGCGGCCCTGCATCGCTGTTAGAAGTCGGTTACATAGAAACACGCGGTCGCGCGCAGTCGGGTGACGGTCGCGTGGGCGAGGACCTGGTTTACGAGAAGCGGGAGAGTGATTGTGAATAGAGCCACGGGGTTAGCAATTTCCCAAGTAGTGCTCCTGGTTGGTGCCATGGGCTGTAGCAAGGCGGCCGAGCCGAATCAGAGCGCGCCCGGCGTGACTGTTCCGCCAGGCACCACGAGCCCCGGAACCGGCGCTGCAGGCGCAGCTACGCCTGGCAACCAAACGGGCCGCGCTGGCACAGGGGGTTCCGCTGCTTCAGTGAATCCAGGCCCGGGCGTAACGACGCCTGTTGCGGGAACTGGCGCCAAACCGGGTACGCCCGGTAACGTGGGCGTCGCCGGTAGCGGCCCTGCAACTGGCGCGGCAGGCACCGTCGCAACCGCTGGTAGCGCCGCCCCCGATGTCCCTGTCGGCGATGCAAGCCAGGACTGGGCGATGATGGGCTACGATCCAGGCTCGACTTATTTCAACAAGGCTGAAAAGACCATCACCAAAGACAACGTTGCGAGCATGGAAGTGCTCTGGACGGCGGACTTGGGTGGCAATGTGCTTGGCGGCGCGCTGCAGGTCGGCGACAAGATGTACGCGACCGGCCCGGGCGCGGTGTTCGGGTTTGACGCTGCGAGCGGCACCCAGCTGTGGAAGACGACCGCAGCTTCCAGCAGCACACTCGGCTACGCGAACGGCACGTTGTATCTGCACCAGACGAGCGGCAACGTCGCTGCGTTCAGCGCGGCGGACGGCAAGATGCTGTGGAGCGTGCCCTCGGATCCATCAGGCAACGACGGCTCGTCGTCGGCCATCCCCGTGGGCGGTGTGGTGCTGATCGGCGGTGCAAACGGCCCGGTGGAGCTGACCGCTGGCGTGTACCGCGGCTTCATGACTGCGCTCGATGCGATGAGTGGCGCGAAGAAGTGGACGGAGTTCACCGTGCCAGAAGGCTCCACCGGCGCATCGTTCTGGTCGACGCCTTCGGCCAGCATGGAGGACGGTCTCGTCTTTGGCGGCAGCGGCAACAACTACGGTCCACCTGCCACGGACACGTCAGACTCCTTGATCGCGTTCGACTTCGCCACGGGCAAGATCAAGTGGAAGTACCAGCGCGTGATGGATGACACGTTCCCCACCAACTTCACCGCACCCGACTCGGACTTCGGCAACAACCCGGTGGTTTACGAGGCGCTGGTCGGTGGCGTGATGGAGAAGCTCGTCGCGGGCGCGACCAAGTACGGCTACGTGGTGTCGCTGAAGCGCGCGACGGGCGAGCTCGTGTGGAAGCGCGACATCTGCAAGGCCGGCTCGGCGGACGGCAACCAAGGGTTGTTCACCAACTTCTCGTACTCGGGCACCGGGCTCGTCGGCGCGTGCAACGAAGGCGGACCGGCGACCTTGACCTCGCTCGATCCCGCGACCGGCGACATGCAGTGGACGCGTCCGCTTCCGGGTCGCGTGTTCGGTCGCATGGCCTTTGCGAACGGCGTCGGGTTCGTGGGGACGGGTCAAGCCGTCGAAGGCTTCGACGCGACCACCGGCGTGTTGATCAAGTCGTTTCCCTCGAAGGGCGGCACGGTCGCGAGCACCATCACCATCTCGCGCGGTCGCGTGACGTTCGGCGAGGGCATCGCATGGTTGCCTGCGGGTCTCGTCGCCGGCTCGACGCTCACCGTGTTGGGTGTGAAGTAACGCGAGACATGAACAAGGGGGGCCTTGTGGATAGCGCGGCGAGTCAGCTTGGCTGGCTCGCCGTTTGTTTTTCAGTGGCTGCGTTGTTCGGCTGTACTGCGGACACATCGCCCACAGCCCTGCGCGCCGACGACGCAGGGCCGCTGACGGCGGCAGCGCGCGCCTCGCGAGGCGCGGACGGGCTGCCGTCGCTATGTCAGCGTGAGGTCGGAAGCAGTGACCTCGTGCGGGAGCGCTTTTGCGGGGAGACGCCGCTAACGGTCACGGGCTTGCATGAGCTCAGGTTGCAACTGCGGTCTGACCAACTCCAGCAAGTCCCGCCTGAGCTTACGGTGTTTCCGCTGCTGCTCGGCCACTCCACAGCACTGTCGGGTCGCCATGTGTCGTCGATCAACCCGCGGGCGATCTTTCTGAACGTCGGCGGGCCGCAGATGACGTTCACGCGCGGCGTGCAGCAGGTCGAGATCTCCACCTTGAGCTTCGATCAGAGGACGCGCCGCTTCTACCTGCTCAGCTTCAGGCAGGCGTGCAACGACGCAGCTGGTGGCTGCAAGACTTCTGATTTGTACACCGCGCGCGTGGAGAGGGATTGGCTCAGCGTCGAGCTCGAGGACGACGAGGAGCTCAAGAACACGTCCTCCGATTGTCGTCAGTGTCATCAGCGCGCGCGCGCACAGGCGACGCTGCTGATGCGTGAGCTCGTGCCGCCGTGGACGCACTTCTTCGAGCCTGTGAGCCAAGAGGAGGGGCTGCGTCTTCTGCCCGGCGTGTTGAACACGGCACTGACACGCGACTTCATCGCAGCCCATGGCGACGAGCCCTATGCTGGCGTGGATCTCGCTACGCTCTTGCCGGCGAACGGATCGCTGCTGCAGGGGACGGTCGGAGCCGATCAGCCTGTGCTCTTCCCCTCGCAAGAGATCTTGAATGAGCGCTGGCCGCGCACGGCTGCGGGCGAGTTTCCACCCGAGCCTCGACCGAGCGAGCTCTGGGAGAGCGCATACGCGGCATGGAAGCGCGGCGAGCAGCTGGCGCTCCCCTACGTCGAGCAACGCGCGAGCGACCCTGACAAGCTCGCAGCGCTCACAGCTGCGTACGCTGGGTACGCGCAGGGCATACTCGATGAGCTACCGGATCTCTCCGATGTGTTCCCCGACGATCCGCTGCTGCGCGCTCGCATCGGGCTGCAGACCGAGCCGGACAGTGGGCCGGTGGATACGTTGATCCAGGCGTGTGGTGCTTGTCACAACGATGTGTTGGATCAAACGATCTCGCGAGCGCGTTTCAATATCAACTTAGCGCGTATGGACGCGAGGGAGCTCGACCTTGCTATCGAGCGCATGCAGCGCCGGTCCGGGCAAGCTGGGGTCATGCCGCCTCCCGAAGCTCGGCAGCTCGACGTTGCCGGCAAGCAGCGGTTGATCGAGTACCTTCGGACTGACGCTCGTAGCGGCAAGCCCGTCGAAGCGTTGGTGTACGCTGCGCGCGTCGGCATGACGGGTGGGTCGATGATGGTCGGTGCTGGCACGCGTGATTAGTGCCGGCAGGTGATCCTGCGAGGATGCCGCGCTCAGGATGCTGAGGTGTGTTGTGCCGGGCATGACGAGCACGCTCGCGCGCCAGCGCTCAGCCAGCTTGAGGCACGTGGCGTCTTTGCTCGCGAACCGGTCGTGCTCCGCCAAGGTAATCGCGACGCGCACGTGGGGTGGAAAGCGGGCAGCTTCGAGCTCGCGCTGAAACTCGCTGCTCTCCGCCAGGTCGCGCGCGGGCTCGGCGTTCTTGACCAGCGTGCTCAGGCCGAACGGCAACAAGAGCGGCATCATCCAGGTTTGGTTGGCCGCACGAACGCCGCGTAGAAGAGGAGCGATCAAGTGCAGGTCCACCGGGGCGCGACCCAAGTGGCCGGCGCGCTGCATGCGGTCCAAAGCCACGACGACCGCACGTGCGCCCATCGAGTGCGCGTCGATGCGCAGGCGGGTGCTCGGCTTCAGCATGCTCTGCACAGCTTCGACGTGACGGGCGAAGTCGTCTGCTGTGTTTTGCAGCCGCCTGAAGTTATCGTCGTACGCGATGGTGAGCGTGCGTTCGCCGCGCGCCAGCGCAGCGTTCGAGAGCAGCGCCACGTCGTTCGGGGCGGCGTTGATGCCGTGGATCGTGAGGGTGGTGCCGAGATGCTCGTCGCCGCCCAGCTCGATCACACGCGCGCGACCGTTCACGCCGATCCAAGCGCGCTCTGCCTTTTCATCGATGTGGACGCGCGGCTTCACCGCGACCAATGCCTCGCTCGCGTGCTGCGTGGGTAACGCGCACGCTGAGGCGAAGATGAGTGCCACACAAGTTAGACGCTCCATGCGTTCTGCTCGTGACGAGCACATTGGCGCAGACGAGAGGTCGCGCCAGTTCCAGACGAACAATTTCACTCGCGTTCACGTGCAGCTGGCAGCGGCAGCGCTGATCTGGGACGAAATCTGGGTCATTGTGGCCGCGCACAAGGCGCTCATCGCAGCGCTGCCACAGCAAAGTCAGTGATCGCGAGACTTTGCGCACTCCCCGGGCGCTCATAGATAGTTCACCTTGACGTGAACCATTTTCTTTCGTAGATCGAGCCTACAACCAAGGAGACAAAGTCATGAAACCGACCCCAGATGGTTGGCCGCGTATATCGTCGTGCCTGTTCTATGAAGATCCCAAGCGTGCGATCGACTGGCTGTGCAAAGTGTTTGGCTTCGAGCTGCGTTTGCTGGTGGAGACAGGCGCCGGGGGTGTCGCGCACAGCGAGCTCGTGTACGGCGATGGTTTGATCATGGTCGGCACGAATGACACGACGTATTGGCGGAGCCCGAAGAGCTCCGGCGGCTGCACGCAGTCACTCATGGTCATGGTCGACGATGTCGAGGCGCACTACGCGCACGCCAAAGAACACGGCGTCGAGATCTATCGCGAGCTAGCGACCAGTGACTACGGCGACGAGTACTGGTCAGACCGCACCTACGGCGCACTGGACTGTGAGGGCCATCGCTGGTGGTTCTCGCAGCGCATCAAGACGGGAAACCCCGAGTGGAGCAAGGTGCGCAACAAGCGCGAAAAGCACGGGTGACACAATGAGCAAGACGCGCACAGGCATTCAACGCATCGTGCCGAGTCTGGCTTACGCCGACGCTCCGACGGCGATCGATTTCTTATGTAAGGCCTTCGGCTTTACTGAGACGTATCGCTACCCCATGCCGGACGGTCGCGTGGGTCACGCCGAGCTGAGCTACGAGGGCAACATCGTTACGCTCGCTTCGGTCTTCGAAGGTTTCGGGGAAACCCCGCTCAAGCTGCCCGCGACTTCGTGCACGCTATGGTGCTTCGTCGACGACGTCGACGCGCACCACGCGCGGGCGCTCGAAGGGGGCGCGACGATCACCTCTGCGCTGGTCGAGGATCACGGGATGCGCTTCTACCGCGCGAGCGACCCGGAAGGGCACCGCTGGGTGTTCGCCAAGGAGCTGTCGTGAGCCGGGCAGTGCCCGACGTCTCTGCGACGCTGCTCGCGCTCGCTGATCCCACGCGGCGCGGCGTGATCGAGCTGCTAAGGTTCGGTCCGCTGCGCGCGGGCGAGCTCGCGGGGGCGCTCAACATGACGAAGTCGGCGTTCAGCCGGCACTTGCGCGTGCTGCGCGAGAGTGGTCTCGTGCAAGAAGAGAGCATGCCCGAGGACGCACGTGTGCACGTGTACAGCCTGCAGCGCGAGCCGTTCGACGGCTTGCGCGGTTGGCTGGACGAGGTCGAGTCGTACTGGACGCTGCAGTTGGAGAGCTTCAAGCGTCACGCGGAGCGCACACGCGGACCGAAAGCGAAGCGCGGGAGACCAGAATGAGCCTGACCGCAGAGACAGCGCGCGTGATCACGTTTGTGGAAGTGTCGCCGCTCGATGCTTTCGAGGTGTTCACCGAGGAGGTGGATCTGTGGTGGCGGCGCGGTCCACGCTTTCGCCGCGGCGGGCCGGACAGCGAGTTGTGCTTCGAGCAGGACGCCGCGGGCCGGCGCTTGATCGAGCGCGGCAAAGAAGACGTGTTCGAGATCGGCCGGGTGCAGGTCTGGGAGCCTGGCAAGCGGCTCTTGCTCGAGTACCGGCTGCCTAACTTTGCGCCGGATGAGCGCACCGAGGTCGAGGTGCGCTTCGAGGAGCAAGGCAAGGGCACGCGCGTCGTGCTGGAGCACCGCGGCTGGGAGGCGCTACGGCCTGAGCATCCTGCGCGCCACGGCCTCAGCGGCGAGGCGTTCAGCAGCATGATCGGTTTGCATTGGGGTGACCTGATCACCGCGTACCGACAGTTCACACGCGCTCAGAGCTGAAGGAACTCGCGCATGCGAGCGAGCTCGGCTTCCAGCTCACGCTCGAAGGTTTTGTCCTTCGGCCGTGTAGTGGTGAAGCCGAGCTCGGTTGTGAGCTGATTGTTAGTGACTGTTAAGTTGGCCCAACCTAACACTTGATCACGCCACAATAACGGGAGAGCATAATAACCGCGCAGGCGTTTTGCGACCGGTGTGTATGCTTCGAAGCGGTAGCTCCAGCTCCATAGCAGCTCGAAGCGGCGGCGATCCCAGACGACGGGATCGAACGGAGACAGGAGGTACACCTCTGGCGCGCCCGGATAGCGGCGGCTCTTGGCTGGCGTCTCGGCAGCGGGCCAGTACCATTCGATGCCGTTGACTCGAGTGCTCGCGAGCCGTTCGCGTGCGCGGGCGATCGCTTGTTTGAGCTGCGGCTGCCACTGCGGCACCGCGAACCGCAAGCGGTTCAAGAGCGGACCGAGGCTGGGTTTGGGCAAGGGGGCGTGGAGCTCGACTAGCAGATCGATCAGCGTGTCGATGCGCGCGTCGCGCTCCTTCGGGCTCTTCACCACGGGCTTTTCGGCGAGCGCCTGGTACACACGTACGCCATTGTCGCGGCGGGCGACGCGCAGCAGACCTCGGTAGTGCATCTTCTCTAACAGGTGCGTGGTCGCGCTCGAGGTGCCGCCCCAATAGTTCGTGACTTGGCCCAAGCCGAAGTGCGCTTCGACCTCACGCGGGTGCACGCTGCCGCGCGCGTGTACGAAGCGCAGGAGCTGGGCCGCTCTGCGCCGCGCGGTCGGGTCCCATGCGCGCCGCTTACCGCCCCTGCGCGGATGCATGAGCCCGTGAAGCTCGCGGCTGACGAAGCCGTAGTTGACGAAGAAGTCCTCTTCGATCGCGAGGCGTGGATAGAGGCGCTCCAGATCGCCCGCGTGGTAGTTCTTGACGCGGTG
>Ga0190269_10000120_pt1 | contig 38659 bp, 28 predicted proteins | sample Popmic249IS_FD_133749 | JGI IMG/M metagenome (GOLD analysis project Ga0190269, IMG submission 133749) | Populus adjacent soil microbial communities from riparian zone of Blue River, Arizona, USA - 249 IS | ecosystem: Environmental > Terrestrial > Soil > Riparian zone | place: USA: Arizona... | reverse complement strand
GGAGACCTTGGAAAAGCGGTTTCGCCGGCACGAGATGAGCTCGCTCGCGCTGCAAGCGGGCCTCGAAGCGATGGGCTTATCGCTGTACGCGCCGACCGATGTTCGGCTGAACAGTGTGATCGCGGTGCGCTTGCCGGACAACGTCAACAGCGTGCGCGTGCGCGAGTACATGACCAAAGCGTTCCGCGTCGAGATCAGCGGTGCGTTCGGGCTGAACATCGTGCGCATCGGGCAGATGGGCGAACAGTGTCGTTCGCACAACCTGTTCAAGACGCTGTACGCGCTCGGCATGAGCTTCGCGCGCGAAGGCGCGAAGCTCGATGTCGCCTCCGGGATGGCCGCGCTCGAGTCCGGCCTCGCCGGCGATCGCGAAGAGTTCGTCGACTGACAGCTGGGCGCGCGGCTTCTGACGTTCGCGTCTGGGCTTCGTCTATCCGCTGGCTTCGTCTTCGCTCAGGCTCATGTAGAGCTCGGTCAGCAGATCTTGCGGCGCTGCATCCTCCGGCGTGTTCAAGTAGCGCTCGTAGCAAGGTCCCGTGCCGAGCTCCCGACCGCTCTTGACCAACCACTGGCCCATGAAGCGGCCCCAAGCATCGCCGAGTCGATCATAAGGACCATGATGCGTGAAGCGCGCATACACTCCGGCTGGGATCGTGACTTCGTGTAAGCCCTTCGGGATCTCTCGAACCTGATCCGCCACAACGATGCCTGCCTCCGAGCGCAGCTGGGCCGCTGGTACCGTCTCGGGATCGTCGTATTGGATCGCCACCATCTCGAGCCAGTGCGCTGGATCCAGCGTCGCTGCGGACAAGCGCTCGTTCAAGCGCGAAAACGCCGCGCCGATCATGTTGTAAGGCCCCGTGTGAGCGACCGCGAACACGCGTTTTTCGGGCATCTTTTGAACTGTCACATGCATGTCGACCTCCTGTGTGGTGAAGCGAATGGCGTCGGTCTGCTCGACTGAGAAGTGGATCCCGGAGTGTGTCGGCAGGGCGCTCGCAGACGCTGCAGCCCAGCGCGTCGGGTTCTGGCGCGCGCGTTCACGAAACTCTGAGGGCGCCAGCCCGAACGCGCTCGCAAAGGCACGCGTGAACGACTCGTGCGCTTCGTAGCCAGCCTCCAGCGCGATGCGCGTCACCGGCAGCAGCGTCGTAGCCAAGGAGTAACCGGCGCGCTCGAGGCGCAGTCGCCGGTGCAGCTCGCCAGGCGTCTCTCCGAGTAAGCCGCGAAAGATGCGGTGAAAGTGCAATGGCGACAGGTGTGCTTTGCGCCCCAGCTCATCCAGGCTCAGCGCCTGATCGAGCGATGCGCGCACGTGCTCGATCGCGCGCGCCACCAGCTCTTCATATTGTTTTTGCGTCTCGACCTTCATCTCGGCGTAACCCTAACTGAGGCGTGCGGACCGGGCTTGACGCGGCTTGCGATTTCGCTCGCCGCGTTGCAGCAGGAACGCGCCTGCACAACGGAGCGCTCCGCGCGAAACGAGACATGACCCGTCGCGGCGGGCATGCAACACATCAGCGCATGCGGCGTTTCGGGAAGGTGGCCTATCTTGCAGTGGTGCTCAGCGCAGCTTGTGGCGGCGAGACTCCGTCCCCGGGTGAGAGTGTTGCACCGGGCCAACAGGCGACCGCGCCAGCGGCTTCTGCACCGACTCTAGTCGCAGCGACGACAAGCGCGGGTGGTGCAGCTGCAGTGACGCCACGTGCGACCACGGCAGGCAGTGCGGGCACGCCTGTAAACGCTGCAGCTCTGCCCTCTCGCGGGATCGCAGGCGGCGCTGCGGGAACGCTCGGCGCTGCGCCAGCCGCCGTGCCTGCAGGTCGCGTCGCAGGTGCGGCAGCTGGGAACACGGCTGCTGCTGCTGGCAGCGGCGGCATGCCGGCCGAGATCTCGGCCAAGCCCACAGATCCGCTGTTCCCTGCGGATGGCGCTGAGAACGTCTGCACGGATCTGAGCTTGCACCTGCGCTTCGATGCGAAGCCGAGCTCCGGCGCCGGCAAGATCGCCGTGTTCGAGCAGGGTGGAAGCACGCCTGTCGCGAGCGTCGATGTCGCGACCGCGCGCACGAGCGTCGCGCCGAACGGTACGGCGCTGGTGTTCGTGCAGCCGGTGTTCGTCGTGGGCAACGAGGTCGTGGTGCAGCTGCCAGCGGCGCTCGAACCTGGCAAGCGCTACACGGTGAAGGTCGATGCAGGTGCTATACGGCCTGCGCCGCCCGCGGAATGGAGCTTCAGCACGCGCGCTCAGCCTCCTTCCGACATGTCGCAGCTGCGCGTCGCGCAGGACGGGACGGGCGACTTCTGCTCGGTGCAAGCGGCGCTCGCAGCCGCTCCGAGCGGCGCCACGATCAGCGTGGGGCAGGGCTACTACCACGAGCTGGTGCACGTCAGCGGCAAGTCCGGCGTGACGCTACGCGGCGACGATCGCAAAGGCACGGTGATCCTCGGCGTCAACAACGAAAGCCTGAACGGAGGCACGGCCAAGCGCGCGCTCGTTAACATCGAAAAGAGCAGCGACCTGATCATCGAGCGGCTCACGATCCACAACCTGACAGAGCAGGGTGGCTCGCAAGCCGAGGCGCTGCGCTTGCAGGATTGCGACAAGTGCGTGGTGCGCAACGCCGACATCTTGAGCTTGCAGGACACGTTGCTTTGGAACGGCCGGATCTACGCCAAAGATCTGTACGTTGCCGGCAACGTCGATTTCGTCTGGGGCAAGGGCGGCGTGTTCTTCGACAGCTGCGAGATCAAGACGGTCGGACGCAGGGGCTACATCGTGCAGTCTCGTAACGATGCTGATGCGTACGGCTACGTGTTCGTCGACTCCAAGATCAGCGCAGACTCGGGGCTGACCGGCATCGTGCTCGCGCGCATCGATGCGGCCGAATATCCGGGCAGTCACGTTGCGTTCATCAACTGCGAGATGGGCCGGCATATCGCGCCGGAAGGCTGGACGATCACAGGCGCTGGTGCGGGCCCCGCGCTGCGCTTTTGGGAGTATCAGAGCAAAGGCGAAGACGGCGCGCTCTTGGACGTGAGCCGTCGGCACGCGAGCTCCAAGCAGATCAGTGCGGAACAAGCAGCCACCATGCGCGATCCGGCGCAGGTTCTCGATGGCTGGTCGCCACCTCGATGAACGCAGCCAGTAGCTGCGTGTGCGTGCGAGCCCACGAGATGGGTTGTGCGCTAGCGAATGCGACACCAGGTACCAAAACCGCGGATACCAGGGTTTCCATGCAGTGATTGTTGGCGAAACTTGATCGAATCGCGCTGCGCTTTTTTGCCTCGATGGCCCGCGCTCACTGAGGTGTGAACGTGTGTGAACTGAATTGCGAGCTGAAGGGTACTTGTCTGCGCGCCTTACACGCGATGTAGTTGTGCTTGCGGCAGGCTTCCTGCATACCTCCACAGCTCACGAGCGCGTGCCTCGACCAAAACCCGAACATGGCTCAGAATAAGGATTCTGGTTCGTCTTTGGTTACGGTCCGCACGTGCGTGGAACGTCGAAGTTTGATGTTTGAGCGACAACGGCCGGTGAATCGCTGATGACCCAACCCACAGTTGCACGCGTGTTGTTTTGGGTTGCGACGGTCGCCTCTGTGGGCGGCATGTGCAGCACCCCACTCGCGCTCGCTGAATCGCGCGCGCTGCTTCCGATCATCGCGGAGCCTGAGGATTCGCTGCCTCAGGAAGAAGAGCCTGTGGTCGAGCCTGTCGAGGCTAAGCCCGATCCGACACGCAAACCTGCGGCACGCAAGCGCGCCCCAGTGGCGACGAAATCACCGGCGCGCGCAGCGCAGAAGGTCGGCCGCGCGGGCATGCCTGGCGGCCGTCAACCGACCGCCGAATACCGCCGCATCCGCGATGCGTGGCATCTGCCCATCCCGGCGGAGCAGATCGAACCGGTGCTCGAAGGGGCGCTCCAACCGCTCGTGCTCGCGCCGATCGACGCGCACGGCGGCGAGCGGGTGACTTTGATACCCGCGACCGACAAGGGCGGCTTCTCCGAAGAGCAGAAGCAGCTCGCCGCGCGCGCTTTCTCGCCACTCGGTCGCAAGAAGCCGCATCCGATCTCGCCGCGCCTGCTCGATCTCGTGTATCGCGCGATGCGTCACTTCGATGCCCCACTTGTGCATCTGATCAGTGGCTACCGGGCTGACCGCGCTGGCAGCCGGCACACCCAAGGCCGCGCCATCGACATGGTCATTCCGGGCGTGAGCAATGAGGAGCTGGCGGCGTACGTGCGGCAGTTTGGCTTCGTGGGTGTGGGCGTCTATCCAAAGAGCGGCTTTGTGCACCTCGACGTGCGCGATACCAGCTTCTTCTGGGTCGACAACTCGCTCCCGAACGAGCGCTGCCGTCCAGAGCCGACGCTGCTCGGCGAGGCCAAGGCGATGGATGCGCGGGCCCGCGATCGCGGCGAAGAGCCGAACACCTTTGTCCCGAACAACGACAAAGAGGACACGGCCGCTGCCAAGGCCTACAAGCGCAGAGCGCAACAGCGTCGCAAGTTGGCGGCCCAGCCTCCGCGCAATCTCTAGTGCTGTGACCGCTTGGTCACAGCCTAGAACTTCTTCGAGAGCTCGATGCGTCCGAGGCCGACTCGGAGCTGCGTCGCATGCTCTTTCGTTTCGATGTCCGGGCTCAGCAAGACGACGGTTCCGACCGTCGCCGTAAGCAGCGCGGCCCCGATCAGAAAGTCGGTCACGAGCGCGTAGGTCTTCGCGCCGTCGGCGAGATCTTGGAGCTCGGAGGCGCTGGTCTTGCGCTGTAGCGCTTCCCGGTATTCGACCGCGTCGGATTCAGCGAGGTACCCGAACACTGCGCCCCCCGCGGCGAGCACGCCTGCGCCGATCGCGAGCCCGAGCAGGAGCGGTTTGCGTGTGCCGCCGCGCCGATAGACCGGCGGGGTCACAGCAGGGCGCTCGGCGAGCGTCGAGGGGATGGGCTGAAGGTGCAGCGTCACTGGCACGTCTTCGCCGCCAGCGGCGTCGACGATCTGCGTGACAGGTGCATGACCCGGCGCGCGACCGGTGATGCGGCGTCGGCCGGTGCTGACGTGCACGGGTGCTTGCAGCGGTGTTCGACCGACCAAGACATCGTCGACGAGAACCTCTGCGCCTTCCACATTGCTCGTGAGGTGCACGTAAGCGATGCGCGCTCGCACCTTGGCGAGCTCGTCTTGTACGGCCTGCTTGCGCGCTTCATCGAGCGAGTTGCGACTCTCCTCCAGGTACTGACCGAGGTAGCGCTCCGCCGCGGGATAGTCGCGCAGGTCGGCAGAGACTTGGCCGAGGTTGTAGAGGAGCCGAAAGTTCGGCGCAGTGCTGTACGCGCGCTTGAATTCGATCAGCGCGGTCGCGAGATCGCCATCGCGATACGAATCGATGCCGCGTTGGAAGTGCTGTCGGGCTTTCTCCACGTTGGCAGTGGCGGCAGCGGCGGCGCTCGCGCCGGCCGGTGTCTCGCCTGTCACTGCGTCGGCAGCGGGCTTCTCCGGCGCCTGCTTTTCGGCGACTTGCTTATCGACCGGTGCTTTGACAGGGCTCGGTCTGTCAGCAGCCGCTTTCTCTGTGACCGCGCTCGGCTTGCTCGCGTTGTTCTTGTCCGCAGCGGGTTTGTCCGGCGCTGGGCTGGGCTTGCTGTTCGTCGGCTTGTCAGCGGCGGCTTTGGGCGCGCTGCTCGGCTCGCCGCTACCAGCTGCAGGTTGCGCAAAGGCTCGTGGTGCGTGCCAGAGGACCACGAGGCCCAGCACGGCGAACGCGAGGCTTGCGCGTCGTGGTTGCTTCATTTGTAAGGATCCTCAGTATCGATCCGCATCGGCCCGCCGTTACGCAGCCCGCGCATGTCACTGCCCATGTTCGCGTCGCGCCCACTCGGACGTGCTTTGCTAGCGGGCAGACGCTCCGCAGGCGGACGTGCTCGCGCCGCATCGGGCAGAGCCGTCACCTCGCGGGTTTCATCGGCGCTAGCGGCCGACCCACTGCGGTTGCCGCCAACAGCTGCCGGGCCGCGTGTCGCGTCGAGATTCCGACCGGCCGCGGCATCCGCCGAGATCGCCGCGCCGCGCTCACGCGCAGCCCCTTCGCGAGGAATGGCCGCGCGCCCGTCGCGCACACCGCCAGGCGCATTCCGCTCCCGCGCGGCGCCTGCTGCAGGCTCGCGCGCGGCAGCGCCGAGTGTGGAATCGCGAGCTGCTGTTCCGCGTGCAGCACTCGCTGCAGGCTCGCGCGCGGCAGCGCCGAGTGTGGAGTCGCGAGCGCCTGGGCCGCGTGCAGCACCCGCTGCAGGCTCGCGCGCTGTCGCGTCGGATGCGGCTTCACTCGGTGCCGACCCGCGTGGCTCGCGCGCACCTTCTGGGCCATCTGGATCGCGCGCGTTTGCTGCGGCGCGAGCTCGGCCGTTCGCGTCGCGCGAGTCGTCCCGGCCCGGATCCGTGGCGCCGTTACGCGTGCCTTGCTCGCGCGCGCCGTGTTGCGAAGAGCTCTCGCTAGCCGGTGAGGTGGTGGTCTCTGTCGGGCCAAACGCACCGGAGCGCAGCTGAGGAGCCGGCGGCGGCTCGGTCGCTTTGCGGCTGAGCTGGTAGGTGAGGCCGAACACAGCGCCTGCAACGATCACCAGCACCGCCGCGCTGCTGAACCGCGACGGCTGCTTCATCTCCGCGGTCTGTCGGCGCAGATTCGCTGCGTGCACAGACTCATCGGCCTGTGCCAGCTTCGGCACGGCATGGCCTGTGTGCACCGAGTCTTGCCGTGCAGCTGATGGCTGCGGAACAACCGCGGCAGGGCTGACGCCCGAAGCGCTCGTGTGCTGCGACTCGTGCGCGACGCGCGGCGACATCCCGGACTCCCGATCGAACAGCTCGCGAGGCAGCGCTGCGATGGTCGATTGACTGGCACCCGCGTCGACCATCGCGCGCTCGATCACGCGCTGACGCACAGCGCGCTCCTCGCTGAAGCGCTCGCGCATGAATTCCGCGACGTGCTTGGCCTGGATGTGCTCGCCTTGGAGGTCGAGCCACTCTTGCAGACGCGCGCGCAACGCGTCTGCGCTCTCCACACGCTCGACGGGATCGACCGCCAGCGCGTGGTCGCAGATCTCCGCGAGCAGCGGATCTACATCGGGCGTGACCTGCGCGATCCGGGGCTCCAAGCCCTGCGTGCGCACACGAAACGCATCGACCGTGGGCTTCGGCACGCCAAAGCGCCTGCCGGCGATCGCTTCCCACAACATCACGCCCACTGCGAATACATCGCAACGACCATCGACGGGCCTTCCGAACAGCTGCTCGGGCGCCGCGTAGGCGAACTTGCCCTTGAACACGCCGGGGCTCGTGATGTTGCTGCCGTTATTTGCCTTGGCGACACCGAAGTCGACGACCTTGACTTGCCCGTGATGCGTGATGAACACGTTCTGCGGGCTGACGTCGCGGTGCACGACATGCAAGCGCGTGCCGTCGTAGTCTGTAAGGTCATGCGCGTACTGCAGACCTTGAAGCACCTCACACAAGATGTAGACATGCAGCTCGAGCGGGATGCCGTGATCGATCAACGTCGAGAGCGGCTGCCCGTCGAGGTACTCCATCGCAAGGAAATACCGACCACCTGCTTCACCGGCCTCGAACGTCTGCAGCACGTTCGGATGATCCAAGCGCGCGGCGAGCTGCGCTTCGTCCATGAACATGCTCAGCGAGCTCTCACGCCAGGGCAGATCGTGACGTAATTCCTTCACGACCAGCAGCTTGCGGAACGAGCCCAACCCGCTCGCGAGCGCGAGATATACGGTACCCATTCCGCCTTGGCCGAGCTTCGCGACCAGACGGTACTTGCCCAACTGCTGCTCGTGCGGTGCGAGATCTACGCTGAGTTGGGGCTGCTTCATGAGAGTATCTAGCCGCTAGAAGTACATATCGACGAAGGTGAACGTGCTCGCGCGCACAGCAACGTTGAAGGATCCTAATACCGGTCCGCCCACGCCGTAGCGCGCAGTGAACGTGACGAAGCCAGGCTCCACGTTCATAAAGCCGCCGTCAGCGACATTGTTCACAGGATCGAGCGCGCTCACGGAGGCGTCGCTGTTTGGCACGTGATTCACGATATAAAACGGCCGCACGTTGCCCACGCTGGACTCGAAGTGCACGCCGCCCACCGGCTTGCCCAGGCAATCGAATGCTTCGAGCAACGCCACACCTTTTGTGTCGTCGATCTCAGCGTTGTCGAGCATGGCGAAGGTCATGAACGTCTGTGGTGCAGACAGCTGGAGATCGCGATCGACCGTGTCGACTTCGATCGGCTTGGTCAGGTAGGAGAGTGCGGGAACTGCGTCGCTCAGCACCTCGAAAAAGCCGAGGAACCCGCGTGGAAGCTCGAACATCACGATGCCCGTGTCCTGCGCGACGCTGATCGGCACGATCGGGTTCGTGCACTTGACGTCGTTGCCCCAACATGCCTTGGCGACGATGTTTGCGGGGGGCAAGCGCATCACATACTCGATGACCCTGAACGAGTAGCGAACGAGCGCTGCATCGATCGGCGGTTCTTCTTGTGGGCGACACAAGAACATATCTGCGACGTCTTGGCTGACGCAGGTGCCGCGCATGCAACGTGGCGTTGCAGCTGAACAGTCTGTCTCTTTCACGCAGCGCTCGTTGCGGCGCACGCCGTCTTGGACGTTGCCAACCGTTTGCGATGGCGCGGTGATGCAGACATTTTCGGAGCAGATGTCTCCAAGTTGCCTGTCTCGACACTGCATGTCGGTTTCGCACTGGTGACCGGAAACGTCAATCAGTGCCGAGCAGGCGCCGAGCTGTAGCGCCATCCAGATCAACCAAAGTGCGGGGGTGCGCGCGGTCTGCGACATCTGACTCTGTAAGGCGAAGTTTGAGCTACCGGACGCGACCCAGTGCGAGTGGGTGCAGCTGGTGATTTGCGCCGAAGCTCCCCGCTTCCCCTGACTGACCTGGCGCTAGCTACCAACCGCCGCGACTCTACCACGGTCGCACACGCTTGGGCCGCCAGTCTTGCGTAGTTTGTGGCTGCGGGAAAACCGGCCGCTAGGCTGAAGCTGATGGCTCCAGCGCGTCACCCTCTTTGGATAGACTGGCGACGCTGCGATCGCCGGGTGCTACAAGGGCTGGAAACTGCCGAGAGCGGAGCGCAAAGCCATGGAAGAGGTCTTCATCATCAGTGCATGTCGAACAGCGATCGGCGGGTTTGGTGGCGTCACCAAGGATGTGCCTCTGACCGCGCTCGGTGCGGCAGCCATCTCGGAGTCTGTGCGGCGCGCGCGCGTGGAGCCCTCACACATCGCCGAAGTCATTATGGGCTGCGTGATCCAAGCGGGAAACGATGTTTGTCCCGCGCGCGTGTCTCTGCTTCAGAGTGGTTTGCACGAAAGCATTCCCGCGTTCACGGTGAACAAAGCATGTGGATCCGGCATGAAGGCTGCCGCGCTCGGCGCGCAAGCGATCGCGATCGGTGATGCTGAGGTGATCGTGGCGGGCGGCATGGAGAGCATGAACCGCGTGCCGTATGCGCTCGATCGCGCGCGCACAGGTTATCGCTTGGGTCACGGCGAGCTGCGTGATCTGCTGGTCAATGGGCTCACCTGCCCGATTACGAACGTGCACATGGGCGTTACTGCAGAGAACGTCGCAGAACGCCTCGGCATCAGTCGACAGGAGCAGGACGAATACGCAGCCGGTAGCTACGCCAAAGCAGTGGCTGCGCAAGCAGGCGGAAAGTTTACCCGTGAGATCTTCGCGCTCGAGATTCCGCAGCACAGAGGTGAAGCGCTGAGCTTCGATCGGGACGAAGACGTTCGCGAAACTCCGCTCGAGACACTTGCCAAGCTGCGCGCCGCGTTCAAGAAAGATGGCACGGTGACCGCAGGCAATGCATCCAACATCAACGACGGTGCTGCGGCGCTCGTGCTCGCATCCGGTCGCTATGTGAAAGAACACAAGCTCACGCCGCTCGCGCGCGTGATCGGCGCAGCCTCGGCAGGCCTCGATCCGAGCGTGATGGGGCTCGGTCCCGCGCGTGCGATTCCGCGGCTGCTGCAAAAGCTCGGTTGGCGCTACGATTCAGTCGACCTCTGGGAGCTAAATGAGGCGTTTGCGGCGCAAGCGCTGGGCGTATTGCGTGAGCTGCCGGAGATCGAGCGTACGCGCGTCAACGTGAATGGTGGCGCGATTGCGCTCGGTCACCCTGTCGGCGCTTCGGGCGCACGCATCCTCGCCACGCTGATCTATGCGCTGCAAGACCGCGGCTTGCGGCGCGGCGTGGGCTCGTTGTGCATCGGCACAGGTATGGGTATCGCTATGGGCATCGAGCTCTGCACATGAAGTTCTGCAATGCATGTGGTGCGGGCGTGGAGCGTCGGATCCCGCCCGGTGAAGATCGCGAACGTTGGGTGTGCTCCCAGTGCGGGACCATCCACTACGAAAACCCGCGCATGGTCGTGGGCTGCATCGTGGAGGAAGGCGATCAGATCTTGCTCTGCAAGCGCGCGATCGAACCTCGCTATGGCTACTGGACGCTACCCGCTGGGTTTCTCGAGCTGGGTGAGAGCACGATTCAAGGTGCAGTGCGCGAGACCCTCGAGGAAGCCGGCGCGCGCGTTCAAGTCACTGCGCCGTACGCGCACTTCGACATTCCGCTGATCGGGCAGGCGTACCTGTTCTATCGAGCCCGTATGTTGTCGCCGGAGTTTTCTGCGGGCACCGAGAGCTTGGAGGTCAAGCTCGTGCCTCGCTCCGAGATCCCCTGGGACCAACTTGCGTTCCAAGCAGTGCGTGTGGCGCTCGAGCTGTATCGCGAGGACACGACGCGCGGCCGCTTCCGCATGCATCACGGCATCATCATGCGCGAGCCCAGCGGCGGCTACTCCTTCGAAGAGCATTTGGCGCACGACCTGGCTTGAGTCATCGCGCTAACGCTTCTGGGCACCGGCGTCAGCAGGCATTTGGCGCACGACTTGGCTTGAGTCGTCGCCGCTAACGCTTCTGGGCACCGGCGTCAGCAGGCATTTGGCGCACGACTTGGCTTGAGCCATCGCCGCTAACGCTTCTGGGCACCGGCGTCAGCAGGCATTTGGCGCACGACCTGGCTTGAGTCATCGCGCTAACGCTTCTGGCACCGCCGTCAGCAGGCATCTGGCGCACGACTTGGGTTAAGCCATCGCGTTGCTGCCTCTGGGCACCGGCGTCAGCAGGCATTTGGCGCACGACTCGGCTTGAGTCGTCGGTAATGCATCACGCCGCCGCGTCAGGCATTTGGCGTTGAGCGTCGTGAGCGGCGGAAGGCTGGATGATCGCGCTCGCGGAGGGCGCGCGAGAAGACCGCGCGCGGCAAAGCGCGCGGTTACTTCAAGCGGTAGGTGATCATTCCGTGGGTCAAATCATAAGGCGAGAGCGCTACCGTGACGCGATCGCCGAGAATCACACGAATGCGGTTCTTGCGCATGCGACCACTGAGCTGCGCGCGTACGACCGGACCGGCGTCGGTCTTCACTTCGAATTGCCCGCCGGCGAAGACGTTGGTTACGATGCCGTCGAGCTGTACATGATCATCGCGACTCAGAGTGGACTCCTTGGGAAAGCCCCGGTTTCTTTGGGGCGTGTAGTCATAAAGGTTTCCGCTCTGCCTTTCAACCTTGGCAGACGCTTCCCAGGACCCTGAACGACGACTATTTCGAGGCCAGCGCCGCTTCGATCATGGGCGCCACGGCATCGAACTCTGTGGGGTTGGGTGCGCGCTGCTGCTTGATGAACTTCGTCGGGGTGCCACCGACCTTGGCGTCGCGCGCGAGCGCAACGTCTGTGTCGATTTGCCCATCGAAGCTGCCGTCGTCGAGGCCACGCTTGAAAGCAGCCAGATCGAGCCCGACCTCTTGCGCATAGGTCTCCAGGCTCTTGCGATCGAGCGCCCCTTGCTTCTGGAACAAACGGTCGTGATACGGCCAGAACTTGCCTTGCGCGTGGGCTGCCAGAGAGGCCTCCGCAGCGTTGTGTGCGTTCTGATGGAACGACAGCGGGAACTGACGAAATACAAAGCGCACTTTGTCGCCGTACTTGTCACGGATTCGTTTGACCGTTTCGCTGGCTTGGGCGCAGTAGGGGCACTGAAAGTCACTGAACTCGACGATCGTCACTTTGGCGTTTGCGGGTCCGAACGCTGGCGGATTGCCGGAGAGCAGCGCGCGCCACTGATCATCGTTCAGCGGTTGCGAGCGGGCCTCGCGCTCCTGCAGTTGCGCCAAGAGCTCGGGGTAGTGTTGAAGCAGGGTGCGACACTGACCGGGCGGGACTTCCGGCAGATCGCGCTTCACTTCTTCGCAGGTCACGCTCTGCTCGCCGAGCGCGCCACACAGGCGCATGGTCAGCGCGTCACAGTCTTTGCGTAGCTCGGCGACGCGCGCGAGCGACTGATCGATCTGCGCGAGCCCCGCGGTACAAGCGCTGTCAGGCAGCCACTCGCGCACGCTGTGCAGCGCCCGGCAAGGCTCAGTCTTCTCACCGAGCGCCTCGCACAGGCGCTTGGTGTAGGTCTCGCAAGGCGGTGTCTGCGCTTGCACCGGTGTTTGCGGCGCGGCGACCGTCGGTGTGCTGCCGCTGCTGGCACAGCCTGTCAGGCTCAGAAGAGCACCAAAGAGCAGGGCTCCGGAGTGGGTGGAACGCGGCATAAAGCTCCGTTTGCGTACGCGAAAGGCCGACAGCCTGCCCCCCGCCGCGAACCGATGCAAGCGCCCCCCTAACTTTCCAACCCCCGCTGACGAGGAACGTTCGTGCCCGCAGCCATCAGCTGCACTCAAGGCACGGCGGCTCCACTCCTCAAATACGTCGAAAATCGGCTCAAAATCACCTCAGCGCCATCTGCGAGCGCCCGCTCCACCCCGGCGCCGAGCGGTCCCACCGTGAGCAACCCCTCGACCGGTTCCTCCGACCGGATCCGAGTCTTGCCCTCCAGCCCCACCAGCTCCGAGAAAAAGAACGAGTGGTCGCCTCGAAGAATCCCCTTCGGGCCCCCGCGCCAGCAGATCTCCACGCCCTCGCGCACCCGGATCACTTCGAGCTCCAACGAAATCAGGCCCTTGCGACCGACCGACACCTTCACTTTGTCGCCCAGCCGCAGCGCACGCGCGGGCCCCGAGACTGGCCGAAAGTCCGCGGGCATCCATAGATCCCAGTGGGCGTAGTCGATGAACTTCGAAAAGGCGACGTCGCGTGGGGCGTCCACGGTGAGCTCGGCAACAGCGATGGCGGTCATAGGTTCGCTCTGTTAGCGGCCACGAACGGGACATGGCAACCCCGAAGCATCCCGGGATTCTCTTTTGTGTTCGGCGCGATTGATACCCGCATGCGCCGTCCCGACAAGACACCGGCCATACCCTCCGCGGGCGCGACCAGCTATAGCGTCCCGGCGCTTCGTGCCGGTCCGTGGCACGACGGGCAGCGCGGGTGATAACCTGCGTTTTCCGCAGCTCATCTGGAGATCACGCTCGTACATGTCCACCACCACACCCTTGAAACTGCGCCAATCGCCACGCGCGATCGCTGTGATGTTGACGTGCTTGGCCGTGTACACGGCGCTCGATCTCTGGAGCAAAGACTGGGCGATGCAGAACCTGTCGCGTGAGCGGGTGGGCGAAAAGCCCGCGTTGTGCATACCGTCGGAGCACGGCTACACGCCGTTCCAGCGCTTGCCGCTGCCCCCCAGGCCTTTCATCGAGGGCGTGCTGAACCTGCATTACGCCGAAAACTGTGGTGCAGCGTTTAGCATGTTGCGCACGGCGCCACCGATGGTGCGCGGGCTGGTGTTCGGCGTCGCGAACTTCGTCGCGTTGATCGCGCTGTTCGTGATGTTCTTCCGCGTAGCAGGCGGACCTGCGTTTGCTGCAGCAGTGCCGCTGATAGCTTCAGGCGCGATCGGCAACATCAGTGATCGCGTGCGCCATGGCTTCGTAGTGGATTTCTTTCAGGTCGATCCGAAGTTGTTCTCCTATCCAGTCTTCAACGTGGCCGATATAGCGATCGCGATCGGCGTGGGGTTATTGGTAATCGATAACTTGCGCAGACCGACAACTGCACAGCAGCCTCAGAGCGCGACACCTGCCAAAGTGTGAAACAGTTAGGAAAAGCAAAGCCTAAACGCTGATTAAGCGCGGCATACGCACGCAGTTTTCACGTTGGAAACAGCGCTTTTCCGGCCGGTAATTTTCGTCGCGGAAAAGGCAGTGAAACATCGGTGCGGCACTCTCACTACCGAGATGCCACAAACCGAAGGGCCGTGCAGCGCGCGATGTATCCGCAGCTGTGAGCGGCCTTAGCGTAATTTCATGAAACAGGAGCAGCTGATCGTCGTGGGCGCCGGCATGGTGGCCCAGCGCTTTTGCGACCGCTTGTTGGAGCTGGATCAAGCACGCCGCTTTCGCGTCGTGGTGTTCGGTGAAGAGAAGTACGCGCCGTACGACCGTGTAAACCTCGCCAGTTTCTACGACCTACGCGATCCGAAACAAATGCGGCTCGGAAGCTCGCAGTTGTATGCGGCGGACTCGCCGATCACCTGGCAGCTGGGGCAGCAGGTCTCAGCTATCGACGCGCAAGCTCACACCATTACAGCGGGCGGGGCGCCGCACAGCTATCGACACTTGGTGTTGGCTACGGGATGCAGGCCGACGCTGCCAGCGCTGCCAGGCGTCAACAAGCCCGGCGTGTTCGTGTACCGCGACATCGCAGACCTGATGAAGATCGAAGCGTACGCGCGCGGTCGGCGTCAGGTGTTGGTGCTCGGCGGAGGTTTGCTCGGACTGGAGTGTGCGCACTCGCTGCTCTCGCTCGGGCTCAAGGTCGTGGTGGTGGAGAGTGCGCCGCGCCTCTTACCAAAACAAATGGACGAGGCTGGCGCCAGGCTCTTGCGTGAGAAGGTCGAAGCGCTCGGCATCAAGACGTTCGTCGGCAGGAGCGCGCAGGCAATCGAGGGGGACGCAGCCTGCTCGGGTGTGCGCTTCAGCGACGACACCGTGATCGCAGCGGACATGATCGTCGTCGCTGCGGGCGTGACGCCGCGCGACGAGCTCGCTCGCGATGCGGGGCTGATGCTCGGCGCACGCGGTGGCGTGGTGGTGGACGATGGCATGGCCACGAGTGACCCATCGATCTACGCGATCGGCGAAGTCGCGCAGCATCGCGGCGTCTGTTATGGGCTCGTAGCGCCCTGCTACGAGATGGCCGATGTGCTCGCGCGGCGCCTCGTGGGTCAAGAGGCGAGCTTCGTCGGCGCGCCACAGTCCACCAAGCTGAAGCGCTTCAGCTTCGACGTCGCGGTCGTGGGCGATCCGTTGATCACCAGCGGCGGTGCGGGCGAAGAGACCAAAGAGGTCGTGCTGCACGACATGCTGAACGGCGTGTACAAGCGCCTGGTCGTGAGCGCCGACAAGAAGCGCTTGCTCGGCGCGTGCATGGTCGGCGACGCCAGCGAGTACGCGACGCTCGCGGCGTACTGTCGCAGCCGCCAACAGCTGCCAGAGCATGCCGAGGAATTGATCACGGGCGGCAAGGGTGAAGCGGGCGCAGCGCGTGATTCCAGTAGCTATGTCTGCGCCTGCAACAACGTGAGTCGTGCGGCAGTGTGCGCGAAGATCCGCGAAGGCGTGGTGAGCGTGAGCGCGCTCAAGACCGCGACACGCGCTGGAACGGGCTGTGGGGGCTGCACGCCGATCCTGCAGGATATTCTGCATCAAGAGATGACGGCTGCGGGTGAGCCGGTGCTCCTGCACATCTGCGAGCACCTGCCGTTCACGCGCCAGGAGCTGTACGAGATCGTCGCCGTGCGCGGCTACCGCAGCTTCCGTGAGATCATCGAGAAGATCGGTCGCGGCAGCGGCTGTGAGGTGTGCAAGCCGGCCGTGGCATCGGTCCTCGCGAGCGTACACAACGAGCCGATCCTCAACCACGAGACCCTACAGGATACGAACGACCGCTTCCTGGCCAACTTGCAGCGCGGCGGCGTGTATTCTGTCGTGCCGCGCATTCCAGGTGGCGAGATCACGCCCGAGAAGTTGATCAAGCTCGGTGAGGTCGCGCGCAAGTACGGACTTTACACCAAGATCACCGGTGGTCAGCGCATCGACTTGTTCGGCGCGCAGCTGAACCAGCTGCCGGACATCTGGCAGGAGCTGATCGAAGCGGGCTTCGAGAGCGGGCACGCTTACGGCAAGGCCGTGCGGACCGTGAAGAGCTGTGTCGGCAGCACCTGGTGTCGCTACGGCGTGCAAGACTCGATGGCTTTCGCGATCTTGATCGAGCAGCGCTACAAGGGCATCCGCGCGCCGCACAAGCTGAAGAGCGCAGTCAGCGGCTGCATGCGCGAGTGCGCCGAGGTGCAGAGCAAAGACTTCGGTGTGATCGCGACCGAGCGCGGCTGGAACTTGTACGTGTGTGGCAACGGCGGCGCCAAGCCGCGCCACGCAGATCTCCTGGCTGTGGATCTCGACTCGGACGCGTGCGTGCGCCTGATCGATCGCTTCTTGATGTTTTATATCCGCACGGCCGACAAGCTCACGCGCACATCCACGTGGCTCGACAAGATGGAAGGCGGCATCAACCACCTCAAAGATGTGATCGTGAAGGACAGCCTCGGGCTGTGCGCCGAGCTCGAGCGCGACATGCGCAAGCTCGTCGACAGCTACCGCTGCGAGTGGGCCGCGGTGGTGAACGATCCCGCGCGCCGCGCGCGCTTTCAGCACTTTGCGAACTCGGCAGAGAACGACTCGAGTGTGGTGTGGGTCGAAGAGCGCAAGCAGCGCCGTCCCGCAGACTGGCCGAAGCAAGCGCGCTTGGGCGCGGGTGGCTCGAAGCTGCGGCTCCCCACACTGCAAAAGCGCTGGGTGCCGCTGGTCGACGCAGACGCTGTACCGCCCGACGGAGGCATCGCTGTGAAGTACGGGCGCGTGCAGCTCGCGGTGTTCAACTTCTCCTCGCGAGGACAGTGGTACGCGACGCAGAACATGTGCCCGCACAAGCAGGACATGGTGCTCGCGCGCGGGATCATCGGCGACCACAAAGGCCAGCCCAAGGTCGCTTGCCCGCAACACAAGAAGACGTTTGCGCTCGATACGGGCGAGAGCTTGAGCGGTGAGCCATACCGGATCGCCAGCTTCCCCGTGCAGGTCAATCGCGGCATCGTGTACGTCGAGCTGCCCGCCGCAGAATCACTGGAAGCGCAGCTGTGTCGCCGTGGCGCGAGCTGCCAGCCCAACGAGCTGACGGAGTAGTCACGTGGAGAGAGCCACACCCATCATTCGTCTGCCGCTCCTCGACAACTATCTGCGCGAGCAGAGTGATCTGACAGCGGTCGAGCGTTTCTCGAGGCATCACGATCAAGCGCTCAAGGCGAAAATCGGAGAAGACGAGCGCGTCTACCGCGAGCTCATTCCACTCACGATGCCCGGCAAGGGCGAGCAGTTTTCGTTTCATGTCGATCTGGATCGCTGCACGGGTTGTAAGGCCTGTGTCACTGCATGCCACAGCTTGAACGGTCTCGACGAGAATGAGACTTGGCGCTTCGTCGGCGTGTTGCACGGCGGAACGCCCACCGCGCCGGTCCAACAGACGGTCACCACCGCATGCCATCACTGCGTGGATCCCGCGTGCATGAGCGGCTGTCCGGTCGAAGCTTACGTCAAAGATCCTGTGACCGGCATCGTCAAACACTTGGACGATCAGTGCATCGGTTGTCAGTACTGCACGCTCACGTGTCCTTACGAAGTGCCGCAGTACAACAAGAAGCTCGGCATCGTTCGTAAGTGCGATATGTGCAGCGATCGCTTGGCCGCTGGTGAAGCGCCCGCGTGCGTACAAGCTTGTCCCAACGAGGCGATCTCTATCCGCATCGTCTCGCAGGACGCCGTGCTCGACGATGGTCAGGCCGACACCTTCTTGCCCGGTGCGCCGTCGCCTGGCATCACCGCGCCGACCACTGTTTATCGCAGCAACAAGCCCCTGCCACGCAACACGTTGCCAGCGGACTTCTACTCAGTGCGGCCGTCGCATCAGCACCGGCCGCTCGTGATCATGCTGGTGCTGACGCAGCTGTCCGTAGGGGCGTTCTCGATGGATCGCGTGCTGCATAGCTTGTTGCCGCCCGCAGCGGTGGCAGCGCTCTTGCCCGTGCAAGCTTTGATCGCGCTCGTCGTCGGCCTCCTCGCGCTCGTCGCGAGCACCGCGCACTTGGGTCGGCCGCTCTACGCGTTTCGCGCGTTCCTCGGGCTCAAGACCTCGTGGATGAGCCGAGAGATCGTCGCTTTTGGAGCGTTCGCGGGGGCCGCGATGTTCTACGCGGGCCTGGTCTGGCGCGAGCCGATCTCGGACTTGCTGGGCGTGCCGCACGTGCCCGAGCATCTCGCGCGCATGTTGGAGCCCGCGACCTCGAGCTTCGTGGTGCTGTCAGGCTTGGTCGGCGTGTTTTGCTCGGTGATGATCTATCACGTGACGTTGCGGCGCTTCTGGCTGGGCTGGAACACAGCGCTCAAGTTCTTCGGCACTACAATGCTGCTCGGCGTCGCGACCTCGGTCACGGTGAGCGCGCTCTGTGGTCTCACGCAACCGGATCTGTGGCCGATGTTGAGTCCCACACTGACGTTATTGCTCAAGACGGTGATGGTCAGCGCTGCCTTCAAGCTCGCGCACGAGCTGTCGCTGCTCATGCACCTCGGCGCGAAACAGCAGCACGATCTGAAGCGCTCTGCGCTCTTGCTCACGAACGATCTCAAGGGTCCTGCGGTGCTGCGCTTGATCTGCGGGCTGGGTTTTGGCCTCATCTTGCCGTTTTTCACCTTGGTCGCCATGGACCCTTACACCCCCGGGACGGGCGTGTTCGTGATGACATTCCTGAGCTGGCTCGGGCTGATGCTCGGCGAGCTCCTGGAGCGCTCACTGTTCTTCGCAGCCGTGAGTGCCCCGCGCATGCCAGGCGCGTTCTCCTGAACGCCTCTCGCTTGCAGATCGGCGCCCATCGTGTACGCATGCGTGCATGGTGCTGGCGCCGCGTGTCTATCTGCTGTCACCCGCGCGCACCAGCAGCGTTCGGGCGCAGCAGCTGCTCGAGTCGGCGTCGCCGCTCGGGGTCGCGCTGCGCAGCCGCGAGGGTGCGGCGATCGGTGAGGTCTTCGCGTACTTGAGCAGCTTGTACTTCCGCGGCAAGCTCGCGTACGCGTCGCGCTTCGGGGCTGCGGAGCTGTCCACGCCCGGGGCTCTGGTGATCACGCCCGGCCACGGGTTGTGTCGGCCCAGCACGCGCGTGCGTGCGGCCGACTTGATTGCGATGGGCCAGATCGATGTCGACGCCGAGAACCCCGAGTTCGTGCAGCCGCTGCTGCGCGACGCCGGGCGCTTGTTGAAGAGCGCACCCGACGACACCGGCTTTGTTTTGCTCGGCAGCATCGCGACGCCCAAGTACGTCGAGCCGCTGCTGTCCGTGCTGGGCGAGCGCTTGCTGTTCCCGCAGGAGTTCGTGGGTCGCGGCGACATGAGCCGGGGCGGGCTGCTGCTCAGAGCGGCGCGCGAAGCCGCCCAGCTCGCCTATGTGCCGGTGCACAGCACGGTCAGAAACGGCCCTCGCGCGCGCAGCATACACGCGCAGTGAACAGCCCGTAGGGACCGATCACGCCTCGCGAGGCGCGCGTCCCGCGGGAGTCGGATGGCAGGGTGCGGCGTGCTCGTCATCTGCCTTCTGGTTGCTCGGGCAAGCAGAGCAGTCTTGCCTCGTCGCGGGCTGGGACACATTTGCCTTCGATGGTCCGGTCACCCAGGTCTACTTCGCAGACGTCGTTTTCTTGGAGGTCTGTGCAAGCGCTGAAGGCAGCCTCTGTCGGCTTGCGCTGTGGACCCTGCCTGTCGGCAGGTGGTTGTGGTCGGTCTTCCGCCGCTGCGCTAGCAGCGCCAAAGGACGCGGCGCAAAGCACCAAGAACAAGTGGTTACGGCTGATTCCTCGCATGTCGATCTCCTTAGCAAATGTGTGCGACTACGCACGCGACCCTCAACATGCGGGGCTCGTCTTGCACCGGTCTTGCGCAACTGTGTCAGACTGTGAATGGCAGCTGATGTGAGCCACGCCGGGCTTTGTAACGGACTGTTTCAAAGGCTGCGCCTCGTGCAGTCCTGACTACGCTCCAGCTCAAGGAGGTTCATGGCCACGCACTCTCCACTGCCGCTCGACGCTGCGCGCTCGCACGCCATGCACGCCGTCTTGATCGAAGACGACGAGCGACTCGCGCGCCTGACCAAGCGCTACTTGGAAGGCCACGAGGTGGTCGTCGATTGGTTCCCCGATGGTCGCTCGGGCTTGGAGCACGCGCTGCGTTCACGGCCCGACATCGTGCTCTTGGATCTGCAGCTGCCGCAGCTCGACGGCATCGCCGTGTGCCGCGAGCTGCGTGCGCGCAGCGATGTGCCGATCCTGATGATCACCGCGCGCGTCGAAGAAGCAGACCGCGTGCTCGGTCTAGAGCTGGGCGCGGATGACTACATTCCGAAGCCGTTTTCGTCACGTGAGCTGCTCGCGCGCATGCGTGCGCAAGTGCGACGCGCGCGCGGACAAGCGGGACCGGACACCGCATCGATCGCAGTCGGCGCGCTGGTGCTCGAGCCTGCGACGCTCGTCGCGATGCTCGACGGCCGTCCTCTCTCGCTCACCACGCACGAGTTCAACTTGCTGCGCGCGCTCGCCGAACGCGCGGGCCGCGTGCTCAGCCGCGAGCAGCTCTTGTACGCGCTGCGCGGCAACACCGAAGACACCTTCGATCGGTCGATCGACGTGCAGATCTCCCGGTTGCGCCAGAAGCTCGGTGACGACTCTCGCAATCCGCGCTTGCTCAAGACTGTGCGCGGCGTGGGCTACATGCTCGCGATGGAAAACCCCCCGTGAGGTGGCTCACGCGGCTTCTGCCGCGCATCTACCTCGTGAGTGTGCTGCAGCTGCTCGCGATCGCCGGACTGACGATCATCGTCGGTTGGCTGACCTTCGGCTCGTTTCGCCCGTCCGACTACGAGCAGCGCGTGCAATACGTCGTAGACACCCTGAGCGCGTATGTGGGCTCGGAGGAGAAACTGACGCGCGAGCTCGAGCGCGCGAAGACGCAGATGCGTATGCAGGTCACGCTCTACGCAGCGGACGCCAGCGTGCTCGCGAGCAACGTGCAGCCACCGCTCGTGTACACACCTGCTCCGCCACGCCCTCGGCGTCCGCCGGTTCCGTTCGTGGCGCCGCCTGCGCGGCCGATCATGAGCCTCCCGCTAAACAGCGCGGTCGTGCCCGGTGGTTACGCGGTGGTCCAGCCTCCACCGCCGCCCGAGCCGCCGAGCGGACCGGGGATCTGGGCGCTGGGCAGCGCACTGTTTGCGATCGCGGTCGCGTCGCTCTTGCTCGCGCGCTCGCTGGCGCGTCCGATCTCGCAGCTGCAAGCGGCCGCGAAGCGCTTTGGCTCCGGCGAGCTCGACGCGCGCGCCCGGCTTGCGCGCCACGACGAGCTCGGTGAGCTGTCGCAAGCGTTCGACGAGATGGCTGACCGGGTGACGCAGCTGATCCGCTCGCGCCAGGAGCTGTTGGCTGACGTCTCGCACGAGCTGCGCACACCGCTCGCGCGTATCCGCGTCGCGCTAGACCTCGCGGCCGATGGCACCGGTGACATCGAGCTGCAGCGTGAAGCACTGAGCGAGATCTCTGAGGACTGCGCGGAGCTCGAGCGGCTCATCGCCGACGTGCTGCAGGCCGCGCGTCTCGACCTGACAGGACGGCCCGCTCAAGTCGTCGCGCAGCGCCTGCATGTCGAGTCATACGATCCTGGGAGTCTGGTGCATCGGGTAGCGGAGCGATTCCGCACGGAGCACCCCACGCGCCAGCTCGAGCTCCGCTGCAGCGACGGGCTGCCGGCGCTGAAAGGCGATGTCATGCTGCTCCGCCGTGCGCTGCATAACTTGCTCGACAACGCACAGAAGTACTCGACAGCTCCGGCGCCGATCGTGCTTAGCGCGGAGCGGAGCGGCGGTGAGCTCACGGTGCGGGTCGAGGATCAAGGGATCGGCATCGCCGCGGAGGACTTGCCGCAGGTCGGCTCGCCGTTCTTCCGGACGGATCGCAGCCGCAATCGGCGCACCGGTGGCATTGGGTTGGGCTTGTCGCTGTCGCGCAAGATCGTGGAGGCTCACGGCGGCAGCTTGGTGGTGGAGAGCGCGCCGGACCGCGGGACGAGCGTGACCTTGCGCTTGCCGCTTGCGAGCGCCACGCCTCAGGTCGCCGCACGATCCAACGCAGCCGCAACCGTAGGCGACGAGCTGAGTCGCGGTCAGGGGTAGGGCTCGGGGGCAGTCGCTGAGCGCCTTGCGGTTGTGCGTGTGACATTTGCGTGTGCCTGCGATTACGCTGATACGTCCAGCTGCTCGCTTGAAACACATTCCGCAAATGTTCACTCGCTAACATTCCGCGAACCGTTCGCGAGATCACGCTGCGTGCGGGCGGAACGTCGCTGAGCGTGTTTAGGACTCGCTAATTCCGCCTGTGTCCGCGTTGTACTTGGCTTGTAATGCGTGGAAAGATTCGACACTGCATGTTGGAAGTGTCGGTTTTCGTGGTAGCAGGGGAGCGTTCTTTGCGGGCAGCTGACGTTGTCCGATGCACGAACGCGCAGCACGCGTGCGCGCAATCTTTTGGGGATGCTTATGTGGCGTGCGAAGTCAGTGGCGCTTGGCGGCCTGATCTTCATGTTGCTGGCGATGAGCGGCTGCCAGGAGCTCTTGGGCCTGGGCGATTACGTCGTGCAGGACGAGCTCACTGCGAGCGGCGAGCGGGCGTACGTGTGCCGCTCACACAGCGAGTGTCCTGGTCCGACCGGGCGCTCGGCCGCGACCTTCTGCACGACCAAGCGCCGCTGCGCGCAGCTACAGAGCGAGGACTGCAGCAGACTCACGGGTCCCGAGCAGGATCCGCATGCGCTGGTGCTCGGCTCGATGTTCGCGACCACCGGGCCAGACGCCGTCGTCGAGCTGGCGCGTCAGCGCGCCGTGCAGCTCGCGGTCGAAGAGATCAATGAGCGCGGCGGCATCCCGGCGCGAGACCGGCCCGAGTCACGCAGCTTGCTCCTGATCGGCTGTGATTCCACGTCGAGCGTGGATCGCGCGGCGAGTCAGCTCGCAACGCTGGGTGCGCGAGCGATCGTCGGTCTCACGGACAGCGAGCAGCTCTTGCAAGTCGTGCGCGCGCACGCGCTGCCCGCGAGCATGCTCACGTTGAGCGTGGCGATCGCACCCGACAGCGTGAACTCGCTCTTGGACGCCGATCTGGCGTGGTTGATGGCGCTCACCGTGGAGCAGAGGATCCCGCTGCTGCAAACCATGTTGAGCGGGTTGCAGCAGCACTTGCAGGCAGAGCGCGCAGCACCGCTGCGGCTCGCGCTGATGTTCCGCTACGACGGTGCAGGCCGCGCGGGACTGTCAGCCCTGCGCGAGCACAAGCTCGATGGCATCCAGCTCGGCGCACCCGAGCAGCACGCCGGGCGGATCCGGGTCGACCGCTATCCTGATAACCCGGATGCGGCGCAGGCGTTGGTCGCGACCTACCGCAGCTTCGCGCCGGACATCATCGTCATGCTCGGTCGCAGTGATGACGTGCATGCGTTCATGACGCCGCTCGAGCAATCGTACGAACGCGACGCAGAGAACGTTCGCCCTCATTATTTGCTCACGGAGGTCGCCCAGGGAGCTGCGCTGATCGATCTCGCTGCCCTGCTGCCGAGCTTGCGCGAGCGTGTGCATGGTGTCGGCGCCACGATCCCGGCGAGCAGTCAGTCGGCTTGGGAGGCCTTTCAGCGCCGCTATTTCGCGCGCTGGAACGATGGTCTGTCAGCGGCGCCGCGGGTGGCTGCAGCGTACGACGCTGTCTACGCGCTCTCGTATGCGATCGCGGGGATCGAAGCCGACCACGAGGTCGGCGGTCGGATCGCACAGGCGCTGCATTGGCTCGAGCCGCCGGAGCAGACCGCGTCACCTGTCTTCGAAGTTGGACCCGATGCGCTCGCGCTGAGCTACGCCCGCTTGACCCGCACCGAGCGCATCGGCGTGTACGGAGCTTCGGGCGAGCTGCATTGGGATGGCGTCGGCGCGCTGCCCGCCGGCGCACTCGAGGTGTGGTGCTTGGAAGCCAGCAGCGGTGCCGTCCGTTATGGCAGCGCACCGCTGACCTTCGACGTCGCGACGCTGCGCTACGGATCGCGCGCTGCGAACTGCGACGGTTGGCTGAAGCCGCTCAGCGAGCGGGAAGGGTTGATCGATCGCGCGCCCGCGCCGACGCGCACCGCATCTGAATCTGCAGCGCGCCCCAGTGAGCCCCCTGTAGAAACAGGCGCTGCAGGGTCGAGCGCGCCAGCGGCGCAAGCTGGTGCGGGTGGCAGCGCAGTCATCCCGACCCAAACGCCCAAGCGCGTGGCCTGTGGCGCGAACAGCTGCGAGGCCGATCGCGAGCAGTGTTGCGTGGCGACGCTGCGGCCGCCCGGGGTTCCAGTCGAAGGCGATCTGAGCTGCCAGCCCCGCGGCGTCACAGCATCGCCGGTGGCCGGTGTGGCGGGTGCGCCTGCACCGATGGCTTGCGCGTTCAGCCTGCAGTGCGCGAGCGATGCGGACTGCGGCGCCGAGAGTGTGTGCTGCATGAGCGCGCAAGTCGCGAGCTGCAAGCCACAAGCAGCATGCGACGCAGAGCTCGGGCGCCGACTCGCGTGCAAGCAACCTTCGGAGTGTCCGCAGGGGCAGAAGTGTTGTTTGCACATCGACAGCGCGGCGGGGACGTTTGCCCGCAGCGCTTGCGAAGCGAGCTGCGATCTCGCGTCCGCCTCGATTCGCCTGTGCGCCGCAGACGCGGATTGCCAGGACGATCCGACCTCCAACGCCTGCGCGCCGAGCGCGCTCCTGCCTGCCTTGCGCGCGTGCTGGCCTGCTTTGTGAGCGACGCGTCTGACCGTGGCCCAATGCGTCCTCGACGGGGCGGCGTGGGTCCACGTAGACTCTCCGCGTGCCTGATGCTTGGTCGGTCGATCCGCCGTTGGTTTGGGGCCTGTTTTCACGAGGCCTCGGGCTCGTGTACCTCATTTCGTTCGCCTCGCTCTCGCTCCAGGTCATTCCATCGGTTGGCAGCGCCTCGGGCATCGCGCGCGTCTCGGACCGCCTGGCGCGGTTGCGCCGCGACTTCCCCGATATTCGACGCCACGTCTGGTTTCCGACCCTGCTCTGGGTGAACAGCAGCGACTTGATGCTGCGCGCATTGATCGGCGTCGGGCTTGCAGCTGCTGGCTGCGTAGTCTACGGCGGGCCGTGGAGCCCATGGGCGCTCGCGATCTGCTACGCCTGCTATCTGTCGCTCGACTTCGCGATGGCGCTGATTTTCCCGTGGGATTGTCTGCTCTTCGAAGCGACGCTGCTCGGGTTGTTCTTGCCCGCGACGCTGCCATTGCCCGAGCTTGCCGCCGTCAGCAGCGCGGCGCCGGCGCTGAGCTGGGCATACCGGCTGCTCTTGTTTCGCGTGATGTTCGGCTTTGGCAAGCAGAAGTTCACCGGCAGCCGCAAAGTAGATCTGGCCTATCTCAAGGGTTTTCTGACCAATCAGCCCCTGCTCTCGCCGCTCGGCTGGCTCGCGCAGAAGCTGCCGCTGTCGTACTTGCGCGCTGCGGTGATCGGCATGTTCATCGCGGAGATCCCGCTGCCGTTTCTCGCGTTCGTGCCGGGCTGGCCGAGCTACCTGTTCGGGCTCGCCACGGTGCTGCTCATGATCGGCATTCAGCTCATGGGCAGCTTCGGCTACTTCAGCCTGATCACGATCATCTGCTGCATCCCGCTCCTCGACTCGATCACGCCGAAGCAGCTGGTGCTCTCGCAGATGTTCAGCTGGGGGCAACCGGCGCTCACCCATGCGTACGTGATCGTTCATACGCTCGCGGCGCTGTGCGTGTTGCCTTGGAACAGCTGGCTCGGGCAGAGCTGGATGTTGTGGTCGGCTTGGTACCAGCTGCCGCGCTGGGTGCTCGTTCCACTCGGGTTTTTTCAGTGGCTGCATCCGTTTCGCTGGCTGCACCCGTACGGCGTATTTCCGCCCAACAACCAACCGGGCGCCAAGGTCGCGCTGCTGCTCGAGGTGAGCTGGGATCTCGCGCAGTGGCACGAGGTGGAGTTCAAGTACGCACCGAGCCACGAGCGCTCGAAGCCACACTTCATCGCGCCGCACCACCCGCGCGGCGACCAAGCGGTGATCTACGACACGTTCGGGTTGAACCCATCGAGCTTGGTCAGCGCGATGCTCGGGCCATGGGATCCGAGCTTCTACGCGATGCGCTTGCCGGCCGTCTGTTTCTGCGAGCAGATCTTGGCCGGCGATGCGCCGCCGCTCAAAGTTGCCGCACCGCCGGAGCTCGAGGGTACGACGCCATTGGCTGCGCGCATCACCACCGTGCTGCTGGAACCGGTGAGCTTGGAAGAGCGCGCGCGATCGGGACGCTACTGGAAGCGCACTTACATCGGGCCCCATGTCCCCGCGCGCGAGCACGATCCCTTGTTCTGGACCGACTGCTTCGGTGAGGCCGAGCTCTGGCATTTCGAGGCCATCTTTTGGCGCAGGCGTTCGTATCTCGCGCCGCTGATGGACCGCGCGCGCGAAGGCTCGATCGATCCGCTGACGCTCGCGTGTCTGCGGGCGCCGCTCTCCGAGGCGGACGTCGACCGCTTCTGGGATCAGTTTGTGCCCCTCGTCCCGACCGAGGTGCGGCAGAGCTTGGACAACCTGCCGGGCGTGGTGAAGACGCTCGAAGACAAGTTCGCGCGGCAAGAACGCCGCACGTTCTATCGCTTGCTGAATCGTCTCGCGCTGGTTCTGGTGGCGCGGCTCGAGCCGCTGTATCTGCACCACGGCGGCAAGCCACAGATCCCAGTGCCCACGTACTTTCACTTGTGGATGCTCGCGCATCACATCGTCTGCAGCGGCAAGCAGGCTTATCTCGCCGCAGTCGCGGAGCCGCTCTCAGTCGTGGAGCACGTGCCAGCGCTCACGGACCACACAGGTCTGTTCGCGCTGGGCCTGTTCCGCTACGAGGAGATGATCTTCGAGGCGCAGAAGCTCCGGTTGATCGAGGCCTTTCAGTTCCCGCACGACCCCGTGCAGAAGCGCACGAACCTGGAGCTCCTTCGAACGCGCGACTTTTCTAGTCTGCCCAAGATGCAGGCCGCGCTCTTGCGTCTGACCCTGCGGGTCTCCGGCTTTTTCAACGTCGCGCCCACACTGCGCGACAGCTTCCAGGGCCCGGTCTACGACCGCGGCTATCCCGAGCTGTATCCAACCTTCGAAGAGCTATCGAGTGGTGAGGTGGTGGTGACGTCCTACGGGACAGTCACTCCCGAAACACCGCTCGCTTCGGATCTCAAGTCGTTGCCGGCTTGAAGCGCTGCGTGTAGCTCAATCCTTGGAGGATTGCTGTCGTGACGAGCGGCAAGTAATCTGACTGTTACATGGTGACGATTTGGTGGTCGTTGCCGGTTAGCCGGAACATGCTCGCGTGAAGCGCCGTCGGAGAGTGCTCACCACGTGCTCGTTGCTTGCAGCTTTCAGCTGCGGGTGCGGGCTGCTTGGCTCCGGGCGGCCATCGCATCCTGACGCTTTCGAGGCCGCGCTGCCCGAGGCAGAGACATCGCCTGCCGAAGGTGCGGACACTGCGACGCTCACGATCGAGCCAGATGTGCCCGAGCCGGGTGCGCTTGCAACCACTCGCGCCGCGGAGCCAACGGAGGAGCCTAGCGAAGAGCTCAGCTATCCGCCGATCGAAGAGCTCGGCGGGGCGGTCGCTGCGGGTGAAGAGGCTACGATCGACGAAACACCCACCGAGCAGAGCTACGATGCTGTGTACACCGAGGAGGATGTGCAGCGCTGGACCGAAGCGGAAGCGGACTTGTCAGGTCCGCTCGCGCTCTACAGCGCAGTCGTGCTGCAGCGCGTGCGCGACTATCCGAAGTGGCGCGTCAAGTTCGACCAACAGCTCGAAGGGCGCAAGCAAGCGGGCTTCGCTGCGCAGGGCATTCTGCGCGGCGTGGAAGATCAGCGCATGGTGGGTGTGTGGTTGGCCGTCACAGATGTGACCGATGCCAAGACGTTCTTCGCCGGGGCGTGGCGCAGGCTCGGGGTCAAGGCGCGCGTAAAGCTCTCGCGAAACTTGGCCGCGGAGATCCCGCCCGATCGCCAGGGCCTGACCGCGGCGATCGTTACGCTCAAGCTCGAGGAGCTCGCGTACTTTCGCACGGCGTTCGACGCCACAGCCGAGGCGCGCGCGGCGGCGGGTCTCGTGGGCTATTCGCTCGGGCAGGACGTGGACGATGAGCAGATCGTGTACGCGTACTTGCAGAGCGAGCAGCCCGAGGCGCTGAAGCGTTATTTGAGCTCGCGCGAGACGCGGCGGGTTTGGAAGGACGCGGGCGTGCTGCAGATCCAGAGCATCACCTTACTTCGAGAAGGTGAGCTCATGCGCTGCCGCTGACAGCTGCAGCGCTGCGGTCCGCGGCGTAGATGCAAAAGGCCCGTAGGGTGAGCTTCGCGAGCGAGTCTTCGAGCAACGGCGCGAGCTTGGACCAGCTGTTTTCGCTTAGCTCGCGCGCTTCTGCGCGGCAGGCTTCGATCGCACCGCTGCTCTCGAGCAGCGTCACTGCGCGCGCCAGCTGTGCGGGATCTTGCGGCTGCGCGCGCAGCGCCTCGAACAACCAGCGCCGCTCTGCTGTCGGCAAGCGCGTCATGCTGCGCGCGACTGGCAGCGTGATGCGTGCACCGCAAAGTTGGCGCTCCAACGTCTCGTCGACGATCTTGAACACCAGCCCGATGTCCTCGAAGAAGCGCCCGAGCGCTTCGAGTTGTTGCGTCGATCCGCCGCCTGCGAGCGCGCCGATGCGCGCCAAACAACCCGCAGGCACACCCGCTTTCAGACGGTGCACGGCGCGCACCCGGCTCACCAAGGTCTCCGCCGCTTCATCGCTCTCGATCGCGCGCTGCATCAGCGGCACGAAGCCATCGAGGTCGAGCGCTTGACCTGCGTGTGCGGCGCGCAACCCGTCGAAGTACAGCTCGTACAGCGCAACCACTTGGCGATCCGACAAGTTGCCATCACGCAGCACGGGTGCGCCGAGAAAGAACGCCGCGGTCCCCGAGTTGATCGCCTGCGCCTCCCCGTAGAGGAGATGCGCTGCGGGTCCGCCGCGCCGCTCGCGCGCTTTGTTCTCCACGTCTTCGAGGATGTGCGCGCCGGCTTGCAGCAGCTCGGGCACTGCGATCCACTGGCTGAAGTCGCGCGAGCTGCCGCCCACCACTTCGATGCATGCTTGCATCGCATAGCAGCGCCACGCTTCGCCGCCGCGATCCGAGACTGTGCGGATCGGCTGCAGGTGGGCGCGCGCGTACTGCTCCACGTCTACGCCTTGCATGTAGTGCGGCTTGTCGGGCGTCGTCAGCAAGTACGCCGCTTGCGCGAGCTCAGGATGCTCGGGCACGAGCGCTTGCACGCGCTGCCGCACCAGCTTGTCGACCTGCTGCAAGAGGCCCGACATGTCCTCGGTCAGACCGAGACCGCTGCGTTCCAGGAAGCCGACGCCACTCAGCGCCCGGCCCGCGCGCGTGCCGCTCACTTCGACGCGACCCTCGTAAAACGAGCTCTTCGCGATCAACGTGTGGACCTCTTGATCTGCGAACGCCGCGCGCACGTCGAGATCGAGCCGGGCGCTCGGGATCTGGAGGCGGAAGCGGATCGGATATTCGACGAAGGTCTGTGCGCTCTGCCACCACTCGGTCGGCTCGAGCTTCGTGTCATGGAAGCGCCGAGCCTCGCCGTTCGGTTCGATGATCAACGCGTGCTCGCCCACGCTCTTGCCCGACGCGATCTGCTGCTCGGGGTAGTACGTCAGCTCGCTGCCATCGCTGAGCTGCGCCGAGATCCAGTTCCAACCGATCTGACGTGCTTGCCAGCGTGCGCGCCGCTCTTGCTGCAGCTTCTCGCACGCCGCCTTGCCGAGCGCGGCTTCCGCCACGGGATCCGGATCATCGACGACGCCGCTGCCGAACTCGTGATCGTACCAGCCTTGGCCTTCACTCAGCTTGTGCGCGACGCCGTGATGGAAGATCTGCCCCGACACTTCGCAGCGCGGCACGAAGTAGTAAAACATCGCTTCGTCGTCCGGCCCGCGCACGACGCCGTTGTCGCCATGACGAACGGGCTGCTTCTTCGGCACGATGCGTAGCTGACATCCGAGCGCGCGTCGCTTGTCGAACAGCTGCAGCTCGTAGCTGCCATCGCCGTGTTTGCGAAAGCGATCGCCCGCGAAGTCGAGGTCGAGCGTGTGTTGACTGATCACGACCGGACCGTCGAATACGACGTCCGGCTCTGGCACTTCACCGCGCTCCAGGATTTCAGCGAGCGCTCGGTTCAACCGCTCGTCGCGCGCGCCCAAGCCCGCACGAATGCGGCGCAGTCCTTCCGCTGCTGCGTCCTGATCCACGCGCGACACGAACGCGCTGCGCTGACCTGCCAGATCGTAGATCCCCCACGTGAGCGAGTGCGCGTAGCGCGCCGCACGCGTCTTCGCGTCGTAGCCGATGACCTTGCGAAAAAACGCTGCGAAGTAGGCGAACCGCCGCTTGTCTTCGGCGATGCAGTGGCCGTTCGTGTACCACCACTCGATGGTCGAAGAGGCGTGGGGGCGGTCGTGGATGTCGAGATCAATGGCCCCGTCTGCAGGCCAATCGGGAGTTTCTTGCTTCACTCTGCTCGCCTCATCGCGCTCCCTAAATAAGGTGCTAGCAGTCGCCGGAGAAGAGTGTCAACAGTCGTGCGCTGCGCTCGCGCGTACTCTGTACGCAGCGCGGGTATGCGCGAGCAAGTTTCTTTGATGCTTGCATGACAAACACGCTGTGCCTGTTGCCAACAACTCCGCGCGCTGACTCCGGTTCCGATGAAGGAACTGTGGTCGCTCCGTGCGCGCACTGCGATCACGCGGCTTGGATCCATGACGGTCCGCCGCTATGAGCTGCATCTCGCCATGTCCGGCGAGCGTGCGCATTACGAGGTGTTCTGCCCGAATCATGCATCGAGGCTGAAACTATTCCCGACATGGTGTCGGAAAGAGAAGTCTCATTGTCAGACGCCATATGACCCATATTGAGCCGCGGAATGCGTTTCAAGACACAGTCTTGAGCGTAGTGGTTCATAACGCCTTCCCCGGGGCGGACATTGAGGACTAGAGTCCTACGGAACGTGAGGAGATTCCAAACATGGTGAGGCGGCCAGCTAAATTAGCCAAAAGCCAGAGCTCGAAACTGTCGCAGCGCGTCTGTGAAGTGGGTGTGGGCCTGGTCTTGATATGTGTTGCAGCCTGCGGCGCGAGTCCGGAGGCCAGCACGCCTGTAGGTGCACCTGTCAGCCCGCAGGCCCCAAGCACATCCAGTGCTGCAACCCCTGCGCAAACCGCGCCTGCGGCTGCGCCCGGCACTGTACCGGGCCAGAGCACATCAGTGGCCCCGGCCGCGCCAGCAGCTGGCGCCGCGGGTGCCCCGTCGACAGTGCCAGCGGTGACGACGCCTGCAGTCACGCCTCCGACAGGAGCCGCTCAGCCGACTGCGCCTGGCGCGACACCGCCGACCACCGGAGCGACGACCCCCGCGGGGACGCCGCCTGCCGCTGGCCACAAGCCGACGACGAGCGATGAGTGCGGGTTGAAGACGCAGTACCCAGGCGATGATTACTGCATCAACAAGCCAGACCCCGAGAAGGGTTGGCAGCTGCACATCGGCCCGGACAGCTACGACAACGTCGATCCCAAGTACATCCTGCAGCCGGGCGAAGAGATCACGAACAACTTCAGCGCTCCGGTGACTGTCGATCGCAAGCGCTTCTTCTATTACCGCCAGTTCCGCATGCGTCCCGGCGCGCACCACAACATCATCTCGGCCACTGCCGCCGGCATGACGAACAACCCGTTCGGTGAGGTGGGTGGCCGCCGCGTAGGCACCACGAACCACTTGATCGAAGACAACCCGGTCGGCGGCATCATCGCGCCGGAGAACAAGGGCGTGGGCATCCCGCTCGAGCCAGGCACCAACATCAACGTCAGCCTGCACTCGATCAACACCACGGATAAGCCGCTGCTCCGCGAGATCTGGGTCAACTTCATGTACCGCCCGGACGAGGAAGTGACCGAAGAGGTCGAACAGATGTTCGAGACCGGCGATGTCACGTTCCAGATCCAGCCGCGCGCGGAAGTCGTGCTCGGGCCCTACACCTGCCCGATCGAAGGCAATGGCCGCATGCTCTGGTTCTACGGGCATCGTCACGCCAACAACGTGCGTTTCAGCGCTTGGCGCGTTCGCGACGGCAAGAAGGACCTGTTCTACGAAGGTCGCAACTGGGAAGAGCCGATGGTGCTCGAGTACTCGAGCACGGTGACGAACCCCGCACCTGACACCGCGAAGATGATCGAGGGCGGCATGAGCGGCATCCTCGACTTCAAGACCGGCGACACGATCGAGTGGGAGTGCCAGGTCGTGAACAAGACCGACAAGGTGATTGGATTCTCCAACAACACCTACGACGGTGAGATGTGCATCATGGACGCTGAGCTCGTGGGCGCGAACTGCGCGCGCGGCGGTGGCCTCGGCATGGGTCTGTGACGCCTGAAGTGAATAAATAGGCGGCCTGCGCAAGAGGCTGCGTTCGAGATGAGGCCTGGTCTACAGCAGTGGACCGGGCCTCTTCGTCTTTTGACCCGATCCGCCTGCTCTCGCCTCACGTGTCTGAGGTGGACAAAGTGCGTTTCATCATCGCCAGCGTCTGGCTTGGGCTCGTGCTCGCCAGCGGTAGTTGTGGCGGGGACTCGCCATCTCCAAACGGAGAGCGGCGTACTGGGGAATCGGGCCAAAAGGATAGCAGCGGCGCCGCGTCACCCGGGACAACCACCGCGCCGGGCAAGAGCAGCGGCGCCAATGCCGACATGACGGTGATCACGCGCAGCAACGTGAGCGGCTCCGGTATCGGGCCGATCCCCGCGGGATGCGGCAACAGCGAGCGCGGAAAAGATGAAGCCTGTGACGATGGCAACACGGTGAGCGGCGATGGCTGCGCGGCCGACTGCCTCGGCATCGAAGACGGCTACGCGTGTCCGCCAGGCAAGCCGTGCCGCATGATCGCGCGCTGTGGCGACGCAATCGTGGCCGCATCGGAAGCATGCGACGATGGCAACGCCGAAGCAGGCGATGGTTGCTCACCTCGCTGCAAAGTGGAGCAGGGTTACGCGTGCGCCGGCGATCCAAGTGATTGCGCAAAGACGACGTGTGGCGATGGAAAGGTAGAAGGCAGCGAAGCGTGCGACGACGGGAGTCACTTCCCGTTCGATGGTTGCTCTTCGGGCTGTCAGGTCGAGCCGACGTGTGCCGGTGACGCGTGCACCTCGAAGTGCGGCGATGGCTTGATCCTGAACGAAGACTGCGACGACGGAAACACCAAAGACGGCGATGGCTGCTCGGCGAGCTGCAAGGTAGAAGCCGGCTTCACGTGCACGAGCGAGACCGCGTGCAGCATGCAAGACGGCGCGTGCGTGATGCGTGTGCCCGCGATCTTCCGCGACTTCAACGAGCAACACTCCGACTTCGGCGTGGGCTGCGGTCAGCTGGTGAAGGGCGTCGTGCAAGAGCGCTTGAGCGCGCAAGGCAAGCCGGTGCTGGCGAACGGCGGCAGCGCTTGCATCATGTCCGCGGAGTCGTTCGCGGAGTGGTACACGGACACCGACAACAACGCGAGCATCGCAGGGGAGATCGCCCTGTACGACAACGGTCGCGGTGGCTTCGTCAATCGCTACGGTGCGATGGGTGAGCCGTGGATGGGCCCGCAGATCTTCAGTAACACGGTGTTCGGCGGCAATATCGGCGAGGGCTGTGCGATGTGTCAGCCATCAGCTGCAGGGCAGTGCTTCGATCCATGTACGCCGTGGAACAGCATGAACCAAGCGTGTTGCTCCGACGTAATGCAGATGAGCTACGACGGGAGCCCGCTGTTTTTCCCGATCGACACCGCGAGCGACGCGCTGCAGGACATGCGCTACCGCGCCAAGATCCCTGAGCAGTACGGTTACAACGGCTGGCCCTGGGAAGACATGGTGTTCCCGGACGCGCCCACGCATAACTTCCACTTTACGACCGAGGTTGTTTATTGGTTCAAGTACAACCCACAGACCATGGCCGTGCTCGACTTCAACGGCGACGATGATGTCTGGGTGTTCGTGAATGGGCGCTTGGCGGTGGACCTCGGTGGGCCGCATGTGCCGTCGCCCGGGACCGTTACGATCAGCGCGCAGAGCGCCCGTCAGTTCGGTCTGACCGAAGGCAACGTGTACGAGATGCGCGTCTTCCACGCGGAGCGCAAGGTGGAAGGCTCGTCGTTCAAGCTCACGCTGTCAGGCTTCGAGACCGGCCGAAGCGAGTGCACACCGATCTGCGGCGACGGCGTAGTCACGCTCGGCGAAGAGTGCGACGACGGGGTCAACGACGGCGGCTACGAAGAGTGCGCCGAAGGCTGTGTGCTCGGACCGAGCTGCGGCGATGGCGAAGTGCAAGAAGGCGAAGACTGCGACGATGGCAACCGCCGCGACGGCGATGCTTGTGGATCGTCGTGTCGTAACCTCGTGCTGCTGTGAGCGGCGATCTTACGGCTTAGGCAGTGCCAGGAGCTCGTCGACGAGCTCGGGCACGCCTGTGACTCGCGGCAGCTCGGGTCGAGCTTTGTAGCTGTCGATGGTGTCCACGAGCACCGCGTGCATGCCTGCGGCGTTGGCGCCGACAAGGTCGATCTCGGGCAGATCGCCTGCGTAGATGGCGTGCTCGGGGGCGATGCCCATGCGATCGAGCGCGATCTGGAAGATGCGTGGATCTGGTTTGGCGACGCCTTCGATGTGCGAGTCCACGACGACTTCGAACCACTGCAGTACGCCAATCCGTTCGAACACCGATTGCAGGCGGCCTTCGGAGTTGGACACCACGCCGATGCGGATGCCGGCGTCACGCGCGCGGGCCAGCGCTTTTGGAACGTCCGGTGGGACGCTTCGCCAGAAGTAGAAGTCCTCGTGGATCGCGCGCAGCGGTGCGAGCAGGCCCTCGGCGCGCTCTGGCGCGATACCGGCTTCGAGCAGGAGGGATCGCACGAGCACCATCCAGCCATGCTCGTGCTGGGCTTTTTCGCGCACGACGGTCTGATAGGCGCTCTTTGCGAGCGGCATCGCACGCTCCAGCTGGTCCGGCGGGACCTGCTCGCCGAGCTTCTCCAGCGCTTCCGAGAGCGCGCCGTAGTCCATGAACAAGATGGTGTCTCCGGCGTCGAGCAGGAGTGCTTGCGGGCGAGTTTTGAGACTTTCGGGCAACATAGGCTGGTGGCTCAGAGCGTACCGCGTAGACCGACGTAGATATGGTCCAGATTGTGGAAGATGCCACCCAAGGAGAGGATGGGCGTGACGAACGTGGTGGGCGGGCGCTGCCCGTCGATGATGAACGCGCCGATCTCGAGCTCGATCTCCGAGATGATGGCGTATGCGATGCGCGGCATGACTAGCCATGTGGGCCCGCTGATCCATGCCGCGCCGAGCTGCAGCTGCAGCCCAAAGTCCGCGGAATAGCCGAGCAGCGCCGCGGCGCCTCGGTACAAGCGGCCATCTTCCAGCGCCATCCAGCCGCGCTTGGGATCGTTCGGCAGCTGGACCGCGATCGCTGCGAACATCTCGGTGGTGAATAACCAGGTCGTGCCCTGCACCCACTCGACCCGCGCGCCTCCTTGCACCATGTCGGTGAAGCCGGGCACGGGGATCGAGTAGGGATCTTCGGGGTAGGCCGTGCCCACCGCGTACAGCGTGCGGCGAAATTGGTACGCGAGCTCGAAGCCGAGTGAGAACGGCGCGAGATCGATCGCCGCGTCGAGCGCGAGCACGAAGTAGCGGTTGTACTCGACGCGCAGCGGCTCGGCGTCGAACGTGCTGTCGGCTTGGTCGGGGATCGTGAGCGCGCGGATCGCAGGCTCGCTGAGGCGCAAGGCAGGCAGGCGCTCGAGCGCGCTGGCCGCGGTGAACGCGAGCTCGCCGAACAGGCCGTGTGCGCTGGCGCGCAGCGCGCCTTGCGGGTAGAGCGGCGTGGGCTGGGGCGCGAAGCCAGACAATGTGCTCTGCGCGATCTGATCGCGTGCGCTGCGCAAGAGGCGCTGTCTGAGCGAGCTTTGAAACTGATCGACCGGCAGGATCTCTTGCAGGCCCATGAACGCAGCGTCGAAGTCGGCTTGCCTCGCGGGGATCATCGCGTAGTCGCTGTCCACCACGTTGAACAGGTGCGGCATGAAGAAAGGCACGTACACCGCGCGCAGCGAGAGCCAGTCCACCGGGTCGTAATCGATCAGCAGCGCGAGCTGTCCGACCTCGGTCGTGCCTGGAATGCTCGATGGTCCGCTGCGGAAGTCATTCACGGTCAGCACGTTGGTCGCGGAGAACACGTCGAAGCGGCCGAGCGCGAGCGTTTGGTAGCCCGCGCGTACGTGCAGGCCGTCGGCGAGCGATGCGTCGATGTAGCCCGCGGTCGGCAACACGCCGAGCTCGAAGCGCTGTGCTTTCGCATCGGGAACGTCGAGCGCGAGCGACGCGTAGTGGTAGCGCGCGATGAGTCCCAGGCCGAAGCGCAAGCTGTCTGAGCGCCGCAGCGTGGCATCGAGGATCAGCGCGCCCGTGCCCTCCCAGATCTCCTCGCGCGCATCGTCTTGTTTCAAGTCGCGGTTGCTACGAATGTGCAGCGTGAGGTGCAGCTCAGACACGGGCGCACTGGAGCCCGTGCTGCTGCTTCCGCCGCTGCCAGCTGCGGCGCCGAGCTCTGGATCTTCGATCACCTCATCGCCGCCGCTGTCACCGAGCGAGCTCGATGATGTGCCTGCGAGCTCTGGGTCTTCGATCACCTCTTCCGCGCCGCTGCCCTGCGCATGGGCTGTGACCGCGAGCGCGAGGCTCAGCCAGACTGCCAGACAGCCGCGCGATCGAAGCATGCATGCAGAAGGCTAAATGAACGCAAAGGCTTAGAAAACGCTGTCGCTGTAGAGGCGAGTGAACGGCCTCGTACATGCACGCAACTCGGAGTACTGTTCTCGCGATGCTGCGCTGCAACATTTGTCAAAGCACGTGTGATTCGCCTGAAGAGACGTCCGTTCGGAGCAATGTGCGCAAGTTCCAAAGCGAGCTGTTTCGCATCTGGCGCTGTCCTACCTGCGCGAGCATCCACGCCAAAGACGAGGTGGACCTGGGGCACTACTACGCGTCGTACCCGTTTCACGCGCTCGGCGAGCAGCGCGATACAGATGGCTTGCTTCAGGCCATGTACAAGAACCAGCTGCGGCGCTTGCGAGACGCAGGGCTTCGCCCCGAGCACAAGGTGCTCGACTACGGCTGTGGCGGCGGTGCGTTCGTGAAGTTCTTGCGCGGGGCGGGCTACGAGCACGTCTCCGGCTTCGACGAGTATTCGCAGGAGTTTGGCGACCGCGCGGTGCTGAACGAGCGCTACGACGTGATCCTGTCGCAGGATGTGCTGGAGCACGTCGCCGAGCCGTGGGACTTTCTCAGGGAAATCTCTGGCTTGCTCGCGCCTTTTGCGGTCGTGATGCTCGGTACACCCAACGCGGAAGCGCTCAGCCTGCAGAACGCCGAGTCGAGCGTGCATGCGCTGCACCAACCGTATCACCGGCACATCTTCAGCAAGCGCATGCTTCTGTCGCTCGGTGAGAAGCTCGGCTGGGAGCTCGTGCGCTATTACCCCAGCATGTACTCGAACACGCTCTTGCCGTTCGTGAACCAGCGCTATCTGCTGCACTACTTCAAAGCAGGCGACAACAACCTCGACATCGTGACCGAGCCGGTGCGGGTCTCGAATCCGAAGCTGTACACGCCGGCAGCGTTCTTCTGGGGCTTCTTCGGCTACTTCTTCCCGCCGGAGACCGACGTGGCTGTGGTCTACCGAAAGTCTGCTTGATCAACTCACCCTGCGAGGCATGCCATGAGCGAACCGAAAGCACTCACTGGACAAGAAGTCGAGGCGCGTTTGGCCGAGATCCCGGGCTGGCGCGTCCATGATGGGCGCTTGCGGCGCGAGCTCAAGTTTCCGTCGTTCGTCGAGGCGTTTGGGTTTTTGACATCGCTCGCGCTCGTCGCGGAGCGCATGAATCATCATCCCGAGATCTACAACGTGTACAACCGCGTGACGTTGGACCTCGTGACGCACGACGCAAACGGCATCAGCAAGCTCGACTTCGAGCTCGCTGCTGCTGCGAACAAGCTCAGCTCGGCCGCCAGCGGTTGAAGGTCGCTGCGATCTCGTCCAGCACCGCGGGATCGTCGATCGTCGCTGGCGTCGTGAACGGCTTGTGATCGGCGATCTTCCGCATGGTGGCACGTAAGATCTTGCCGGAGCGGGTCTTCGGCAGGCGCTTCACGATCAACGCAGTCTTGAACGCCGCGACCGGGCCGATCGCGTTGCGCACGTGCTCGACGACCTCTTTGCTGATCTGCTCGGGCGACCTCTGGACGCCGTCGCGCAGC
>Ga0190269_10000119_pt1 | contig 38671 bp, 21 predicted proteins | sample Popmic249IS_FD_133749 | JGI IMG/M metagenome (GOLD analysis project Ga0190269, IMG submission 133749) | Populus adjacent soil microbial communities from riparian zone of Blue River, Arizona, USA - 249 IS | ecosystem: Environmental > Terrestrial > Soil > Riparian zone | place: USA: Arizona... | reverse complement strand
GCGCACGCGCCCACGGTGCTGCCGCCGGAGAGTCACGAGCAGCTGCGCGAACGCCTGCGCGAGCTGCAGCCACACGCTGCGCTCGCACTGCCGCCGGAGCTCACCGGGCCGGGCCAGGCGGCCTCGCGCAAGCTGCTCTTGCGGCTGGCGAACGGCGCGGGCGAAGGTGTGTTGCGCGCCGATCTGCAGGCGCGGCCGCTGCCGGGTGGTCCCGTGTTCGTACCGGGCCGCGGGCCGTCGGAGGTGCTGGGCGAGCGCGACGGGCGGCACGCGTACGTGTTGCGAAATCTGGCGGAGGAGAAGGCGAGCGCCGCGGAGCTGGTGCACGCACTACACCTCGATCTCGCGCACGAGGAGGCGCCGTTTCGTTACCGCATCGACGGCCTCGAGGCCTGTCTCGGCTTGCTCGAGCGCGTCGCGCGCTCGCACGATCAGCTGGAGATCGAGTGGCTCGCCGGCCAGCGTCCGCTGTCGCTCGCGCCCGCGATCCGGCGCCGTGATCTGAAGCTCAAGGTCGGCCGCGCGCAGCGCTGGTTCGAGGCCAGCGGTCACGCCGCGCTTGGGGCGGATCAGCACGTGCCGCTGACGGCGCTGCTCGATGCGGCGCGCACCGGGCAGCGCTACGTGCGCGTCGCCGCCGACAGCTACGCGACCCTGCACGCCGAGCTCCGCGAGCGGCTCGAGCGCGCGGCCGAGGTGGCCTACAGCGAGCGCGACAAGCTGAAGCTCGCGGCGAGCGCGTTGCCCGCGATGTTCGAGCTCGCCGAACCCGCGCAGATCGAGCGCGCGCCGGACATCGATGCGCTGCTCGAGCGCATGCAGCATGCGAGCGCGCTGAACGTGGAGCTGCCGGCGCACCTCGATGCCGTGCTGCGCCCGTATCAGCGCGAGGGCGTGCGGTTTCTGCTGCGGCTCGCGAGCTGGGCCAGCGGCGCGTGCCTCGCAGACGAGATGGGCCTCGGCAAAACCCTGCAGACGTTGTGCGTTCTGTCCGCGCGCAGCGCCCTCGGGCCCGCGCTCGTGATCGCGCCGACCTCGGTGGGGCACGCCTGGTGTCGCGAGGCCGCGCGTTTCACGCCGGAGCTGCGCGCTGTACTTTATCGCGGTCCGGAGCGGGCGCGCCTGCGCAGCGCGCTCGGCCCGGGCGATGTGCTCGTGACGAGCTACGAGCTCGTGCAGCGCGATCGCGCGGCGCTCGCGGCGATCGGGTTCGCGAGCCTGGTGCTCGACGAGGCGCACATGGTGAAGAACGCGACGACGGAGCGCGCGCGCGCCGTGGCAGCGCTCTCGGCCGACTTTCGCATCGGTCTCACCGGCACGCCGCTCGAGAATCACCTCGGCGAGCTGTGGAGCTTGATGGCGCAGCTCAACCCGGGCGTGCTCGGCAGCTGGGCGCAGTTTCGCGCGCGCTTCGGCGTGCCCATCGAGCGCTATGCGAAGCCGGAGCGGCTCGACGCGCTCCGCAAGCTCGTGAGCCCGTTCCTGCTGCGGCGCGAGAAGCGCGAGGTGGCGCCGGAGCTGCCGGCGCGCATCGAGGTTACGCAGCTGGTGCCGCTCGGGGCGTCCGAGCAGAGCCTGTACGATGCAGCCGTCAGCGACCTGCGCACGCGACTCGCGCAGCGGAAGGAACTCGATCTCGATCGCATCGAGCTGCTCGCAGAGATCACGCGCCTGCGGCAGCTGGCGTGTCACCCGCGGCTGGTCGTGTCGGACTGGCCGCACGCGTCGAGCAAGCTGCGCCAGCTGCTCGACACGCTCGTGGAGCTCTTGCCGCGCGGTCACCGCGCGCTGCTGTTTAGCCAGTTCGTGGGCCACCTGCAGCTCGTGCAGAGCGCGCTCGCGGCTCGCGGCTTCGGCTGCCTGTACCTGGACGGCTCCACGCCGGAGCGCCAGCGCGCGCAGCTCGTGGAGCGCTGGCAAGCGGGCGAGAGCGCGCTGTTCTTGATCTCGCTGAAGGCGGGCGGCACGGGGCTACACCTGCCGGGAGCCGACTACGTGTTTCACCTCGATCCGTGGTGGAACCCCGCCGCCGAAGATCAGGCGTCGGATCGCGCGCACCGCATCGGACAGCATCGGCCCGTGACGATCGTGCGCCTGCTCTCGCAAGGCACGGTGGAGGAACAGGTCGCGGCGCTGCACGCCGAAAAGCGCGAGCTCGCCCAGGCGCTGCTCCAGGAGACCGGAGCGCGCGCCTGGGACACGCGGGAGCTGGCTGCGTATTTGGGCCTGCTCTGAACGGAGCTCGGGTTTAGATCAGCCCAGGTCCGCGACGCTGCTGGCGAACGCCCACTCGATCCAGGGGATCAGCGCCTCGACGTCCGAGGCTTCCACCGTGGCGCCGCACCAGATGCGGAGCCCGGGCGGCGCCGATCGGTAAGAGGCCGCGTCCAATGCGACGTTCTCGCGCTCGAGCAGCTCGGCCAGACGCTTCGCGAACGTCGCCTGCTCGGCGGACGACAGGCGCGTGACGCGCGGGTCCGTGATCTTCAGACACACGCTGGTGTTGCTGCGCAGCGCGGGCTCCTGCGGCAGGAAGTCGACCCAGGGCGTCTTCGCGACCCACTCCGCGAGCACAGCGGTATTGCGATCGGCGCGCGCATGCAGCGCTGCGAGGCCGCCGATGCTCTCCGCCCAGCGCAGCGCGTCGAGGTAATCTTCGGTCGCGAGCAGCGAGGGCGTGTTGATCGTCGAGCCCTCGAACAGCTCCTCGTCCAGCTTGCCCTTCTTCGTCATGCGGAAGATCTTCGGCAGCGGCCGCGGCGGCGTGTAGCTCGTGAGCCGCTCCACGGCGCGGGGCGACAGTACCAGCATGCCGTGCGCGCCCTCGCCGCCGAGCACCTTCTGCCAGGAGAACGTGACCACGTCGCACTTGTCCCAGGCGATCGGCTGGGCGAACGCGGCGCTGGTCGCGTCGTTGATCGTGATGCCGGCACGGTCCGCGGGGATCCAATCAAAGTTTGGAATGCGAGTGCCGGACGTGGTGCCGTTCTGCGTGAAGATCACGTCGGCGTCTTTGCGGAGCTGGCTGAAGTCCGGCAGCGTGCCGTACGGCTGACCGCGGTGCACGCGGCAGTCCTCGAGCTGCAGCTGCTCGGTGGCATCGGTCACCCACTCTTCGCCGAAGGCCTCCCAGGCGAAGATGTCCAGCGGTCGCGCGCCCAGCATGGACCACATCACCATCTCGATGGCGCCCGTGTCCGACGCTGGCACGATGCCGATGCGGTGGCTCGCGGGCACCTGCAGCACGGCGCGCGTGCGGTCGATCGCTTCCTTGAGCTTACCCTTGCCGAGCTTGCCGCGATGCGACCGCCCGAGCGCGGCGGAAGCCAAGCTCTCGACGCTGTAGCCGGGGCGCTTCTTGGCGGGACCCGAGGAAAAGCGGGGATCTTGAGGCTTACGCGCGGGTTTTTCGGCAGTCGTCACGAGCGAAGGTCCTTTCCTGAGCCGCGCGCAAAGGGCGCGGCGACGCATCGACATGCGCCATTTAGTGTCCGGACGCAAGAGCCACGGCAGCCGCTGGCGGCAGGCCAGTGGGGCGCTGCGGGCAGAGATGGGGCTTCAGGCTCCGGGCTACTGGCTTCAAGTCGAGAGCCGAGAGCGTGAATGCGGACGGCTTCGCCTGCGCAAGACGCCACGTGTCAGCGAACCGGACCCAGTAAATTTCCCGAAGCCTGAAGCCTGAAGCCTGAAGCCCGCCTCACACCGCCGACTGCAACTTCGACCCCGCCGGCACCGGGTGGCCCGCAACAAACTCCCCACCCGTCATCCGCCGTGCGCCTTCGGCCTGCACTTCCAGCAGGCGCAGCGCGCCCTCGCCGCATGCCACGACGATGCCCTCGCGATCGGCGCTCAGCACCTCACCCGGTGTGTTGCCGGCGCGCTCGTCGGCGAGCTGGGTGCGATGCAGCTTCAGCCGTAGTCCGCCCAAAAACGTGTAGGCGCTCGGCCATGGGGAGAAGCCGCGCACCAGGTCGTGGATCGCCGCCGCCGGGCGCGACCAATCCACGGCGCCATCTTCCTTGCGCAGGATCGGTGCGAGGGTCGCGAGCGCGTGCACCTGGGGTACGGCGCTGCGCTCACCTGCGAGGTACGGCGGCAGCTCGTCGCGCAGCAGCTCCGCACCGAGCGCAGAGAGCCGCTCCGCGAGCTGCGCCGACGTCTCGTCCGCGCCGATCTCCAGGCTGCGACGCGCAAACACCGGGCCCGTATCGAGCCCCTCGTCCATGCACATCAAGCACACGCCCGTCTCACGCTCGCCGCGCACGATGGCCCACTGGATCGGCGCCGCTCCGCGCAGCTTCGGCAAGAGCGATGCGTGCACGTTGACGCATCCGAGGCGCGGCGCGGCGAGCACGCCGGCAGGCAAGATGCGCCCGTACGCCACGACCACTGCGACGTCTGCCTGCAACGCCCGCAGGCTCTCTGCGAAGTCGACCGTGCGCACCTTCGTGGGCTGCACGACGGGAATTCCGAGCTCGAGCGCCAGCACCTTGACCGGCGGTGGCGCGAGCTTCATTCCGCGCCCCTTCGGCCGGTCTGGCTGCGTGACGACCTGCACCACCTGCGCGATGTCAGCGAGCGCACGCAGGGTCGGTACGGCGAACTCGGGGGTGCCGAAGAAGATGGCGCGCGGCCGGGCCATTCTCGTGCCGATCAGCCGGCGACGGCCGAGCTGGCCTGGCGCTTGAGCATCGAGCGGTGCACGAGGCGCCGGCGCAGCATGCTGAGGTGGTCCACCATCAGCTTGCCATTCAGGTGGTCGTTCTCGTGCTGGACCGCGATGGCCAGAAAGCCGTCCGCCTCGAGCTCGAAGTGCTCACCCTTGGCGTTCTGGGCCCGGACGCGAACGCGCTCGGCCCGCCAGACCTCTTCCTGCACGCCGGGAAAGGACAGGCAGCCTTCCTCGTTGCAGACCTCGCCCTGGGTGTCGACGATCTCGGGATTGATGAAGACCCTGAAGTCACTGGGCTGATTGTCCCCGGTGGCCACGTCGATGACGAAAATGCGCAGCGGCACGCCTATCTGGGGCGCGGCCAGGCCCACTCCGGGGGCCGCGTACATCGTCTCGGCCATGTCTTCGAGCAGGCGAGCGAGCTCGGCGTCGAATCGAGTGACGGGCTGGGCCGGCTCACGCAGGCGCTTGTCGGGGTAGTGAAGGATCGTCCGGACGGCCATGGCAGTGCCTCTACCATTAACACCGACAAAAACCTCTTGCAACCCGCGAGGATGACCCCGCCCGCAGGCCCCTTCACGTGCCGCGGAGGCAAGCCCTGGCCCCCGGGCGACCGAAGCCCGCCCGCGCACACCACCGCCCGCCGCCCTCAGCGGCAGCGATGTACGCCTCAGGGCTCGCGCACACCGACAACCGCACCTGACTCAACGTGACACTTTCGCGATGTGTCCCCTGCCCGCAAGCACAGCACCCATGTCGCCGAGATCGCGCGCGCGTGGGCTTAAAGCCATGACAGCCAAACACGCGAAGTTTTACCTTGTTCTGCCGGTGATCTCGTCGACGTCTGCCGCCGCGACCGCACGCCTCGGTCGTGCTCAGCAAGGGAAGCTCGCATGCAAGGGACATGGCTCAGACACGTAGCGATGGCCGTGATCTGCTCGGTGGCAGGCCTCTACGGTTGCGGATCGAACGCGAAGCCCAGCCCGGCCGACTCGCTCGAAATCACGCCGGATAACGTCAGCGTGGGCATCGGCGCGACGCAGACGTTCAAGGCGCAGGTGGTGAAGTCGGGCGAGACCACCGATGTGACCAGCAGCGTGCAGTGGACCTCGACGGACGACAGCATCGCCAGCGTCGATGCGCGTGGCGTGGCGACGGGCGTCGCGAGGGGCATCACGACGATCGTCGCGAGCCTGAACGGCGTGACGGCGACTGCCACGCTCACGGTGAGCGACGCCAGCTTGAAGGCGATCGCGGTCAGCCCGAGCAAGCCCAGCATCGCCGCGGGCACCACGCAGCAATTCACGGCCACCGGCACGTTCTCGGATGGCACGTCGCGCGACATCTCGGACGAGACCAGCTTGATGTGGGCCTCCTCCGAAGGCGACGTCGCCATCATCAACGGCCGAGGCCTCGCGTCGGCCAGCGCCTCCGGCACCACCAACATCACCGCCAGCTGGCAGGGCGTGAGCGGAGCCGCCACGCTCACCGTGAGCGACGCGATGCTCGACTCCTTGGCGATCGAGCCCGGCACCTCATCGCTGGCGAAGGGCAGCAGCAGCGAGCTCAAGCTGACCGGCGTGTTCTCGGACAACACCACGCAGGATCTCACCCTCGAGGCCAGCTGGAGCAGCGACGACACGGAGCTCGCGGAGGTCTCGGACGCCCAGGAAAGCAAAGGCGTGGTCACGGGCAAGAAGCTCGGTACGGTGAGCGTGCGCGCCGCATTCCAGGACAAGACGGCGAGCGCCACGCTCGTGATAACCGATGCGATCTTGAAGTCGATCGCGATCACACCGCCCGATGCATCCGTGCCGATGGGCGCTGAGGTGACGCTCACGGCGACGGGCGTGTTCTCCGACGACAGCAGCCAGGATCTCTCGAGCACTGTGGTGTGGACGAGCTCGGACACCAGTATCGCCGTGGTGTCGAACGCCGCGGGCAGCAAGGGCAAGGTCACCGCGATCCAGACCGGCACGGTCAGCATCACGGCGCAGCGCAACGATGTGTCCGCGAGCGTCGAGCTGGTGGTCACAGATGCACAGCTGATCTCCCTCGCCATCAGCGCGGCGCGCAACAACCTGCCGATCGGCACGGAGCTGCAGCTCACGGCGACCGGCACGTACTCGGACGCGAGCACGCGCGATCTCACCACTGAGGTCACGTGGCTGAGCGCGGACAGCGACGTCCTGAGCGTGAACGATGCCGAGGGCGACAAGGGCGAGGCGCGCGCGCACAGCGGCGGCAGCACCACGATCACCGCGCGTCTCGGCGCGATCTCGAGCAGCTTCAGCCTCACGGCGACGCAGGCCGTGCTGAAGGCCCTCACGGTCAGCACCTCGTCGCTCAGCGTCCCGATGGGCCTCGAGCGCGCGTTCGCGGCGCTCGGCGAGTACACCGACGGCTCGACGCACGATCTGACGAGCGACGTGGTCTGGTCTTCCTCCCTCGACGAGGTCGCGTCGATCTCGAACGCGAGCGGCAGCCAGGGGCGCGCCACGGGTCTCGATCTCGGCAGCACGCAGATCACTGCAGCCAGGGGCGGCATCACCAGCGCAGCCGTCACGCTGACTGTCAACATGGCCGCGCTCGAGCGCATCGAGGTCACACCGCCCGCGGCGACCGTCGCCAAGGGCTCGAGCGTGTACTTCACGGCCACGGGCGTGTACAGCGACGACAGCACGGCCGATCTGACGAGCGAGGTCACCTGGGCGAGCGACAGCGACAGCATCGTCAACATCTCGAACGCGGACGGCTCGCGCGGTCGCGCCGCAGCCCTCGCCGAGGGCAACGCATCGATCACGGCGGCCGTCGAGGGCAAGGCCAGCGCCGCGGTGACCCTGCACGTCAGCGCTGCGACGCTCGTGAGCCTGGCCCTGACACCTGCGACGCCGAACATCGCCGCCGGCACCGTGCAGCCGCTCACCGCGACCGGCACGTACAGCGACGATACCACGCAGGACCTGACGAGCGCGGTCACCTGGAGCTCGTCCGACGAAGACGTAGCCACGGTCTCGAATGCCAGCGGCTCGCGCGGCGTGGCTCGCGGCGTCGCCGCTGGCAGCAGCGAGATCACGGCCGCGTTCGCGGGCGTCGTGAGCACGCCTATCGTGCTCACGGTCAGCGATGCCAGCTTGCAGAGCATCACGCTCGACCCGCCGTCCGCCAGCATCGCGAACGGCACCACACAGCGCTTCACGGCCACCGGGCACTTCAGCGATCAGTCCACGCAGGACATCTCGAGCAGCGTCAGCTGGAGCTCCGACAACCCCGGCGTGGCCAGCATCGTGGCGGGCCTGGCCAGCAGCATGACGCCCGGCAGCACCAGCATCCGCGCGAGCCTCGACGGCGTGCAGAGCGCAAGCGTCAGCCTGACGGTCACGGCCGAGGTCCTGGTCTCGATCAGCGTCGCGCCGAGCAGCGTCTCGATCCCGCTCGGCGATGGCGCGCAGTTCAGCGCGACGGGCCTCTTCAGCGACGGCAGCACGCAGGATCTCACGAGCCTCGTGACGTGGAGCACGACGGGCGGCGAGGCCAGCATCTCGAACACCGCGCCCACCAAGGGTCGCGCCACGGGGCTGTCGGTCGGTAGCACGCAGGTGCAGGCGGTGTACGCAGGCATCACGAGCAACCAGGCCGCGCTCACGATCAGCAACGCCGTGCTGGTGTCGATCAGCGTGACGCCCGGCTCTGCGACGCGCAGCAAGGGCCTCGCGCAGCGCTTCGTGGCGACCGGCACGTACTCCGACGGGACGCACCTGCCGATCACCACGAGCGTGACCTGGACGTCGTCCGACGTCGCGGTGGCCAGCATCTCGAACGGCGGCAGTGACCGGGGCGAGGCGACCGCGCTCGAGGTCGGCGCGACGACGATCACCGCGCGCGATCCCGAGACGGAGATCACCGGCACCGCCAGCCTGCAAGTCACGCAGGCTGTCGTGGATCACATCGCGATCTCACCCGATGCCAAGCAGATCGCTGTGGGCACCAAGCAGCAGTTCACGGCCACGGCGGTGCTCACGGACGGCACGAACCAGGACCTCACCAGCTCGGCCACATGGTCGAGCAGCGACAGCGCCGTGGTCTCGATCTCGAATGCGTCTGGCGCGTATGGCCTCGCCACGGGCTTGACGCCGGGCATGGTCGAGATCCGCGCGCGCTATGGCGCCGTGACGGGCAGCACCGCGTTCACCATCTCGAACGCGACGCTCACGACGATCGAGGTGGAGACCACCACGCCCAGCGTCGCGAAGGGCTTGCGCGCCGAGCTCACAGCCACCGGCCGCTTCTCCGACCTGACGGTGCAGGACCTGACCACACAAGTGTCGTGGAGCAGCGACAATCCGAGCGTGGCCACGGTCTCGAACGCCGTGGGCTCGGAGGGTGTGGCGTCGACGCACGCGATCGGGACGGTCCAGATCAGCGCCAGCTTCTTGGGCCAAAACGGCTCGCGCAGCCTGACAGTCACGGACAAGAAGGTGTCGGCGATCCAGCTCACCGAGCTGAGCAACGCCAGCAGCAAGCCGAAGGGCACGACCGCGCACTACAGCGCGACGGCGACGTTCACCGACGGCACCCAAGAGAACATCACCGGCGATGTGGACTGGATCTCGAGCGACACCGACGTGGTGGCCGACTGCGATCCGCCGCTGAGTCCAGCGCACTGCTTCGAGGCGCTCGACGTGGGCTCGGTCAGCATCACCGCGCGCATCATGGGCGTGTCGAGCTTCGTGACGGCGAGCCGGACCCTGGCCGTCACGGCGGCCGAGCTCGTGTCGATCGCGGTCACCCCGCCGACGCCGAGTCTGCCGAAGGGCCTGCACCAGCAGATGACGGCCACCGGCACGTACACGGACAACTCCACGCAGAACGTGACCGAGCAGGTGACGTGGTCCACTTCGGATCCCGCCATCGCGCAGTTCGACGTGGATCCGAAGGGGCAGGTCACGGCCCGGGCTGTCGGCGGGCCGGTCACGTTGACCGCGAGCGTGGGTGACGTCTCGGGCAGTGCGAGCTTGAGCGTGACGAACGCGGAGCTGCAGACGATCGGCATCACGCCCGCGGAGCTGGCGCTCGCGAAGGGCCTGCACCAGCAATACACGGCGACCGGCGTGTACTCGGACGGCTCGACCGTGGATCACACGGCTGAGGTGACGTGGGACACGAGTAACCACGCGGTCGCCACGGTCTCGAGCGCGTCCGGCAGCGCGGGCTGGGCCACGGCCGTCGACGTGGGCACGGTCAGCGTGAACGCGTACCTCGGCATGAAAACGGGCAGCACGTCTCTCGAGGTGACCAACGCCGTGCTGCAGCAGATCCAGGTGACCTCGCCGCATTCGTCGATCGCCAAGGGCACGACCGAGCAGCTCACGGCGACCGGCCTGTACAGCGACGGCTCGAATCAGGACCTCACGACGCAGGTCAGCTGGTCCTCGTCGGACCTGTCGATCGCGAGCATCGGGCTGAACAGCGGGCTCCTGCAGTCGCTGCAGGTCGGGCCGACCATCGTCACGGCCAGCCTGGGCGCGGTCAGCGGTACCAAAAACCTGAGCGTGACGGCGGCGGAGCTGGAGACGATCCAGGTCGGGCGCTCGACCGATGCGTCGATCCCGAAGGGCACGACCTCGCAGCTCACGGCGACGGGCGTGTACACCGATGGCAGTAACCAGAACATCACGGAGAACGTGACCTGGAGCTCCAGCGCGAGCGGCACGGTCAGCATCTCCAACGTGGCCGACGAACGCGGGCTAGCCACGGCAGTCGCCGTCGGCGGCCCCGTGACGATCACCGCGACCTCGGGCGCGATCAGCGGGACCTCCAGCTTGACCGTGACCCCGGCGGTGCCCACCGCGCTAAGCATCTCTCCGCTCACACCCACGATCGCCAACGGCACCACGCGGCAGTTTGCTGCGAGCGCCAGCTACTCGGATGGCTCCACGGCGTCCGTGACTGCGTCGAGCGCGTGGACCTCGAGCAACGCCGGCGTGGCACTGGTGTCGAACGCGGGTGGCTCGAAGGGCCTCGCGACCTCCGTGAGCACCGGCACGACGACGATCACGGCGAGCTTCGGTGGCTTCAGCGCGAGCACGCTGCTGACCGTGACGAATGCCACCCTGCTCAGCATCAGCGTGACGCCCGGCACCCCTTCCAGCCCCATTGGCTTCACGCAGCGCTTCACTGCGCGCGGCAACTACACCGATGCGAGCACCCAGGACCTCACGAACAGCGTCACCTGGACCTCCAACAACGAGAACGTGGCGCTCGTCTCGAACGAGGCCGGCTCCAAGGGCCTCGCGAGCGCGTTCCAGACGGGCTCGGCCCTCATCCGCGCGACCCTCGGCAACGTGCTGGGTCAGACCACGTTCACGGTCACGAGCGCGATCCTGCAGAGCATCGAGCTGACGCCAGCGGCGGCGACGCTCGCCGCCTGTGGCTGCCAAACACTTGTAGCCACCGGTCACTTCTCGGACGGCAGCGAGGCGCCCATCACGAGCGGGGTCACGTTCCTGTCGGACGATCAAGACATCGTCAACGTGTCGGACACCGACCCGAGCTCGGGGGTCCTGTTCCGAGCGTGCGCGGCGGGCACGCCGGGCACCACGATCATCACGGCGACCGAGCCGAACAGCAACGTCACCGGCTCCACCACCGCGACGAACCCGGGCAGCTGCCCCTAGCGGCACGGAGCCGGCAGACTACGAGCGCGGCATCTCACGACCTCGCCCGAGCTGTGGGACGCTTCACACGCAGACGCGCGAGCACGCGCTAATCTGCGCGTAGCTCATGGAAATGGCATTGCGCGTCATCGTCGGTGTGTCCTTCGGGATCGTGGGCGCTGCGGCTTTCGTTGGCGCCAAGCTGTATCTAAGCCATGCGAGGCAGCTCGATAGGGTCGAGCTGCTGTTGACCGTGACAGTCGGACTGCTGGGCGCGGGTAGCCTGTTCCTCGCGCACTGGGTTCTGAGCGCCGTTCCGTACGTCGCGCTCGCCGGCTCGGCTGCGAGCGGCGTCGTCGCTCTACTCGCGCTGTACTGCGTCCATCAGCTCGCCCCACTCCGGCGCCGAAGGCGCTGGAGCGCGCTCGAGTAGCCGGTCCGAGCGAGCCGCAAGGACGCGGAGCTCGCAGCCGAGACCCCTCGCCGTCGCGTGTACGTGCGGGCGTTCAGCATCGACGCGCTGGAGGTCTCGGAACGCCGCGGATCAGGCTGCGTCGACGCGGGCCGCTGCTACTCCCCCGCGGCCCACGGAAACCGCGGCCCGCAGCGCCGGTTATCCCGGAGAGCTCGGGTCCCCATGCTCGCCGCGCGCCGTGCGCTGTGCTCGTTCGTGCTGGCACGCGCGGCGCGTTAAACGCGACAGGCGCGCACGACCGCTCGGTCGTACGCGCCTGCTCGCTGCCGCCGTGAGCGGCTAGTCCGTCAGCGCTCAGGGCGCCGCTTCGCAACCCTGGGCTTGTGCTTGCGGTGCAGCCGGGTCGACGACGTGGAACTCCACGCGGCGATTTTGCTGCTGACCCTGGGTGGTCTTGTCGGAGGTGAGCGGCTTCGACTCGCCGCAGCCGGCTGCCGAGAGCCGATCCGCAGCCACGCCGTGGCTGGCGAGCCAGGTCCGGACCGACGCCGCGCGCCGCTTCGAGAGCTGCAGGTTGCTGTCCTCCGGACCACGGTGGTCGGTGTGACCTTGCACCATGATCTTCAGCTCGGGGTTGGTCTCGAGCACGCTCTTGACCGCGCTCAGGATAGTGTCGCTCGCAGGCAGCAGATCCGCGCTGCCGAGCGCAAACTCGACGCGCTGCGAGATCACGATCTGCTTGCCCTCGATGCTCACTTGAGCCGAGCAGCCGCCGTTGGCGGCGTCGCCCTTGACCGTCGGACACTTGTCGTCCGCATCTGCGATGCCGTCTTCGTCGTTGTCCGGGTCCGGGCAACCGTCTTCGTCCTTGAAGCTGTCCTTGTCCTCGGCCTGGCGCGGGCACGCATCCAGCCGATCGTCGACGCCATCCTTGTCGTCGTCGCCGTCCGCGCAGCCGTCGTCGTCCTCGAAGCCGTCCTTGTCTTCCGGTTCCGTTGCACAACGATCCGCGGCGTCGGCGACGCCATCGCCATCATTGTCGAGATCCGGGCAGCCGTCTTGGTCTTCGAAGCTGTCGCGGTCTTCCGCTTCGTTCGGGCAGCGGTCCGCCGTGCCGAGCACGTCGTCGTTGTCCGAGTCCGGATCGGAGTCGGGCTCCGTCGGCATCCTCGGCGCTTCCTTGACTGGCGACACGTAGGTGACGCCGGCCAGCATGCGGAAGTCCGGTGCGCCGACGCCGCGCGACACGCCCGGTCCGGCGCCCACGTTCAGACGCCAGCTCTGCCAGGGGTTCGCGCGCACGCCGAACAGCAGCTCGGCTGGCGTGCTCGAGCGCTTGAACGCGTTGTTGAGCGAGGTGTTGATCTGGGCTTCGGCGAGCAGCGCGACGCGGTCGCCCATCAGCGGCACCGCGGCACCGAAGCCGAACGTGAGCTCGTTGCCGAGCCTCGAGCCGAGGAACTCGACCTCCTTGCGCAGCCGCGTGCCAACCGAGGCACCGAGGCGCAAGACGCGCAGATCGAACGAACCGAGCACCGCGAAGTCGCCCGCAACCGAGCTCTCTCCGCGGAAGTTCTGGCTCTTGTCGGCGAGCTCCGCGAGCGGCGCGATGACGGCAGCCTGCAGACCGAGGCCGAAGCTGTCGCGCGCACGCCCACCGACCAGCCGGTAGCGTGCGCCGATGCGCGCGTCGCCGAGCCCGGGACCATCGGCGAGCCGCACGCGCGCTGCCTGTCCAGGCATCGGCGTGCGCTGACCTTGCTCGAGCATCACCACGTTCAGCACACCGAACACGGAGAGCGCGTCGATCGCGCCGTACGCGAGCGACACGTGGCCGTTGAGCTGATTGCCGACGATCGCCGCGGACTCGGACTCCGCGGTGCCCCGCTGCAGCTCCATCACCAGCGGATCGTTGGCGTAATCGAGGCTCGCGCCCAGCGAGAACTGCTGGGCCTGCAGGGTCCCGGGACCCTGCAGCATGAGTCCGTCGCTCGGCAGCGGCGGCGTTCGATACGAGTTCAGGCTGAAGCCCTGAGCGTGTGCGGTCGACAGACCCGCGAGCGCGCCGAGGAAGCAGACAGCGACAAACGAGGTTCTAAACAGGTTGTTCACTGGCTATCTCCTTTGCGCGAACGTGCGCGCCACACGAGAGCAGTCAGCCCCATCAGGTACAGCAGCGCCCAGCTGCCATCGCGCGTTCCCGCGCTCTGGCCGATGCTGCAGCCTGCGCCACCCGACGCGCCGTAGCGCGGCGGTTCCAGGTAGTCCGGCACACCGTTCTTGTCTGCGTCGGCGCTGGTCTCCGCGGTGTCCGTGAAGCCGTCGCCGTCCGCGTCGGGGTCGAGGTAGTTGGGGACGCCGTCATTGTCGAGATCCTTGTACTGCGCCGAACCCTCGAGCAGCGTCGTGATGCCGTCGCCGTCGTCGTCCGTGTCGAGGTAGTCCGCCGTGCCGTCGCCGTCGGTGTCGCGCGGATTTGCGGGGTCGTCGCCAACTTCGTCGCGGCTCGGGACGCCGTCGCCGTCATCGTCGTCGTCAAGGGTGTCGGGGATGCCGTCGCCGTCGGAGTCGACGTCGCCGTCCTTGCGCTCCGCGCTCGACGGGATGCCGTCGCCGTCGTCGTCATCGTCGTCGACGTCCGCCGTTCCGTCGTTGTCGGTATCGACGGTCTCACCCGTGGGCGAGCGCTCCTTGAAGCCGACGACGCCATCGCCGTCGTCGTCCTTCGCGTTGACCCACGGCTGCACGTAGTCGGGCACGCCGTCCTCGTTGAGGTCGCCGTTGCCCTCGGTCTCCGTGTTGTCATTGATTCCGTCGCCGTCGGCGTCGGGATCCAGGTGGTTCGGGATGCCGTCACCGTCGACATCCTTGTTCGCGTCCGCGTGGGCTGCGCTGTCCTCGGCTTCGAGCGAGGTGGCCACGCCATCGCCGTCGTCGTCGTCGTCGAGGGCATTGGGCTTGCCGTCTTCGTCGGTGTCGAGCGCTGCCGCCGCACCCTGAAGAGCGTCATCAAGACCGTTCTTGTCTGCATCGCCCTTCAGCTCGATGTCCGGCTCGCCGTTGCCATCGGTGTCGAGGCGTTCCGTCTTGTCGTCGATCCCGTCACCGTCCGAGTCGGCGTCCAGGTAGTCCGGGGTGCCATCCTCGTCCGTGTCCGGGCGCGGGGCCGGCGTGTTGTCCTCTTCAGGATCGACGAGGTCCGGCAGACCGTTGTGATCGGCGTCGGTCTTGTCGTCGATGCGACCGTCCGCGTTCTCGTCGAGCCCGCCGTTGCCGGACTCTTCCACGTCGGAGATCTGATCTCCGTCCGTGTCGAGGTCGCGGTAGTCGGGCACTCCGTCTTCGTCGGTGTCGTTCGGCTTGTTCGACGCACTGGCACGGTTGTCGTCCAGGCCATCTTTGTTGTCGTCCTTGAAGCCGTCGATCATGCCATCGCCGTCTTCGTCGGTGGCGCCGGCCTCGCGGGCGTCGGTCAGGCCGTCGTTGTCGGAGTCGCTATCCAGCCAATCCTGGATACCGTCGCCGTCGCTGTCGCCCTTGCCTTCGGTGTCGTTGTCGATGCCGTCGTTGTCCGCATCGCGGTCGAGCGGATCGGTCAAGCCGTCGCCGTCCACGTCGGTCTCACCGATGTCGCACTGACCATCCTTGTCAGCGTCGACACCGTCGTTCTTCACGTCGCCACCGGAGCCGTTGGCGCCCGAGCTGCTGCAGTCGTCGCACTTGTCGCCGTCGGCATCGCGGCAACGCTTGGGATCGAGCGGCTCGGCGTCTTGTCCGTCTAGCACACCGTCGGCGTCGTCATCCGTATCGCCCACGTTGCACTTGCCATCGCCGTCGGTATCAAGGCCATCGTCGTTGACCTTCGCGACGCCACTCACGCAGTCGTCGCACTGGTCGTTGTCGGTGTCGCGGCACTTGTTCTTGTCGTTCGGCGCGCTGTCGTCGGCGTCCGCCACCGTGTCGGCGTCGTCGTCGTTGTCCTCGTCGCCGCTGTCCTGACAACCGTCGTGGTCGACGTCGGTCTCGGCCGTGCTCGTCCAGCCCGTCGCGCCGATCGGACATTCGTCGACGTTGTCGTTCACGCCGTCCGCGTCGTCGTCATCGTCTTGCGCGTCGTCCTTGCAGCCGTCGCCATCGTGGTCGGTCTGTGCGCTCGACATCCACGAGAACGTCGGCGAGCCACACGCATCACCCGCGTCGCTGACACCATCGTTGTCGTCATCGGTGTCTTCGCCGCTGTCCTGGCAGCCGTCCGCATCGGCGTCATTTTCGGCGTTGGCGGTCCAACCCGTCGTGCCACTCGGGCACTGGTCATAGCCGTTCGGCACACCGTCGTTGTCGGTGTCCGCATCCTCGCCAGCATCCTGACAGCCGTCTGCGTCGTGATCCGTCTGGGAGCTTGCCACCCACCCCAGATCGCCGCGCGCGCACTGGTCGTAGCCGTCGTCGACGCCGTCTTCGTCGTCGTCGTTGTCTTCGGCGCTGTCCTGACAACCGTCGCTGTCGTGATCGGTCTCGCCCGTGGAGGTCCAGCCCGTGTCACCGCTCGCGCAGTCGTCGCTGCCATCGGGGATACCGTCGGCGTCGTCGTCGGTGTCTTCGCCGCTGTCCTGACAACCGTCGCCGTCGTGGTCGGTGCCGGACGCCGAGGTCCAACCCGTAGCGCCGGTGGCGCACTGGTCGACCGAGTCGCCGAGACCGTCCGCGTCGTCGTCGGTATCTTCACCGCTGTCCTGGCAGCCGTCACTGTCGTGATCGGTTCCGCTGCTCGCGGTCCAGCCGGTGTCGCCTGCAGCGCACTGGTCGCTGCCGTCCGTCACGCCGTCGTTGTCGTCGTCGGTGTCTTCACCACCGTCGCGACAACCGTCGCTGTCGTGGTCACTGTCGGACGCTGACGTCCAGCCGAGCTCGCCCAGAGCGCACTGGTCGCTCCCGTCGGTGAGACCATCGTTGTCGTCGTCGGTGTCTTCGCCCGAGTCCTGACAACCGTCGCCGTCGTGATCGGTTCCCGAGCCAGTGGTCCAGCCGGTCGCGCCCAAGGCGCAGAGGTCCATGAGATCCGGAACGCCATCGTTGTCGTCATCCAGGTCTTCGCCACCGTCCTGACAACCGTCGCTGTCGTGATCGGTCTCCGAGGTGGAGAGCCAACCCACGGTACCGAGCGCGCACGCGTCGCCCGCGTCGGGGACGCCATCGCCATCGTCGTCGAGGTCCTCGCCGCTGTCCTGGCAGCCATCGGCGTCGTGGTCGGTCGACGATCCTGTCGTCCAGCCCGTCGCACCGAGCGAGCAGGCATCCATCATGTCCGGCGCACCGTCGTTGTCGTCGTCGAGATCCTCGACGGCATCGGCGCAGCCATCGCCGTCGTGATCGGTGGAGGGGCCCGAGGTCCAGCCGGTCGCACCACCGGTCGCACACAAGTCTCCGCCGTCGGTTACACCATCATTGTCGTCGTCGGTGTCCTCGCCGCTGTCTTGGCAGCCATCAGCGTCGTAGTCGCTCGAGCCGTCCGACGTCCAGCCCGTGGTGCCCTGAGGACACGCATCCGAGCCGTCGGCCTTGCCATCGTTGTCGTCGTCGGTGTCTTCACCAGCGTCTCGACAACCGTCGCCGTCGTTGTCCGTCGACGTATTGGAGGTCCAGCTGAGGTCGCCCGCCCCGCAGGCGTCTGAGCCATCTGCGATGCTGTCGTTGTCGTCGTCCGTGTCTTCGCCGGAGTCCTGACAACCGTCACTATCGCGGTCGGTGCCCGAGCTCGAGGTCCAGCTCAGCGTGCCCGCCGGGCAGAGATCCGACACGTCTAGCTTGGTGTCGTTGTCGTCGTCTGTGTCTTCGTCGCTGTCGCGGCAGCCGTCCGTATCGCGGTCGTTGCTGGAGCTCGGGGTCCAACCCGTCACGCCAGCCGAGCAGCGGTCATTCACGTCCGTGATGCCGTCGCCGTCGTCATCGGAGTCTTCGGTGCTGTCGCGGCAGCCGTCGCCGTCTTTGTCACTCGAGGTGTTGGACGTCCAGTTCACCGCGCCGAGCGGACAGGCATCCACGCCATCGAGCTTGCCGTCGTTGTCATCGTCGGTGTCGGTGCAGTCCGGCGTGTCGAGACCGTCCGTGTTGGTGTCGGGCGTGCCGCAGCCGCACACGCCTGGGCTCGCCTTGGTCGAGTCATTGTCGCAACCGTCTTGCGGGTTGCAGACGAAGTCCGTGTCGTCGTCACCCCAGCTCGCGCAGGGGTTCGACACGTTGATGTTCGTGGTGACCGGGTAGCAGCCGCTCCAGGGCGTCTCGACCTGGCTGTCCGCCGTGATGTTCAGCGAGTGGTTGCCGGTCTGGATCCCCGACACCCGCACGCGCTGCCAGTGCATGATCGTCTGGCCGGAGTTACACGGATCAATTTTGATCGTGCCGTCGCCGTTGAAGCCGCCCTGACAGTTCGTCAGCGCGAGCGTGTTGATGTTGGCGCCGAACGACGAGGTGAAGTTGTAGCGAACCCCGTCGACGGTCATACCGCCGCTCAGACCTTCGCTGGGACTGTGATAGGTGCCCGCGAAGAACTCCACGTCACCATTGCCATGGATGAGCCAACAGATGTTGACGGTGTGAGCGTAGCTCGTCGACGGTAAGACGAAGAGCGACGCGAATACGCACGTAAGTAGTAGACCCAATCGAACCCGAGGCTTCATCCGATGCTCCTTGCCAATACTGGCGACGACATCAAGGCACGCAGGCATTCGCGACTCCCCACACGTTTCGTGTTCTGCGATCTGAGCACGACGCGTGCTCGGCACATGCTGCCGCGACTGATGGAACCAGCTTCGCTGCATCCTAGGCAAGAGTATTCGCGTTGTAATGCGGGCGTTTACCCTTGCGGCATCGAGTGTAAGGTATGTCCGGTCATGATGTACGAGCACATGTTGTGCGACGCGGATCGTCACGACTAACAAGTGCAGATGAGGCAGCTTGGCAGGAAGCGCTGGACTCGAGGTAAGCAAATGGCAGACAAGACGCGGGCGAGAGCCGCTTCTCCTCACATGCCACCCGGCCGGCTCCAAGCCGTAGCTGACTGACGTAAGCGCAGGTGACGCCTCGAGAACGAGGCGCTCAGCTCGCCTTCGAGCGCGCACGCCCCCGGCGCGCGCCCGCAGCCATCAGCAGCAGCCACGGCCAGCCCGCGGGGGCGAGACGCGCGCTCACGGATGCGACTCCGCAGCCGTCCGCGTCTATTGCAGCCATGCGCGGCCGCTCGCTGGGCGTGCCGGCGTCGGCAACCGCGTCTGCCTCGAGAAAATCAGGGATGCCGTCGCTGTCCCGGTCCGAAGGTTGCAGTCCACTTTGCATCCGACCCGCGAGGTCGTCGCGCAGGCCATCATCGTCGCGATCGACGAACGCGTCGATGCGGCCGTCCCCATCCACGTCCGCTGCGCCCGCCTCGACGAGGTCCGCCACTCCATCTCCGTCTGCATCGAGGTCGAGCCAGTTCGCTATGCCGTCGCCGTCCGCATCGCCGTCGCCTTCGACCGCATTGCTGATGCCGTCGTTGTCCGCGTCGCGGTCGAGTGGGTCGCTGACGCCGTCGCCATCGCTGTCGCGCTCACCGCGGTCGCACACGCCGTCGCCGTCGCTATCGGAGCCATCGTTCGCCGGATCACCCCCGCTGCGGTCATCTCGGGTCAGCGCACAGTCGTCGCAGCCGTCCGCGTCCCGATCCAGGCATTGGCTCGCAGCCTCGGGCGCGTGATCGAGCTCGTCGGCGACTCCGTCGTCATCGTCGTCCACATCGCCCGCATCGCAGGCGCCGTCGCCGTCGTGGTCCGGTCCGTCGTCGTCCGGATCACTCGCCCGCACGGCACAGTCATCGCAGCCGTCGCGGTCGCGGTCGCCGCAGCGCTTCGCGTCCCGGGGCCACGGGTCGCTCGCGTCGGAAGTGCCATCGCCGTCGTCATCGGCGTCTGCGACGTCGCACTGTCCGTCGCCGTCGAAGTCCGGACCGTCGGCTTGCGGCGCGGCCACTCCCATCAGCGCGCAATCGTCGCAGCCGTCGGCGTCCAGGTCGTGACAGCGCGAGCGCTCCCGTGGCATGACGTCCGCCGCATCGGGGACACCATCCGCGTCGTCGTCGGACTCGGCCGCATCGCAGACGTGATCGCGATCGGCATCCGGGCCATCGGAGTCCACATCGAACCGGCCGCTCGCGCAGTCGTCACAGCCGTCCTCGTCGACGTCGCTGCAGCGCGTCGCATCGAGCGGCTTCGCGTCGTAGTCGTTCGCGCGCCCGTCCCCGTCGGCGTCGGGATCGCCCGCGTCGCAGCGTCCATCCGCGTCGAGGTCCGAGCCGTCGCTGGCCACATCGCTCGCGCCCGCGCACTCCCAGCAGCCGTCCGCGTCGGCGTCGACGCATTCGCAATCGGGGCCCGCGTAGCCCGCTGGGCACTGACACTGGTAGCCGGCGACGCCGTCACTGCACTGACCCCCGTGCTGGCAAGGCTGCTCCGCGCAGTCATCGACATTGGTTTGGCACGCAGCCCCGACAAAGCCGCGTGCGCAGCTGCACACGTAACCGCCGATCGCGTCCTCGCACACACCGCCATTCTGGCAAGGCAGTGGTGCGCACTCGTCGATGTCGCGCTCGCAGGTCCCGCCCGCGAATCCGGCAGGACACGCGCACGTGAAGCGCGCCACGCCGTCGCTGCACTCGCCCCCGTTCAGACACGGGTTGGGTTCGCAGTCGTCGAGGTTGGTCGCGCACTCGGGGCCGGCAAAGCCCGCAGGACACACGCAGCGGTAGCTCGCGATAGCGTCGATGCATTGTCCGCCGTTCTGGCACGGCGCGGGCGCACAGTCGTCGACGTTCAGCTCACACAGCGTGCCCGTGAAGCCCGGCCGGCAGGCGCACGCAAACGCTTCCGGCAGCTCCTCGCACTCGCTGTAGTTCACGCACGGCTCGTCGGCACACGTGGTGACGGCGCGCTCGCAGTCGCGGCCGCCGTAGCCTCGCGGACAAGTGCAAGCGTAGTCGGCGATCTGATCGGTGCAGACGCCGCCGTTCTGGCACGGAGCTGCCGCACAATCGTCGATGTTCGTCTCGCAGCGCAGGCCGCTGAAGCCGGCCTCGCAGTCGCAGCTGAAGGCGCTCGCGCCATCTTCACAACGGCCGCCATTCATACAGGGCAGAGAGGCACACTCGTCCACGTCCAGCTCACAGTGCGTGCCGGTGAAACCCGCGGCACACGAGCAGATGTAAGCATCGACCGTCTCCACGCACGTGCCACCGTGCTCGCACACCACACTCTCGCATTCGTCGACGTCGACCTCACAGCGTGAGCCGGTGAACCCTGGGCGGCAAACACAGCTGTACTGAGCCACGCCGTCGACGCAACTTCCCCCATGCTCACAGGGCGCGGCCGCGCACTCGTCGATGTCGATCTCACAGCGCGGCCCCGCAAAGCCGGCAAGGCAAACGCAGCTGGACTGAGCGATGCCGTCGACACACGCGCCCCCGTGTTGGCAGGGATTTGGGCTGCACTCATCGATGTTCGCCTCACAGCTCGCCCCCGCATAACCGGCAGCACACGCGCAGCGATAGCCGTTCACGGCATCACTGCACGTGCCGCCGTGCTGGCAGGGGTTTGGACTGCACTCATCGATGTCGATCTGACACGCGTCGCCCGTGTAACCCGCGGCGCACACGCAGCTGTGACTCGCGACTCCGTCCCGACAGCTGGCGTTGTTCTGGCAGGGGTTCGGGCTGCAGTCGTCGATGTTGGTCGCGCAGCGCTTGCCCGTGAAGCCGGCAGGGCAAGCGCAGCGGAAGTCGTCGACCAGGTCCGTGCAGCGTGCGCCCTGGAAGCAGGGGTTCGGGCTGCAGTCGTCGCGGTTGATCTCGCAGTGCGTGCCGGTGAAGCCGTTCTGGCAGCTGCAGCTGTAGCCACCCACGCCGTCGTCGTAACAGACCCCGTGGAGCGCGCACGGCCGCGCTGTGCAGGGATTCATCGCATCGGTGGAATAGTAGAGCTCGTCGATGCCCACGTAGTCGAGGGAACCGTTCAACGTCACCCGAAGCTCGCGCAAGACGGTGCCGCTCCAGGCGCCGCTGAACGTGATCAAGCCGTAGTCATTGCCCGAGATGCCGGCGGGCGAAAGCATGTAGTTGCTGCTGATCGTGGTGCCGTCGTGTCTCACACCCGTGAACGTCAGCTCGCCGGCCGCGGGAGCGTTGCCGCCGTCGGCGGAGACCCACACGCGCACGGAGCGCAGCTCGAAGCCGTACGCTGCATAGCGAGTCTGGATCGAGCCCACGTACCCGGGATGTGAGCCGAGCGGCGTGCCCAGCCACTTCTTGCTCGCGAGCGCGCCGTACGCGGCACCGGGCCCGAACAACACCTCGCCGTCCTGAATCGACAGATCACCCGTGAATTCCACGGCTGCGGTCTCGAACCGCATGCTGGTGCTGCCGTGCGCCGCAGACTCGAAGCCTTCCACACCGAAGTGCGCCCTGGTCAGCGTAGGTGCGACCTGCAGCAGCGCGAACGCCGCCGCCCAGAAGACGATGGACCGCGTGCGACGTGCTACGAGCATGCTCAGGGAAACCCGCTGCGGGTGCGTGGGCGCGGCGGCTACAGCCTGCGACCTAACTGTAAGAGTCTTACAGCTCCGCCGCGTCCGGCATCAGGATTCTAGACTACGCAGCTCACAACATCGAATAGGGATCGATGTCGAGGCTGGCGCGCGCAGGCGCGACCCCGTCATCCAGCCGCTTGGCCAACATGCTCGCCACCTTGCGCAGCGCCCCGCGCTCGCGGGCGCGGAGTATGAAGCGAAAGCGGTAGCGCCCGCGCAGACGCTCGATGGGCGCAGGCGCGGGGCCCAGCACCTGCACCACGTCACGCTGCACGAGCGGATGCCGGCGCGCCAGCTCTGCCAACATGCCCGCAGCGCGCCGCGCCACGTCCTCGTCGCCCGCGTCCACCCGCACTGCGGCCAGGCGCGAGAACGGCGGGAACAACAGCTCCTGCCGCACCCGCAGCTCCCAGCCGCAGAAGCCCAGATAGTCGTGACCGCGCGCAAAGGCGATCGCGGGGTGCTCGGCCTGGAACGTCTGGAACAGCACGCGCCCGGGCCGGCCGCCGCGCCCTGCCCTGCCCGCGACCTGCGTGAGCAGCTGGAACGTGCGCTCGTGCGCGCGAAAGTCGGGAAACGCCAGCGCCTGGTCGGCCAGGATCACCCCGACCACGGTCACGTTCGGGATGTCGTGGCCCTTCGTGACCATTTGCGTGCCCACGAGGATGTCGATCTCCCCGCGGCGCAGGCGCTCCACCGCAGTCCCGACGCCATCAGCGGCGGCCGTGTCGCGATCGAGCCGGCCGACGCGCGCATCGGGGAACACCGCCTGCAGCTCGTCTTCCAGGCGCTCGGTGCCGAGCCCGAGCTCCGTGAGGTTCGTGGACTGACACTTGGGACACGGGCCCTCGGCAGGCATGCCGAAATCACAGTAGTGACAGCGCATGCGCCGCGCGCGGCGATGCTTCGTCAGCGACACGCTGCACGCCGGACACGACAGGAGCTCACCGCAGCCCTCGCAGCGCATGCTCGGCGCGAAGCCGCGGCGGTTCAGAAACAGGATGCTCTGCTCGCCCTGCGCCAGGCACTCGCGCAGCGCATTCATGAGCGGCGCGCTCAGGTAGTACGCGCCCGTCGGGCCGGAACGCATGTTCGTGAGATCGACGAGCTCGATCGGCGGCAGCACGGCCGCACGATTGGCGCGCTCGGGCAGCTGCAGGTACTCGAGCCGCTTTTGTTGCGCGAGCTGCCAGCTCTCGAGCGCCGGCGTGGCGCTGCCGAGCACGCACACTGCTCCCGCCCTGTGCGCGCGCAAGAGCGCGAGATCGCGCGCCTGGTAGCGAAAGCCGTCCTCCTGCTTGAACGAGGCGTCGTGCTCTTCGTCCACGATCAGAACGCCGAGGCTCTGCACGGGCGCAAACAGCGCCGAGCGAGCGCCGATCGCGAGGCTCACACGTCCACTGCGGAGCGCGCGCCAGGCCTGCGCGCGCTCGCGCTCGGATAGCTCGCTGTGCAGCACGGCGAGCTCATCGCCGAAGCGCGCGCGAAAGCGCGACACGAGCTGCGGCGTCAGGGCGATCTCGGGCACGAGCATCAGCGCGCCCAGCCCGCGCTCACGCGCCTCTGCGATCACCCGGAGATACACCTCCGTCTTGCCGGAGCCGGTCACACCGTGCAAGAGAAAGCCGCCACCAGCTGCAGGTTGCCCGGCCTGCCCCAGCTTCGCCACGATGGCGTCGATGGCGACGCGCTGCGCCTCGTTCGGCGTCGGCGGCGTCTCGCGTGCGACGTCGAGCGCGAAGAACGGGTCGGTCGGAAGCTCTCGCTCCTCCAGCACCACGTAGCCCCTGGCCTCCAGCGCGCGAGCGACCGCGCGCGCGTTCGGCAGCGTGGAGCGCAGCTCCGACAGCGCCAGCTCGCGCCGCTCGAGCACGCGCGCGAGCAGCTTCGTCTGACTCGGCCCGAGCTTCGCGTCGGGCATCGCATCCACGCGCGCGCACACGACCGCGTGCGTGCGCGCCGCGACGCGCCGCCCCGGCAAATTCTCACCGCTCTCTAGAAAACCTTGATCGCGCAGCGCCGTCAGCCGGCGCGTCTCGAGCGCTGGTGCCGCTGCGCGCAGCACCTCGCCGAGCGGGTGCATGTAATAGTCGGCCGCGCTAATCAAAAACGACAGCAGCTCGGGCGCGAACAGCGGCTCGTCGTCCAGTACGTCGGCGATCGCCCGCACCTTCATGCCCGCCTCGGGCGCTGGCGCTTCGCCGACCACGAACGCGGCCAGCTTGCGCTTGCCGAACGGCACGGCTACGCGCGCGCCGTGTGTGATGCGCGCCGCGAGCCGCGCCGGCACCTTGTACGTGAACAAGCGGCGCAGCGGCACCGGCACGGCCACGTTCACGCAGCGCTCAGTGACGGCGGGCTCTTCCCACAAGCTGAGCTCGCTCATCGCTGCACCTCGGGCGCGCGGGCGGCTGCCGCCATGAGCTGCGCAACGCGTCCGTGTAGCGCGGCCGGGATGGGCTGCATCGGCAAGAGCCGCGACAGATCGTCAGCCAGCAAGCTGTCGCTCGCCAGCGGCACCCCCACGGCGTACGCACGGGCCACGAGCTCCAGCGCCTGTGCGCCCTCGGCCTTGAGCCAGAGCACCGGCGAGGCCGCGCGCTCGGGCGCGTACTGGAGCGCGACGGCGCGGCGGTCGCCCGTCAGCACGAGGCTCGCCGCGCTGAGCTGCGCGAGCTTGGCAGCGTACAGCTGCGGCGTCAGCAGCTCGTCCGGCTGCTGCAGCGCGCGCGCGCGCCGCTCGGCCAGCACGAACGGATCGCCCGCCAGCTCGCGCTGCTCATCCAGCAGCTCGCGGCGCGTCATGCGCAGCCGGCGCAGGCGCACGACCTGCTGCAGCAACAAGTCGAGCGCGCCGAGCGCGAGCAGCACGCAGGCAGCACGCACGCTGAGCGCGCCGAGCACGCGCAGCGCGAGCTGGCCGAGCTCCTCGGCCGAGCGCTCGGCGGCCGCGAGCAGCCCGGGTCCGCTGCTCCAGAGCTGCGCGCCGAGCGCGACCAGCATCGCGCACGTCTTGAATGCGCTCACAGCCGCCTGCTGCGCGAGGCTGTACGGCGCGGGGCGCCGCCGGGGAGCGCGCGGATCGGCGTCACTGCGCAACACGCGCAAGGCCGGCGCGCGCTGCACGAACACGAGCGCGAACGCGGCCAGGCACGGAGCCGCGAGCAGGCCCGCGAGGCCGACACCGAGGTCGAGATAGCTCTGCGCGGGGCTCGACTGCCCGGCGAGCGCTGCGCGCGCGAGCTCGCGCCAGGCGCTCAGATACGAGGCGCCGAACGCAGCGAGCACGGCCGCGCTCGCGAGGAGCGCAGCCGCGAACGGCCAGTCGCCCGTGAACGGCAGGTCGCCGCGAGCCCGCGCTCGCGCGAGGCGGCGGGGGCTGGCTGGCTCGGTCGGCGTAGAAGACACGCGCGCGCAGCATAGCTCAGGCCGCGCGCGCTGCGAACGCTCAGCCCTTTAGTCCGGACAACGCCAGACCGAACAAGGAAGACAGCCCCGGATCAGTCTCCTGACGCACGAGCGCCTGCCCCAGGCCCTTGAGGTTTTTGTGATCGTAGAACCACGCGGGCGTGGGCCGGATCCGGAACGGCGCCTTCAGCACGCTCTTCTGCGGGTGATCGAACAGCAGCGCGTTGTGCACGACGCCGCTGCCGGACTGGATGTCCTGCGGACTGTGGCCAGGGAACGCGCCCCAGGTAGGCGTGACCGCGGCGTAGATCATGCCGGCGAACGCGTTGATGGCGATGCCGCCGTAGCGCAGCTGCTCGATGGCTCGATCCAGCTCCTGCGCGTACTTCTTCTGCGAGGCCTCGTCGATGATCAGCATGCACGACAAGCTGCCCCAACAGTCTTCGTTCGCGAAGCGCGTGACGGCCGCGAGGAAGCTGTCCGGCGTGCTCTCGGGCAGGGCGACCTCCGCGAGCACACCGCAGAACGCCTCGTTCGTCAGCGCGTATTCGCCCGGCTTCGCAGGCACGTCCGGGATGAACGTCCAGGGCACGATGCCGGGGCCCGCCGCTCCCAGCTGCTTGGCTTGCGGATAATGCTCGAGGAAGCCGCGGTAGCGCTGCTCCGCGCCGGGATAATACGCCTTGCGCGGATCGGCCGCGGCGAGCGCCTTGTGCACGCGCTCGAGGAAGCGCTCGCGCAGGTTCCAGTGGCGCGCCGTGATCAGCACCTTGCCGGCATTGCAGTTGAAGCTCGCGTTCTGCGTGACCATGCTCGCGACCTGCCGCGCCTGAAAGTCGAGGTCGGCCTCGTTCCAGTCACCGGGCACCACCATCACGGGCGTCACGCAGCCGAGCTCCGCGCTGAACGGGCGCGTGTTCAGCGGCTTGTTTTCGGCCTTGCGCCGCGCCTGCTCCGCTGGATCGCTGCCCCACACGATGGCGTCGTACGTGCGGTTCGAGCCGGTCACGTGCAGGGTGTCGATGCGCGGATGATTGGCGAGGTGCGCGCCGACCTCGGCACCGCCGTAGACGATCGCCAGAAACCCCGCGTCGATCAGCGGCTTGAAGGCGCGCGCGAGGTGCGGGCCGGCGACCGCATTCACCGGGTTCATCTTCAGCACGACGACTTCGTCCTCGACGAACAGCTTGTAGAGGAAGTCCATGGGCGGGATGGAGGACACGTTGCCCGCACCGAGCACGAGCGCGACCTTGCCGCTGCCCTTCGGCTCGCGATAGATGCGCCCTTGCGTCGCCGGCTTGCCCGGCTCGATCCAGATGTCCGCGCTGAAGCCTGCGAACAGCAGCTTGTCCGTGGTGTCGAACGGCAGGACGCGCGCCACCTGTTGACCACTCGGCCGCGTGTGCAGGGCCGCAGGCTTCGGCTGACCGCCGGCCTCGAGCGCCTTGATCAGCAAACGCACGTTGCGCGCGGTGGTCGCGGGACCGACGATCCACTCCTCGCCCGCGAGGTTGTCGTCCGGCGAGAAGCCCTTCACGGCGCACATCGCCTGCACCCAGTCCGCGCTCACCCGGGACACGCCCGCGAGACACTCGCGCAGGAGCGCGATGCGCAGGGGGATCGCCGTGTCGAGCCAGCGCTGCTTCGCGGCGCTGACCTTCTCGACTTGCGCATCCACCTCCGTCAGCGGCGTGGCAGGCATCGACGTGTTGGCTTCTGGAAAGCTGGGTGAGCTCATGGCGAGTGTCCTCAGTTGCAGTGCGCGTTGCCGCGACGACCGGCGCCGTGGTGCTCGGCTGAAAGCACCGTAAATGACCCGCGAGACGTGCGCAACGCCGCACGCACGCCGAGCGCGCGCGCTTGCCCCACCGGGTCAGGCCCTGTCGCGCCCGGATAGGCCGTGCCGCGTTGCAAAGGTGCCATGTCCATGCTCAAGCTCGCGCGTGTTCTCGCAGCGGAGCGCCCACGACCCCCAGAAAAACCGCATCGCGCTCGCGCTCGAGCGCGCGGCGCCGCTCTACGATCTGACCGAGAGCAATCCCACGCGGACGGCCCTGCCCTACGCGCACGCGGCGCTGGCACAGGCGCTGGACAACGCCGCCGTGCGCGGCTACGCGCCTGACCCTCACGGGCTGCCCGAGGCGCGCGCGGCCGTCGCGGCGCGCTACGCGGAGCGCGGCCTGCACGTCAGCCCCGAGCAGATCACGCTCGCGTCCGGCACGAGCGAAGCGTACGGCTATCTGTTCAAGCTGCTGTGCGATCCCGGCGACGAGGTGCTGGTCCCGGAGCCGAGCTATCCGCTGTTTGCGGACCTGTGCCGGCTGGAGAGCGTGCGGCCTCGGCCGTACCCGTTGCACTACGACGGCGAGTGGCACATCGGCCTCTCCGAGCTTCACTCGGCGATCAACGCGCGCACGCGCGCCATCATGCTCGTCAGCCCGAATAACCCCACCGGCTCGTACCTGAAGCGCGCCGAGCTCACGGCGCTGGAGGAGCTGGGCCTGCCGCTGATCTCCGACGAAGTCTTCGCCGACTACGCGCTGCGCCCGGACCCGGCGCGCGTGCACAGCGCGCTCGAGAGCCGGCGCGCGCTGGTGTTCGCGCTCGATGGCTTGAGCAAGCAGTGCGCGCTGCCGCAGTGGAAGATCGCCTGGATCTGCGCGAGCGGGCCCGCCACGCAGCTCGCAGCGGCGCGGACGCGGCTCGAGCTGATCGCGGACACGTACCTATCGGTGGCCACGCCCACGCAGCTGGCGCTGCCGCGCCTCTTCGAGCTCTCCCGGCCGGTGCGAGCGGCCATCCAGACGCGGCTCGCGCGCAACCTGGGCGCGCTGCGGACGGCGCTGCGCGCGCAGCACGCCGTCACCTTGCTGGACGTGGAGGGCGGCTTTTACGCGACGCTGCGCGTCCCCGCAGTGCAGACCGAGGAGCAGTGGGTGCTGCAGCTGCTCGCGCACGACTCAGTCTACGTCCAGCCCGGCTACTTCTTCGACTTCCCATCGGAGGCGTATCTCGTGCTCAGCTTGCTCACGCCGGAGCACGCGTTCGACGAGGGCGTCCGGCGCTTGCTGGAACGCGTCGCGTCCCAGCTTCGCTGAATCTGGGGCCGCCCTGCGCTTCGCGGACCGTGCACAAGGCTGGCGCTACGCCCGAGGCAGCCGCGACGACTTGTACCGCCGCAGCGGCGAATCATCGCGCGCGCCCAGAATTGGACTGCGCGAAAACACCGAAAGGCCGAGATCATCGCGCTCGCCTCCCACGAGGCGCTGTGCGCCGGCATACGCGATCATCGCCGCGTTGTCCGTGCACGAGGCGAACGGCGGCACGAACAGCTCCACGCCCTGCTCTGCGCAGAGCTGCTTCGCCCGCTCGCGCAGGCCGCGGTTGGCTGCCACGCCGCCCGTCAGCACCAGCCGCCGCACCCCGCGACGCTCGCAGGCGCTGAGCGCCTTGTCGACCAGCACGCTCACGACGTTGTGCTGAAACGCGGCGCACACGTCAGCGATGTGCGGCTCGTCCAGCGCGCTGCCGGCGTTCGCCACGTACTGCGCAACGGCCGTCTTGAGCCCGGAGAAGCTGAACTCGAGCTGCTGCTTGCGCGCGAGCGGACGCGGCAGCGCAACGCGGTTGCGGTCACCGGTCGCGGCGAGCTTGTCCACGCGGGGGCCGCCCGGATAGCCGAGGCCCAGGAGCTTTGCGACCTTGTCGAAGGCCTCGCCCGCGGCGTCGTCCCGGGTCTGGCCCAGCTGCTCGATGTCGCTCGACGAGCGCACCTCGTACAGCGCCGTGTGGCCGCCGCTGACGAGCAGCGCGATGAATGGAAAGCTCGGCACCGGCTCCGCCGTGCGCTGCAGGAACACCGCGAGCAGGTGACCCACCAGGTGATTGACGCCCACGAGCGGCAGCTCGCGCGACAGCGCGATGGCCTTGGCCGCCTGCACCCCGATCAGCAGCGCACCCGTCAGGCCGGGCCCGTGGGTCACGGCCACACCCTCGATGGCCGACAACCCCCCCGGCACCCCGGCCAGCGCCTGCTCCAGCACTGGCACGATGTTCTCCATGTGCGCCCGCGCGGCCAGCTCGGGCACGACGCCGCCGTATGGGGCGTGCAGCGCCACCTGGCTCGAGACCACGTCCGAGACCACGCGGCCGTCCGCGCTCACGACGGCCGCCGCCGTCTCATCACACGAAGATTCGATGCCGAGCACCAACATGGGGGCGGCAGATCTACAACGCGCGCCGCCCGCTGGCCAGTCCCGGGGGCCGCCGATTCAGGGAGCCCGGACGAGCGCGCAGGTCGCGATCGCCTGCCGCACGGAGCCGATCAGGCGGGCCTCGACGCCCGCCTCGGCCGCGACCCGGAACGAGGCCTCCACAGAGCGGCTCAGCGCCGGGCTCATCACGGGCGGCAGCACCACGTAGACGCGCGTCAAGCGGCTATGGGGATCTCGCACCTTGCCCATCAGCAGGCTGCGACTGGCGGAGGTCCGGCCGAGCATCAGGCTGTAGTCCAGCACCACCGTCAGCGAGTGCTGTGGGAAGCGTCGCTGCAACTCGGCGGACACCGTCTTGACCAGCCAGTGGGTCAGCGGGATGGTGATGCGCTCCGGGCGGATCAGCTGCACGACTGCGCCCGCCGGATGCGTGAACCAGACGTACAGGCTGTCTTCGTAACGCAGGTGTGGGGGGTCGCTGAACGCGAGCTGCACGTGCTCGAGCGCGGTCTCCATGACACTTCACAGCATAGTCGCCGGCCGCGCTCCGGCAATGCCCGAAGTCGCGGCGCGCGCATTCCGCCGCTGTTGGCTGCAGCACTCTCCCCGCTTGCGACTCCCGGGCCTTGCTCATCCGAGCGCTTGTTTCGTTCGGCGCATGCGCGGTCTCATCGCGAGCGAGCCTGGAATATCGCGCGCGTTGTGCCCCGGCCCGCCGCGGCCGCCGCTCCAGACGGCGGGCGACCTGCGCAGGTTCGGCGCTCGGGCCGCACGCGTTTGCGCCCTGAAGTGATTTTCGACCGCCAAGGCGCCGAAGCACGCCAAACCACAAGAATCTCGGGTTTTCTTTCTTGGCGTTCTTCGACGCCTTGGCGGTGAGCCCTCCGGGAAGCGATTTCCCGGCCGGAACCAGTCTAGCCCAGGGCGCGGACGGCACCTTGCACGCACGTTGCCGCGCTGCGCAAAGACGTGCTAGACGGGCCGTCAATGTTGGGTGGGTGCTCGTTACGGGGACCTCGCTTGCGAGGTCGGGCGCGTGCCCAATGAATCGTTCTCGAGGCGCAAGCGGCGCACGTCCGCGCCAGTGAGCGCTCTGGGAGGCATGGGATGTTCCGATTTTCCGCCGGCTTGTTGGCGTTCTGCGGATTCGTGAGCGCTTGTCAGCTCGACTCGAAGGTTAGCGTGCCCACGAAGCTCGTGGTCGACATCGACGCCGAGCTGCCCGTCCGGCTCCGCAGCGAGCAGCTGCACGTGCTCGTGGTCAGCGCGAGCGATGACGCTGGCAGCGGCGGGCAGCCGCTGCTCGAGCACGAGTTTCGCCCGGGCACCGCGAGCGACGGCGGCTGGCCGATCCGGATCGAGCTCCTGCCCGCCCCGGCCGATGTGGATCGCACGTTCAGCCTGACGGCGACCGCCTACGACGGCTCGCGCGCCTACGTCGCAGAGGCCCGCGTGAACAGCGGCTACGTGGCGAACGAGGTCCACCACGTCCGCCTGGTGCTGTCCGCGGCGTGCATGAGCGTGAAGTGCACGGCCGCCCAGAGCTGCGAGAACGGCACCTGCATCGCGGCCTGGCGCGATCCGGCGCAGCTGCCGCTGTTCTGGCCGCGCGCGGGGGAAGGCGCGCTGGCGGACGCGGTGCGCGCAGACGCTAGCGTGAGCACCGGCGTCGCGAAGCCCGATCCCTGCCTCGTGAACAACGGCGGCTGCGATCCGCTCGTGCGCTGCGAGAACATCGGCGGACGGGCGACCTGCAGCGACTGTCCGAGCGGCTTCGAAGACCCGGCACGCGACGGCACGAAGTGCGTGGACATCGACGAGTGCAAGCTGAACATGGGCGGCTGCGACGCTGCGCACGGCCGCTGCACCAACACACCGGGCAGCCGCGACTGCAGCTGCGCGGACGGCTACCACGGCGACGGCGTGCGCTGCAGCCTGAACGTGCAGTGCACCGCGGACAGCGCGTGCGGACCGCAAGCGCAGTGCCGCGACATGGCGGGCGGCGCGCGCGTGTGCGTGTGCAAGCCGGGCTTCGAGGGCGACGGCGTGATGTGCAAGGACATCGACGAGTGCGTGCGCAAGCTCGATCAGTGTCGCAGCAACGCGCAGTGTCAGAACACCGAGGGCAGCTTCCTGTGCCCTTGCGGCAAGGGCTTCGTGGACACGAGCGGCACGTGCGTCGACGTCGACGAGTGCGGCGCGCGGCTCGATGACTGCGACGACGACCCGGACGCTTGCATGAACACGACGGGCGGCTTCGTGTGCCGCTGCCCGGTGGGCTACGCGGGCGACGGCCGGGGCAGCGCCGGCTGCGCGGACATCGACGAGTGCGCGAGCGGGATGGCCTGCGACGCCAAGCGCGCGTGCGTCAACCGACCGGGCAGCTTCATGTGCGGCACCTGCGACAAGGGCTTCAAGGAGAGCGGCCAGAGCGGTTGCGTGGACATCGACGAGTGCGCGATGGACAACGGCGGCTGTGACTCGCGCCGGGCCTGCATCAACAGCGTGGGCGGCTCGATGTGCGGCGCCTGCCGCGACGGCTTCGTGCCGAGCGGCGCGACCGGCTGCGCCAGCGTCAACGAGTGCGGCCAGAACAACGGCGGCTGCGACCCGAAGCGCCGCTGCATCGAAAACCCGGGCGGAGGCCACAGCTGCGGCGCATGCGATCCGGGCTGGCTGCCCTCCGGCCCGACGGGCTGCATGGACATCGACGAGTGTCTGGTGGCGAACGGCGGCTGCGATGCGAACCGGGTGTGCATCAACGCGGCGGGCAGCTACCGCTGCGGCGACTGCAAGCCGGGCTTCACGCGCAGCGGCAGCCTCGGCTGCGTGGACGTCGACGAGTGCGCGACGAACAACGGCGGTTGCGGCGCGCACCGGCAGTGCACGAACAGCGCGGGCAGCCACGCGTGCGGCGCGTGCGACAGCGGCTGGATGCTGAGCGGCTCGATGTGCGTGGACATCGACGAGTGCTCCGTGAACAACGGCGGCTGCGTGCACCGGGCCTGCGACGACACGGATGGCAGCTACAGCTGCGGCGCGTGCGAGCGCGGTTACGTCCCGAAGTCGAGCAGCGAGTGCGAGGCGGATCCCTGCGCCGCTGCGAGCTGCGGGATGGGCGGCACGTGCACGGTCATGAATGGCGTGGGCGTCTGCAGCTGCGACGCCACGCACGTCCTGCACGAAGAGCGCTGCGTGTTGCCGTGCGACGTGCCGGGTACGTGCCCGAACGCGGAATGCACGAACAGCGGCAAGATGGCGCAGTGCGGTGCGTGCGACAACGGCTTCATCAAGCAGGGCAACACGTGTGTGGACGATCCGTGTATGCCCAACCCGTGCTCACCCGGCACCTGCCGGGTGGAGAACAACGGGCGACCCATGTGCATGTGCCCGGACATGTTCGAAGAGCGCAACGGCGCGTGCGTGATGAAGGACCCGTGCGCGGGCGTGACGTGCCTCGCACCCGCCACATGCGCACGCAACAGCCGCAACCGCGGCATGTGCGAGTGCCCGGACGGGACCTTGCTGCCGGTGGGCGGGTTGTGCGTGACGCTGCCCGACCTGCCCATCCCGCAGCCCGGCATTTGAGGCTACGGCGACGCTTCCGAGACGCTCATGTCGAGGAAGCGGCGCCGCAGCTCGGGTGTGGGCACGCGGCACGCATCGAGCCTGCCGAACCACTGGTAGCGGTGTGCGGCGAAGTAGCCATACGCCGCATCGCGCAGCGGCTTCGGTATGAGCCACAGCACGGATAGGAGCGGCCACAATCCGTCCAGCTTGCGCGCGATGCGCAGGGCTGCGCTGCTCTGCGTGTAGACGCGCTCGCCATCGACCAACACCATCGTCGACAAGCTGGTCGACAAGCCGTGGCGCGACAGCAAGCGAGCCGCAGTGCGCGACTGCAGCGGTGCGAATGCAAAGTGTCCGCGGCGGTCGCGATCCACGATGAACATCACGGCCTGGTCGCAAAAATTGCACACACCGTCGAACAGCACGATGCTTTCCGGTTGCTTGGACATTCTTCGCCTCTTCAGCTGGCCCACAACGGCAGGCACGGCAGATACGTTGCACGAGGCGTACCGACCGAGCCGGCAAACGGGCCCACACCGATCCATCTAGGGTCAATTATGCCACGGCGAAAGCGGTTGTCCCCCAACCGCGGCGCGGTTCCTTGACTCATCCCCAGGTAGCGTACGTCGGGGCACATCCAACGCGGGTCATGGCAGAGAGCGCTTCCGGTCTGAGATGATCGGCGTGGACCTGCAGCCGTCAGCTGCCGGCTGTCAACGGAGGACGCGAGATGCGCGGCGTGCGAACCAGGCTGTATTGGCTGCTGTGGGCGGCGGCCGCCTGCGCGGGCTGCGCGGACGACGATGCACAGGCGTTCGACTTGCCGCCGACAGCGGCGAGCACGCTCGGGCTTCCGGACCCGCTGCCGCGCGAGCAGCAGCCGCTCGTGCTGCTGATCCTGGACAGCTCCGGCTCGATGGAGCGGCGGCTCGGCTGCGGCTGTGAGAGCGCGAGCTGCGTCGAGTGCCTGCCCGACTGCGGCGCGGGTCAGCGCTCGCGCTGGCTCGACGTGCTCGAGGCGCTGACCGGCAGCTACGAGGACTATGCCTGCAGCCGACAGCCGCGGCCGGGCGGCGAAGAGGGCGGCTACGATCGCGACTACGGCATTCCGCACGTGCAGCTCGCCGCAGAGACGCGCCAGCGCGCAGACGGGCTGCTCGACCGCGTCGGCAGTCACGCGCGCTTCGCGGTCGCCACCCTGGACAGCGCTCGCAGCTACGGGCGCGACGAGCTGGTGGGCATGAGGGGCTTCGACTGGCAGAAGAGCCGCGGTGCGTTCGGCATGTACTCGTACGCGGGCGCGCAGAGCGCACGCATGCAAAAGCCCCGCGTGCGCGAGGACGGCAGTGTGGTGGGCAAGCTGTTCTTTCCAGGCGCCTCGGAGCCTTTCCTGATCGATACCGGCCTGCGCTCCGCCGACGCGAGTGAAGGCGCGCTGATCATCCCCAGCCTCGACGACGCCCCCGCGAACGTGCGCGCAACCATCGCGCAACAACTCCGCAACGTGCGTGCGTACGGCGGCTCACCACTTGCAGCGGCGCTCGACGACGCGCAGTTCGCGCTCACGCATCTGTCACCGCGCCAGGCCGCGCCGCGCACGTACGTCGTGCTCATCACGGATGGCCCCGCGGACGACGACTTCCGCCAGCTTCCGAGCCCGGGTTGCGCATGCGCGAGCCCGCAGGAGTGCGGCGAAGATCCGGCGAGCATGAGCTGCCCCTACCCGTTGCCTGCGGACGCGGCCGCGCAGCTGCACTGTGGCTTCTCGAATGCCGCATGTGACGGCGCTGCAGAAGCGGTATACGTGTTGGGACTCGGCACGGCTGAGGCAGCCGAGCGCGAGGCGTTGAGCGCGCTTGCCGCTGCTGGCGGCAGCGTCAGTGCGCGCTTTGCGGCCGATGCGAGCGAGCTGCGCACGCGTCTCGACGAGCTGCTGCAAGCCATCCTGCGCGACGCCAGCTGAGCCCGTGTGTCGCGCTTGGTGCGCTGCTGTGCCCGGTGTATAACCGCGCGCATGAACGCAGTCGTCACGAAGGCAGGGCTCGCATGACTTCCATATTCAGAGACTTTCGCGACTTCATCGGCAAGGGCAGCGCGATCGATCTGGCGATCGGCCTGATCGTCGGGAATGCCATCGGCGCGATCTTGAGGTCGTTCGTGGACGAGCTGATCATTCCGCTCACCGGGCTCATCACCAAGGTGGACTTCTCGAACACGTATTTCGTGCTGAAGGGCGACGTGCCACCGGGCCTGCCGCTCGGCGAGGCGCGGAAGGTCGCAGGCGTCGTGGTGCTCGGTTACGGTCAGTTCATCACCGTCGCCATCAACACGCTGATCCTCGCGTTCGCTGTGTTCATGGTCGTGCGCGCGGTCAACACCTTGCGCAAGCGCATGGCGCACGAGGAGAAGCAAGCTCCGCCGGCGGATCCCCCTGCTCCCGCGCCGGAAGTGGTGTTGCTCACGCAGATCCGCGATTTGCTGAAGAATCGCTGAGGTCGTGGCAGGCTCCTCGGGCTCATATTGCCCACCACTTTCAGCCGGGGATCGAAGATGGGTCGCGCGTACATACGCCTCGGGGCCGCCGCGGCCCTGCTCTGGTTCACGTCTGCGCTCGCCGCGCGGGCGCAGGACTATTCTCCACCGCTCGAGCCAGAGGCCCCGAGCCCGGCCGAGGAGCAATTCCCGATCAGCGCGGAGCCGGAGAGCACCGCGCCGGCGCGAGCCGCGGCCACGCCCCCCTCGCGCCGCGCCCCGGCACCGCAGCCGAGAGCGGCAGCGGCTCGCCCGCGCGCGGCCCAACCGGAGCCGGCGCTCGCGAGCCAGTGGGGCCAGACGCGCGCGCTCGGCGAGCACTACTTCCAGCTCGGTTCCTTCGTGCCGTCGGCGCTGGTGGATAGTCACATCGGCATCCGCGCGGGCGTCGAGTACCACCAGGTGCCGGGCTTCGCGCAGCTGCCATCGCTCGTCAGCACCGGGCCGCAGGCGGTCGACCTGCGCACCATCAACGTGGCGGAGACGCTCGACTTCGCGGTCAAGCTCCACGAGCACTTCGCGATCTACGGCGACGGCTACGGAAAAGCGCGCGTCGGCGCCAACATCGCCACGTTGCTCGGCAGCGGCGCGGACTACACCTACGGCGGCGATCTGGGCCTGCTCGTGAAGCTGTTTCGCGCGGGTGGCTTCCAGCTCTCCGTGAGCGGACAGGCCGGTTACTACTCGGGCCAGAGCGCGGGTATCCTCGCGCTGTTTCAGGATCTCAACGTGATCGCGCAGGACGCGCTGAAGAAGTTTCAGCAGAACCCAGTGCTGGACGTGAACCAGGCGATCAACCAGCTGAACGTCGCGTTCCGCACGGCGACGGCCGATCTGCTCACGCCGTTCAGCGGCTTCAAGTTCGGTTTCGCGCTCAACGCGGCGCAAGCGATCGGTCCGTACCTCGGCGTGCAAGCGTCGCTCGGCTTCTACTCGGATCGCGCCACCTACCAGCCGACGCGCTACGACACGCAGAGCGGCGGCCCTCTGGTCATGGAGCGCACGATCAAGACCACCCGCCCCTCGTTGGCGCTCGCGATGGACCTCGACGCGAGCCCATCGGGCCTACCGTTTGCAATGCTGCTCGAGTACCGCGCCACACCGATCAACGTGAGCGACAGTCAGGCAGAGCCCGGCTACGACGTAACCGCGTTCGAGCACCTGGTCGCGCTCGGCCTCTTCTACTCGGGACGCCGCGATCTGCAGCTCGGCTTCACGGGCTACACCTTGTTCGGCCAAGCCCCAACGATCGGAGCCAACGCCACCCCGTCCGGCAAGCCCCTCGACCTCGCGCTACAGCTAGTCTTCCGCTACTTCTGGTAGAGGCGGAGTCAGCGGCCGAAGTTCTGGTTCATCCAGTAGCGGCCGTTCGCCATCTTGTAGAAGCCGCAGGCCACCGTGCCGTAGGTCGACTGCGACATGTTGATCCAGTGACCGTGCGCCTGGAAGCAGCCGGTGCGGTCCTGGATGCAGGCTTGCACGCCCTCGGCGGGCTCGCCCTCGGCCCACATCTGCGCGAGACAGCCGTTGAGCGTGGCCGTCAACGTGCTGCCGTTGCGCACGGGATAGCCCGGGCAAGTGTTCTGCGCCCCGAGACCACGACAGCTGCCAGCAGAGCTGTGCGCCATGTTGCTGTCGCCATCTTTCTTCGCGCCCATGTCGGAGCACGCTTCCTGCTCTGGCGTGCCGCGCTTCAGCGGCATGAGGTTGAGCATGGCGCGGTACATGTTGATCGTGTCCACACACGCCTGGCGCTCGGCCTCGAACTCGCCCGTGCCGACCGCGCCGCCGCCAGCAGCTGCACTCGTGCCAGCGCTGCCGACCGGCGCGGCCGTGCCAGCGGCCCCTGTGCCCGGAGCACCGGCTACCGGCAGCGACGCTCGGCCCGCGCCGCCGGAACGCCCGGCGCTGCCCATGGCTCGGCCGGCCGTGGGGACCCCGGGGGGCGGTGTGGTCGGCGCGCTGGGACTGCCGCTGCCAGCGGCTAGAGACGGGCTGCCGGCTTGCGGACGGCTCGCGCCGCCGCTGCCAGCAGCTGCGACGCTGCCGCCGGCCGCGCTGAGCGTCCCTGCCGCGGACGACGCCGAAGTGGCGCCGTTGCGCTGCGGAGCGCCTTCCGTGCTCGGCGCGCACGCAACCAGGCTGACGCACACCATCAATCCCCAGCCTGAGACTCGTCGTTCCACCAGCATGCCGTCCTCCGCGCTGACAAACAGTGCGAGAACGCGCAGCTCACGGGTCAACAATGCGGTGGACCGGCTCGCGCCAGCTGGAGAGCGTATCCGCCGCAGCCACGAGCGGCTAGATGGGCAAGAGTCCCAGCTGAGTCACAGCCGAGAGCGCCGCACATCTCGTGTCAGAAGCACGACCGAGCCGATGACGAGCGCGGTGCCTGCGGCGTCGGCCCAGCTGGCGTGCTCGCCCAGCACGAGCACCTCGAGCGCGACCGTGAGCACCGGGCCGACCATGCCGCACAGGGCGGCGCGACCGGAGCCGATGCGGTGCACGGCCTCGGCGAGCATCCACGTGGGCACGACGGTCGCGAACAGCGCCATCAACGCGCAGAGGTACACGGCCGTGCCCGGGATCGCCG
>Ga0190269_10000118_pt1 | contig 38716 bp, 29 predicted proteins | sample Popmic249IS_FD_133749 | JGI IMG/M metagenome (GOLD analysis project Ga0190269, IMG submission 133749) | Populus adjacent soil microbial communities from riparian zone of Blue River, Arizona, USA - 249 IS | ecosystem: Environmental > Terrestrial > Soil > Riparian zone | place: USA: Arizona... | reverse complement strand
TCGGGCGCAGGCGGCAGCTCGGGCGCAGGCGGCAGCTCGGGCGCGGGTGGCAGCTCGGGCGCGGGTGGCAGCTCGGGCGCAGGCGGCAGCTCGGGCGCGGGCGGGAGATCAGGTCGGCCTTTGAGCGCAGGCGCCGGCGGCTCCTCCGGCGCGGGTGGCGCATCCGGTGCGGGTGGCAAGGCGGGGGCAGGTGGATCCGGTGCAGGGGGCAAGGCGGGTGCTGCAGCTCAGGGCGGCAGCGGCGGCACGGGTGGTGGCCAAGCTGCAGGGCCGGCAGGGCAGATCCCGAACGACCTCGCAGCGACGGGTCCATGGCCCGTGGGCGTGAAGACCGTTGGCCTCGCGCTCGGAGATGGGCGCACCGCCGTGGAGATCTGGTATCCCGCGCGACCTGATAGTCAGAAACGCAGCACCAAGGTATATTACAACTTCGCGGAGTGGTTCCCGCCGGAGAACAACGTGCCGCGCAACGCGCCCACGGCTGGCGTGGAGTGCAACTGCTACCGCGACTTGCCGATCGACGACGAGCACGGCCCGTATCCCGTCGTGATCTTGGTCCACGACACGGGCTCGTTCCGCGCAGCATCTTCCGCGCAGCTTGCGCACTGGGCGAGCCGCGGCTTCATCGCGGTCGCAGCCGATCATCCGGGGCTCACCCTGCGCGACACCGTCGCTGGCAGCGGCGGCTGCACGCACTCGGGCGTGGACGAGGACAACGAACAGACGCGCGACGTGCCGGCCTTGATCAAGGCGCTGACGGAAGGGCAGGGTGAATATGCGTTTCTGTCGCGCGCGCTCGCGAAAGACAAGCTCGCTCTCGCTGGCCACGGTCGCGCGGGCGGCAAGCACGTGGCGGTCGCGAGCAATCAGCCGGGTGTCCTGCTGAGCATGGCCCTGAGCTCCAACCTCTCGATCCCCGAGCGCGATGGCATCGAGCAGGTGCTGTACCTCGCCGGCCAGAACGACAAGGTCGTGAGCTACAGGTCCGCCGTGGACGCGTTCGATCAAACTGTCAGGCAGCTGCGTCCTGGCCTCTTGATCGGGCTCAGTCGCTTCGGTCACCTCGGCGCGACGCAGCTGTGCGCGGCGCGCAGCTCGGAGGGCAAGGACCTGGTCGCGATCGCCGCGCAGCACAACGTGTGTGACGGCGCGGCCGCACGCATCCTGAACGAAAAGCTGTGGGACTGCCCGGGCAGCCCTCTGGCGATGAACGAGCAGTACATGGATCCGGCCGAGAGCACGCGCCTGGTCAACATCGCCACGACGTTGGTGCTGGAGCGAACGTTGAAGGGTCCGAACCGCGACTCGCAGCAGCAGACGTTGTCGCGCACCGGCAACGTTGCTGAATTTCGCGAAGTGAAGTGAACGGCGTTTGCTGAACGCACGCGGCCGCTGGTCGCGTGCGTTCGCGCGCCTTCGGCTTTCCCGAAATGTTGAGCAGTCGCATTCGCCGCTCACGGCGGCGGACGCTGTCGGTCAGCATGATGCCGCGCAGCTTGGCCTGACGGCGGACGCAGCCCTGCGCGGCTGCGTTCAGAGTGGGTGCTCGACCACCTCCACGCGGCTCCGCCACTACCCTGCGACGCGGCATGCGGCGCGGCCCAGCCCGACCAGAAGCGCACGCCCCAAAACGCTACCGAGGGGAGCGCACCGCGTGCTGCTCCGCGCACATGGGAGCCCGGGCTGCGCCGCCTGCGACTGCCGCGCCCACAGCTGCGCCGCGACGCTGTGTGTGTAGGCTGCAGCTGACGGCGGCCAGGCTGGCTTCGCCGTTACCGAACATGGCATCATGAGTTGTTTCGCCTCGAAGCGGCCCTTTTGGTAGACGGGAACCACAGCTCGAGCCGCTGCCGTGCGGCGGCTCGCTTCATGTCGAGCGCGTGGCGCTGGCTAGCGCTGAGCATCGCGCTGACCGCGTGCGCCCGCAGCGCGCCGCAAGCCGAGCTATCGGCGCTCAGCCCGAGCGAGGTGAGCTCCGCGGAGGACAGCGTGCTGACGGTCCACGGCGAGCGATTCTTCGCGGCGCCGCTCGTGGAGCTGGGCTCGAGCGCGCCCGCGCGGCTGAACGACAGGTTCCGTGTGCGCCTCGGCGACGCGTTCGAGACCCGCGACGTCGAGCGCGTGGACTCGCAGACACTGCGCTTCACGCTGACCGCGGGCTTGCCCCCGGGCGCGTACGATCTCGAGGTGTTTCCGCCCACGGGCGGCAGCTTGCGGCTGTCAGCGGCGCTCACGGTTCGAGGACAAGCCGCCGATGCAGGTGCGAGCGCCGACGCAGCCCTGGACGCAGGCGGCGAACCGGACGCTGGGGCCGGACGCAGCCTGCAGCTGGAAGATGCACCCGGAGGAGCTGGTCGCGCGCTCGACACGCAGACCGCTCGTAGCGCGGCGGACGAGCTGGTGGTGTACGCGGTGCTGCGCGCTGCGGACGGCTCGTTCGTCGCCGACGTGGCCGTGCGCTGGAGCGTGGAGGGCGGCGCCGGCAGCGATGGGGCCGAGCCCGGCACGTCCCTGCGCTTGCCGCTGGACAAGCTCGGCGACCTCACCGTACAGGCGAGCTACGGGGATCTGTCTGCGCAGGCCGGTCCGATTCACGTCGTGCCAGGCCACGCGCGCGCTCTCGGTATCGTGCCGAACACGCTCAGTCTGCGCACGAGCGACCTGCCGCGGACGTTCAAGGTCACGGGCTTCGACGCGCTCGGTAACCCCACGACCGATGTCGGCGTGCTCAGCTGGCGCATCGAGTCCGGTGCGTTCGGCGCGTTCCACGCGGCGAGCGCCACACTGACGCCGCGCATGCTCGGCAGCGGGCGCATCAGCGTGAGCAGCGGGTACGGCCCCAAGGCCGTGAGCGGGCTGATCGAGGTGCAGCCAGGAGCGGCAGCCGAGCTCACGATCCAGCCCAATACGCTCAGCCTGAGCTCGGACGACGCGCCCGCGCACTTCACGGTCACCGCGTACGATGCGCTCGGCAACGCGACGACAGAGCTTGGAGAGCTGAGCTGGTCCATCGCCAGCGGCTCGATCAGCGCGGTTTACGCCGACGGCACGTTCGATCCACTGCGCACCGGCACGGGTACGGTAGCCGTGATGAGCTCGCATGGAGCGAGCGCGGAGAGTGGCGTCATCGAAGTGCGGCCCGGTCGCGCCAAGACCCTGGTCGTCACGCCCTCCACCTGGTCCGGCAGCGTCGGCGACGCACCGGTGACGTTCTCGGTGACGGGAGCGCAGGACGCCGCTGGCAACAACACCACGGACCTGGGCGAAGTGAGCTACGCGATCGGCAGCGGATCGATCGGCGACATCGATCCGGTCTCCGGCGTGCTCACGCCGAAGGTCGCGGGCGACGGCAAGGTGAGCGCGACCAGCTCGTATGGCGCGAGCGGGCTCTCCGGCACCGTCCACATCGCGAGCTACAGCCCGCAGGTCAGCTTGAGCGCGCTGCGTGTGGCCGATCCGTTCTGGCCGGGGCAGAGCGCCGCGCGCGTCGAGGTCGACGTGAAGAACGACGAGACGCGCGAGGTGGTGCTGCCGGGCATGGCCTGGACGTTCACGAACCTCGGCTTCGACGTCAGCGGCGATTACGTCGTGACGGCCGCTCGCAGCAACGTGGATCGCGTGCCGGCGAGCAGCACGCGCACCCTCGTGTACTGGGTGGACGTGGCGAGCTCCGCCGATCGCACGAATGTGAGCTTGCAGGCGAGCGCGGACGTGTTCCTGCCGACGGGCTACGGCGTGCAGCGCAGCGTGAGCACGGCCGTCTCACATCGCTCGCTCAGCCTGGGCTCGGAGGTCAGCTTGACGGCGCCCGTCGTGCCGGCCAATCGCGTCTGCAAGGGCGGAGCGGTCGCGTTCAACAGCACCGACACGGCGCTGCTGTCGACGAGCTACGCATGGAGGTTCCCCGGCGGCACTCCGACCAGCAGCGCGGCCGCCGCTCCCAGCGTCACGTACAACACGGTCGGAGCGTTCGGCTACGGCATCACGATCATCGATTCGCTCGGCTATCCCGACACGGCGCTCGGCGAGCCCATCTTCGTGGGCACGGTCGCCGCAGCTGCCGCCGACACGTACCCCACCGGGCCGATCGTCGTGTCCGCCCCGAGCGCGGGCCAGAGTGTGAGCCTCGCCAGCTTCCCGCGCAGCAATCTGCTGCAGCTCAGCGCCAGCGTCCCGGTCACGCAGTGCAACGGCAGCGCGGTCGCGGCCACGGGACACAACGTGCTGACGGTGTCCTCCGATCGCTGGTTGTTCGATCCCGCGGCCGACGCCGATCCCGCGAAGCCAGGCATCCAGCTGCCACTCACGAGCCTCGGTGGCCTCGGCGCCGTGGCGCTGCGCGCGCCGCCGCTGCAGACCGAGGGCAACACGACCTTGTACCTCGAGTACGCAGACAGCGCGGGCACGGTCACCGCGGCAGGCGACCTCACGTTCCGACTGACGCAAGACACCAGCGCGCCGCGCGTAGATGCCAGCTATCCCACGAGCGACTGCGGCGCCGCCTGCCTCGCGCGCGGTGAAGCGCTGCTCTTCAAGTTCAGCGAGCCGGTGAGCGCGTCCAGCCTCGGCAACGTGAAGGTGGAGCTGCTGTCGAGCGCGAGCTGCGCGGCCGGCGTGGCGAGCGACATCAGCGGCTCCGCCACGCGCCGCTACGATGCCGCGGCGCGCACGTTGTTCGTGACGCCCGCCGCGCAGTCGGCCCAGAGCTACGCGCTGCGCGTGACGTTGCCGGCGAGCATCACCGACGCAGCCTCCACGCCGAACGCGCTCCTGCCGCTGGTGCGCTGCGTGATCGTGTCCGGGACGAGCGCGGGCACGGCCGCAGCGAAGCCGGCGCTGATCGCGGGCAGCGCGGCCGCGTTCTCTCCGGATGGTGATGGGCTCGCGGAGACCACGGGCTTCAACGTGCGCGCGTACGCGGATACGGTCGCGCTGCGCGTGTCGCTGAGCCGCGGCCGCTCGGAGCTGCGGGCGCTGCTGATCCCGGTGCCGGGGCCAGGCAGCTACACCCTGACCTGGGATGGCACCGACGGCGTCGCGCGCGTGGCTGACCCTGGCATGTACCGCTTCGACGTGACTGCACTCAATCGCAGCGGCACCGCGTCCGCAGCCGTCAGCGGCTTCGTCGAGCTGCAGAGCGCGCTACACATGGTCGGCGTGCGGAGGCGCTACTGATGGCGAGCCTCTGCAGCTCAGAGCGGCGAAGGCCGCCCGGTCCAGCCACAGAACGCCGGCTGCGGGCGAGCCAGCAAGTAGCCCTGCACCAGATCGACGCCGAGCTCGGCCACGGAGGCCAGCTCCTCCTGCGTCTCGATGCCCTCGGCGACGGTCATGAAGCCCTCTCCATGGCAGAACTCCACGAGGTGCTGCACGAGGCGCGCGGTGCGGCCGGCGTGGCGCACGCCGCGCACGAGCTCCATGTCGAGCTTGACGAAGTCCGGCTCGAGCTGCGCCAGCAGGTTCAAGCTGGAGTAGCCGGAGCCCAGGTCGTCGAGCGCCACGCGAAAGCCGTGCGCGCGCAGGGTTTGGATGCGCGTACGCGCGCGCTCGTAGTCGCGGATGGCCTCCGTCTCGGTCACCTCGAGCACGATGCGCTTGGCCCACGGGATCAGACTGGCCTCGGCCTCCAGCAGCTGATCGTCGCCGAGATCCTGCGGGTGCAAGTTGACGAACAGCACGACCGAGTCGGGCAGCGTGTCCATCGGCTTGACCACGACGCTGCGCAGGGCGCGGCCGAGCTCGCGGATGCGACCCGTGCGCACGGCGGTCTCGAGCAGCTCGCCCACGTGCTTGAAGGTTCCGTCGGCGGGCCGGCACAGCGCCTCGTACGCGAACAGGCTGTCGTCGCTGACGCGCACGATGGGCTGGTACACGAAGTTGAAAGCGTTCTGGGTGAGCGCGCGACCGAGCGCCTTTGCGGCAGCAGCCGCCTGTCCCGCGCCCGCGTGATCGAGCGCGCCGAGCTCCGGCGTGTAGCCGATCAGCTGGTCGCCGCCCGCTCGCTTGCACGCGCGCAGCGCGCGGCTGGCCGCGTCGAGCAGCGCCTCGCGATCTTGCGCGTCCTCCGGGAAGCTGGCGAAGCCCGCGGACGTGGTGAGCGTGAGCCCGTCGCTCAGACCGAAGTCCTGATTCCGCACCGCGTCGCGCAGCGCGCCGAGCTTCAGCGCCGCACCCGCGCGGCCGGTCTCCGGAAGGATCAACGCAAACACGTCGCCGCCATAACGCGCGGCCACCATCTGATCGATCATGCGAAACGACGAGTCGCTCTTGCGGGTCTTGCTGCGCAGGAGCGTAGAGACCTCGCGCAGGATGCGATCGCCCACCGCGTGGCCGTGCTTCTCGTTCACCGCGCGAAAGCCGTCGATGTCCACGAGCGCGAGCGCAAACGAATGCAGGTAGCGCTGGCTGCGCGTGATCTCCTGCAACAGCACTTCCTGCAGGTGACCGTGGTTGAACAGGCGCGTCAGCGGATCGCGCACGGACAGCGCCTCGAGCTCCGCGTTCTTGCTGGTGAGCTCCTCGATCAGCTTCTTGTTCTTGCGCGAGAGGCTGAGCACTTCGACCACCTTCGCGAGGCGCGCGCGCAGGTCGTCGAGATCGATTGGCTTCACGAAGTAGTCGGACACGGAGAGCTTGAACGCTTCGACCGCGGAGCTCAGGTTCGCGTAGCCGCTCATCACGACGATCTTGCAGTCCACACCCGCAGCGCGCAGACCCTGACAGAGCTCGAGGCCGCTGCCGTCCGGCAAGTTCTTGTCCACGAGCACCAGGTCGAAGTCGTGCACGCTGATGCGCTCGCGCGCGGAGCGCAGGTCCGCGAGCGTCTCGACGTTGAAGCCCAGGTCTCCCAACACGACCTGCAGCAGCTGGCGAATGACGGGCTCGTCATCCACCACCAGCGCGGTCAGTCCGGATCCGAAGGGCTGCTCGGGGTCGGCCATCATGATGTGAAGCTTAGCGTAGCAGAGCTGTGTGACACTACTGCCGTGGTGCCCGCTTCCTCTGCACCTACGCGAACCGGGGAAGTAGTCAGATGAGCGTACGCTTGAAGTTACTCGTGATCGTCACGTTCGTGGCGCTCGTGCCGCTCGGCTTCCTGGCGTACACGACCCTCGGCTTACATCAGTCCGCGCTGCGCCGGAAGATCTCGGAGGTGCATGTGCGCTCGGCGAAATACGGGGCGGCGCTCGTCGAAACTCACCTCGAGCGCGCGGTGCTCAGCCTGCGTCCGACCATCGAAAGTAGCATCGAGTGGGCGCGGCTGAACGCGAGCGAGCGCGAGGGCGCGCTCTGGCTGTTGCACGGTCAGCTGCCTTCCATCGCAGCGACCGCGCTGCTCGACGGCAGTGGGGCGGTCCTATCTGCCGCGGTCCCCGCGCCTGCGGAGGCGCGCGAGGAGGTGTCCGCTCTTCTGCCGCTATTGGCGGCGGGTCTGGACCGACGCGTCGTGCTGGAGCGCGGCTTCGGCCGCGGCAGTCCGCTGCGCGTCGCGGGAGACGGCCGGCTGCTCTTGCCCGTGGGCTTCCGCGTCAGCCTGGAGGGCGGCAGCTCTGTGCTCTTGATCGCGGTGGACCTGGCGCAGGCCTGCAACGAGCTCTTGCGTGAGAAGCTGGAGCGCGCGCAGGTCATGCTCACGGAGGGCAGCCGGCGCACGCTGTGCGCGGATCCCGCGCTCTCCTCCGATGCCCCGCTCGATCCCGGCCTCGTCGAGCAGCTCAGCAACGGCGAGCGGCGCAGCTTGCGCTACGTTCGGCCGGACGGCACCGAGATGCTGGCTTCGGCTGCGACCACGCCGTGGGGCTTTCGCGTCATCGTGGCCCAGCCGCTGCACGTCGCGTTTGCGGCCAGCGCACGCATGCGGCTCGAGTCGCTGCTGTGGCTCGCGATCGGTGCCGTGTCCGCCGTCGGAGCGGGGCTGCTCCTGGCACGCGGCATCACGCGACCGCTCCTGCGCCTGTCGCGCGGCGCGGAGCTCGTGGCGCAGGGACAGTTCGGCGTGCGGCTGGCCGTGGAGGGCGGCGACGAGCTCGCCGGCGTGACCGCGAGCTTCAACCGCATGTGCGGCGAGATCGAGGCGCGCGAGCGCGAGATCCGCGGCTGGAACGAGGAGCTGCGCGCGCGCGTCGACCAGAAGACGAGCGAGCTGAAGAGCGCGCAGGACGCGCTGCTCGAGTCGCGAAAGCTCGCCGCGGTGTCCGCGCTCGCGGCCGGTGTGGCGCACGAGATCAATAATCCGCTCACGGGCGTCATCGGGCTCACGCAGATCCTGCTGTCGCGCAGCAAGAAGCGCGCGGGCGCGGAGGCCGAGGCGGAGCTGCTCAAAAGCGTGGAGCGCGAAGCGCTGCGCGTGCGCGACATCGTGGGCAAGATGCTGCTCCTGTCCGAGGCCCGCCAGGCCAGCGGCTTCACCGAGCTGCGGCCGAGCGACTGGCTCCACGACGCGCTGAGTGAGCGGCGCAGCGCGCTGAGCGCCGCCGGCATCGAGGTCGAAGAGCGCATCACGCCGAACCTGCCGAGCGTGCTCGGAAACCACGCGCAGCTACTGCACGTGCTGTGCGAGCTCATCGACAACGCAGAGAAGGCCATGCGCGGCAAGCCCGGCAAGCTGCTGCTCGCGCTCGACGCGCTCGACTCCGAGCTCGTGCGCCTGCGCGTGATCGACACCGGCCGCGGCATCGCGAAGGAGCACCTCGAGCAGGTGTTCGAGCCGTTCTTCACGACCAAGGACGACTGGCAGGGGCAAGGCCTCGGGTTGGCCGTGGCCTATCGCATCATCGAGGCCCACAGCGGGTCGATCAAGCTCGACAGCAAGCCGAGTGAAGGCACCACGGTGACGGTGCTCCTGCCGGTCAAGCGCGGCGGCGCACATCTCGTATAGGAACGCACGATGGCCAAACACGATGCAGTCGGCGATTCGATGGCGCACTTGCTCATGCCGCGCGAGCTCGCGCAGGTGCTCGAGAAGCACGGCGTCAGCGCGCACTGGCAGCTCTCGGATGCGCAGGGCCTGCCGCTGCCAGCGGCGATCCAGGCCGCACTCGCGGCGGACCTCCGCGCCGCGCAGAACAAGCTCGAGCATCTGCGCCGGCTGGCTGCGATCGGCACGCTCGCGGCGGGCGTGACGCACGAGGCCCGCAACCTGCTGACGGGTAGTCTCGGCTTCGCCCAGCTGCTGCGCGAGAAGGCGCAGGAGCCGGAGACCGTGCGCGACATGGCGCGCACGATCGAGGGCGAGCTGCGCCGCTGCGTCGACGTGGTGGCCGGTTTCCTGAAGCTCTCGCGCAGCGGCATGGAGCCCACGCGCGAGCTGTCGATCGTGGAGCTCGTGGCGCCGGTGGAGCGACTCGTGGCCCACTCCGTGGGTCAGCGCGGCTGCTGTTTGCGCGTGCAGCTCGCGGCCGAGCTGCCGAACGTGCTCGGGCGCGCGAGCGATCTGCACCGCGTGTTGATCAACCTCGTCATGAATGCGGCGGACGCCGCCCACATGCAAGGCGTGCAGATCGTGTTGAGCGCACGTCTGAGCGCCGACGGCAACGTCGAGCTGCGCGTGAGCGACGACGGTCCGGGCGTACCGGATGCCATCGCCGAGCGCATCTTCGAGCCATTTTTCTCCACCAAACATGCGGGCGAGGGCACGGGCCTCGGCCTCGCGATCAGCCGCAGCATCGCTGAAGCCCACGGCGGCAGGCTCAGCCTGGAGCGCACGCTCACACCGGGTGCCAGCTTCAACTTGACCCTGCCACCTGCGGGCAAGCGGCTGGACGGGCGGCCGCTCGTGACCACGGAGGTGCCGACGTGAGCCGCCATGTGCTGCTGGCGCTGGGCCTCTTGGTTCTGACCTTCGGCGGAGGCGTCTTGCTGCGCGGCGTGCTGTTCGGCGAGGACGACGTCGAGCTGCCGTTGGCTGCGCCGCTGCCAGCGGCGACGGGCGCCGGGCAGCTGACCGTGAGTCGCCTGCAAGGCCGCGTGGAGCTGCGCGACGAGGCCGGTGGCAACTGGCTGCCGCTCGCTGAAAACGCACGTGTCAAGGAGCGCGCCAGCGTGCGTACCGACGACGGCGCGAGCGCGGTGCTCTCGGGTGGCGATGGTCTGCAAGTGGAGGTCTCGCCGCTCTCGCAAGTCGAGCTCGTCGCGGTGGAGAGTAATCTGGCCAAGCTGGTGCTCGAGCGCGGGCGGCTGTCGGCGCGGGTGCAAGGTGTGGCTGGTGCGCTGCAGGTCGGCGCCGCTGGCAGCGACGCGCTGGTGCAGGCTCGAGACAAAGCCGCGTTCTCGCTGCTGCGCGACGACTTCGGCAAGCTCGCGGTCGCGGTTACGGAGGGTGACGTCGCGCTGTCCGCGCAGAAGCAGAGCGTGCGCGTGGGCCCGGGCGAGCAGTCGGTGGTGCCGGTCGGGCGCGCGCCGTTGCCGCCCGTGCACATTCCGAGCTCGCTGTTTCTCAAGGTGTCGCACCTCGGGCAGAACCGTCTGAACAAGCGCACCACGGAGCTCGGCGGCCAGGCCAGCCCGGGGGCCTCGGTCATCGTGAACGGCGTCTCGGCCGCGACCGACGACGACGGCCACTTCAACGTGCGCGTGCCGCTGCAGGAGGGCAAGAACGAGCTGCACGTGCTGGCACAAGACGCGCTTGGCCGCTCGGAGCGGCAGGCGCTGTCGCCCGTGCTCGTCGATACCCAGCCGCCCAAGCTCCAGGGCAAGACGGTATGGTGAAGCGCCCGCTGCGCAGGATACGTTGGGGGCCGCTGCTGTGGGCGGCGCTCGCGCTCGCGCTCGGCCCCGCCGCGATTGCGGGCTCGCGCGTGTCCGCACAGGACGATGTGCCGCTCGGCATCGAAGCACCCGAGACGCTTGTGCTTGGGCAGGAGCGCGAGGTGACGCTGCGCATCCGCGCGCCTTCGCCGCTAACGGCGTCCCTGACGACGAACCTCGGCAGCCTGGGCGAGCCGCAGCCGAGCGGCGAGGGCGAGTGGCAGGTGCGCTTCACGCCGCCCGCCGCGCGCTATCCGCAGCTCGCCATCTTCGCGCTGGTGAGCCCGGACGGGATGCAGCTCGCCTGGGCTCGCACCGCGCTGCACGCCAGCGCGACCGTCGAGCTGCGGTCCGATCCGCAGGTGCAGGTCTCGGTCAAGGTCGGTGACAGGACGTTTGGTCCGGTGCGCACGGATAAGCGGGGCAAGGCCGCGCTCGCGGTGATCGTGCCACCGGGGGTGTCGCGCGCCATCAGCACGGCGACCGATGCGCACGGCAACGAGCGCGTGGAGTCCATTTCGCTCGACGTGCCGGAGATCACGCCGTTGCTCGCGGTCTGCCCGGCGGAAGACGCGCGCGACTTCGTGGTGCTCGCGGCGCGGCCCGACGGTGAGCCGGCCACGCGGCTGCCGCTGCGCGCGCAGGCGACCACGATCGGCACGGGCGAAATCAGCGAGCCGGAGCCCGGAGTGTACCGGACCGCGCTCGTGATCCCGAACGGCGTGCAGGCAGGAGAGCGCGCCCGCCTCTCGGCCGCGCTCGCGGGCAAGCCGTCAGCCGCCGTGAGCTGCGAGCTCGCGGTGCCGCTGGAGCGGCCACAGCGCCTGACTGTGGAGCTATCGCGCGCGCGCTTCGTGGCCTCCGAGACCGAGGCGATCCGCGTGCGTGTGGTGCCAGAGTACGCGGGCGTGCGCGAGAAGGCGGCGTTTACGCTCGGGTTCAAGGTGGATTTCGGCGAGCTGTCGCAGACGCGCGTCAGCGCGCGCGAGCCGCTCGAGCTGACCTGGCAGCTGCCGCAGCAGCTCGGGGCCCGCAGCGAGGCGCGCCTGTCGCTGAGCGGCGACCTGCGGCGCACGCTGATCGTGCCGCTGCAAGCGGCAGCGATCGAGGCGCTGGACGCGCAGGCGGCGCCGGCGCGCCTGCCGGCTGACGGCCACAGCGCGGCCCGGCTGCGCGTGACCGTCCGCGACCGCTTCGGCAATCCCGTGCGAGGTGCGCAGCTCTCCGCGACGGCCCGCGGTGCGCTCAGCGAGCTCACGGAAGCCGAGGCCGGGGTGTACGAGGCCGAGTACCGCGCGCCCCTGGGTGAGCCCGGCGACGACGTGATCGTCCTGGTTGACGCCGAGAGCGGCAAGAAAGCCGAGGCCGCGATCGAAATGTGGAGCCGCGGCGGTGGTTTCAGCCTCGCGCTACACGCCGGCTACTTGACCAACTTCGCGCGCGTGGCCGGACCGCTCGTCGAGCTGGAGCTGGGCTATCGCTTGCCGCTGCTGCGGGAGCGGCTCTCGCTGTCGCTGCTCGTGGGCTACTACCAGAGTAGCACGCGCATCGCTGCCGCCGACGGCGGCGGACGCGTGCGCGCAAAGCTGTGGGCCGCGCCGGCGCTCTTGCGCGTCGCGTACACGATCCCGGTCGGGCCGGTCGATCTTGCACCGCTGCTCGGTGCCGGCGTGCTGAGCGCGACGACGCAGGTCAGCTCTGCCGCCACGGGCAGCATCGACGACCGCGAGCTCACGCCGCTGCTCACGGGCGGCATGACTTTTGGCGTCGCGCTCGGACCGGGCCGAATCTGCCTGACGCTCGCGTACTTCTGGGCCGTGCTGAAGAGCGATAACGTCACGGGCAACGCGGGCGGCCCGCACGCGACCCTAGGCTACGATCTCGCTCTCTAACTAACTCACGTAACCGTGGACGTAACCGTGGACGTGGACGGCCTTGCTTCGTCCACGTCCACGGTTACGTCGGGGTTTCGGCGAGTAATGCTGCGGTATTCCCGGTACATGAACACCCGCCAGGTGAGCACCATCCCAAACGCCAACACGAAGAAGAGCGAGCCCGTCTGGATCATGCTCACGTGTCGTTCCACGTAGCTTCGCGCTGCGAAGCGCAGCGCAAATAGGCCGAAGATGATCCACAGGAACGCGCGCGAGCGCTGCAGCATCACCACGCCGTCGCGGCGTTGCAGCTTGGAGGTCTTCACGAGCGGATACGACAGCAGCAGCGCCCCGACCGCGAACGCGCCGAGCGCCCACAGCCACGGGATGCGCGCGGGCGGGTACGCGAACATGCAGAAGCCCGTGCTCATGCCGAGCGGCGGGATCACGATCTTGCGGGCTGTCACGGGCCGCGTGGTTTCGCGGATCCGGTACGCGAGCACGAGCGCGCCACCGATCACGGAAGAGACGAGTAACCAGGTATTCATGACTGCCGTCGGCGCCCCGCACCGGGCTCATGGAACTAGCGCGTAACCTCGAGAGCGGCAAGCTGCGCCGATCGGGCGCTTTGCCTCAGCGTGGTGCGCTCTCGCGCAGGCTCGCAGGCAGCTCCGGCTCGCTCTCTTCGCGCTGCTGTCGCCTGGCGCTGCCGCTGCTCGCGGCGTCTGCGCGCGCATGCCCGTGCTCATCGAGATCGCTCGGGTAGAGCTCCGCGTACGCCTCGGCGAGCGGCTCGGGCAGCGCGGGCACCGCCTGTGCGCCGAGCTTGATCAGGAACCGGCCCGAGGGCCACACCACGTACGCTGGGTCGCCGGCTGCGCGCAGGACCCACACGTAGTGACCGAACAGCTCCTCGGTCTGCAGCTTGTAGCCCGGCATGCCCTCGAGGCTTGCCCGGACCTCGCCGGTCAGCGCCTGCGGCCGCTCATAGACGGTGACGAACGCGGTCACGACCTCGACGTGCTTGCCCGCACGGCGCAGGTACGCGGCGCTGTGTCCCTCCGCGGCGTTGGCTTCGACCGGCACGTCGATGTCCAGCGACTTCTGGTAGCGACGAAATGCGTAGCCGTCCATGTCCCGTTCGACGACGTAGCGTGCGGGCAAGCTGCTTCCGCAGCTGATGGCGGCTAAAAAGGCCAGCGCGAGCGTCGCGCGCAGCTGCGGGGTGTGCGTCACGCGATCCTCCCGGTCTGCAGCTCCAGGCGGCCGCCGCCTGCGTCGATGCGCACGAGGCTGCCGAACGGGAGCTCGTGGTTGTCGTCCACGTGTCCGGCCGGCAGGCCGCGTAGCACGGGCATGCCGAGATCGCCGAGCCGGTCTAGCAGCACCTGCGCGAGCGTCGTGCCGTCCGGCCCTGGCTCGGCCTGCGTGAACGCGCCGAGCACCACGCCGCGCACGCCGCGGAACGCGCCCGCGCTGCGCCACGTCGTGAGCATGCGATCCACGCGGTACGGCTTCTCGCCGGTGTCCTCGAGGAACAGCACCGCATCCGTCAGCGGCGGAAAATGCGGCGTGCCGATCAGGGCCGTGAGCACGGCCAAGTTTCCGCCCAGCAGCACGCCCTCTGCGACGCCCGGCGCGACCGGCTCGAGGTTCTCGAATGAGGCCGGGAACCGACCCTCCAGCGCGGCGCAGAAGCGCTGGAACTGGGGCTCGTCGCAGCGACCGAGCCCGGCCACCATGTTGCCGTGCAGCGAGCCGACCCGGGCGTGCGCCCACAGCGCATGCAGTGCGGTGATGTCGCTGAAGCCGACCAGGAGCTTCGGCTGCGAGCGCACCTCATCCGCAGCCAAAAGCGGCAGAATGCGAGTCGTTCCGTAGCCGCCACGAGCGGCGAGGATGGCATCGGTATCTTTGCGCGTGAGCGCGGTCCGCAGCTCCTGCAGGCGGCGCACATCGTCGCCGGCCAGGTAACCCCGGCGTGTGAAGATGCTCGTGTCGTAGCGGACCTGGTAGCGGCGCGAGAGGCGCGCGACACCGCGCTCGAAGGCCTCGACATCGAAGGGCCCGGCGGGCGCGATCAGCTCGAGCCGAGCGCCGGGACCCAGTCTGTGCTCCAGAAATGCTTGCACCCACTCGATGATCGGCCAGCCCCCCAGCGAGAGCAAGCACGCCTAGATGTGCTCGGCGAAGTCCTAAGCCGTTCCTGTAACCGTGCCCCCGGCACACGGCTGACGGTGAGGGTGACGGCCCACAGTGACGCTGACGGTCACGGTCACGGCGACGGTGACGCAGGACGGAACGCGGTTCACAGCGGACGTCGTCGACGACGAGTGGCCGACTGGACTTTCGATTGCGAGCGGCCTCAGCCCGTGGACCGTCGGCCGTGTTGCGTGTCCGCCGCCGTGACCATGACCGCCGACGTCACCGTCGGCCGCACGCGCCGCCATGGGCGTCCACCGCCAATAGGCATGCGGATCGTGATTTCCGCCGAGCACATCTAGGAGCCCCGACGCGCGCTGAGCGTGACCGCTGCTGTCAGGCTCGATGGTCAGGATCGACGTAGTCGACCAGCTCACCCCGAAAGGTACGCAAGGTCGTCACCGCACCCTGTCGCCCCACGATGTAATCCGGCCCGATCGGCACCTTCCCCTTGCCGTGCGGCGTATCCACGATCAGCTTCGGCAGCGCAATCCCACTCAACCGCCCCTGCAGCTGCTCCATGAGCGCGATGCCGGTGGCGAGCGGCGTGCGCAGGTGCGAGGTGCCGACTACGGGATCGGTCTGCAGCAGGTAATACGGCCGCACGCGCGCGCGCACCAGGCCGCGGAACAAGCTCTCCAGAGTGCGCGCGTCATCGTTCACGCCGCGCAGCAGCACCGACTGGTTCATGACCACGATGCCGTGGTCCACGAGCTTCGCGCAGGCCGCGCGCGCCTCCGCGGTGAGCTCCTTGGGGTGATTGAAGTGAGTCATCAGCCACACGGCAGGGTGCGTCCGCAGCGCGCGACACAAGCCATCCGTGATGCGCTGTGGCAACGTCACCGGCGTGCGGCTCGCGACGCGCACGTAGCTCACGCTCTCGATGCTCGCGAGCTCACCCAAGATCGCCGCGACGCGCGCATCGGACATGACCAGCGGATCGCCGCCCGATACGATCACGTCGCAGATCTCGGGGTGCGCGCGCAGGTATGCGTACGCCGCCGACAGCTGCGTCGCGGAGCGAGCGCCGCCGCCCGCGCCGACCATGCGCGAGCGCGTGCAGAAGCGGCAGTACACGCCGCAGCGGTCCGTGGCGAGCAGCAGCGCGCGGTCCGGATAGCGCTGCACCAGGTGCGGCGCGACCTCATGGGCTTCCTCGCCCAGCGGATCGCGCAGGTCTCCCCGCCGCACCTCGGCCTCGGCGATCTGCGGCACGCACTGCAGTCGGATCGGGCACTGCGGATCGTGTGCGTCGCACAGGCCGAGGTAATACGGCGTGATCGCCATCGGAAAGCCGTCCGACAGCGCACGCTCCACACCGGCTCGCTCCTCCGGTGTCAGCGCGAGCGCGCTACCGAGCGCTTCGAGGGTCTGCACCGAGTGGCGGACCTGGCTTTGCCAGTCGTTCGGGTCGAAGGCTGCCGCGGCTTCCTGCGGCGTCGCGTCGTATACGGGGAGCGTCGTCACGCGCGCACCATAGTCGCTGGAGAGGGCACGGGGTAGGGGACCGGCGAGCACCCAAAGACAAAGGGCCCGCTGCAGCGCAGCGAGCCCTTTGTTATCGAGCCCTTGGCCTCACTTGATGCGAGACAGCAGCAGCTCACGCTGCAGGTGCAGCGCCTTCGGCACCGTCGGCCCGAGCGAGTTGAACCACTCGCCCTGCGCCTCGAGCTCCGTGATCCACTCCTGCTGGTCGATCTTCGTCGCCTCGAGCACGTCTTCTTCGCTGATGTCGAGATCGCTCAGGTCCAGGTCGCCCGGACGCGGCACCCAACCGATCATCGTCTCCTTGCCGCCCACCTTGCCGCGGGCGCGGTCGACGACCCACTTCAGCACGCGCATGTTCTCGCCGAAGCCCGGCCACACGAACTTGCCCTGCGCGTTCTGGCGGAACCAGTTGACCATGAAGATCTTCGGCGGGTGCGGCACGCGCTTCTGCATCTCCAGCCAGTGCTGGAAGTAGCTGCCGACGTCGTAGCCGCAGAACGGCAGCATGGCCATCGGGTCGCGACGCACCACACCGACCTTGCCGATCGCGGCCGCGGTGGTCTCGGAGCCCATCGTCGCACCGAAGTACACGCCGTGCGTCCAGTTGAACGACTGCACGACCAGCGGCACCGTGGTGGCGCGGCGGCCACCGAAGATGATCGCCGAGATGGGCACGCCGTTCGGATCGTCCCAGTAGCGCGACAGCGCGGGGTTGTTGATCGCGGGCGCCGTGAAGCGGGAGTTGGGGTGAGCGGCCTTTTCGGTCGAGCCCTTCTTCCACGGACGGCCTTGCCAATCCGTGAGCTGCTCCGGCACGTCGCCGTCTTTGCCTTCCCACCACACGTCGCGATCGGCAGTCAGCGCAACATTTGTGAACAACGTATTCTTGCGGACCGACGCCATGGCGTTCGGGTTGCTCTTGTTGCTGGTGCCGGGGGCGACGCCGAAGTAACCGGCCTCGGGGTTCACCGCCCACAGCCGTCCGTCCTCGCCCACGCGCATCCACGCGATGTCGTCGCCGACCGTCCAGATGCGCCAGCCGTTGAAGCGCTTCGGCGGAATCAACATGGCGAAGTTGGTCTTGCCGCATGCGCTGGGGAACGCGGCCGCGACGTACGTCATCTCGCCTTCGGGGCTCTCCACGCCGAGGATCAGCATGTGCTCAGCGAGCCAGCCTTCCTTCTTGCCGAGGTACGAGCCGATGCGGAGCGCGAGGCACTTCTTGCCGAGGAGCACGTTGCCGCCGTAGCCGCTGCCCACGGACCAGATCGTGTTGTCCTCGGGGAAGTGGCAGATGAAGCGGCGCTCCGGGTTCACGTCGAGCGTCGAGTGCAGACCGCGGTTGAAGTCGTTCGAGCTGCCGAGCATCTCGAGTGCGCCTTTGCCCATGCGCGTCATGATCCTCATGTTCAGGACCACGTACACGCTGTCGGTCAGCTCCACGCCGATCTTCGACGAGGGCGAGCCGAGCGGCCCCATGACGTACGGCACCACGTACATGGTGCGGCCCTTCATCGAGCCGTCGAACAGGCCACCCAGCTTCTTGTAGGCCTCGTCGGGCGCCATCCAGTTGTTGGTGGGGCCGGCCTCTGCCTTGGTCTTCGTGCAGATGAACGTCAGGTGCTCGACGCGCGCCACATCGTTGGGGTTCGAGCGGCTGTAGTAGCAGCCAGGCAGCTTTTCCTGATTCAGGGGCTCGAGTACGCCCTCGGCCAGCGCGAGCTCGGTCAGGCGGCGGTGCTCGTCGTCACTGCCGTCCACCCAGACGATGTTGTCCGGCTTGGTGAGTTTGGCGCTCTCTTCGATCCAGGCGAGGAGGTGCTTGTTGTCGCTGAGTGGCTTATTTCCCAAGTTTGCTGTCATTGGCTGATTTCATCCCCGCGGGCGGATCGTCCGAAGTTACGTGATTGAGACTCCAAATTGTACCTGAAACTGCCGCTCGGGCCAGGCGCTGCGGCTGGGCGCTGCTGCATGGGCGTCGGAGCGGGAATCGCTAGGCAGGACAAGGCGCTGGGCGAGTTGCGGCGCCCGCGGGCATGCCGCAGATGCCGCAGGTCGGCGCAAACCGCGCCTTTACGCGACCCTGTTTGCGTGAATGCGAGAGTACCCACTCCGGCAGTCCTTTGTTTACTCTTCTAGGCGTTCAGCGCATCTTTCGCCAGACCCGTCCGGCCCATTTTGCGGGCTCGTTCTGACTCCGCAAGCCGCACTCTGCAACGCCACGCTCTGCCGGTATCCAAGGCCGCGCCGGCCCAGCCGCATGATCAAATACATCGGTTCGAAGCGAAAATTGATCTCCGAGCTGTTGCAGGTGATGGCTGCGCTTCCCGACGTGACGAGGGTGCTCGATCTGTTCAGCGGAACGGCCCGTGTGGCGAGCGCGCTGCGCGCACAGGGCTACAAGGTCAGCGCCAACGACCACAACCGCTATGCTTTCACGTTGGCGAGCTGCTACGTCGCCGCCGACCGCGGCCAACACGCCGAGCTCGCTGCACAGCACCTGTCTGAGCTGAACGGGTTGCCAGGACGGCCTGGCTATTTCACGCAGACCTTCTGCGAGGACGCGCGGTATTTTCAGCCCAAAAATGGTGCGCGTATCGACGCCATCCGCGAAGCCATCGCGCAGCTCGCGCTGCCGCCCGAGGTCGAGAGCATCTTGCTCGTGTCGCTCATGGAGGCCGCGGATCGCGTGGACTCGACGGTGGGCCTGCAGATGGCCTATCTGAAGCAGTGGGCGCCGCGCTCGTACAATGATCTCGAGCTGCGTATGCCCGAGCTGACCGCAGGCCCTCCGGGTGCGGCGTACATGCTCGATGCCGCGCAGTGCGCGCGCGTCGGCAGCTTCGACGCCGTGTATCTCGATCCGCCGTACAATCAGCACAAGTACCTCAACAACTATCACGTCTGGGAGAGCCTGGTGCGCTGGGACAAGCCCGAGGTCTACGGCATCGCGCGCAAGCGCGTGGACTGCCGGGACTACGACAGCGCGTTCAACTCACGGCGCCGCATCCACGCCGCACTGCGCGATTTGGTGGACGCAATCGATGCGCGCTACCTGGTGGTCTCGTTCAACGATGAAGGCTACGTGAGCGAGCTCGAGCTGCGCGAGATCCTCGGCGCGCGCGGGCCCGTCGCGGTCTTGCGCATGGATTGCGCGCGTTACGTGGGCGCGAAGATCGGGATCTACAATCCCGCGGGCGAGAAGATTGGGAAGGTCTCGCACTTGCGCAACCAGGAGCTGATCTTCGTGGTCGCCTGCGGGGCAGAGCTGCCGAGGGGTATCCTCGAGCGCGCCGAGAGGTCCCTGGAGCCACGGGTTGCGGTGACCTGAAGGGGCGCGAGGCACGGGGCGGACCGTGCCAGTGACCGTGACCGCTGTCCTGGCGCCGGTAGGCCGGCGAAACTCGAGAGGTTTGGCGGCGACTGGCGAATGACCCCAATTCGCTCAACAATGCGGCCTGCCATGTTGGATGTTCACGAGCCTAGCGTCGACGCAGACCGCGCGTCGCTGGCCACCCGCCACTTCGCCTGGTTGGTGCGTCTGCGCTGGCTCGCGCTCGCGGGCATCGTGGTGGCCACCACGCTCGCCGCGTCTGGCGTCTTTCCTGGCGTGAACTGGCCCGTTTTGGCCGTCGCCGCGGCCGTGGCCGCCGCCTACAACGGCATCCTCGCGCGCGCCCTTGCGTCTGGCCGCATGGAGACGGGCTCGCGCGCGGCGCTGGCGCAGGCGCTCGGCGACTTCTCGCTCCTGACCGTGGTGCTGTGGGCTTCGGGCGGCGTGCGCTCGCCGTTCATCGCGTATTACGCATTTCACGTGGCGCTCGCAGGGATCATCGCGGGTCCGCGCGCCACGTTCCTGGCCTGCCTTGCCGCTTTTGGCTGCGGCGGCTTTCTGCTGCTCGGCGAGCTCTTCCCGATCTTCAAGATCTCACAGTGGGCCGTGCAAGATCCGCTGCGCGCCCTCACCGACGTCGCCGCCTTCGGCAGTACGGTCGCGGGCATCGCCTACATCGTGACGCACGCCGCCTCGGAGCTGCGCGACCGCGAGGAAGCGCTGGCCCGCGCGCGCGATCGCGCCCGGCTCGAGTACGAGGTGCTGTCCACCACGCTCAACGAGCTCGACGCGGGGCTCGAGGTCGTGGACGCAGACGGGCACGTCGTATTCAAGAACCGCCTGGCGCAGAACCTCGTGCCGACCACCGCGCCCGGCGGGCGCTGGCACTGCCCGGGCGGCAGCCGGCCGTGCGAACGGGACGTCTCGGACCTGTGCCCGCTGCATCGCTCGCTGGAGCTCGGTGAGTCCGGTCACTGCCGCTTCGCGGTCGGCGTCGACGGCAGCGAGCGCCTCTACGAGCTGCACTCGTTTCCGCTCACGGCCTCGCGCGAGCAGCCGAAGGTCATGAACCTGTACGTGGATCGGACCAACGCCATGGTCGCGGAGCGGCAGCTGCTGCTGGCCGAGCGCCTGTCCAGCCTGGGCCGCATCGCCCAGGGCGTGGCGCACGAGCTGAACACGCCGCTCGCCACGATCCGCACGCTCGCGGCCGACATGGGCGCGGCGCTCACCTCGGTTCCGCAGGCGCAGGGAGAGGAGCGCACTGCGCTGCTACTCGACCTCGCGGAGTCGGCATCGCTCATCCACGAAGAGACCGGCCGGCTCGGGCGCATCACCCACGCGCTGCTCGCCGGCGGCGATCTGGTGCGCGCGCGGATCGACGGCTCTGTGACGCTGTCGGCGGCGCTCGAGCGCGGCTGTGCGCTGGTGCTCGCGGGCGCGCGCCGCACTACGCGCGTGGACATCGACGCCTCGGTGGAGCGCGTCTCGGTCGTCGCCGATCCCGATCGGCTCGTGCAGGTGATCGTCAACTTGGTGCAGAACGCGTCGGACGCGATGCGCACGCGCGGTGACGGCTGCGTGCGCATCTGGGCCCACAAGGAGCTGAGCGGCTTCGTCGCGATCTACTTTGCCGACGACGGGCCCGGCATCTCGGAGAGCATCCGCTCGCGCCTGTTCGAGCCGTTCGCCACGACGAAGCCTCAAGGGGAGGGCACGGGTCTCGGCCTCTACACGTCGTACATGCTCGTGCAGGCCATGCGCGGCACCCTGGCGCTGGAAAATCGTCGCGAGGGCGGTGCATGCGCCATCCTGCGCTTGCCGATCAGTCGGCCGAGCCACGTGCACGACGGGCACGCGCAAGGAGTGAGCGTGTGAATCAAGAGGTCAGCGTCCTGATCATCGATGACGACGCCGCGTTCCGCTTTGCGATGGTCAAGGCCCTGTCGCGCCGCGGCTTTCGCGTGCGTGAAGCCGAGAGCGGCGAGGTCGCGCTGACTGAGCTCGAATCGAACGCGCCGCAAGTCGGCCTGCTCGACCTGCGCATGCGCGGCATGGATGGGCTCTCCGTGCTGCGGCACGCGCGCTCGGCGCGCACGCGCTTCATCGTGCTGACGGGCCACGGCTCGGTGGCGGCTGCCGTCGATGCCATGAAGCTCGGCGCGTTTTCGTTCCTCGAAAAGCCGATCGACGCCGAGGTACTGGCGCCGCTGATCAAGCAGGCTGCCTTGGACGGCGAGCGCACGCAGAGCCGCGTGCAAGACGGCTTCGCGCCGCCGATCATCGGCGTGAGCCCCGCGATGAACGAGGTGCAGCGCTTCGTGGCACGCGCCGCTCCTAGCGACGAGACCGTCGCCGTGTACGGCGAGACGGGCACCGGCAAGGAGGTCGTCGCGCGACACCTGCACATCGGGAGCCGGCGCGCGCAGGGCCCGTTCGTCGCCGTCAACGCAGCGTGCGTGCAGCGCGAGCTGTTCGAGAGCGAGCTGTTCGGGCACCGCAAGGGCGCGTACACGGGCGCTCAGGGCAATCGCGACGGTCTGTTCGTGGAAGCTGAGGGCGGCACGCTGTTCATCGACGAGGTCGCGGAGCTGCCGCTCGACTGTCAGGCGAAATTCCTGCGCGCGCTCGAGACGCGGCGCATCCGGCCGCTCGGGGCGTCACGCGAGCAGGACAGCGACGTGCGCATCATCGCTGCGACGAACCGCGACCTGTGGGGTGAGGTCAAGGCCGGCACCTTCCGCGAAGATCTGTTCTTCCGGCTGCAGGTGCTACCGATCGTGCTACCTCCGCTGCGCGACCGGCCAGAGGACGTGCCGGCGCTGGCGCGTCACCTGCTGGAGCGCATCGGAGCGGCCCAGGTCGAGATCGACCCGGAAGCGGAGGCTGCGATGGCGGCCTATGCCTGGCCCGGCAACGTGCGAGAGCTGCTCAACGTGCTGAGGCGCAGCGTGCTGTTCGCGGACGGTCCGGTGATCGATGCCGCGCTGATGCGCCGCATGCTCGCCGCGAGCGTGTTCGGTCACGCCGAGGAGCGGGCGGAGCCGGTGCGCGAGCGAGTGAGTGTCCCGCCTGCCACGCTCAGCAGCGCGCCCCCACTGAGCGGTGCCGAGCGCAGCTTGGCGGAGCTCGAGCGCGCGCATATCGAAGAGGTGTTGGCTCGCTGCGAAGGCAACGTCACGCGCGCAGCCTCGGCGCTCGGTATCGACCGTCGTACCTTGCAGCGCAAGCTGAAGACCCTGCGCGCCATCCGCTGACGGGCCGCGCTCGCCGCCGCTACCCGCTGCGCCGTCTGTCTCAGCGCGCGGATCGCTGCAGCTGATGGCTCCCGTGAGCGTGGCTCGAGCGGATTTGTGTCAATCGAGTGACAAGCGCCTGAGCAGGAGACTGCCCGAGTTCGTCAAACTGTCACCTGGTTGTCGCAGACGCCGCCTACCTTCGGCACTGTTTCAGCCATACAGACTACAAACTGCGTTTGCGCAGGAAGGGAACCATGCAGAGCACAACTCTTCGGGTCGCATTGCCGCTGTTCGCGCTGTGCGCCGTCTTTGGATGCGGCGAGAAGAAGCCCGCCGAGACGACCGCGGCGCCTGAGGCACCCGCCGCCCCCGCCGCACAGCCGGCGGTCGCCGAGGGACCGACCAAGCTCCAGGGGGCAGGCGCGAGCTTTCCCGCCCCGCTCTACACGCGCTGGTTCAAGACTTACAGCGATACTCATAACGGCATTCAGATCGACTACCAGTCGGTCGGCAGCGGCAGCGGCGTCAAGGCCGTGATCGACAACACGGTGGACTTCGGCGCGAGCGACGCGGCCATGTCCGCGGAAGAGATCGGCCGCGTGCAGGGCGGCGTGCAGCTCCTGCCCGTCACCGCGGGCAGCATCGTGCTGACCTACAACCTCGAAGGCGTGACCGAGCTCAAGCTGAGCCGAAAGGCCTACGCCGGCATCTTCCTCGGCACGATCAAGATGTGGAATGACCCCGCGATCGCGCAGACGAACCCCGGCGTGAAGCTGCCGAAGCTGCCGATCAACGTGATCGTGCGCGCGGACAGCAGCGGCACCACGTTCGTGTTCACCAAGCACCTGAGCGAGGTGAGCCCCGAGTTCGCCAAGAGCCCCGGCGTGAACAAGATGCCGAACTGGCCCGTGGGCACGCGCTCGAAGGGCAACGAAGGCGTGACCGCCAGCGTGAAGACCACGCCCGGCTCGATCGGCTACATCGAATACGGCTACGCCGCCAGCCAGAAGCTGCCGATGGCGACGCTCGAGAACAAGGCGGGCAAATACGTCGCCGCGAACACCGCGTCTGGCCAGTCCGCGCTCGCGGCCATCGAGTTCTCGCCCGAGATGATCGGCTGGGCGCCGGACCCGGCTGCCGAAGACGCTTACCCGATCGTCACGTACACCTGGCTCATCCTGTACAAGGAATACAAGGATCCGAAGAAGCTCGAGGCGCTGCGCAACTTGCTCAAATACGCGCTCAGCGACGGTCAGAAGGATGCCGAGCAGCTCGGCTACATCCCGCTGCCGCAGAGCACGGTCGACAAGGTCACGGCCGCACTCGAGAGCGTGAAAGCTTCGAGCTGAGCGAACCGCGTAACCACGGTCCCGCCCAGAAAGCGAAGTCGCACCATGTCGCTAGCCGCCGCGCCCCCAGTCCCTCCTCCCGGCACGCTGTCCGCGGGTGAGCGCGTCGGCTTGGCGTCGCCGCCGTCGACTTCGCAGCGCTGGACGGACCGTGCTTTCCGCGCGCTCTGCAAGGGCTTTGCCTGGCTTTGCGCCGCGCTCGTCACGTACATCGTGTTCGAGATCGCCACCGCCGCCGCTCCCGCGATCTCCACGTACGGCACCGACTTTCTGACCGGCACGACCTGGGACCCCAACCAGGAGGCGTACTCCATCCTGCCGGAGATCTGGGGCACGCTGTACAGCTCGCTGCTCGCGCTGACGCTCGGCACGTTGTTCGGCGTGGCCGTCGCGCTGTTCCTGTCCGAGGGCTTCCTCGGGGAAGCGCTGCTCACCGTGATCAAGCGCCTGGGCTGGCAAGGCAATACGTTCTGGATGCGCTTCCCCGACCGCGCCGAGCACTTGCTGCGCAACTTGATCGAGCTGCTCGCTGCGATCCCGAGCGTGGTCTACGGCCTGTGGGGCATCTTCGTGGTGATCCCGATGCTGCGCCCGCCGGCGAATTTCCTGTTCGAGAAGTTCAACTATCTGTCGCTGTTCAGCACGCCGCTCAGCGGCCCGGGCATGCTGCCCGCGGTGATCGTGCTCGCGATCATGCTGCTACCGACCATCACCGCGCTGAGCCGCGACGCGCTCGTCGCCGTGCCGAGCAAGCTGCGCATGGCTGCGTACGGCATGGGCGCCACGCGCTGGGAGACGATCCTGGCCGTGAACATCCCGACGGCTTCGCGCGGCATCTTCGGCGCCGTCGTGATCGCGTTTGGCCGCGCGCTCGGTGAGACGATGGCCCTCGCCATGCTGGTGGGCAACGCCAACCGCATCAGCGTGTCGCTGTTCTCGCCCGCCAACACCTTGGCCGCGCTGCTCGCGAACAGCTTCCCGGAGGCGGGTCCGAAGGAAGTCACCGTGCTGATGTACGCAGCGCTGGTGCTGCTCGGCATCACCTTGCTCGTCAACGTGTTCGGCGCCGCGCTCTTGCTGCGCGCCACGCGCGTCTCGGAAGGAGCACGCTGATGTTGGAAGTCGATCAGGACGGCAACGTGAAGGACACCCCCACGCAAGAGGTGCTCAATCCGTTCCGCGGTGTCGATCTGAACCAGCTCGAGCATTCGTTGCGCCGCCCGCGCACGTTTTTGAATGCCGCTCTCAGCATCATCGTGGGCGGCATGACCTTCATGGCCCTGATCCCGCTCGCGTCCGTGCTGTGGATGCTGCTGTCGAAGGGCGGCAAGCGCCTGTCGCTCGAGGTGCTCACGCAGACGCCGCCCGCGCCGCTCGAGGCAGGCGGTGGCTTCGGCAACGCGATCGTCGGCACGTTGGTCATGGTGGGCGTCGCCACGTTGATCACGGTGCCGTTCGGTGTGCTGAGCGCTGTGTTCCTGTCGCAAGCCACCGCCGAAAATCGCCTCGCGCAGGTCGTGCGTTTCGCAGCCAAGGTCCTGACGGGCTTTCCTTCCATCCTCGCCGGCGTCTTCGCCTACGGCTCGGTCGTGCTCATCACGGGCGGCTTCTCGGCGTTCGCCGGAGCTGTTGCGCTGTCCATCCTGATGTTGCCGACCATCATGCTGACCAGCGAAGACGCGCTGCGCATGGTGCCCGTCAAGATGCGCGAAGCCGCGATCGGCATGGGCGCGACGCACACGCAAACCGCGTGGTACGTGCTCTTGCCCACCGCCGTGCCCGGCATCGCCACGGGCGTGATGCTCGCGATCGCCCGCGCCGCGGGCGAGACGGCCCCGCTGCTCTTTACCGCGCTCTTCAGCCGCTACTGGATCATGTCCCAGGGTCACCTGGACCTGATGCAGCCAACGGCGTCACTCGCCGTCTTGATCTACAACTTCGCCGGTGTGCCGTACGAGAACCAGGTCGAGCTGGCCTGGGCGGCGGCGCTCGTGCTCGTGCTCTTGGTCCTGGCCGTCAACCTGCTCGGTCAGTTTCTGTCCACCCGTCGCGTCGATTGAGGGACTCATGCAAGAACTCATCAATGATTACAGCCCGAAGCCCAACATGCCCTCGGGCTTCTTCGCCTCGCAGGGCAAGGCCGAGACCGTGATCGACTGCAGCATCGACAAGCTGCACTACGGCAACTTCCTGGCCGTGCGCGACACCAAGATCCCCATCACCAAGAACGGCATCACCGCCTTCATCGGTCCGTCGGGCTGCGGCAAGAGCACCGTGCTGCGCTGCCTCAATCGCATGAACGACCTGGTGCGCGGCTTCCGCTTCTCCGGGTACGTGCGCTACCGCGGCAAGGACATCTACGAGCGCACGGTGGATCCCGTCGCAGTGCGTCGCTTCATCGGCATGGTGTTCCAGCAGCCGAACCCGTTCGCGATGAGCATCTTCAACAACGTGGCATTCGGGCTGCGTTTGAATGGCTACAAGCAGGACCGTGCGGAGCGCGTCGAGAAGGCGCTACGCGGCGCGGCGCTCTGGGACGAGGTCAAAGACAAGCTGCACAAGAGCGGCCTGTCGCTGTCGGGTGGTCAGCAGCAGCGCCTGTGCATCGCGCGCGCGATCGCGACCGAGCCGGAAGTGCTGCTGATGGACGAGCCCTGCTCCGCGCTCGATCCCATCGCCACGCGCAAGATCGAAGAGCTGATGCTGGAGCTCAAGCAGCGCTACACGATCGCGATCGTCACTCACAACCTGCAACAGGCGGCGCGCGTGGCCGACGAGACCGCGTTCATGTACGTGGACACGTCGAACAACGGGCGCACCGGCTACCTGGTCGAGTACAGCGACACGAAGAGCCTGTTCAACAGCCCGCGCGAGGTCTACACGCAGCAATACCTCTCGGGCGAGTTCAGCTGAGACGGTCGCGGGAGCCGTTTAATCACAGCGGCGGTCGCGGGAGCCGCTCCGCAAGCTTGGGCCAAGGAGGGCGGAGCTCCGGCGCGTCACACCCTCGCGCCGTGGCTGCCGCCTCCTTGGGCCGCTGTTTATTTTGCGGACCAGAGCGCCGCGAGTTGTGCTGCCGTATCCGCCGCTTAGGGCTGCGGCGATCACCTTTGGCGTGACGCGCCGACTTGTGTGCTGACCGCGGATGGCTACATTTGAGGTAGCGGAGGTCTGCAGCAGTGACCGACAGCGTCTTTCAGGGTCTTCCGGTTTGGTCTTGTTTCCCGGGTTCCCCCGCCGAGCGCGCAGGCGTGAGGAAGGGGGACGTCGTGGTGCTGGCAAATGGGCAGCGCGTCCAGAACATGGACCAGTACATCGAGGCGCGCGCTGCGCGCAAAGACAAGCTGGAGCTGACCGTGTTGCGCGGCCATCGCATGCTCGAGCTGGTGGTGGAGTTCACCTCGCCTGCCGACCTGGTGCCGCCGGACCACAAGCCCGAGCGCAACGCCGCGAGCGACTCCGGCAGCTGACGGCTGCTGAAGCTGACGGCTTCCGTTCAGGCCGCGGCTTCGACCTCGAGCTGACCCTTGATCTTGGCCTTGGCTGCCGCTTCCAGCTGCCGCACGCGCTCGCGTGACAGGCCGAACTCGGCGGCGAGGCTCTCGAGCGTGCGCGGCTCATCGGTCATCATGCGCTCCTCGACGATGCGCCGCTCGCGCGAGCTGAGCACCGACAGTGCGGCCTCCACGCGCTCGCGCAGGCGGTGCGAGCGCTCGGACTGCAGCGCCAGCACCTCGGGGTCCTGCAGATTACAGGTCAGCCGGTCGAGCGGCGCGGCGCACTGGCGGGTGTCGTCGATGCGGGTGTCGCCGCGCGCGAGGAGCGGCCACAGCTGCTCGCAGCGCGCCAGCGGCATGCCGCTCTCCTTCGCGAGCTGCTCGGGGCTCTCGACCGCACGCACGCGGTAGGTCCGCAGCGCCTTGCGCTCGGTGCGCGTGGAGCCGAGCCGCACGATGCGGTAGGTCCGCACCACGTACTCGCGGATCTCCGCGCGGATCCAGTAGCCCGCGTAGCTCTGCAGGCTCTGCGTGCGCGATGCGTCGAAGCGCTGCATCGCCTTCAGAAGCCCGATGCAACCCTGTTGCACCAGGTCTTCGACCGGCACTCCCCACAGCCGGTAGCCGTGGGCGATCGAGCGCACGAGGCCGAGCTGATTACGCATCAACATGTCGCCCGCGCGCAGGTCACCGCGCTGGAAGTCGCGGATCAGAGCCAGCTCGGGGTCGATGTGCGGCGCTGCAGCCTTCGTGGCCGTCGCGGCCTTCGTGACCTTGATGGCCTTCTGCGCCTTCGCGGCGCGTGCGGTCGGGATGACTTTGGATGCGGTGGCGAACGAGACGGTCTGCATGGGCGAGAGCACTCCTCTGTGGCAGCCGTCTCGCCTATGTGCACGTCGCGTGCCCGTGCTGTCACCGTCCGAGCTGCCGCCGCGGGGTCGGTGAAGCTCTCAGCGGCAAGGCTGCCGCGGCAAGCTGCCGCACCCGTCTGCCGCGGCGCAAGCGTTCGACCAGGGTGTCGCAGTCCAACTGCCGCGCCGCGCGCGACGCCGCCGCGCTGTGCGCCGCAAAATAGAAGGGACACGGTCGAACCCTTGCTGTAGGTCCGTCGGGAAAGCGCTGCAAGGGCGACGTCGCAGCCTACGGATGTTTCAGGCTCTCCGCGCGCTCGTCCGCACGTTGTGCTCCCTTGGGATCTTTCAGGCGCACGAGCCCCGCGTACTTCTCGTATGCCTTCGCGGCCTCGTCGAGCTTGCCGAGCTTTTCGTAGCAGTTCGCGAGATCGTAGTGCGCGCCGGCGTCGGTCGGGCTGCGCTTCACGACGCTCTCGTAGCGCGTGGTGGCTTCGGCATACCGCTCGGCGCTGCGCAGCGCGATCGCGAGGTTCCGCTCGAACGACACCTCCTCCGGGCGCAGCTTCGTCGCGCGCTCGAAGTACACGATGGCTTCTTCGTAGCGGCGTTCCTTTCGCAGCGCGACGCCGAGATTGTTGCAGAGCTCGGCATCGTTCGGCTGCTTCTTGAGCGCCTCTTCCATCAGCGCGATGGCCTCGGCATTGCGGTTCAGCTGGCGCAGCGCGACGCCCAGGTTGCTCACGCTCTGCCCGTCCTGCGGATCGAGCTCGATGGCCTTCTTCAGGCGCGGCACCGCATCTTCGTAGCGCTTCAGGCGCAGCAAGGTCACGCCTGCGAGCGCATACGCTGGAGCGTGCTGCGGCGACAGCGCGATCGCGCGCTCGAAGTGCTTCAGCGCTTCGGGGTAGGTGTTCGTGTCGAGCAGCAAGCCCCCGAGGCTCATGTGCGCGGCCGCGTGATCCGGGCGCAGGTTGATCGCGCTGCGGATCTCCGCGATGGCGCGCATCACATCGCCCTTGCGCTTGTAGTCGAGCCCGATGCGGTAGCGAGCCTCGGCCTCGTCCGCGCGCACCGGCAGGCTGCTGCCGGCGAGCGCCAGCGCGAGCAGCGCGGCGCACAGTCCGCCCCGCTGCTGCCAGCGGCGGGAGGGCGCTCTGCCACCTGCGGCGCCACGCGGCGGCGTGTGTGGGTGCGCAGCAAACCAGTTGAATCGAGGCAATGGCAGCTTGGGCATGGGCATGCGGCAGATCCTGTGCGAGTAGACGCGGACGGCCTGCTCAGCATTCTACCAGCTGCGGCCGCCCGATTTCGCCTGGCTCGGCTTCGAGTTGCGCGCGGCGCCGCGCTTTCGCGGCCAGCGCCTCCGTGCTATCCCCTGGACCCCTCATGAGCCCCAGTCCCCGCACGCGATCGGTGGACGTCGTCGTGCCCGTCTTCAACGAAGAAGCTTGCCTCGAGGAGCTTCACGCGCGCCTGACGCGCACGCTCGCGCCGTTGCCGTACGCGTTTCGCATCCTGTTCGTGGACGACGGCTCGCACGATCGCAGCGCCGAGGTCTGCGAGGCGCTGCGCGCGCGCGATCCGCGCGTGGGCCTCGTCCGCTTCTCGCGCAACTTCGGTCACCAGGTGGCGCTGACCGCCGGCCTGGACCTGGCGGACGCGGACGCCGTGATCACCATGGACGCCGACCTGCAGCACCCGCCGGAGCTCATCCCGGAGTTCCTCGCGGCGTGGGAGGCGGGCGCGCAGATCGTCTCGGGCGTGCGCAAGAACGTGGCCGCGTCGCTCGGCAAGCGCGTGACCTCGGCGCTCTTCTACCGCGTGTTGAATGCCATCTCGAGCTTCGAGATCACGCCGGACTCGCCCGACTTCAGGCTGTTCGACGCGCGCGTCGTGCGCGCGATCCGGAGCCTGCGCGAGCAGAGCCGCTTTCTGCGCGGCATCTATGCCTGGGTCGGCTTTCGCAAGGTGGAGCTGGCCTACGACGAAGCGCTGCGCGTGGGCGGGCGCTCGCACTATCGCACCGCGGACATGCTCCTGTTCGCGCTGCGCGCGGTGCTCAGCTTCTCGCGGCTGCCGCTGCGCATCGCCACCTGGTTCGGGCTGTGCGTGTCGCTCCTCGCCTTCGTGTACGGCGTGTACGCGATCGCGATGAACGTGATCTTCCATCGCGTGATCCCCGGCTGGACCTCGCTCGCGGTGCTGGTGTCGTTCCTCTCCGGCGTGCAGCTCCTGACGCTCGGTGTGCTCGGCGAGTACCTCGGTCAGGTGCTCGAGGAGACCAAGCAGCGGCCGCTGTATTTGATCGCGGAGCAGAGCCTGCCGCCGCTGCTCGAGCGCGCCTCAGAAGTCGATCGGTTGACCTAGCGCGTGGACGATGGCGTCGGGGAAGCGCTCGGGCGCGATGCCGATGCTGTACACCACCCAGTCGCCCGCGCGCATGCGGCCATCACACTGCCGCTCGTAGAAGGAGCGAATGGGATTGTCCGGGCGCGCGCGCCAGAACAGACACGGGTTCTCGACGAGCAACGCTTGCCACAGGTCGCGCCCGATGCCTTCGCCCTGCGCCTGACGCGTGACGGCGAACTTGCTGAGGTAGCTGCCGAGCGGCGTCTGCGACAGGAGCGCCGCGCCGCGGTAGCGCTCTTCCACGTAGACCTGCGAGAACGCGCGCTCCAGCGCCTCGGGCCGCACCGGCTTGCCGAAGCTGCCCTCGAGCAAGGCCATGAGCTGCGGCACGTCCAGCTCCGACAGGCCTTCGAAGCGCAGGATCCGCGCGCCGCGCCGCAGCAGCGTACCCGCGCCCTTCACGGTGAACAGCTCGTGCAGCAGGCTGAGCGGCGACGTGATCGTGACCAGCAGCTCGTGCGGCAAGAGCTCGGACACGATGTTGCGCGAGCACGTGAGCAGGCGCTTCTGCTCCGCGCTCAGCTCGGAGGACGCCATCAGCTCGTTGAACTCGTCGCTCAGGTTCACGACCGGCAGCGCGCGCCCGTGCAGCGACAGCCAACCTTCGTTGCGCAGGAAGATCAGCTTGTGCGTGTTCAAGCTGGCGAGCGCGCGCGCCAGCTCGCCCTCGCGCGCCTGATCATCGCGCTCGTTCAGCAGCAGCAGCGGGATCTCGCCGCGCGTTGCCGAGGCGGCGATCGCATCGCGGCTCGCCGTGCTGTTCCAGGTGCTGCTCTGCACGCCCATGTCGGAGAGCTTCGCCGCGAGGATGCGCGCATACTCCGAGGCGTGCTCCGGTCGATAGAAGCCGAGCACCATCACCGGCGTGAGCGACAGCGACGACAAGAGCCGCAGATCGAGCGCCACGCTGTCCGCGTTCTCGCGCCAGGTCTCCGGATCGAACACGATGGCCGCGAAGCTCTCGCGCGCGCGCGAGCGAAACAGCCGCAGGTAGAGCTCGGCCTCCGAGCCGGGGCCAACGCCGGAAAGGAAACGCAGGACTGCTTCGGCGGGTTCCATGGAGTGCAGTTGCGGACAGCGAGCGATGCGCACGCCAGCCATCCCGTGTCGATTCACGTGCACGTGAACGTGAACGATGGGCTTCGGTCCGCTCCTCGGGACGGTACCAAAGATCCGGCGCCTCGCTCCGCCATTTCGTGCCAGACTGCGCGCGGCGATGCAGTACGAGTACGACGCCGTGGTGATCGGGTCTGGCCCTAACGGCCTGTGCGCGGCCGTTGCCCTGGCGCAAGCCGGACAGTCCGTGTTGGTCGTGGAAGCCAAGCACGAGGTCGGAGGCGGCCTGCGCAGCGCGGAGCTGATGCGGTCGGGCTTCACGCACGACGTGTGCTCTGCGGTGCACCCGCTGGGCGTGCTCTCCCCGTTCATGCGCGGTCTGCCGCTGGCGGAGCACGGTCTGACCTGGTGCCATCCCCGCGTGTCCGCAGCGCATCCGCTGGACGGCGGCCGCGCCGTGCTGCTGTCGCGCGCGCTCGCGGACACGGCCGCGCAGCTCGGCCGGGACGAGCGCGCTTACCAGCGGCTGTTCGAGCCGCTCTTGCGCGAGCCGGAGATCTTGCTGTCGGATCTGCTCGGTCCGCTCGGCATCCCACGCCGGCCGATCGCGTTCACGCGCTTCGGGCTGCGCGCGCTGCGCAGCACCTTGGGCCTCGCGCGTGGCCTCTTCCAAACCGAAGAAGCGCGCGCGCTCTTCGCGGGCTGCGCTGCGCACGCCATCTTGCCGTTCGACAAGCTCTTCACCGCGGCCGTGGGCATGTTGTTTTGCCTGACCGGGCACATGACCGATTGGCCGATGGCGCGCGGCGGCTCGGCGAGCATCGCGCGTGCGCTCGAGAGCTACCTGCGCAGTCTGGGCGGGCAGGTCCGCACGGGCCAGCACGTGAGCGCGCTCGCCGAGCTGCCTGCCGCGCGCGTGTACCTGTTCGATCTCGCGCCGCGCCAGGTGATCGAGATCGCGGGCGACGCGCTGCCCTCGCGCTACCGTGCGCGGCTCGCGCGCTACAACTACGGGCCCGCGGTGTTCAAGCTGGACTACGTGCTCTCCGGTGCGATCCCGTGGCGCGCGCCGGAGTGCGGCGAAGCCTCGACGGTGCACGTCGGGGGCACGTTGGACGAGATCGCTCGCTCCGAGCGCGCAGCCTGGTACGGCGAGGTGTCCGATGCACCGTTCGTCATGGTGTGTCAGCAGAGCCATTTCGACGACACGCGCGCGCCAGCTGGCAAGCACACGGGCTACGCGTACTGTCACGTGCCGCACGGCTGCAACGTGGACATGACCGACGCCGTCGAGCGGCAGATCGAGCGCTTCGCGCCGGGCTTCCGCGATCTGATCGTGGAGCGGCGAGCCATGCTGCCCGCAGACATCGAGCGCGAAAATGCGGCGTGTGTGGGCGGCGTGATCGCAGGTGGCGCCGCAGATCTCACCCAGCTCTTCACGCGGCCCGTGGCGCGGCTCGATCCCTACCGCACCCCGAATCCACGACTGTTTCTGTGTGGGGCATCGACGCCACCTGGCGGGGGCGTACACGGCATGTGCGGTTATCACGCTGCACAGAGCGCGCTGAAACGACTGCGATCCGGTCGCGTGTGAGCTTGAGCCGGGGCGCGACTCGTGACACACCGCTCCACGAGGCGTGGGCCGTATGACAGGCAAGCCAAACTCGAGAGAGCTCGCCAAGCAGGAGACGCGCGATGCGCTGATCCGCGCGGGCATGGCGGCGTTCGTGGAAGAGGGCGTCGACTTGCCGAGCCTCGATGCGATCTGCGCGCGCGCGGGTTTCACGCGCGGCGCGTTCTACGTTCACTTCAAAGATCGCGACGACTTCTTCAACGCGGTCGCGGACCAGGCGCTGCGCGACTTCGTCAACTGGGTCATCTCGACCGGCGAGGCGCAGGGCGGGCTGCGCGGCGTGGTCGATCGCTTCCTTGAGGCCCTTTCGCAGGGCACCAAGCTGCCTGACCCACACAAGCTGCTCATGCAGATCGCCGCGCGGGGCTCTCAGCGTAAGAGTGATGCAGAGGGCGCAGACGCGCCGTACGGCGCGCTCATCCGGGGTGCGATCGATCGCATGGCCCACGTAGCGGCAGCAGGGCAGGGCGCGGGTGAGATCAAGCGCGACCTCGAGCCGGAGCAACTCGGCACGTTGCTGGTCGCGAGCGCGGTCGGGTTCATCGTATTGTTCGGGGGCGGGCTCGACCCGAACGTGGATGACATGCGCACGTTGGTCGCGCGCTGGCTCTTCACCTCGGCGGAGCGCCCGAGCTCTTCGCCTGACCCATCGCGCTCCTCGAATACGTGACCCCAGGTTCTCGAACCCGCGCCCGAGTCGACCGACATGACACACAAGAAGACTCTCAAGCCGCGCGCCACGCCGCCGCGCACCAAGAACCGTCGCTCCACGAAGGGCGAGCCGCCGCGCGAGCAGCGCCCCCAGACCAATCGTCAGGACAAGCGCCAGACCAAGCGGGCCCTGCGGCCGCGCGATGGGGCTGCCGACAAGCTGCACCTTCCGATTTTGCGCGAGGCTGCACCGAAGCGCGCCGCGCGCAGCAAAGCCAGCTGCACGGCGTGTGGCCTGTGCTGCAGCTACGTGGCCATCGAGGTGGACGCGCCGGCCACGGTCAAGCAAGCCACGCAGCTCATCTGGTACGTCTACCACGAGGGTGTGAGCCTGTACGTGAACGACGACGACTGGATGGTGCAGTTCGACACCACCTGCATCCACCTGCAGCCCGATTATCGCTGCGGCGTGTATGAGACGCGGCCGCACATCTGCCGTGAATTCAGTGAGCAGGACTGCGAGGTCAACACCGGCGACGACGGCAAGACCTTCTATACCGCCAGTGAATTCATGGCTCATCTCAAACTGACGCGGCCGCGCATCCACAGCTTCCTGCAAAAGAACTTCGCGCCGGCCCCGGACGCGCCGCGCTCGCGGCTCGCGCCGTTCGAGCATCGCTTTCAGGCCGTGCTGTCGCGCCGCAAGTCACTCGGTATCTGAGCGGTTCCGCTCGCTTGTCGCCGCTGTGAGCGGCGAACCGACCTGCCGCCCTTAGCTGCAGCGGACGCTGCGCACACCTGTGGGTGCGCGCGCCTCGCATTTACTCGCGCGGGTCGGCGCGCTACAGTGATGCTTCGTAGTCGCGATGTCACTGAAACCGCAGAACCACTCAGTAGAAGGCGTGTGGGCGCCACGCGCGAGTGTGGTTCCCGTCGCGGAGTCGCCAAGCGGGCCCCGGCCCGTGACCCTCGCGCAGTGGTCCGAAGAGGGCAAGGAAGACGGCGCCGGCGAGGTGATGATCGGCTGCGTGCCGCGCTCCGAGCTGAGCTGCGTGTACCAGCCGATCGTGGACCTCGCGTCGGGCAAGGCCTTCGCCTACGAGGTGCTCGCGCGCTGCAAGGTCCCGGGGCTCACCAACCCCGCGATCCTGTTCAAGCGCGCCGCCGCCGAGCGCTTCTGCGGCGCGCTGGGCCGTGCCCTGCGCGGCCTCGGGTCGGAGAACTGCCGCGGCATTCCGCTGTTTCTGAACGTGCATCCGGCGGAGCTCAGCGATCGCTTCGTGATCCAGCCGGACGACCCGATGTACGCGCACGACGACGACGTCTACGTCGAGATCACGGAGTCCGTGCCGTTCTCGCACTACGACCTGTGCGCCTCCATGCTGCGCGAGATCCGCGCGCGCGGTGGCGTGCACCTCGTCGTGGACGACCTGGGCGCGGGCTATTCGAACTTGAAGCGCATCGCCGACTTGGAGCCCGCGGTCGTGAAGCTGGACCGCGAGCTCGTGACGAACCTGAATCAGAACCGGCGCCAGCGGGTGCTGGTGCAGGCCGTCGTACGCATGTGCATCGATCTCGGGGCCAAGGTGGTCGCCGAGGGCTTGGAGACCTGGGACGAGGTGCGCGCGGTCCGCGACTGCGGCTGCCACTTCGGCCAGGGGTACGTGTTGGGTCGTCCCGCCGTCTCGGCGATCGCGCCCATCTGGAAGCTTTGAAGCCGCATACGTGCCACGAGGGGTCTCAGCCGTCCGCGCCCATCCCCTCCCGCCCACGTAGGCATAGAGGGCACTCAGTGCGCCTACGGAGCCGATTTTGCGGAAGCCCGAAGTTGTGCTACCTCCGACGGCCAACGTGTCGGATCGTCCGCGCGCCATGAGGGACAGGGCATCGACCCTGCGAAACACGCCGGCGGTGAATCCCAGCAAGGGCAAGCACGGCCTGCTGGTGATCGTCAACGGCGTCGTATCGACCCACACTTTGCCGGAGACCGGTGAGGTTCGCATCGGTCGGGCGCGCGAGAACGACATTCAGATCGTGGACGCCTCGGTCTCGCGCTTTCACGCGCGGATCCGAGTGGATGGCTCCGGGGCGACCATCGAGGACCTCGGTAGCGCCAACGGTACGCGCGTGCGCGGGGTGAACCTCGAGCCGCACAAGGCGGTGCCGGTCGCGCTGGGCGAGGTCATGGATCTCGGCTCGGCGCTCGTGATGGTGCAGCAGCGCCCGATCGCCACGAAGGAGTGGCGGATCTGGGCACATGGCTATTTCGAGGGGCGCCTCGAGGACGAGTGCGCGCGCGCACAACGCTCGGGGTCGAGCTTCGGCCTGGTGCGGATCCGTGTCACGGGCGACAGCGACGTGGTGCAGCAGGTGCTAGCCAACGCGCTGCGACCGGACGACGTGGTGGGGCTGTACGGGCCCGGCGACTACGAGGTGCTGCTCGTGGAGCGCCCCGAGGCGGACCTGAACTGGTTGATCAGCTCGCTCGAGAACTCGTTCGACGAGGTGGGCATCTCTGCCACGCTCGGTGCAGCGCTGTTTCCGCGCGATGGTCGCAGCGCCGACGTGCTCGAGGCGCGCGCAGGCTCGCTCGCGCGCGGCGCGCCGGCCGAGCCGCCGCAGGTCGGGCCCATCGTCGTGCGCTCACCCGTGATGCGCAAGCTGCACGAGCTGCTCGAGCGCGTGGCGCCCGGCGACATCACAGTGCTGATCCTCGGCGATACCGGCGTCGGCAAAGAGGTGATGGCCGAGCAGGTGCACCGCCGCTCGCCGCGTCGGGAAAAACCCTTCTTGCGTCTCAACTGCGCGGCCCTGTCCGAGTCGCTGCTGGAGAGCGAGCTCTTCGGGCACGAGCGCGGCGCATTCACGGGCGCGCACCAGATGAAGGCGGGTCTGCTCGAGACCGCGCAGGGCGGCACGATCTTCCTCGACGAGATCGGCGAGCTGCCGATGACGATGCAGGTGAAGCTGCTACGCGTGCTCGAGGAGCGCACGGTATGGCGCGTCGGCGGTCTCAAGCCGCGGCCCATCGACGTGCGCTTCGTGGCGGCGACCAATCGCGACCTCGAGCAGTCGGTCGCCGAGCACAAATTTCGCCAGGATCTCTACTTCCGCCTGGCCGGCGTGACGTTGCACATCCCGCCCCTGCGCGAGCGTCCCGAAGAGATCGAGCCGCTCGCGCGCGAGTTTGCGCGCGCGCTCAGCAAGCAGTCCCGGCCGCCGGTGCTCACGCCCGAGGTGATCCAGCTCATGCTCGGCTACGCCTGGCCCGGCAACATCCGCGAGCTGCGCAACGCCATCGAGCGCGCCGTGTTGCTCGCGGGCGAAGGCCCGGTGTTGCCGGAGCATTTCCCCGTCGAGAAGATGACGGCGACGGTGAGCACACCCATCTCCGATGCGCCGCTGCCGCGCGCGATGAACAAGGCGCGTGCAACACCTGCACCCGAATCGCGCCCCGTGAACACACAGCACGATACCTTGCCGCCGGGAGGTATCAGCGCACCGCACGGCGAGTCCGATGAGCCGGACGACGACGCCACCTCTGCGCTTTCGCTGGGGGAACGCTTGAAGCGCCAGGTGCAAGAGGTCGAGCGCCAGCACATCGTGGATGCCCTGACGCGCTGTGGTGGCAATCAGACGCGTGCTGCGCGTGAGCTCGGCATCTCGCGTCGCACACTGATCTCGCGTCTGGAAGCGTATAATATCCCCCGACCGCTGAAAGACCGGCGGCCCGAGTAATTCGCGTTGCGAAAGCTCGCATACTGAGATAACGGTTCGCCCGCGCCGTGGATATTTTGTTGCTTCAAGCGTCGGTGCTGCATCTCCCGTCGAGCAAGCGCGCTTCGGCGATCGTATACGACGGAACATCGGACCTCGGACTGTGGCGTCCGCCCGGACCCGACCGCGACCTATGGGACGCGTACGGAGACGAGCTACGCGCCGTGCTCGACAAGGAGCGCAAGCGCCTCCCGGGTAACGAGCTGCCGCCGAACGGCGTGCTGCGTCTACACCCGGGCAAGCTGCATTGCGATTTCTTGATCTGGGTCGCGAGCCGCCCACCTCACGGGGACACCGAGTCCTCACCCGCGCCCAGCGCGGACAGGTTGGCGGAGGTCGCGCGCAGCGTGATCGAGTTCGTCGCCCAGCACGACGTCGTGCGCGTCGCGTTCCCTGCGCTCGGCAAGGGTCGCGGTGAAGCGCCCGTGTCGGACCGCATGGCCGCGATCGTGAAGTCGGTGGCCGCGTACAAAGAAGCCTGCTTGAAGGCCGAGAAGCCCGCACACATCGATGAAGTCATCGTGTGCGACCCGAGCAGCGCGAACGTCGCCAAGGCCAAGCGCATGGTCGAGCGCCTCGCGAAGGCCGGCTACGCGGAGCCTGCGCC